>Ga0182006_1000585_pt1 | contig 26801 bp, 14 predicted proteins | sample Sormic07211104_1_FD_123022 | JGI IMG/M metagenome (GOLD analysis project Ga0182006, IMG submission 123022) | Rhizosphere microbial communities from Sorghum bicolor, Mead, Nebraska, USA - 072115-104_1 MetaG | ecosystem: Host-associated > Plants > Roots > Rhizosphere | place: USA: Nebraska...
TGCGGCGGTCAGCCAGTCACCGCTTTCCAACACCGCTTTGCGGGCCTGTACCAGCATTGCCGCTTCCTTGAGCAAGCGAGGCGAAGGCGGCTTACGCGTCACAAACACCTCGGCCAGTCGCTCTAGCGACTTCGGGTCCTGACGCTCCTGCAGCACCTCGTACATCGAAGAAGCCACATTGGCGAAGTTTTCCGCCAACACCTCAAATACGCTGAGGTTGACCTGATCGAAGGACACGACCAGCACTCGGTCCGCATGCGAGCGGCTCAAGCTGGCCCGAGCCTCCTTAGGCGTACCGATCAAGGTGGAGACGCCCGACTGCTCTGTAACGCTCATGGAAATCTCCTCTCCAGTTATCTACGTTATCTAATTCTAGCATAGTCGTGATAACCCTAGCTCTAGCCTAAGCTCCATTCATCTGGATGCATAGGTAAGTTTGAGTGGAGTACGCCATGCCGTCGATCAGCGCATGGCGCTGGGGTGAGAAGCCTAAGGACACGATCTTGGCATTCAGGTGCTGCGAGCGGACTCGTTCAAGACATGCGTTGGAAACCGCAAGAAGTCGCGTAGCATAGTGGCGCTGTGAGCAGACTACGATCTCAATTTAATTACAGTTCGGTCACCGTCGTCGGTGATATCGATAATTCGTCGAGCATGCGCCGGGGCGAGTTGGGCTCTGCTCCTCCATGAATCACGGCGTCGGTGGCGGTAGGCACTGAGCAGCCGTCGACTGAATTCTCGAGGAGGACTGACAGCTGCCGGCCAGAAGTGGCAAGGCGGTCACGTAGACGAGCCTGATTCGTTGTGCATCGCTCAGTTCCTTAATGGGTCTGTTCGTTGGCCGACAGACGCTGCTCCAGTTCCAGGCGCCTTCCAGCTCGGGGCCCGCCGCTCCACATGGCCTAAGTAATCTACAGGGCTACATTGAGGAATTTTAGGCATCAAGCCTTGCGATAAATACCCAGTCGAGCCGTAGATGGAAGGGGTAACAGCTTCGTCGACGTGAGAGTCATTGCCCTCCCTACACCGAACGCTAGCGCTGTACTCATCGACTCCCCCGGCCGCTCCTTGTAGTACTCCTCAAAAAGCATCGAACCTTCTCCGTCGTAGGCACCAACAAACAATTGAACCGCCCCGGTGCGGGAAGTCCGCACCTGCACATCAATCTGCCCACCGTCTGAGAGCAAGCCATCGTGACAACGATTGTGAAGCTCGCTATCGGACCATTCCCAAAACACTCGCCTTCGTTGTTTTAAATACATCTGTCGTGGCCTTGGGGATTATTTGTATCTTTTACTCCTTATTTTATTAGGAAAGTAAGGAAATCGAACTTTTTATTGAACTATAATCGCACTGCACGGTATTAGCGCGCCCGCACCTCTTCTTACCTGCCTGCCGGTGAACCGCGGGCGAGAAATTCTTATGCCCGATAAAAATCTGCTGCGCGATGCTGCGATTGGCACCAAGTTCGGCCTTAGAGAGCGAATTCAAGGGGCGCTGCTCGGTCATTTTGGCTCAGTTTTTCCCGCGATGATGACGACCGATCAGGTCCGCCAAATCTAGCACCGTGTCGAACACAGCCGAATCCTCAGTCAAGCTGCGTGACGCCCCCCTGCGGATGGAACGCACCCTCAGAAATCCGGTCACCGAAAAGCACCACCGCACGTGCCGAGTCATCTTGTCCCGACACCCACGACAGCCATTGCACATCAGGGTATTGACGGAGGGTCGCCTCTGCCCATTTGCGCGACGCGGGGCATTGATCTTTCTCAGTGTCGATCAATTGCTTGCTGGTGACGCCCAACCTACGCAGGGGCACGCTGGACAAATCAACCAGGTGTAGTGGCTGGCTAACCTGGACGGCAGAATGCACCTGTCCGACCCTTCACTCATCCCGAGGCATAAATAGGGTTAAGAGGCACGCCTTCGGATGATGCCGCGCCCCTCCCTCAAGGACCGAGGATTTGCAACACATCAACGCTAAAACGATGCTCAGGAGGCGCTTTGCAGGTCAACAGCTTGGCATTGCGCTCAAGGCGTCGCTGATCGCGGGGATCGATACCCTTCGCGATCAGCGCCCTGGCGATATCACGCAGAACGCGAGCATCGCGTAGACCTATTTCAGGATAAGTACCGAGCGAAATACGAGGCTGTTTGCCCGCCCAAGAAAAACGGAAGTGCCAGCTCTTGGTGCCCTTCGTATTCACGAAAAGCGCAAGGCCGTCAAAGTCAGAAAGGGTGTAGTTTTTTGCGCTAGGTTTGGCGTGCCGGACCGCCGTATCGGTAAGAACCATTGTACTAACTCCACTCATATGAATGAAGGAGTGTTGTACAGCCATCAGAGTGCCAAGCAGCTCTAAAAACTGATTTACCAAGCGTCGAATTGATGTACTAAAAAATGTACTAAAAAATCGCGGATGCCAATGTAACAGAATAGACTTTACTGGAACTAAAAAAGAGACCTAAGCCTCTTTTTTTGATCTCTACATACTTCAATGGAAGTCTATAGCAAAATAATTGGAGCGGGAAACGAGACTCGCCTCTAGCGTCCGACCCATTGAAATCTAAGGAGTTTTCTTTTCTTGCCGGAGCAGGAAAAGACTCAATTCTGGACTTGTTGTTAAAGGGGAACAAGGGGCAAGAAGGCGTGGCTTCGGACTATGCGATTTGGGTTGACCCCAGCCAAATGATTGGCGAGCAATCTCACAACGCTCGAGTACGCATAGACTGAGTAAACGGTTTCCAACACCGCCACAAAGAGACGACCCAGTTGTGGGGGCTGCTGAGGGACGACGGTACCCTTGCTCAGCAGGACTTTGAACAACAAGGTCAGAAGTCGAGATTCGACTCAGAAGCTATCGAGGCTGGGAAGCGATCCTCAGGCTGCCAGGGGGCGATTTCGCCTATAAGCCACAGTTGTGCTCAACCTCAACACTATCTGTTTCGCGTCGAGCAAACGCCAGTCACCGTCGCCGCAGTGAGCTCCGCCCAGATCTCCCTGCCACCCCTCGAAACTTAGTATGTGAGTGGTACTACGTAAGCGCTCCATAAACCCCACCGACTTGAAAGTGGGCGGCGCCGTCAGCTAAATGATGTCGGCAAACAGTTCCATGGCAGCAAGGCCTCGTAATCCTCAACCGAGGATGCCATTGGCAAGCGCTCAAGTGCGTGGCGCAGCCACGCATAAGGCTCTTGGCCGTTGGCTTTGGCAGTCTCGACCAGGCTGTAAAGTTGAGCGCTGGCCTTCGCGCCTCTAGGCGTGTCGCTGAAAAGCCAATTCTTTCTTCCAATCACGAAGGGGCGGATGGCTCGTTCGGCGGCGTTATCGTCGATAGGCAAGTAGCCTTCCTCGACATACCGTTCAAGCTTGTCCCAGTTGTTTGCTAGGTAAGTAACTGCTTTGCCAAATGCATCCTGCGTAGTCACATAGGGCAGTGTTTTGCGCAGCCACTCTCTGAATTGTCCCATTACGTGGCGGCTCAAGTCCTGGCGAGCATTTTTGCGCGCCTCATCGCTTTTCTCTTTGTAAGCGATTTCGATACCGTACAGTTTGCTGATCAGTTTCAACGCGATATCTGCGCGTCCCGTCTTGCCTTTGGGTTGCACTTTTTGTGCTTCAACGAATTTGCGACGAGCATGGGCCCAGCATCCCAGGCGCTCAACGCCAGGTTTAGCACCCAGCGCGTTGTAACCGGCATAATCATCGGTCATGAGATAGCCACGATAGCCCTCGAGCAGACGTGCAGGTACATCCTGCGCTCGGCTGGTGGAGTAGTCGAAAAGAATCACCGGCTTATCGGGCGGGCCGCCGGTTTGAACCCACATCCACGACTGGCTGCTCGGCTCTCGGTCAGGCTCTTTGAGCACTTGCACGCGAGTTTCAACGCAGTTGATGACACGGCTGGCCAACAGGTTGTCGCGCATTAAATTCAGGAGTGGCTGGAAGTGCTCGCCGCACTGGATAACCCAGCGTGCCAAGGTCTGACGAGGGATATCGATGCCATGGCGACCCAGTACATTTTCAAAGCGGTGAAGCGGCAAGCCGTCCACGTATTTGGTGGTCAGCAGCATCGCCAGAACGCTTGGACTGGCCATGCTTTTTTCAATCAACTGGGCTGGTTTATCCGCAGTGACCGGCGCCGTTTCGCAGTCGCGACAGCCGTAGACTTTACGAAGGTGTTTGATGACCCGAATCTGCATCGGCACGATTTCAAGTTGCTCGCTGACTTCTTCGCCAATCGCGTGTTTACGGCAACCGCAGACGCAGGTCAGCTCATGCTCGGGAAGTTCGTGGATGACTTCGATACGTGGCAGGTCAGCAGGCAGCGACTTGCGTTTACCCCGACGTTTGATGGGTGAGACGACCTCTTCATCAGCATCTTCGTCGGCAGGTTCGGCAACGCTTTCCGCTTCGTTGAAAAGGGCCATCTGTGGCGTAGCAGGGTCGGCTGCTTGCTCGGACTTGCGACCAAACAAACGCTGACGTAGCAGCGCGTTTTCTTCCTCGAGCAAACCAACCCGCGACTGCATCTTCGCAAGCATTTGCTTGAGCAACTGGGGATCGTCGGGGAGGTTTTCGGGCATGGAGTGCATGCCCTGGATTATACCGAATCAGGCCACAAATCGCGGCGTCAAAACCTGATGAGGGTGGTTACGCCAGAGGTCAAAGCCGTCGAGCATCCAGTTGAGTTCCTGAACAGTCAGGACAATCGCCGCGTCGGTGGCATCTGGCGGAGTTTTGAATCGCTCCAATTCCAGGCGTTTTAGCCAAAGGCAGAAGCCGTTGCGCTCCCAGTACAAGATTTTCACTCGATTACGTGGCTTATTGAGGAAGACGAAGAGCACCGGGTCGAACACGGCGACCTTGATGTCCAGCTCGACCAAGGCAGCCAGGCCGTCGATGGATTTTCGGAAGTCGACCGGCTTGGGGTACAGATACACTTTTTCGACTTTGGCGTCGGGTCGCATCATGGCGAACGGGCTCCTGAGAGAATCGGGAGCACAGCATCCGACATCAGCTAAGCGCTTTGAATGTGGGGTTTATGGAGCGCTTACGGTACTACTCCCTCTCCGCGTCTTTGGTAGCAGGCGCTTTTGTACAATTGACGCCTCGGTTCAGCCCTCGCAATACTTCACGCCGCAAAACCAGCCAGTCACAACAATAATAATTGCTGCCGGGCGCCTAAATGCGCCGATGAGACAAGGAGTTCTTAATGCTTGGTTACTATGCGCAATACAGCAAGGAATACATCACAACCCTAATGGTGGTGACCACCCTCTTCTTTGCCTTACCCATCTTTTTCGCCCCGCTCCAATGGGCCCGGCTCATGCGCTGGACCGTCCCCGAACACGAACACCTGGCTATCTATTTCGGCCGTTGCCTCGGTGCGTTCATTCTTGTCGTTGAAGTAGCGATGTTGCGTTCGGCCACCACCGGCACCAGTTTCAGTTATGCCTTCGATATTCTTTTCGTGGTCTTCACGCTGATGTTCTTCGTGCATGTCTACGGTGCAATCAAAAAGATCCAGCCTATTACCGAAACATTGGAAATCGGTTTCTGGATGATCCTCTTCGTACTCAACATTTTGTTCTACCCCGCCACCAGTATCACGCTGTAAAGCCTTCGCCGGACCGCGGCCGGAAGTTCGCCAGTCGCCGTTCAATCCCGTTGAAAGTCAGCATTGCCAGGCGCCTTCGTGTCGGCGGTCCCATGTCCGCCGAACGCTCCGCCATGGTCGGTTCAAGGAGTGAACATGATCCAATCCAGAGAGGAGGCCGCGCTCAAGCCGGTCCTTAAGGAACTAGTGCGCAACCTGCTTTTGCAGGCCACCGGATTGGCCCCGGCAGCGCTGCACGATGAGGCGCCGTTCCATGAGATCGGCCTGACCTCCCTGGCGATTCTCAACTTCAACGAGCGAATCCAGCCGGTGTTCCCCGGCCTGAACAAGACCTTGCTATTCGACTGCCGCCACCTTGGCGATGTGGTCGAGCACCTGCTGCGCGAGCATCCCGAGGCCTGCAACCGCTACTTGCAACAGCAGTACCCCACGCAACAGGAACCGCCCGCGGCGCCCGACAACGCCATAGCACCCTGGCCGCACCTCGCTCCACTTGCCCTTCGGCGGCCGGACAGTGACGCCCTTGATATCGCAATCGTTGGCCTGCACGGGCGCTTTCCCGATGCCGACAACCTCGACCGGCTCTGGCAGAACTTGCTGCAAGGCCTGGATTCGATCAGCGAGATTCCTGGCGAACGCTGGCCGCTGGAGGGCTTTTTCCAGCCTGATGCCGATGCCCGCGCCAACGGCCTGAGCTACGCTAAATGGGGTGGTTTTCTCAAGGATATCGAGCGCTTCGACGCGCAATTTTTTGGCATTTCGCCACGAGAAGCGGCCTGCCTCGACCCGCAGGAACGGCTGTTCCTGCAATGTGCCTGGCACGCACTGGAAGACAGCGGGCACCTCGGCGAACGCAGCCGCGTGCTGCGCCATGCCAACGGGTCGCTGGATATCGGCGTGTTCGTCGGCATCACCAGTAACACTTGGCCACTGCTGGGACCTACACTGTGGCAGGCCGGGCAGACGGAGATCCCCAGCGGCCTGCCATGGTCGGTCGCCAACCGCGTGTCCTGGGCCCTCGACCTATGCGGGCCGAGCCTGGCGGTGGACACCGCCTGCTCGTCGTCACTGACCGCCCTGCACCTGGCCATCGAGAGCCTGCGCAAAGGCCAGTGCCGTGCGGCACTGGTGGGCGGGGTCAACCTCTACAGCCACCCGGCCAAATATGTGCAGTTATGCCAGCAACACATGCTCTCGCCCAGCGGCCGCTGCCAGGCATTCGGCAGTGGCGCCGACGGTTTTGTACCCGGCGAAGGTGTCGCGGCAGTCCTGCTCAAACCGCTGTCAGCGGCGCGCCGCGAGGGCGACCGAATTCTTGCCGTGCTCAAGGGCAGCGCGGTCAATCATGGCGGGCGCTGCAACGGCTACACCGTACCCAGCGCCCGCGCACAGGCCGAACTGATCCAACAGGCGCTGAGCGACGCTCGGGTGCCGGCGTCCAGCATCAGCTACATTGAAGCCCACGGCACCGGCACCCGACTGGGTGACCCGATCGAATTGCAGGGGCTGAAACAGGCCCTCGCCGCGGCTGACAACGCGCCGTGCGATGTCGGTTCGGTGAAGAGCAATTTCGGTCATCTGGAAGCCGCAGCGGGCATCGCCAGCCTGTGCAAGGTGGTGCTGCAATTGCGCCACCACACGCTGGCGCCATCGCTGCACGCGCAGACCCTGAACCCCGACGCCGGGCTTGAACACAGCCACCTGCGCATCGTCCGCGAAGCCCGCGAGTGGAGCGCCCGTGGCGTGCGTCGCGCCGGCATCAGTTCCTTCGGCGCTGGCGGTGCCAACGCCCATGTCATCGTCGAGCAGGCACCCGAGGCGATGGCGAGCACTGCCTGTGCCGGGCTGCCGGTGTTCGTGCTCTCGGCCCGCAGTGAACACCAATTGCGCGAACAGGCCAGCGCTTTGCTGGACTGGCTCGCCCCCCACGGCGACGACGTCCTTGGCGCCCTCGCCTACACCCTGCAATGCTGCCGCGCGGCCTTCGATCACCGGCTTGCACTGGTCGCCGGCGGCACCCAAACCCTGCGCGACGGGCTATCGCGCTTTCTCGACGGCGAACTCTCGAGCTATCAGGGCCGTGTGCCGGGGGGGACGCCTCCGGATGCGCAAGCGCCCGACGAGGATCCCCATGCAATAGCCCGGGCCTGGGTCGCCGGCCGATTCGCCGACTGGAGCCGCTTCTGGCCGCAAGCACCGATACCGCTGGCCGCGCCACTGTATCCCTTCGCCCGCGATCTGCATCAATTGCCGCGCATCGCCGCCATCAGCGTAAGTGACAGCCGCCGTATAGCGCTCGATCCACAGCAGTTTTTCCTGCGCGATCACTGCGTTCAGGGACATCCGGTGCTGCCGGCCGCGGCATACCTGGACTTCTGCGTCGATACCGCGCGACACCAAGGCCTCGACCTGCCGCTGGAACTGCGCGCTCTGACCTGGGCCAGCCCGGTGCGCTTCGACACGCTGCAACCGCGCACTCTCGACTGTCACCATGAACATCACGACAGCGGGCTACGCCTGAGTTTCCAGAGCAACGGAGAAACTCATTTTCGCGGCGAATGCCGGCCCCTGGCGCAAGCGCCGCACACCCCGCCAGCCCTGGCCCGACTGCGTCGCGACTGCTGCGAGGCGCTGGACCTCAGCCAGTTCTACCCGACCCTCGAACGGCTGGGCATTGCCTACGGCCCAACCTTCCAGTGCCTGCACGCCGCCTGGCGCGGCTCCGATCAGGCGCTGACCGAAGTGCGCCTGCGCCCCCGCCAAAACGAGGGGCTGACCGGCCTCGATCCAGCGCTGCTGGATGCGGTGTTGCAAAGCGCTTTTGTCACTGCGGGCGAGATCGAAACCACCTTCGTACCCTACGCCTGCCAAACACTGCGCTGCCATGACGTGCTGACCGAACGGCTGTATGTGCTGGTGCGACCCCAGCCGGCGCAAAGCGGGCCGATGCGCATCTATGACTTTCGCGTATTCGCATCTTCCGGTGCGCTGCTGATGGAGATCGATGGCTTCGCCTTCCGCCAGTACCGAGTGGCTGCAAAGCAACCGGTGCATTTACTGGAACCGTGCTGGCTGGCAGCGCCACCGGCGCAAACCGCCTCGCCGGCCACCACCCTGCTCTACCGCGCCAACATGGACCTCGCCCTGCCCGCCACCGTGCTGGATAGCAGTTGGCACCTGCACGCCGCCAGCCATTTCCATTACTTGGCGCCGCGCACAGTACAGGCCGATCTCAACGACCCACGGCACATTGACCTGCTGCTGCGTCTGCTGAACTCCCAGGGATTGAGCCCCCAACGCCTGCTGCTGGACCTGCGTGCTCCCGCCGCCCGTGAAGCTGACATGGGCGACGGTCTCGGCACCGTGCTCGCCGCCGCCGACCTGCTGCGCCACTTGTGCCAGGGCCTCGGCACACCGCGCCTGCAGATGCGGGTGTTGGTCGATGAAGGCCCGGCCAGCGCCATCGAAGGGCTGCTGCGCTCGGTGGTGCAAGAGATACCGAGCCTGAGCGCCAGCCTGATCGAGGTCGACGGCAATCCGGCTAGCCTTGAACAGGAACTACTGGCCCCGGCGCAACCCGGCGTGCAGCGGATTCGCCTGGGCGACGGCCAGCGCCTGCGTGCCGCGCTGCGCTTCATCGCGCCCAACGAGCGCGGCCAGACCATCGATTTCGCCCCTGGCGACACCCTGCTCATCAGCGGAGGCCTGGGCGCTGTGGGCCGGGCCCTGGCCGGGGCGCTGGCGAAGCTGGGCGGCTTGAACCTGGCCATCCTGGGCCGCCGCGACGCTGACGCCAGCAGCGAACAATGGCTGCAAAAGCTCCGCCAACTGGGCGCGGCCAATTCCGGTTACTGGCAGGCCGATTGCGCTGACGCCGACTCGCTGCACACCGCACTGGCCGCGATCCGCCGGCGCTTCGGTGGCTGCCACGGGGTGATCCATTGCGCTGGCGTATTACATGACGGTTACTTCCTGCACCAACCGGCCAGCGAACGCGATGCGGTGTTGCAGTGCAAGACCCTTGCGGCGCAGCATCTGGACCGGGCTACGGCGCAAGATCCGTTGAAGCTGTTCATGGTGTGTTCGTCGCTGGCCGGGGTCTATGGCAATGTCGGGCAGAGCGCCTACGCCTTGGCCAACGCCTGGCTCGACCGCTTCGTCGAACGCCGTCAGCAGCGCGGCGGCCCGGGACGCTCACTGTCGATCGCCTGGCCGCTGTGGCAAACCGAACACGGCATGCAGGCGCCAGAGCCAGTACGCCAGTGGCTGAACCGCAACGGCCTGGCGCTGCTGCCGGAGGACCAGGGCGTGGAAGTGTTCCTGCGCTGCCTGACCTTGTCACAGACCGTGCTGGTGCCGGTGTGCGGCCAGCGCGAGGCGGTGGCGACGCTGTTCGGCATCGACGCGCAAACGCCGACCAGAGCACCTGTGGTGCAACCGGGCGTGTCGCTGCTGGACTACCTGAGCCAGCAACTGGCCGAGGTCACCGCCACCGCGTTTGAACGTATCGACCCGGACACCTCGCTGGAAGTCTTCGGCCTCGACTCGATCATGGTCATGGAACTGAACGCTCGCCTTGAACGGCACTTCCCTTATCTGTCAAAAACCGTGCTGTTCGAAGTGCGCAGCCTACGTGAGCTGGCGGCGCTGCTCGAGTCCGAGGCCCCCGAACAAGCCGCCCGTCTGGCGCCGGCCGAAGTCGCCAGCCCGGTAGCGCAGGTGCAGCCAGTGCCAGTGCCAGTGCCAGTGCCAGTCATGGAGTCCGACGCCGGGCGCCAGGACATCGCGATCATCGGCCTCGCCGGCCGCTATCCCGGCGCCCGCGACGCCCAGGCGCTGTGGCAACACCTGGCGGCGGGTGACGATCTGGTCAGTGACATCAGCCACCGCTGGCAACAGGCGGACGACCAAGACCCGTTGTACGCCCGCTGGGGCGGGCAACTGAAAGACTTCGACTGTTTCGACCCGCTGTTCTTCGGCATCTCGCCCCGTGATGCCGAACGCATGGACCCACAGGAGCGGCTGTTCCTGCAAACCGCCTGGCATGCCGTCGAAGATGCCGGTTACACCCCGCAGACCCTGTCCGGCCCACGCCTGGCCGGCGCCTCACGGCGGCGGGTCGCGGTGATCGCCGGAGTGATGTATGGCGAATACCAGTTCTACGGCGCCAGCGCCTGGCCGGAAAAGCCGGCGACCCTGACCAACTCCTCCTATGCCTCGATCGCCAATCGGGTGTCGTTCTGCCTGGACCTGGAAGGCCCGTCGTTCGCCGTCGACAGCATGTGCTCATCGTCGCTGACCAGCCTGCACCTGGCCTGCGACCTGATCCGCGGCGGCAGTTGCGAACTTGCCCTGGCCGGTGGCGTAAACCTGTCACTGCACCCATACAAATACCGCACCCTGTGTGAACTCAACTTCGCTTCGACCCAGGGCAAGTGCCGCAGCTTCGGCGCCGACGGCGACGGCTATGTGCCCGGCGAAGGCGTCGGCGTGGTGCTGCTCAAGCCGCTGGGCCAGGCCCTACGTGACGGCGACCACATTCATGGGGTAATCCGCGGCAGCGACCTCAACCACGGCGGCCGCACCTCCGGTTACACCGTGCCGAACGCCGACGCCCAGGCTCAGGTGATCGGCCGCGCGCTGGAGCGCTCGGGCCTGTCGGCATCGCGGCTGGGCTATATCGAAGCCCACGGCACCGGCACCAGCCTTGGCGACCCGATCGAAATCCGCGGCCTCGGCAAGGCCATTGGCGCCCAGGTGCCTCAGGACTGGCGGTGCCCGATCGGCTCGGTGAAAGCCAACCTAGGCCATCTGGAATCGGCCGCTGGGATGGCCGCGCTGACCAAGGTGCTGTTGCAGTTCAAACACCGGCAACTGGCGCCATCGATCCATGCCAAGCCACTGAACCCGAACATTGACTTCAGCAAGACGCCGTTCGTGGTCCAGCAGCAACTCGCGCCATGGCCAGAACCTCGCGACAACTTGCCCCGGGTGGCGGCGATCAGCTCCTTCGGGGCCGGCGGCGCCAATGCCCATCTGATCGTGGAAGACGCCGCGCCGAGCGTCCTGCCGCCGGCAACCGGCGCGCAGGTGTTCGTTTTCAGCGCTCGTGGCCAGGGGCAATTGCGCGAGTACCTGCTGCGCTTTGTCGATCACCTGGAACACGAACGCGCTCTGGCGCCACAACAACCGACGGCGCGTCTGGGACGCGAGGGCTTTACCACCGCCGAAGTCGCCCGGACCCTGCGCGAGGGGCGGCAGCGGTTCGATGAAACCCGCCTGGCAGTGATCGCCGGGGACTTCGATGAATTGCGGCAGTTGCTCGGTGAATGGTTGCTGGAGGAGCGTGACGGTCAGGCGCGGACGTTGTTGGGGGATGGCAAGTTGCGGGATGAGGCAGCGCGTTGGCTGGAAGGAACGGATATCGAGCTTGCCACCGAGTCGGGACGCAAAGTGCCGCTGCCGGGGTATGCCTTCCTTCGGCGGCGGTATTGGGTTGAGACCATCGCCAGCAACCTCGCGCCTACAGGAGCGCACACCTCTGTAGAAGCGAGCTTGCTTGCGAAGGACCGCAAAGCGGTCACAAAACAATCCACCCCCCAAGACATCCTCGATCGTCTGTCCCGCCAGGAAATCACCCCGGACCAGGCCCGAACCCTACTCAAGGCCCTGCTTTGACCACTCCAACCACAAAGGGAATCGATGCTATGCAGCCGACAATCGCCATCATCGGCGCCGGGGCCAGTGGCCTGGGTGTGGCCAAGGCGCTTCGGGAAGCCGGGGTGAATTTCGAGATCATTGAGGCCACCGCGCGCTTCGGCGGCAACTGGCAGCCTGACGGCCCGGCATCGAAGATGTACGAGTCGGTGCACCTGATCAGCTCGCGGCGTAACACTCAGTTCGCAGACTTTCCCATGCCCGCCGACTATCCCGACTACCCGCGGCACAACCAGGTGTTCGCCTACCTCACGCAACTGGCCGAGCATTGCCAGCTCGCCGCGCACACCCGCTTCAACACCAGGGTCACGCACATGGCCAAGGACGCCCAAGGCTGGCAGTTGACCTTCGCCGACGGCAGCCAGTCAGGCTACGAGGTCGTGGTGGTGTGCAATGGCCTGCTCGGCGTACCGAGGATCCCCGATTACCCCGGTATCTTCAGCGGCCCGAGCCTGCACGCTCGGGACTACCGTTCCTCGGAGCAATTGCGCGGCAAGCGGGTTCTGGTGGTGGGCGGCGGCAACTCCGGCTGCGACATCGCCGTCGATGCCGCGCAGACCGCCAGCCGCGCGCTGCACTCGACCCGCCGCGGCTACCACTACATGCCCAAGTTCATCGACGGCCAACCGACCCAGGAATGGCTGATGGACCAGGCGCCGAAGTTCAACGACGAGGACGCCTACTGGGCCCATGTCGAACACAGCTTCAAATTCGCCGGCTTCGACGGTCGAGACTACGGACTGCCTGCGCCAGACCACGGTATCCGCGAATGTCACCCGATCCTCAACTCGCAAATTCTCTACTACATCGGCCACGGCGACCTGCACGCCAAGCCGGACATCAGCCGCTTCGACGGCCAGCAGGTCCATTTCAGCGACGGCAGCGTGGAGACCATCGACCTGATCGTCTGGGCCACCGGCTACGACGTCGACCTGCCGTTCCTGCCGCAGGAGATGTTCGACTGGAAGCGGGAGTTCGACGGACTGTTCATGCGCATGCTGCCTGCCCGGCACAACGACCTGATGTTCGTCGGCTATCTCAACACGCCGTCGGGCATCGGCAACCTGGCCAACATGACCGGCCGCTTCATCGCCGCCTGCATCAAGGCCCGCGCCGCCGACAGTCCGGCGTGGCGGCAACTGCAACACATCAAGCTCACGCCGGAACGGCTCGACCTTGGCCAGCAGCGCTTCATGCAGACCCAGCGACATGCTCATGAAGTCGACCTGTGGAAATTCATTCGCACCCTGAACTTCCTCACCGCCCGCCTGCAAACGGCGCCACCCCTGGCGCACAGCGCCTGAATCCGAAGCATCGCGAGGCTCGACCATGAACCAACCCAACCACCTGCCAGATGCCACCGAACTGAGTGCCCTTGAAGCGCTGCGCCTGCTCGACAGCCTCGACCCACCGCCAACGCTGGAAGCCCGGCTGCTGGACGACTTGCGCGAACTGCTGCTGGGCGTATTAAAGATCGTCCCCGATGATTTCTCACCGACCCGGCCGCTGATGGACTACGGGCTGGACTCCATTGCCTCGACCGAAATCGGCACGCTGTTCACCCGACAATTCGGCATCACCGTGCCACCGACGGTGTTTTTCGAGTTTCAGGACCTGCAGAGTTTTTGCGGGTATTTGTTGGCCGGCCATCGGCCACAGTTGGAGAACCACTACCAAACCACACGCCCTAAAACTACACCCCCTGTAGAAGCGAGGTTGCTCGCGATGGACCGCAAAGCGGTCGCGGCTCCTGCCACAACGGACCTCCACCCCCACAAACAATCTGTGATACCAACTGCCACCCCGCAAATCGCACAGACCGATTTTGCGGCCGCTATGCGCCCGATCGCGAGCAAGCTCGCTCCGACAGGGGGAGAGGCGATCATCCAGGATTTCGCTGGCGGTACCGCCTCGTCAATCGAAGAACTTTGGCAAGAACCGTCCCAACAGGAACCCACCCTATCCCTCCTCGACCAGCACCTGCTCACCTGCCGCCAGGCCACCCGCATCCAGTTCCAACGCCCCGCCGCGCCGCGCCTGGAATGTGCGACCTACGGCCAGGGCGCGCCAGTCCTGCTGCTGGGCGGGCTGGTCATGCAGTATGACGTGATGTGGCGCCTGCAAATGCAGGCCCTTGGTGAAGACCACCGGTTGATAATGTTCCACCTGCCCGGCTGCGGCGAAGCAGAGCTGCCGGACGCCTTCGATATCACGCATCTGGTCGCCGACCTCGCTGACCTGCTCGATCAGCTTGGTATCACTGCCCCGCTGCCGGTGATCGGCTACTCCTTCGGTGGTGTGCTCGCGCAAGCCTTCGCCCTGGCCCATCCCGAGCGCTGCGCCGGGCTGTGCATCACCGTCAGTTCGCCGTTCAGCGAGGGCGCCTCCAATTTCCCGGTGCTGATGCGCGAGCTGCAAAAGAGCCCGCGCTTCATGACCCTCAATCGCGGCTGGAACATGCCAGCGCTGCCGGCCTACCAACAAGTGATCGGCGATTTCGACTTGCGCCCGCGCCTGCCAGCACTGAGCTGCCCGTGCCGGATCATCTGCGGCAGCGACGATGCCTACCAGCCACCCGCCTACTCGGCATTGATCGCCAAGGCCATGCCCCACGCCGAGCTGATCGAGGTGGCCAGTGCCGGGCACCTGCTGGGCTTCACTCACCATGAGCACTACAACCACCTGCTGCTGGAGTTCCTCGCCGGGCTGCCGACGCCGGGCAACCCGGCGCCACGTCCACGCCCCGGAGTGTTCCAGGCAGCCAGCGCGCAGACCCTGGAAACCCTCGGCGACTATGTGCGCCAGGGCGACCAGGGCCATTGCGCCATGCTCTCGGTGCCTGCGGCGCAGACAGCATTGTTGCTCAATCATCTGGGCCAGCGCGGCAAGCGCGAACCCGGGGATTACCGCAGTTACTTCCTGACCTCGCTGGAAGAAGCCCTCGACGCCGCATTGCGCCTGGCCCGCCACCATGCACGCAATCGCACCCCGGACGGCGAGGCCGGGCTGTTGCTGGTGGATGCCAGTGGCTACTGGGCGCGCTACTTCAACCCGCTGCAAGGCATTAGTGCGAAAGCGCTGGTCCCCGGCGTGCGGGTGGTCGCCAGCCTTGCCGAAGCCCGGGCTCTGCTCACCAGCCTGGGTCCGCAACAACTGGCGGCGGTGGCCTGTATCGAGGCTGCCGATGCCAGCCCGGACGCCTGCGATGCGCTGATCGCAAGCCTCGCCGGCAGCGGCGTTCTCAGCCTGTTCGTCGAACACTGCCGCGGTGCAGGCGACTGGTCGCTGGCGGCCCTGCGCGAAAGCCCGGACTTGCTGGTCTTCGGCGAAGGCATCAGCGGTTTCCAGGTACCGCTCGGCGCTTGCCTGGTGCATGAGCGGGTGAAGAATCCCTGGTTGATGACGCCCAACGAAAGCTACGTACGCCATGTGATGAGCAACTTCGGCCTGCCGCTGCGCCTGGCGGCCGACCACCTGACGCAGCAGTTCGCCGGCGAGCTGCCCAGCACGTTGCTGCGCCATTTGCGCCGTGTCGAATCGAGCAGCGAAGCGACCTTCCAGGCGCACCTGCGCTACGGCAACAGCGGTTATGCGCGTATCGCCCGCATGCACGGCTTCGATGCGCGGTTCTACGAAGCCCATGGCGTGCGCTCGCGGCTGCGGGTGGATGGCGAACCGTCGCGGGAGATCATCGACTGTTTCGTCAACGTCGGCACCTGCCCGCGCGGCCTCAACCCAGCGGACGTGATCGAGCAGGTGGCCGGAAAACACGACCCGCGCCACGACTACTGGAGCGAACTGACTCAACTGCTCGCCGAACAGACCGGCCTGCCCCTGGCGCTGCCGGCGTCGAGCATGGTCACGGCGGTGGAAGCGGCCCTGACCCTCGGCCTGCTCGGCGCATCCGGCGAGCGCCGCAAGCTGCTGTGCTTCAGCGGCGGGCTGGGGTTTTCCATGCTCAGCGCGGCGGCTTCGCGCAACGAGACCTTCGATATCTTCCGCCAGCCATTCGAACCGCTGCACGCCAACACGCTGTTCATCGACCCGCAGGCGGCGGACGCCGAAAGCCGTCTGCAAACATATCTGCTCAGCGGCGAGGTCGCGCTGGTCTGGTTCGAAACCCTGCAGGTCGACGCCAACGCCTCGCGGCCGCTTCCACCAGCTTTGATCGCCATGGTCGAACGCCACCGAGAGGCCGCTGGCTATCTGGTGGGCATCGATGAAACCCAGACCAACCTAGTCACCGGGCACTTCCTGCACAGCCGGGGGCAGGTTTCGCAGCCGGATATTGTCGCCCTCGGCAGCGCCCTATGCGACAGCCTGCTGCCCATGGGCGTGGTGATGTACCGCGACGTGCTGGGGCAACGCGCCATGCAACGCCAGCCCGAGCGCCTGCTGGATCTTCAGGCCCGCGGAATCAATCAGCTATGCGCCCACCTGGCGCTCAACTGCCTGCGTGCCATCGCCCGCGATGCAGGCCTTGCGCACGCGCGCGACCAGGGTGAGTACTTCAAGCAAGGCCTGCTCGCGCTGCAACGGGACTTTGCGCTGATCAGCGACGTGCGCGGCGAAGGCCTGCTACTCACCGTCGAGCTGGACCCGCGCAACACCCCGGCCTTCGTCGAGCGCAGCTTCGGCTACCTGCTCTGGGGCAGCCTGCTGCGCGATCCGCAAGGTGGCGTCGCCGCTGCCGTGTGCCCGATCTACAACAACTGCCTGCGTTACCTGCCCCCTCTGACTATCGACCGCGAGGCCATCGACCTGATGCTCGCCAACTTGCGCCGGGCCCTGGTCCGGGGCATCGATGGCGTACTTGAAGACTGCGCCGTGCACAACCGGCGCTTGGGCGATTCGCGTACCGCCGACTATCTCGCCGGACTGATTCCGGAAAAAAAAGGAGCCACGCTGTGACTGAGCACACCCGCGTCAACCCGTCGCGCCCCGCAGAACCCGGCGTGGCTTCCATCCGTCCCTTGCAGGGCCGAGGCCCGATGGTCTGCATCATCGGTGCCGGAGTCGGTGGCCTGTCCATGGCCCGCGCGCTGAAGCGCAAGGGCATCGCCTTCGACTGCTTCGACCAGCGCGACCGCATTGGCGGCATCTGGGCCTTCGACCACAGCGGGCAGCACACTTCGGTGTGGCACAGCATGAACATGAACACGCCCAAGGGCCTGTACCAGTTCAGCGATTTCCCAATGCCCCGGCACTACCCGGACTTCCCCTCGCACCGCCAGGTGCACGCCTATCTGAACAGCTTCGTCGAACACTTCGAACTGCGTGATTCGATCCACCTCGACTGCACGGTGCAGCGAACCGAACGCCTGCCGGACGGTGTCTGGCGGGTGACGCTCGGCTCGGGCGAGGTCCGCCACTACGACGCCCTGGTGATCGCCAACGGGCACCACAACACGCCCAACTTCCCCGACTACGCCGCCGACACCACCATCGACGCCATTCACTCCCAGCAGTACCGCTACCGCCACGGCTACCAGGACAAGCAGGTCATGGTGGTCGGCGTCGGCAACAGCGGCGCGCAGATCGCCGTAGACGTCAGCCATGACGCGCGTATGACCTACCTATCGCTGCGCCGTGGTGTCTACGTGCTGCCGCACTACCTGTTCGGCATCCGCATCGACAAGGTCATGGGCTGCCTGAATGACTGGTGGGTGAAGAAAATCCTGCCCTACCCGCTCACCGGGCTGATGTTCACCGGCTTGTACAAAGCGCTGATCGCCAAGCGCAAGCAACTGGGCATGCCCAAGCCCGACCACCTGATGATGTCGAGCCTGCCGACCCTCTCGGAAAACTTCGCCAACCGCGTCGGCGACGGCAAGCTCAAGGTGGTGCCGCAGGTGCAGCGCATCGACGGCAACACCGTGCACTTCGTCGATGGCAGCCAGCTTGAAGTGGACGCCGTGATCTATGCCACCGGCTACCACACCGACTTCCCCTTCCTGCCGGCCGAGCTGCTCAAGGTCGAGGAAAACCGCATCCCGCTGTTCCAGCGGATCTTCCTGCCGGACGTGCCAAACCTGGCCTTTATCGGCCTGTTCCAGGCGGTGACCTGGGGCTTCCTGGACATGATGGAGCGCCAGGCCGAACTGACCGCGGACTATTTCGCCGGCCTGTACCTGCGTCCCGAGCCGGACAGGGAGCGCCAGCACATCGCCGCCGAGCGCAAGGTGATCGAGCGCGAATTCCTCGCCACGCCGCGCAACAACTACGAAATGCATGGCCCGACTTACATGCACTACCTGGCCAAGGAACTGCGCCGGGGCCGCGACCGCGCCAAGGCCACTGGCTGCGTCAGCCCGCTGCTGGTCCAGGCCAGCACCTACGACGCGCTTAGCGCGCTGGCCCAGCCACAGGCGAGTGTCGTGGAGAGCGATCCATGCCAGGGATGAGCGCACCAACCCTGGCCGTGGTCGGCATGTCCGGGCGCTTTCCCGGCGCCCCGGACCTGCGCGCCTTCTGGCACCTACTGCGCGACGGTGGCGATGCCGTGCGCCAAGTACCTGCCGAGCGCTGGAACTGGCGCGACCACGACAGCGAACTGAATGCCGGCGAAGACACCAGCTATTGCCAGCGCGGCGGTTTCATCGAGCATGTCGATTGCTTCGATGGGCGCTTCTTCGGCATCCTGCCCCGGGAAGCACAGGGCATGGACCCGCAACAGCGGCTGTTCCTGCAATGTGCCTGGGCCGCGCTGGAAGACGCCGGCTACGCGCCGGCGCACCTGACGAAGCGGCGGGTGGGGGTGTTCGTCGGCGTCGGCCATGCCGACTACCCGACGTTGATGCGCCGCGACGGCGTGCCCAGCGACGCCTGGCGAGGCACCGGCATCGCCCTGACCGCCATCGCCAATCGGGTGTCGTACTGCCTGGACCTGCACGGCCCCAGCGAAAGTATCGACACCGCCTGCTCCAGCTCGCTGGTGGCGCTGCACCGTGCCAGCCAGGCACTGCGGGCCGGCGAATGCGACGTGGCGATCGTCGGCGGCGTCAACCTGCTGCTCGGCCCGGAACTGTTCATCGCCTTCGCCAAGGCCGGGATGTTAAGCCATGCCGGCCATTGCCAGTCCTTCTGCGCCTACGCCGACGGCTACGTGCGCGGCGAAGGCGTCGCCGCGCTGGTGCTCACTTCGCTGGACATCGCACGGAGCAATGGCGACTACGTTTACGGCGAGGTGCTCGGCAGCGCGCAGAACCACGGCGGGCGAGCCCACAGCTTTACCGCGCCTAATCCCAGGGCGCAGAGCGAAGTCATCCAGAAGGCGTGGGAGCAAGCCGGTCATTCGCCACGCCAGGCGCGGCTGATCGAAACCCATGGCACCGGCACGCCGCTGGGCGATCCGATCGAGATCAACGCGCTGAAAAAAGCCGTGCCTGCGGGCGATGGTGCGCCGGTCGTGCTGGGCGCGCTGAAAAGCCAGATCGGTCACCTGGAAGCCGCCGCCGGGATTGCCTCGGTGATCAAGAGCCTGCTGTGCCTGCACCATCGGCAACAGGTCGGCAATCTGCATCACCGTCAGCTCAACCCGCAGATCAATCTGGACGACAGCCCCTTCCGGCTCGCCAGCGGCACCGCTACGCTGACGGAAAATCCGGGCGATCCGCTGCTGGCTGGCGTCAGCGCTTTCGGCTTTGGCGGGGTCAATGCCCATGTGGTGTTGCGCGCCGCCGCGCCTGTCGTGGAAGACGCCAACGCCCAGCCGTGCCTGATCCTGCTGTCGGCCAAGGACGACGCCGGCCTGCGCGCCCGCGCCCGCCAGTTGCTCGACGCCTTCGGCGAGACCGGCGCACCCTCCAACGGGGCGCTGCGTCAGACGCTGCTCGAACGCCTGCGCGACCTGCTCGGGCTGCCGGCGAACGACATCGCGCCGACCCGGCTGGCAACCTTGAATGTCGACGCCGACTACTTCGTCAACTGCCTGGAACAAGTGCTCGACGCCCTGCAACTGGACGTGCCGATCGACGCTTGGCGCGGCGCGGTCAGCCTTGAAGAGGTGGTGCAGCGGCTGGCTGCAGAAGCCCAGCCCCAGGCGACCGACGAACCGCGCCTGGACAGCTTCGCCGCTCTGCCCGCCGCGCACCTGGCCGGCGCCAGCCTCGCCAGTATCGCCCGCACCCTGCAGGAGGGCCGCGACGCCATGTCTAAACGCCTCGCCTTCGTCGCCGACAGCCGCGAACAGTTGTTCCAGGGCCTGCGCGACTTCCTCATGGGGCGGCACGACGAAGTGATGTGCAGCGGCAGCGCAGAAGCGGTCGCCGCGCCGACAGACGTTGGGCAACTGAGTCAATGGGCCGCGCATTGGGCCGGCAGCAAGGTGCCCAGCCCGGACTGGGCCAGCGTCTACGGCCAACGGCCACGCCCTGGGAAGATCCCGTTGCCGGCTTATCCCTGGCGCCTGGAGCGGGTCTGGTACACCCCGGCCCTCACTGCCGCCAAACGTACCGCCCCGAGCGCGGCACAAGCCTGGCTCAACCTCTGGGAAGACGCTGCCGCCCTGCCCGGCTCGGCCATGGCGCTGGCCGGACTGATCACCCAGGCGCTACGGCAGAATCCTGTTGAGCCGCTGGCCTGGCGCGACCTGCGCTTCGGCCCGCCGCGGGAACTGGAAAGCGCCGAGGCGCTGCGCTTTACCCCGTTCGAGCCGCCCTGTCAGGTCAGCCAGGGCGAGCAGGTGCTGCTGCACGTGGAACGCAGTGAACCCGCGCCGATGCCGGCCGCCCTGCAACCTCACGCCGGCTCCTCCCCCCTGGCGGCCAAAGTGTTGTATGCCAGCCTCGCCGAGCAGGGGCTGTGCTATAGCGCCCTCGGCCGCGCCCTGCAAAACCTGCGCAGCACGCCCAACAGCCTGCACGCCAGTCTCGCCCTCGGCTGCCAAGGCGTGGATGATCTGCCCTTCTGGGCGGCGCTGCTGGCCAGCCTGTGCGTCGAGCCGGCATTGCGCGGCCAGGCTCCGACGCCGTGCCTGCCGTTCAGCATCCGTCAACTGTCTCTCGACCCCGAGGCACTGACCGGCGCCCGGCACCTGGGCATCGTCCGCCAGGGTGACGAACTGGCTGTCAGCCTCAGCAATGCCGATGGCCGCTGCGCCCTGCACCTGGGGGGCCTGGTCATGCGCGCTATCCCGCTGGCTCTGAGCCGGGGGAGCGCATGAACGCCTGGTTGTTCCCGGGCCAGGGAAGCCAGCGCAAGGGTATGGGCGCTGAGCTGTTTCCGCGCTTTGCGGCGTGGGTGGCCGAGGCCGACCGGGTGCTCGGCTATTCCATCGAACGCCTGTGCCTGGAAGACCCCGACCAGCAGCTGAACCAGACCCGCTACACCCAACCGGCCATCTACGTAGTGTCCTGGCTGGGCTGGTTGGCAGCCCGGGAGGACGGCGCCACAGCGCAGTTCGCCGCGGGTCACAGCGTCGGTGAATACGCCGCGCTGACCGCCGCGGGCGTGCTGGACTTCGTCCTCGGCCTGCGTATTGTCGCCGAGCGCGCGCGGCTAATGGCCGAGGTCGAAGACGGCGGGCTGGTGGCGGTGCTGGGCCACGGTGAGCAACAAGTCCGCCACCTGCTGGCGGAACTGCCGGACAGCGGCCTGGCCATCGCCAATATCAACAGCCCGCGGCAGATCATCGTCGGCGGCGCGCACGCCGCCCTCGACCACCTGCTGACACTGTGCGCCGGCCGTGGTATCCGCGCCCTGGCGCTGAAGGTCAGCGGGCCGTTCCACACCCCGCACATGGCTTCGGCCGAACGCGGGTTCCGGGAGTTCCTGCGCAGCGTCAGCCACCAGTTTCGCGACCCTGTCTTTCCGGTGATCGCCAATATCGACGCCCGCCCGCACCGCCGCGAAACGCTGATAGACGCCCTGTCCCGCCATCTTTCCCACCCAGTGCAATGGCAACAGGTGGTGCAACACCTGCTGGCGGCGGGTGTCGAAGACTTCATCGAAATCGGCCAGCCACCGATCCTCTCCGGCATGCTCAAGGACATCCGCGAACAGACGCCGGTGCCATCGCCACGCGCGGTACGCGAACGCCCAGTGCTGGTGGCTGCGCTGCCCCCGGACCTCGGCGGCGAAGCGCTGCTGCTCGAACTCGCCCGCCATGGCGCCATGGGCCTGTTGGACGCCCACGACCTGGACGACCAGCTCCTGCGCGAAACCCTGGAGCGCTACAACGCCAACGCGCACCTGCGCGGCCGCTTCGGCGTCAGCCTCGGCGGTACGGCGCGACTGGCCAACGTCGCCGGGCTGGGCATCGGTTGCATCGAGATTGCCGCCCATCACCTGACTGCGCAATTGCGCGAACGCTGGCCGGCGGTGCACTGGTTGGTGCGCCTGGAACACCAACGCGACCTCGATGCCTGCCTCGCCCACGCCGACGCCTTGCTGATCGCCGCCGACCAACATCTGCCGCTGTTGCTGGAAGCCCTGGCCCGTCGCGAACGGCAGGTCCGTCGCCCGCTGATTGGTGCTGGCGGCCTGATCGGCAGCGCTGCCAGCGCCCAGGCCATGTTTGAACTCGGGGTGGATTTCATCGCCCCCGGGGCGGTGTTCCTACTCACCGTCGAGGCCACAGTACCGGCGCCACGCCAACAACAACTCGCTCGACTGGGTCGCCAGGCGCACCAGTGGCTGATCGACTGGCGTTATCCCGAACTGCACAGCCGCAGCCAGGGTTACGTGCTAGACCGCGCCGCCCGAGAACAAAGCGAGGCCTCGCAAACCTTCTACCTGAGTGACGATGGCGACAGCGGCGAGGGCCGTCGCGTCCTGCAGGCGCGTATGCAAACCACAGTGCGCGAGTCGCACGTACGCGGCGATGCCTCGCTCTGGCTGTTCAACCACTGGCGTCGTCAACACGCCCCGGACCTGACGGTCCCCTTACCCGCGGCACAGTTGCTCGATCTGCTGTGCCCGGTCGCCCCCGATGCACATTCAAGGACAAGCCCATGAGCCTTATCGAACACCTGCAAATCCATATCAGCGACTTTATCTGCAGGGAAGCGGACCTGCCGGAAGACGAGATCGACCTGCACATGCCGCTGGGTGCCCTGGGCGTAGGCTCGTTGGTCGGCACCCGGCTGATCGGCAACCTGGAAGAACACTTCGGCGTGCGCCTGTGTCCGACCCTGGTATTTGAACACCCGAGCATAAGCGAGCTGGCCGAGGCCATCGCCGAGATCGCCAGCCAGGCCAACCGAGAGGGATTGGAGCATGTTTGACAAGACCTCCCTGAGTCCCCAGGAACTGGCCTCGGCCACCGGCAGCCTGGCGATCCACGACAGCCTGGCCCTGCGCGCGGCCCTGCATCCGGGCAAAGTGCTGTTCACCCTGCTCGACGACGACGGCGAGGAACAGCAGCGCTTGACCTACCGGCAACTACTCGGTCGCGTCAGCGCCATCGCCCGCCAGTTGCGCGAGCACAGCCAGCCGGGCGAGCGCATCGCGCTGTTCTTCCCGCAGGGGCTGGAATTCATCGCCACTTTCCTCGCCTGCCTGATGGCCGGGCGCATCGCCGTGCCGGTCAACCTGCCAACCCGGCGCCGAGTCGAGCGCTGCCTGACGATCCTCGACGACAGCGGCAGCCGCCTGCTGCTGGTGGCAGACAGCGAGCGCGCCGCGCTGCAACAGGCGTTCGCCGGCAGCGCCGCGGCGGATCTGGCGATGCTCAGCCCGACCAGCGCCTGCGACGACGACGTGCAGTGGTCACGCCCGGACGACAGTGACCCGCAGCGCATTGCCTTCCTGCAGTACACGTCCGGTTCCACCTCGGCGCCCAAGGGGGTAATGGTCAGCCACGCCAACATAAGCGCCAACCTGCGCATGATGCGCGACTCATGGGCGCTGGATCACACCAGCGATTTCGTGACCTGGCAGCCGCACCACCACGACATGGGGCTCATCCTCGGCCAGTTGCTGCCCATTGTACTGGGCAACCACACGGTGCTCATGGCGCCTTCGACTTTCGTGCGGCAGCCGCTGATCTGGCTGCAGGCGATCGCCCGCTACAAGGCTCGACTGGCAGGCGGCCCGAACTTCGCCTACAACCTCGCAGCGGAACGCTACGACGCCCAGCGCCTGGAAGGTTTGGACCTGTCGAACTGGAGCCACGCTCTCAACGGCGCCGACGTGGTCCGCCCGGCCAGCCTGCAACGCTTCGCCGAGTGCTACGGCGCCCACGGTTTTTCCGCCAATGCCTTCCTGCCCTGCTATGGGCTCGCCGAGGCGACCCTGTTCGTAAGCGGCGGCCCCCACGGCCAACCGGTACGCTCGGTGCTGGCCGACCCGCTGACGCTGGCCCTGGAGCAGCGGATCAGCGCACCGGCCGAGCCGGCGGCGGCCCAGGTCCTGGTGGGTTGTGGCGAGCCGTCGTGGGAAATGCAGGTGGCAGTGGTCGACCCGACCACACGGCAGCGCTGCGAGGGAGGACGCATTGGTGAACTCTGGCTGCGCGGCCCGACCATTGCCAGTGGCTACTGGCAGAACCCCGAGGCCACGCAAGCCGGTTTTCGCGCACAGCTCGACGATGGCAGCGAACAGACCTGGCTGCGCAGTGGCGACCTCGGTTTCGTCGAGGAACAGGATCGCCAGGTGTACATCTGTGGCCGCCTCAAGGACCTGATCATTTGCGAGGGGCGCAACCTGCACCCGGAAGACATCGAGCACACCGTGATCGAAGCCCTGAAGGACGTTCGCCCGCAGAGCTGTGCGGTGTTCAGCCACGACAACGACCAGCAGCGCCAGACCATCGTCGCCGCCATCGAAATCAACCGCGAGATCAAGCGCTGGCTACAGGACAACCCAAGCCAGCTCAAGGCTGCGGTGCGCCGCGCGGTGGTGGACAACCATGGCATCACCCTCAACCGCATCGTCTTCGTTCAACCCACCAGCATCCACAAGACCACCAGCGGCAAGATCCAACGCGGCAAGATGCGCCAGCTCTATCTCGCGGCGGAACTGGATCTGCTCAATGAAGCCGGCTGACCCGGCGCTGGTGCAGTGGCTGGCCGACGCCGAGGCGCCGGTCAGCCTGGTCTGCTTTCACTGCGCCGGCGGCAGCGCGCAGAGTTTCTTTCCGTGGAAAAAACCGGCGACCGGGCTGTGCGACCTGTACGCGGTGGAACTGCCGGGCCGCGCCCGCCGTCTGCGCGAACCTTTCGCCCATTCGGTGGACGCGCTGGCCGACCGCTTCGCCGAGCAATGCCGAGCACTTGCGGACAAACCGCTGGTGCTGTTCGGCCACAGCCTTGGCGCCCTGATCGCCTACGAAACAGCGCGCCGCTTGCTGGCCGAGGGCGAGCGGCGGCCGGTGGCGTTGCTGGTGTCGTCACGCCAGAGCCCGGATTGGCTGCCGGCGTGCGCCGGCTTGCCGGAACTCAACGACCAGGCCCTGCGCGACTACCTCATCGACCTCTCCGGCACCCCGCGCGAGGTTCTGGAAAACAAGGCGATGATGGACATCACCGTACCGATCCTGCAAGCGGACCTGACGTTGATCCTCAACTATCGGCATCTGCATCCCCACCCGCTGGAAATTCCCGTGCGGGTGTTTGGCGCCATCGATGATCCGCAGGTGGGGTACGAATCCCTGCTGGCCTGGCAGCGGGTCAGCAGCGCGGACTTCTGCCTACACATGATCAATGGGGGGCATTTTGCGGTGATGGAGCAGATGGGGTGGGTGTTGCAGGAGCTGGATGTCACGCGGATCGATTCCCCTTGCTATCAGCGTCCCGGCAACATCACGCAAAGCGTGAGCCTCTCGTGAGCTAATTTCGGGGTAAGTAGCGGGCACCGGATTAATGTACTGAAAAATGTACTGGAAAATCGTGGCTGATAGAGGTTTAGAGAGAATTACTGCAACGAAAAAAGCAAGGACCCAAAAGGCCGTTACTGAGCGACTCGGTATCAGCCGCGCCGACGTTCATTGAACCCTGACCGACGGGAACGTCGTCAGTCGAGGTCGCCTATCCAGAATTTGACGTGGTGGTATTGCGCAGTCCTCAGTTGGATGTTTATGCACGGACCTGCCTTTGAGCAGATCACTCCCGGCAATTTTCTAATTAGAATACGCCCGCAGATGCAAGCTTCCTTCGGAGTTGTGTTTCGAGCATCGTAGCAAACGCACTCACCGAGAGTTCCCGGCGCCTTTCGGGAAGGCCAGCTCGTAACCCTTGCCGTTGGTTCGGTGGCGGGCAGAGCAGTTGTCGACGTACAGCTCGGTGCCACGACTGCCCCTTCCTCGCAAACCAATGCGATCAACCTTCAAGTGCGCGAACCCTCTTATGGCGCTGCTGTTCCTCAGGCTGGGCGGACGGCTGCAAAGTGAAATCGAATTCGATTTCGGCAAAGCGACCGCTGACGCCGTATGCCGCGGCGCGCTGCTGATCTTCACTGAAGGTGATTTTTGCGATCAACTCGTCGCGGGTCGCGTAGGCGAAATCGTTGTATAGGTATTGATCGCCA
>Ga0182006_1000587_pt1 | contig 26740 bp, 29 predicted proteins | sample Sormic07211104_1_FD_123022 | JGI IMG/M metagenome (GOLD analysis project Ga0182006, IMG submission 123022) | Rhizosphere microbial communities from Sorghum bicolor, Mead, Nebraska, USA - 072115-104_1 MetaG | ecosystem: Host-associated > Plants > Roots > Rhizosphere | place: USA: Nebraska...
GCTCGTGCGAACTGAGAAAATTTGTTAGAACTAGTAATTGCATAGCAATGGGGTTCGATCTATGTTTTACACAAGCGACTGGCGAGATATTTGAACAAATATCATGACTGTCGTGAAGCATTTTCGAGAACGCATGGTGAGCTGAAAAGTGGAATGCGATTAGATTTATCCAGGATCAAGCGAAGCAAATCGTAGATAAAGATAGAGAAAGCATTCATGAGGTAACCGATTTGCCAAAATTAAACCATGACAGAATGTAATGATGGCATGTGTTTTAAGTAGCATTAGACTTGCCGAATACCGATCTATCTAATGGGGTTTGCAGTGCCCCAACCGATGCACAACTGCAATAAAAGTAACTTACTAAACTGTTGTAAATAGCTTTAAATTGCCACAGTATTTAAATAAAGACTAAACAAATTCCATATCCCTAGGTAAGCCGCCGAAAGAGGGTATGGAATGAATTTAGGATTTCGTTAGCTGTTATTCTTGTTCCAATAACGTAAGAATTTCCTACCCTCATCTGTAAACTCAAAGTAGGCCATCTCTGGTCGGTTAATATCAATGCTGCCAACCTGCACTAGGCCTTCCCTAGCTAATATTGAAACTACGGCATTTCCTTTCGCAATAGATCTCTTTGTTTGTATAGAATTCAGAATATTATTTAAACTTTCAATCTGTGTTTCGTCGTCAAATTTTGTTCCAATTCGTTTAAATGTTGAATCTAATTCATTTTCGCTTTCAATGCTTAGAGTTTCCGTTTGTGGATTTAGGTGCTTATATAGCTTCTCATCCGCTTTATCTCGCTCGGTTTGAGCAGTAACCTTTGCAAGCCTTTCTTCTTCAAGCCTAATCTCTAATTGCTTAACAACCTCTTCGAGAGCTTTGTACTCTGTTTTTAGTACGATACTGCTCTTGTCTGTAATTTTTGCAAGATATGGTATCACAAATTTATCATATGTGTCAGTAATAAGCCTGCCTAATGTTAACATACAATAAGTTGAAACAAGCACTAAAAATGTAATTGCTACAACGATTAATAAATTGGGAACAAATGCTTGCGATTGATAGTGATCTGCAATGTATTTAAGCTTTTTATCTAATGTAAATCCTTTATCGAAGTTGAATAATCCATATACTAACGTCCAATTCCTTATTATCCAAACGACCAGAAGCGTTCCCAAGAATGGATTTGTTGTACGCTCCTTAATATTATCAAGCATTGAATTGAGAGTGTCTTTAACCATTTAGATGTATTTTTAAATCAAGTATAGTAAAAAAGAGCCAGATTAGTTAGCTCCTTTACTTTTGATTACTATTAAAAATCTGACGCTCCTTTTCCAATAAGAATAGCATTTTGTTGATATAATTGATTTCCTCTATTGATGAAGTTGAGTTTATGATCGCCTCATTCTGCAAATTCGTTATAGGGTTCCAATTGTCGTTAAGTAATGTAACTAATTCTAATATGAGTTTCTTTGCTTCATCTCTGATCAATTTTATATTTCCTCCATCCTTTCCAACCTATTTTCTATTCCGTTCTGTTTTGTTAGTTTTGAGCTTTAAATAAAGAATAAGATGAATCATTGGTTAGTAAAATCAGAGCCTTTTAAATACAGTTGGGAAAAATTTAATCAGGATGGCCGTACTTTTTGGGATGGCGTTCGCTGTTTTTGAACCATTTTTGAATTCGGTTCAAGCTGATTTTCTCCTGTAATTCCCACTGATTTTGTCCTAAAATTGCTAATTTTCACTCATTTTGTCGGCTGTTTTGTCGCCAATTTGAGTAACATTTAATTCAGTATTTTCTTCGTTTAAAGAACTTAAAGCTATCTTATTGACAAGTGTAGCGGAGTTAATAAATTGTTATTTGTCGCTAAGTTAATTAAATCATTCCATCATCAGCAAAGCTGTAATAGTTATAATTGGTAACGATCAAATGGTCGCACACTTCGATGTCTAGCAGCTTTCCTCCATCCATTAACTTTTGGGTTAGTTTCTTGTCAGCCTCACTTGGATTTGTGTTACTGCTCGGGTGGTTATGAGCCAATATTATTTTACTGCTATTGGTCTTTAAAGCGACAGAAAATATAATCTTCGGATCTGCTAACGTTCCTTGAACTCCACCTGTAGATATGTCGACAATTCCGAGTACTCGATTACTGGTATTTAGTAATATCACCTTAAATTCTTCTAACAGTTCAATCTTGCCCAATTGCCAATGTTGCATTAACAGTCGGTAAGCATCCTGAGAACTGTTGATTTTTGGTCGTTCTGTAATGTTGTAGTTTGATTTGTAGCTTACTACAACTTCAGCCACTTTAAATGAGGTTTGTTCCTGTACCATATTATTTGAATTAATTATGGTACGATGGCAAGCTTTAATCAATTCAGTCCAAAAAGCAAACGAATAAAAGGACTGAGTAAGGGCCTTGAGCGTTTATGCGGGAAGTTTTTGGACGCTTCAGCAGATTAAAGCTTAAATTTGTTGAATTATTAATTATATAAAATGGTATTTCAAATATTTAGGACAGTAAATAATCTATATTAAACCCCTAAAATAAGTTGTCTTTTTCTATATTATTAACGCTTTTGATATTTCCCATTTGCTTGTCATGTATTTTCAAGTTACTTTTCAGTGTTGCAACAGTACTCTGTATTGATTTAGGTTTATCTTCATTAGAAAAACAATCGATAATAGCCAATCTAGTAGCCTTTTCAAATGGATTGTGACTAAAGCATGTAAAATCATATATAGCGTTATTTATCTCAAAAGTTAAACGTATTGGTTTCCCCTGTACGGCTGAAATATGCTTAAGTATGAAATTCAATTCATTCTCTACTTCGGCTCTGAATGATGGATAATGCTTTACTATTAATGCGTCATCAGCATTCCAAATCACTTTACTTCTTGGGTAATCGCCATCTGGTGCTTTATATATAGTTATTTTTATATATGCTTTACTTCTAGTCTTATTATAGAAAGCTTCACCTGATAAAGGTTCAAAATCCCAGTTTAGTATCTGATTATATACTGTACTTAATAAACTAGCAGTATTTATATCATCATTTAGGTCATTGGTTTTCATGTGGATAATTTATAAAAACAAGTTAACATTTAAAGATATGTATTTAGGACAGTAAATATTTATACTATAACCCCAATATAAAACTGTCCTTTTGCAGTTTAATGTATTGGTATAACCACTCTTTCAGCATCTTTTCCCCATTGTACCTGCCACGTTTTACCATTTATTTGGTCAAGCAAAATGAAATTATATATGTTAGTAGTAGGATACAGAAAGAACCTCCCATTCTTCTCTTCTTCTTTATTAACTCGAGCGATGTCCGATAATGTAGTCTCATATCTATAGCTGCTTTCCATACCCCATTGAACTTGCCACATTTGGCCATTTCTGGTGTTCAGTTTAATAAAGGTATATATGTTTCGAGTGGAAAAAAGTCGATACACAACCGTACTATCTGGTGAAATATTTTGAACAGGGGGTTCCGATGTACTTTGAGCAAAAGCTGTAATTGAAGACAAACCAAGAATTAAAGAAATCAATAGACTTTTCATATTGTTTAGTTTTATGTTATTTAAAAAGAACAAGCAATAAGTGCATATCGCGTTTCCTCGTGCGTTTATGGCAGATTTCTTAAGGCATGATGAGATTAATAGCTTAAATTTGAATAATTAATATTATCCATATTTCATTAAGAATGGCGCTAGCTTAAGGATTTTATATTAATAGAATGTGCAGAATTGATAAGCCCAATATCAAACGAAACAAGATAATCTATCTTTAGATTCTTATCTTCTAGCATCAGCTTTATTACTTCATCGACGAAACTAACATCCGAAAAGCCATCTTTCATTTTTATAAAGAAATTTTCAAACGCCATTTCTCTATATTTTGAGTCATCCAATTTAAATAAATTTGAACGTTTTATAAAATTCTCAAATTGGTCGCGCTCGTCTCGCCTAGAAAGTCTTGAATTAACAAACTCATAAAGAGTCGGATAGGGAATTATTAGGGTAAAATCTTCAATATCTTTGGCAATTTTTTCTGCGATTAATGTTTGACTTGGATCGTCTCTCGGAGCAAAGAGTGCAATCCAAAAGCCTGTATCTATTAAGATATTTATTTTCATACCTCCTCGTCAACATCATTTTCATCATTCATTTTTCCATAACCTTCCCATGGAGATTGCTTTCTCGATCCATTGATAAACTCGCCTTTAATTTTATCAGTTGTTTTGTCTTTCCAAATAATATATAGCCTATCTGATTTTGAAAGTTTAACGCTTGCTTTGATATCTCTCGTCAACTCTTCAACCGATAGTTTGTCAAAAACCGCACTAATTGAATTTGAGTAATCGTAAATGAAATATGCTATACCGTTTCCGCATTCTTTAGCTTGATGATTATCTAACCAAGTGTAAAGACCAGTATAATCTCCTTTGATGCCAAAATCATATGAAATCCAAATTGATTTTTTCTTCTGTTTTTTGTTCATTTTCATTAAAGGATTGTTATATTAAATAGCGGAAAACGATATGTCAATATTTGTTTTCAAAAATAATAACGCTTTCTCGTAAACGAGTTATGGATGGACTATATTTTGTTTTTCGTTTGTTTATATGTCTTAGGACACCAACCTCTTTTAAGGCTAGCCCCATCTTTGCACCAATATCTGCAATTATCAGATCTACCGGAATCTCCATATCAGCATATGCAGAGTTTGAAACTATAATCCATAATTGAGCATTTTTTTTTGCTTTACTCTTAAGGTTTCTAAGTATTCCTTGCATATCCTCAAAATAAGCTTGAACCATAGAGGGAATGCTTTTATGCATAAGCATCGGAAGATTTTCAGAAATATGCCTTATTGATTGGGTGTATAATGTACCGAAATCGTGATTGGTTGGTTTTTCCCATTTGGCTTGGACATGTGATCTAAGTGTCTTTAGTCTCAAATCATATAAATCATCATTGGTATTAATGAATTTTCCTAGGAATAATTCTGGACGATATATATCCGTATAGTCGAACGTGTTCAGATATGGAGGGGAGGTAATGCAAAGTTTGAATTTTTCTTTTAAACTATTTCCTGCGACAATACTTCTTGCATCACCATTTACTAATTTTGCTTTTGTCTTAATAGAACTATGAATAAGGTCTTCTGTAATTACTTGAATTTTGGAAGTAAATGATTCTAAGAATGATTCGTATCCAAAATCTCGATTTTCCCAGTTCGATTTATACCTCAAGCATTTGCCATCTTTTTTAGCATTACAATTTTCCATGGCAGAGGAAATTAATGCAAGTCTTAAAATTTTTCTTATCTCGCTTTTAGAAATCTGAGAAGTCTTATTCCATCCCCCTTCATATGCTGCTAAAATCTCATCATTGAAAAGCCACTTCTTCAAAGTTGACTTGGTAGAAAATGTAGAGAAACCGGTAAGAGGAGAAGTTGCCCCCCTCATAATTCCTAACATAATTTTTATCGACTGCCTTTCCAATTCATTTATATCAACGTCCGCTGTTTTGGTTTTTGAGATAAACGATGTGAATGGATTTACTTCTATGCCTAAAGATTTATAACCTAAAATTGAGGCAGTTAAAGTCGTAGTTCCTGCTCCGTTAAACGGATCGATGATTAGCTCATCTTTCATTACACGACTAGCATCAATCGCACTTGTAACTAGATTGGGGGAAAAGCCTTCCTTATAGTAGTACCATCTATGCCTAGCCATTTCCACAGTATACTCTGAATTTGACAGACCTTGATTCAATAAATAGAAATTATCATTAATCATTTGGATCATTTTAAATTACTGTAGGTGAAGCAAAGAATCTGATTGGTTTTTCAAATCCAAGAACTGATTTATGAAATTCCTTATCTCCATCAATTACAATGTCAATATCTTTGTAGTACATGCCATTATCATTTGTGATTGTAGTCATATCTTTGGTTAAGTTATTCCTTCTTCCATCTATTATAACTAAATATGATTTCAGCAGTGTACTCGGCAAATCAGTTAAGTGAGCATCATGATAACCTTTTAATTGAGTAATCCCCTTATTTGCTCTAGGATCAGAATGTTCATAAATTTCACCATCCTCTTTTTTAATGGTTCCAATGAATTTAACCTCAATCATTGCACTTCGATTTGACTCTCTCCAAGTAATTTTAATATCAACAGGTTTTGGTTTCGTAAAATCTCCAGAATTGTTATATTCTCTTGAGGATTCCATATTTATGCCCCGTGCAAAATCTTGATATGTAGTTAGAAATTCATAGAGAGATAATTGCATATACTTTTCAGGAACATTATTTCCACTTCCTAAACCAATAAAAAAAAGCCTATTTGGATCTTTCCAAGATTTACTAAAATGCGCGCAGGAGGATCTATATATTTTACTAATGCCAAACTTAGTTAATGCATTTTTCAAGTCTTCATATTGAGAAGCAAATCTGCTTCCTGCATTATATTCAGTGATATCAATAGTTTCACCATTTGCTAGATAAAATTCTTGATTATTCTGAAAATAATATGTTAAAACTTCATCACTGCTAGTCAGCGTGTTTTCATCCTGATCAGTCCACATTAGCATCTTATCTCCATCCAAAATTTGTAAGAAAATATTGCCTGATGTTTTATTTATCAAAATATTCTTGTCGTATAAATGTATTGCTGATTGTTCATCGAAAATCACTTTATCAGAAAAACTCTTGAAAAGGTAAAACTTACCAGAAAAAAAACTTGGCTCAAAGTAGCGATAAACCTCTTTTAGTGATTTAGCAGTTGTTTCCAGTGCTTTTATACTCTTGTCTGAATATCCAAAAGCTTTGATCACCTTGATCGTATAATGCCCAGACAAATTGTCGATCATATCATCTGTTCTCATTCTTGATTTGGTTGTTTAGTTAAGTAATTGATCCAGGTTACGGCAGGAATTATTAAATCATTAGAATTTATGCCGACTGCTTTGCTAATTTCCCCGAATTTTTCATAAATGTTGCTTTGATCCAACCAAGACTGGTTCTGAAGGTTCTTAGCTTTTGAAATTTCAGAATCATTTAATAACGCTCTTTGAGTTTGTGAATAAGGTATTAATATGCTAGTAGTGCAAGCAGCATTTAGATATTCTTCTCTTTTGCTAAAAGTTGGCAAAGTTGTAAACTTATTAAACTCATCAGATCCACGACCAGATATTGTGTAAAATTGACCGACTTTTTCAAACAGCCCATTACTAATATGTCTTACAATGGCATCATTTATTTCGTTAGAAAAGGGATATCCATTCTCATCTACTATAAATTTATATTGCCAATCACTAACTGCATTTCCTCTATATAAAAATAATATTGATGAGAAATATGCAAATAGATGAACTTCCTCTAATTTGAAGCCATCTAGGAAATTGTCGAGCTTATGCGATAACGACAGACTATCAAAAAAAGCTTCCGGTTTTACTTGTTGAATCATTGCGTTTTATTATTTAAAGCTTCTTCAATCTTTTGGTATACCATCTTAAACAGACTTTCACCTTCTTTTTGAATAATGGATAAATCTGTCCAATCTAACATTCTTCTAAATTTCATACTATCTTTTCCGCACTTTTCAGCTAGTGATATCAAAAGTTGTGAAGCATTAATATTAGCGGTCATAAATAAATTCTGTTTATATACAGTAGCGAATTCTGCAAACATATTTCCAACACGGTTTTCGTAAGCTATATCTAATGATCCTTCAGGTGTATCGACAAGTAATGTCGCGTTACTATTACCAGAAAGGAATATTGCTAATGACATTCTTAACGCAATATCTAAAAAGAAACGTTGGCTCTCAGATAATTGAAACGATTCGGTCCGTGCTGTATTTTGTAATTCCAGAACCAATTTTATTATTTTTCCGCTCCTCCTTGGCTGTATATTTAAATCCAATCCAATAAAGCTTTTCGCGAGAGTTTTAAAAATAGGAACGAATTCAAGCTCAGCGTCTTTATATGCTTTTTCGACTTTGTTAAGTAAATCGTCGTAACTGGGCTTTAGCAAATCTCGTTTTTTATATTCGTCGATAGCCTCTTGATCCGCTAAAATATATTGGGTTTTGTACTGATCTATGAGTGAATCCAAGTTTTTATTGCCGGTGCTTTTGTGGGATAGATCTGGATTATCATTTATAAAATCGTTATACTTATCCCTTGTGAATTTATTGGTGAATTCTGCCTTTTCGACTTGGGTATATTTGCCATTCATTTCATAAATTAAATCTTCTAAAAGCTGGTTTTTTTCTGATATTTTTATGTCATTGTCTTTTATCTGATCTAAAAGCAGATTCTGTTCAAAATTATTTGAATCATTAATTACTGTATCACACAAAGGACAAGAGTTCTTGTGAATATTCTTTTGAATATTTTCGACTATTGCATTACCAAAAGAGCCACATAGTCCACACTCATGTTTTGAAAGAGAAAATTGAATATTAGTATTTTCTAAAATACTAGAACGTGGTTTACTGTATTTTGAAAATAATCGTGAATGTTCATTTTTTAGAACCATAATCTCAGAATTCAAGTGTCCTTGTCTCTTTAGCAATGAATCATATTCAATTTTGATATTTTCGTATACTCTCGTTGTATCTTCAAGTTCTTGGTGTAATTGATTAAACTCTTTCTCTAAATCTTGCTTATCAATCGGCTTTTTTGAAGTGACTTGAAGTTCAAGATCTTTTACTTTGGATAGAGATTGAGTGGCCTGCCAACGCGCATTTCTTCCATTTGACTCGTGTTTTTCCATTCTTCTTGTCAAATCTGAGATTTTCTCAGCGTCAGCAGGATTTGAATTAAAAGCAACAGCTAGAGCACTAGAAGAAGCGCGGTCGTCCCAGAAAATCATTCTTCGATTTTCGTCAAATGTTAAAACATAGAGTTGGTAAAAGATGAAATAGTCGAAGTTAACGAATCCAATATCTTCAGATAAAAATGATTCATATTTTTCTTGAAGTTGAATTGGACTTTCGTTCGTTCCCACAAAAAGTGAGGCTTTCTTATTTCCTTTTGTTTGATAAACCTCTAAAAGCCTCAGAGTATCTCTTTCAAAAAAGCCGCGAATTATTCTATAGTGCTTATTGTTTACTCTGAAACTAACCTCAATTTCGCTGTCGGCTTTATCTTTTTCATTTATTCTGCCGACAAAATATCTTTTGGTGTATTCCTTATTTGATTTTACAATCTCTGAAGGAGAGAAAACTTCTTTGTTTGGCTCAAGTACAATTCCGGTCAAACAATAATTAATAGCATTCAGAAATGTTGTTTTCCCTAATCCATTTGCTCCAGCAAGACAATAAACTCCATCATTAATTTCTTCATTTACTTCAAAATTTTTCCCTTGCTTTTTATATAAAGAAAAATTACGTAATGATACCCTCTCTAAACTTAAAAAATTGTACTTGTTGCTCATTTTGAATTTCAGTTAAATCGATAATGTAATAATTATCACTTGAAAAATAGAGAAAGGCTTGTCATATTTCCGAATGATCCACGGGTTGAGATTAAATTTAAGGTATGAATATCAGTTCCCATAAATATTTTGCAGCTATTAAGGCGTTTATTTCTGCATGCATCCAAACATAAGGATTTAAAACTTAATGTCAAATCTATGGACAAGTCCGTAAGACAAATATATTGTACTTTAATATTATTGAATAATAAAGACAGGGATATATCACAAAACGCATAATGTATTTTATTGTTAAAATCTATATTTAGTAAATACTGCATTGGTTCATCTAATTTTAGATTAGCCGCTAATATAAAAATGGAATGTTTAATTACGTTACTGGAAACCGTAAATACACACATCTAAGTATAGCTCCATTTTAAACACGGCATTTAAATCCACCATTTCTTAAAGACCGCAGTTGATTTTTTGTAAATTCGTTCATATTCGGTTATTTAAATTTTGTGTTGGTAACACTAGCGTGAATAATCGACATCAATTATATTTCGATTGTCAAATTACTTGTTATTAGAAGATTGAATCCGTTTTAAGTTGTAAATGATCAATTCGTTTACTATGTTATTGTCAAACCCAATCACAATTATGGAAACACAAATAATCAAAGATTTAAGCCACTATCGTATTAAGTTAGAGGATATATTAATAAGCAAAGATGGAAAGACTGAATTTAGGTTTCTATCAAGAAGACAAAAGATGCCACACCTGTATTTGATGGAAGACGATCATAATTCAGGTATTGTTACTGTTAAAGATATAGTACATAACAGGGAATATAGTGCTAGATACGAACTGAAAGATTTACATGGAAGAATTGTATTGGATATCAATTTCATAGATTTCAGTTTCCAGATAAACGGATTATCATCTTTTGGAGTGTTGTCTGGACAGCAAGGACAACTGGCAGGTAACTTTGAAGATGTCATGCTGCAATTAGCGGATTTTCCCCACTTTATTGAAGGTTCTAGTACAGGATAGTGGGCTTGCTCACCTCAAAGCCTATGTAATTTGTTCTTTATCAGGTTCTTTCGTAATTTGGTAAAAAACCTAGACTATGAAATCAATTGATGAAGAGTTTAGATGAAAGTTACTAAGAGCGGGTGTGATATTTGGCATTTTGTTAACTGGTTTAACATACTTTATCCCTGATGCTAAACCTAAAACACCTGATGAAGAACTATTGTTAAAGACGTGCATTCCTTGCTATATGGGACATTTACAGCATAACAGCGACCCAATACGAATGGTAAATGGAACAAGTGATTATAGAGGGTCGGCTAATCTTTTCTGAAATGCTGCTACTGATATCGACAGCAAAAAACCTCTTACACTGTAAGAGGCTAATATTGAAATCTAAATCGTCCCGTTGATTTAATTCTAACCCTTGCAAAGCAAATTATTAATTTGTTAACTCCAAAAGGCTGACCTAATAAAAATAAGTGATTTGATTACAAATAATTTATTTCGATAAGATGCCTCCAGATTGGCCCAGTAATTAAAGAAAATATCAATGAGGCAAGAAAAAAGCTTATTCCGATAATATATTTAGTCTTTCTATCTAGCTTATACATTAGAAGAGATGAAAATGCCCCTATTAAAGAAAAAAAATAGCCTATCGTATTAACTTTATTCAGAAACTTAAGCATCCTGACATCATTATTATCCACGCTATATACAGCACTAATAGAAATTTCATGACCTTCTTTTACCGGTTTAAATATTACCTCTTTTATCCGATAGAAGATACCATCAGAGGCAAATAGTAATAGCAATAATTCGATCGCGCAGATGGATAAGGCTATGATGTATATAATTCTTAAAATCTTCATATCATAATTGGCAACTTGGAAAATTTTTCAGCCAATAGTTAGAGAAGTTTTTAATAATTCTATTGATTTCCAAAGAGTTCATCATTTTCTTTTGCCATTGTAGATTGTGCTAACCAATAATCTATGCCTGTTTTTCCAGCCCCATCTGGATCAATGGTAAAAAAATCAGGGATTATTTCATGGATTTTTCTAGTCTTAACTTCTTTAAGGAAATAAGTTATACACTCCAGTAATTTTAAAAATGAGGAAAATATAATTTCACTTAATCCTTCGATACCACCATTATAATCGTAATCATAAATCCTTATTGGAAATTCATTATCATTTATTAGAGATCTGCCATCAAAAACCAATGGCCCTGTATCATTGCCTTCTTGTCCAAATGGATAAATTTTAAGTAAAATAAGATCCTGTGCAATATCATTATCAAGATTGTCAATTATTTCTTGTAATGGCTCTGCAGGGGATGAATGCGGTAACCTAACTAGTGAGCAGTCACAATCTAAAAAAAAGTATAATTTATGCCAGTCTATAAAACTCTTGGGAAATTCAACATGAAATTTTCTTTCTATATCTCTGTAGCTATTAATATCGAAAGTTCCATCTATAGGTTTCCAACTGAACCAACCTCCAGAATCAACAGGAGATGCAACCATTTGTTTTGGGGTTTTATCCGTAAAAACAGTTTTTAGTTCGTGGTCAAAAAGCTCATCATAGAAATATTTAATTACTTTTTGGGTGCTTTCCATATTTAACGTTTCGATTTTAAATTTACAGTTACGTTTAGGGAAAGTAATGCCTAAACGTAACTTTTTATGCGAAATTAAACAATATCTGGCTTACAATAGATAACTGAAATTCTATTAGAGGTTTGTTATTGCCATTTTTTGATTACTTCTTTAGAGGTGTTATGTATTAAGTCAACCTCCTCAGTAAATTCATTTAATTTGATCACGCCCATGTATCTATGTTCATCACTGTCCCAGATAAAATCAGCATAGACATTATAGTGAACAACAGCTTTTATAGCAACTCCTGCTGAATTTTTGTAGATAACTTGATCCATAATCTCCCAATACTTATTATTTGCAGGATCAGAATAAATTTTCCCTGTTTCATTTTGCTGAGCGAACCAATTTATCCATGCATCAGGGTTGGTAGTTCTAACATCTGTGATAAGTGAGAAAATCTGCATAACAGAAACTAATGAAATTAATTTGCTGCTCAATCCCGGCATTTTGCCGTTCAATCTATATTCATGGAGAATTTTAGTCCATTTTTGGTGTACTTTTTCTGGTATTGCGAAAGCCATGTAGTCTTGCCCATCATGGTGATGAACCAACCTACCGCCCATATATGATTTGTGCGTTGGATTATATTTTACCCACTGCTGATCTATTATTGGCGCAAGCGGCTTTGCCAAAGAAAGCCTAGCGCGGTTTGTTTGGCTAAACATCTCAGGTCTTTCAAGAGCTAATTTTCGCCAGAAGTAGTCCTTGTTTCTTGGAGCATTTAATACAGTTAACCCACCAGTAGGGCTAGCAGGCCTCATGTCTATCCCTGTGCCATTTTTATAATACATTTCGGGTATTGGATCAGTATCATGGATACCTTGCTGAATGAATTCTGATATGAAACTTCCCAACTCATTTTCAGTATCATACCATTCTTGAGTATATGCTATATCGAAATTATTCGGGATATTTATTGGTGAGTTTTCGTTGTAAATATTATTCAGTAAATCTTTAAATGGTTCGTTAAAACTAATAGGATTTACCATCAGATAACTAATAGTCCAAATAATAAAGTCCTTATTTTCTATAGTTGGCCCATTTGCTGCAAGGTAAGCTACAAATGCATTAGTAGCCTCATTATGGTTCTTAATATATTGTTTTCTACTATCATCAGAAATTGGTAGAATATTAAATAGATATTGAGCATTTGCTGAAACCGATGGGTCTGCGCCTTCAGGCATTATAGGGTCGCAAGGAGTAGGCGGTAATACGGCCAACCTCGTGCCTCTTTCAAAGTTAACCGAAACAGTAGGCGTTCCTCCATCACAAGGGTTATACGTTGGTGGGGGAGTTGGTACGGTACTACCACCACCGCCACCGCCACCTTCCCCTGATCCTGTGCCCAGCGGAGCACAATCTACACCAGTAGTTCGCTCTAACGAATAGTAAGGAAGGAAACCTCCTGCTTCTGGTATACCGCCTACTTCCCATGGACAGCTGCCTGGCCAATCACCTGTAGAACATTGATGGGGAACTACAGTATAAATATCATAAATTTCGCACTCCCCAGGTGCTAAGCTTATAACATTTGGCGCGCCAGAAGGACTGCTAATGCTAGCTATAATCTTTCCCTTTAACCCGTTCTCTTGCTTAAAATTTGTTGTATTTAAGGTTTTTGTGTCAAGAGCAACATCATTAAGGTTTATTTTATTAAATATAGTGTTATCTTTAAATGCAATTGCATGTCCAGCTCTCCATCTATCTATCCATTCCTTAGATGGATAATAGGTGCTCAAAAATGCAGTAGTTTTTTCCTTTACAACTTGTATAGTTAAGTTTTGAAAGACCGTTGCTCTAGGTGTTTGAGGCCTTATGCTAATCACATAACTCAGTGTATCTCCTAAATGAAGTAATTTTACACTGTCCATTACCAAGCTTAAGTTGCCTTCTAAAGTCTCTGTACTCATGACTTTTTCTTTAGCTCCTGTGAGTACGGTGCTTAAGCTGCCAGTGGCTTTTAGGTTAATTGAATTAATAAATTCTCGATAAGTAATATTCCTAACCTTAGATGAGATTATAGAATTATTATTTTTTTGTAGAAGGATTTCCTTTTTACAGCCTTGTGCCAAGAATAGGCACATTAGAATCAGACAAGCCACCGCTTTGCCTTTGAAGAGCATTAATTTATTCATCGTTAATTTAAATTTAGAAATTGAGAGGATGCTAGGACAAATGTATAGCAACAGGATTGTTCCTTAAAGCAGGGGTACCTAATTTTACACCAAATCAAACAGGAGCGTCATTTGTGTTTTATAGAAACATATTTCCGCTTGAAAAATTACATAAACACCGATATGGCTAAATAATGCTCACCGCCTGCGAACTGAGAAAATGTGTGAGAATCGGCAGTTGCGAAGCAACGGGATTCGATCTATGTTACACACAAGCGACTGGCGAGATATTTGAACAAATATCATGACAGTTGCGCAGCATTTTCGATTGCGCAGGTGAGCTGAAAAGTGGAGCCTGACTAGATTTATCCAGGATAAAGCGAAGCAAATCCTAGATAAAGATAGAGAGAAGGCTCACGAAGCCATCCGCATTGCCAAAATTAAAACCATGACAGAACGAATGTGATGGCGTGCGTTTTAAGTGGCATTAGACATGGCGTAGTACCTTTCTTCCTAATCGGGTTTGCACTGCCTTAACCGATGCACCACCAACTAAAAGTAACCGCAGAAACTTAAAAGAATGCTGATCGTTGCCAAAGCACTGAATTAAAGACTAAACCATTCCTTTCTCCGCTTAAGCCACAGTTTTGGAGAGAGGAATGGCTTTAGGATTTGTTTATACTTCTTAATCCAAATGTTTAACTTTAAATATGAATGAAAGAAAGATTAGACCACAACAGCTTTGGGATTTATATAATGTTTCAGCGAATAGTGCTGCTGAACTTTTGCTTAGTTTAGGGTTCGGTTTCAATCAAAGAGTAGAAAATTTACTTATATATCAGACTCACGATGAGGGCTTTATTTTAACCGAAGATGCGGGCTTTGTAACGAAAGTTCAATACAAAATGGCGGATAATGCAATTTATTACGACTGTATTGAATATGCAAAGGAAACTTTAGCATTTGAAACCATATTCGAAGAATTCGAGGCATTAGCAAATGTTTTACGCCTTGATGATGAAACATGTACGCTAATATGCATGGTTGTTCACCCCAACAGTAATCATCCATCATTGGGAATAACATTGCTCCCTAAACTTCCACTTCCCACACCCGAAAATAAGATTGAGGTAATATTAGGCTCACCACCGTTATCTAAATAAAAAAAGTAAACATTAGTATTAACACCCTGAACCAATGACTAAAGGAATCCATTCCTCACTTAAGCCGCTTTTTGAGCGAATGGATTGCTGCATAGGAATGTAGTTATTTTCTTGTATTATATGCATATGGAATATGGAAACGTTTGGAAAGAGGTGTTTTTTTGCACGGATCAACATGATCAATTAATTTATAAATGACGTTAAGTGTAGGTTTAAAATTGATTTGGTACATCCTATTATCCCTTACGCAGGCAAAGATTCTTAATAATAACTTAAACCTTATAGCATTAAGCACGAGCATCCCATTCTTGCCTTCCCCGCCAGTTTTTCGGTCGTAGTAAGTTCTAAATTCTCCCATCTTCTTTACTGAACCTAAAGCGCATATATGGATTAAAGCCTTCATTTTCTTGTCTGCCATTGGTGAAACTCTTGTTTTCTTGTTGACCGTTGTTCCTGATTTATGTGGATATGGTGCCACACCACAGAACGCAGCAAACTTTCGAGGATCATTGATATCTATAAATTCGTTTGTTTTGATCAGTATCTGTAACGCTGTAGTCTTCCCGATATAGGGTACTGACATCATTTGTTCCATCTTAAGCCTGAGATATTCATCATCTGACCAAATTGCCTTAATCGATTTGTCTATGTCAATAATATTTACAGAAAGCGCGGCCAGACTTGCTTGGCAATGATTACGAGTTTGTTGTATTATTTCTTTTGTCGAAAACTTTGACAATTCCTTAAGAGGTATGTCAAGGGAATTCTTTGTTGAGATCAGCCTATCTCTTAAAGTCGAAAGGGTTGCTAAGTGATTAATTATTGGTCGTTTTGGCTCCCAAAGCCTTAGTTCATCTCTGCATTTATAAAGATATTCCGCAATCCTTTTGGAATCTATTTTGTCGGTTTTACCTCTGAGGTTACCAAGTGAGTTCCGGATAAGGTTAGCATTTTCATGAACGATGCTAGCCTTTCTTTTGTGTAATGTGTTAAGTAAGGCGTTGCAATACAATCCAGTATGCTCCATTCCAAATACCGCATTAGATAACTTGAATCCGGCAATTTCCTTCAACTCTCTAAGGAATGATTCAATCTCATCACTTTCATTCAAGATTTGTTTATGGTGTAAAATAGTCTTTCCTTGAGTAATTACGTAATCAAAAAATGACTTGGATACATCTATTCCGATGTAAAACTTGAATTTCTTAGTTGAAATGGTGGCCATATTAATCATTTTATTTATACATCTCTCTTCTGGTCGAGGTTTAAAGTTACCGATAGGTCTTTAACCTGGCTGTCATTCTAAATCAACTCGACCACCTTCATTTGCAATAACTCGACTCTGACTTTAAACTTCTGATAGGTCGTTAACCTTAGTCTCCTTTTGAGTCTTACTAAGTCAGGATCCTGAAATATTCATTTGAAGTAAAGAGATGTAAATATGTTTTGAAGTTATATAATAATGCTTTCTGTTAAAGATTGTTGCGGTTGCTTAACTTTCTGTATTTTAAGCGAGATAATAACCGCAATTGGTATCATGTATAGTATGCTGCTCATACAGTTGTTAATCTTTATAATTTAATCTGACCCAAGCTTCTAATTATATTGTGCGTATAAATACTCTGGTTAATCTTTTTAATATCTCCGCCCATTGACAATAGGATTCGTTTGTAAATACCCATTTCAGCATCATAAACGTATAAAGAATTGGTAAATGATCCTGCATCAATGGCAATATCTCCATGATCCTCAATTGGTGACTGTAGTAGATCCACTATCATTTCTTCGGTTATTACGTTGGTTTTTTTTTTATATCCAAACCACGGTTTATACTCCACAGAATTCAATAGGTTTTCAAATAAGTCAACAGGTGTTATTGTTTCATACCTTTCTTGTCTATGAGCTGTTTTGTCTAATAGGGCAACCTTATCCCTAGTTTTAAACCAGTTCCAGTTATCGGTAACTTCATAGCGATATTCTTTGGATATTCTGTAGTTGTATTTACGCCCCTGCGGATCAATAAAGAATCCGTAATGTTTAATTCCCCATGCTATACCATAATATTCGCTTTGGTAAATAAATGGTAGCGTCGTAATTGTAAATTTCATTAGAATAAATGATTTAAACTTATCTCTTAAAAAAGAGATGTCTTTATAGACCGTTTCCTTTTTGCTTTTCTGCCTCTCTGTAAACTTGGTCGCTAATAAAACAGTATCGATCCCCGTAAGAACCAAATGTATTGTTATCAAACCTGTGAGTAAAAACGTAACGTATTAATATCACATTGTTACCGGTTATGTCAAACTTCATTGACAAACCAGAGGATCGGTCTACCGCACTCAATTCTCTTTCATGCCAGGAGCCGTATTCGTTACTAATCTTTTGTGCAAGTTCGGTTGAAACAAACTTATCTTTTACCGTCTTAAAATATGAGAGATAAAGATTTATCTCCAATAGTCTATCCCTAAAGAAAACAAGTTGTATGCTGCTCAAATTGTTATCAATTAGCTTATACTTGTCAAGGTTCTTTACTCCGTAATAGACATAATTCTTATCGGAAATATCCTTAAGTTTTTGCAGCGACGCAACTGCTTTCACTTCTTTTAAGGATGATCCAAGAACAAATACGTTAAAGCCATTCTTTTCGTCAAGCTTTGTGGATTGTGCATTTGACTCAAGTATAGACATAAATAAGATTATGAGTCCTGAAATTACATTCTTCATTTTAATTATCGTTAGGATTTTCCATTTGACCAGTGAATTTTAAAAAGGTATCCTTTGAGCTAATTGTACAGGAAAAGCTTGTTCCTTCATTAGTATATATCTTTAGAAGATGAACATCCGCTATACCTTTTATATTATCGTAACTATTGCTAAAAGACCACTTAAATTTTGATGTTTGAGTCTTATAACTCGTCGAAGTTGCTGCTTTACTGCTTAGTTCAGGATTAATCATCGTCCCTGTACTAATCGACTTACTTAGCGGTAAATAGTTTGCAAAAAAAATCTCTTTTGAATCCTTCTCGGTATAGACTACGAGGCAAGCTTCATTAGTTACATAGTGTTCAGAGTAATCTTTACCATTTACAGTAGCCTTTTGAATAACGAACTTAGCTATAACATTTGTTTCTAACTGTTGTACTGGCTGTTCTGAAATCCTTTCTCGCTTTTGAGGTTCCCATGTTTGTATTGGAGGTGGTGGAACTCTCTGAACTGGCGGTAGTGGCTTATAAACTGGGAATTCTATTTGCGCCATAGTTATAGACGTATAAAATATGAGCAATAAGGAGAGAATCAATTTAATTTTCATGTCGTATGTTATTTAGTGTAAAAGTAATAAATACTTAGTTATTGCTAAGTATAGGGTTGTAAATTAATTTCTTCTTTAGTATGTGGCTAAAGAGGCGGTAAAATCAGAAATAGAATTGTATGTAATCAGTAAAGCAAAAGCTTTAAGGGAGCAAGCAAATCTAAGTCAATCTGAGCTTGCTTTTAAGCTGAATGTTTCTAACGGCTTCATAGGGCAGGTAGAAAGTCCTAATTCTCCGTCTAAATACAACTTAGACCATATTGATAAGCTTTCAGTAATATTCAATTGTTCCCCTAAAGATTTTCTACCAGAAACCAACATAAACAGATAACTTCTTATTGCAAAGCTATTTACAATGATGATATTATGTTATGGGAAACCGTAATTGAATAATAATTTAAGGGCATTTCTGCCCCTAAATTATGATGGAAGCTTGTCAACTGTCGCTAAGCTCACGTACGAATTCTCTCCTTCAGCAACCCTGCGATAAAAGAAGTTGTGATGCTGATCGGCCTCTCGAAAGTTCACCCTTAATGCATATTCGATCCCCCCTGTGTTATCATTTGATTGGGTAAGTTCATATGCTTTACGCAGGAAAATATTGGTTAAACCTGAGCCAAAGCGTTCTAGGGCTTCAGATCCAAGGTCTATAAATATAAATGATCTGCCATCCTTGCTGTTAGACAGCGTAATGTTCCAGAAGTAATTTAGGTGTTCGCTGATCATGTTGCTTTTGTATTCGTTCTTAACGTGGTCAACGGTCGCATAGGTTCTATATTTAGCTAGATCGAACTTTCTTAATTGTTCCGTAGCTGCATCAACGATTAAATTGTATGCTTTTTGTACTTCTTGGTTTACTAAAACCTGTTGTTCGTTTATAACAACAAATTGTGTCTGTGTTTTTACTGCCTTTGCAGTTCTTGCTTTTGCTTGCATCTTAATAGAATTTTAAATGTGAAACTTGTGTTAAATAGAAAATGCCTCCGACGGGAAGCATCTATGTTAAATTGGTATATAAATGAAAATGCCCCTTTTTTAGGCAGTGCATTGTGTTATTCTCGATTTTGATGTAGTTGTATTGCTAAGGATATTTAGTCGATTTTATCCTATTTATATCCTTTTAGAAGTGAAATGTCGATGGGGCTTAATAGTGAGTTTTGGTAAATGGTAAATCGGAATCCATCAGTTTTTAGATTCAAAGTGGCGGTTTGTGGTAGGCTTGTTGTTCGATTTTCAGAATTGATTTTTCAGTGGTAAAGTTGGAAATCGTTGTAACTCCACTAGAGAACGGTACGGGGGTATGAGGTTAGATAGGTTTAGTGTAGGGGGGGTACTTTGAATTTCTGCCGTTTCTGAAAAAAATAAAAAAATTTTAAAATGGAGAACTCAATTTGGATATTGAATAATAATATTTTTATTTCCATCTTCATCAATAAGTAAAGACCTTAAAAAGGTCATTCCTAAATTTCTAACATCATTGGGCACAGCAGTTTTTATACTGCCATCCTCATCATAAATTCTAAGTGTTAGGTAAATTGCGTCTATACTATCCATTACGTAATTTTCAGTGTAGCTGTATCCGGTTCTAAAATATAGTGGTAATTGGCTTTTTATGGTAGATTTTAGATTCATCTGTATTCGTGAAGTTTAAATTTAGGACAGTAAAATATTGGTGTTTAACCATTATAAATTACTGTCCTTTATTGCATGTTAATTATTCGTAAAAGTTAGGACACTATTTTAAAGTGGTATAACTAAGATAATTTAGTGTCCTTTTTCCTGTTAAATTTAGCATTTTGAATTACGTAACCTTTCGTATCTGGCTGTTTTATCGTAGTTCTATTACTAATTTTAAAATATCCCTGAAGCAGCTTAATCTCTGGCTTTAATGTCAATTTATGTTTATCGATTAACCTTTTCAATATTGACTTTATTTGAGGAGTAGTGCCCCTATATCCATCTTCGAAAGCTTCGCTTAAATCGTAGATAAAGCCAAAGTTTCTTTTGTCCTCCAGTTCAACTTTTAACCTAATTGCTTCCTTTATTCTATTTTTAGAGTAGCTATTCTTTAACAATTCCTGTTCTCCTAAAATAAAATAGGCTTTATATAGTAAAGGAAAACTCTTTTCCAACTCCTTCATTACATACGTCCTATTATCAATTTGGTATATGTTTGTTGACTTAGTTGCTATGTTAATTGTATTAATCACAATTTCAGCCAAAGCTTTCATAGAAACTCCCCCGTTAGGAACTAAATAGTTTTCATCGGAAATCAAATAATCTTTTGTCTCAAATGTTGGGTTGAAGTATTTACTCTTGTAAGCATTCTGGAAGTTTTCAGCAGATTGGAAAATAGATTTTACACTTTCTTCATAAAGAAAATTATCATACATAAAATGGTTCTTGGTTCCATCATGATTAATGAAAGCAGAGTACGTGATTAACCCCAAAGCTTCTCCTAACGTCTCTTTTGCCCCGTCGTTCTTAGCAGAGGTGTGCAGCATTTTAATAGTGTTATAACTTTCCTCACATCCGTCTAAAAAGCTTAAGGATTCGCTTGGTGTTCGTATGTGTAGATGCTCATCGATATTAGAAACTGCTATAATTTTAGAAACCCCATTTCTGAACCTTCCAACTATTTGAACTGCTTCTGATGTTGGATCAATCATACTGTGCTTTGCTAAATGCAAATTCGTCGCCAATATTACAGTTGGTTTGTAATCCAACATGATATCAACCGCTGCATTAAATCTGCTTGTGAAAAAATTAATTTTGGCAAAGCCAGATCTGTTATCGGTAGGAATGTTATCGAATGCATTATATCCATGTGATTTCAGCATGTACATTTTTTCTTTTGAGCAATAGATATGACAGCTTTCTTTAATCTTAAGGTCTTCAATTACTAATGTAATTGCTTGAAGGGAATTAAGGAAAATGCATAAAGTTTCGTTCTCTAATTCTAATATCTTTTCCTTTAACAATAAGGAAACGTTGTTAGTTACGATCACATCAACATCCTTGCGGTAGTCAAATGTTGGCTCAATTATAACTTGTTTAAAACCAAACTCAAGGAATCGTGGGTCACTTGGAAACATTGCTGTTGCAGAGATAAACGCCTTTTGCTCAAATTTGAAAAAATCATTCATAGGCTCAACTATAGTTTTCCTAAAGTTCACATCTTTGATTGTTTTATCACATTCATCAAACAAAAAGAAATATCCTTTATAGATATTGATGCCCAAGATTTCAGCGGCCTGCAAGACTTTTTTAAAAGATTCCGGCGTTACCATTATTTTTTTATAATCAACTTTGTCATTAGACATATATTCGACAATCTGATCAATTGTTACGCCCTCATAAACTCCAAATATTTTCCTCTTTAGATATTTTGCCTTACGTTTACCCTCGATTACTGGCCTATTAGGCTGCATTAAAACCGAATTGCGCTTTGTTTCAATTTCAAGTGTAGTCGCCTTTATTCCAGGCAATATTTTAAAGTAAATTGTATTCGACTCGAGTTTTTCTATTATATCAGCCATAACTTGGCCAAAATGTATTTCTAGTTTTTTTGTTGTTATCATAATTTTAAGGCAATATTGTTCCATTAGCTTTAAAAGCTATTAGTTTATACGTTACAGATGTGATTTAAAGGGAGATCGAATGATCTCCCAATTGATTTTTATTTTTGTGATTCGTGATAAAGCTCATCGAAATCAATATCGATTACAGCCATATCCATAAGATAAATATTTAGTAATCTATCTAATCCGTCAAAAGAATTCATTTTGAACTCTTTATTTCCATTCTTTCCAGACAGCTTTACCCAATGATAATCGTTGCCCTTTTTATCTGTTAATGCATAAGGAGTTGTATTCAATCTTTCCTTATTTTTAATTGCATCAAGCAGGGCTTTGAAAGCTAAAAGTTGCTCTCTGGCAAAGTCCGTGTAAATTACTCTAAATTTATCTTTATAGAATATTCCATTTGGATTTTCAGGTGTATTGAACACATTTGTAACATTGAGAACGGGCTTGTTCTCATCTCGTTGAGCTAAAATTTCTGCTCCTTGTTTCTTTCTTTCAGAAACGATAAAATCAATTAAGTCGATTTTTAAATTTGCCATAATTATTATTATTTTTAATATATAAGTATGTAAATCAAAAGCTTATCTAGAATTGCTCTCTCATTACTTTGGCAAAGAAAAGCAGCAAATAACGAACTTATTTTAAAATCGTGTTTGTCAAAAGTTCGAGAATTTCACTTCCAGTATTATCGGATAATTTATAATCTGCAATCAGGTGTTTATTGACAACAACAATGTCATTAAATATTTTTTTTATTCGATTTATAATTGGGTCATTATAACTCTCACGGTCACTATCCCGTAATTTAGGCCTCCTTATTTCTTTAGGCTCTGACTTCTTTTCGATAATAGGTTGAAGACCAAACAGGCACATAATTATATACATTACCCTTGCTTCATCAGTAGTAATGGCTTCGGTTGCTAGTTTTTTTTCCTTCTTAAATATTTTGTTTTGTTGTAGGAATTGGTGTATACTTCTAATTAGACTTATTTTCATAACCTTATAAGGTCGGTTAACTGTAGCATTTTTTAAATAGTCAATTGTAGCTTTCACATTGTTATAACTAAAATTGCTTTCTGGGATTTTTTTCTTGAATATTTCCATTAGTAGTAGTTCATATTGGTACAAAAGACAAGTGGTGTAATACTCAATCATTAGTGATAATAGGTTTTTCGGATGATCACCTTTAAAGACTATTTTGTTATTCAAATTATTGTTGTTGCCTGTAAAAAGCATGTCAATTGATTTCAGGTTTTTGCTGTAATATTCATCAATCAATTTCTGCAGATTTTGGAAATCGTTTAAAGCAATCTGATATACGTACTGTTGCTCAGCAGCCATTTGTCCCTCTAATTCGATAACTTTTGAAGCCAGATATAATATATCATCAAGCTGCTTAGGGTCTGACATTGCTAACTTTAGTTTTGATATTTGATCATTAAAATTTGCTAGCTCAAGATTACTTGTTATTTGAAACTTAAATTTTAGATAAGTCTTTTCATGTAAGGTTTTACCGTTTTCTTCTAAATTCCTTGCTTCCCTTTCGGCTAGGGCGGAGTGGTTTCTAATACGCGAAAGATCATAAGTTATTTCTTGCTCAAGAATATTATCTCCGATTTTGAACTGGTAATTTAATATCATGGTATAGCGGAGGGGTTAACTCCGCTATAAAGTTATTTAGGTAATTTTAAAATAGGATACTTTTCGAGGGCTTTATTTCATTTTTAAATAACCGTTCTTTTATATATAGTGTTGTAACTTGTAAATTAGCATGCCTATTGCGTTGACGGATTTCTTCATAACTTGCTCCCGATTCTATGTCATAATAGTTAGAGGTATGTTTTAACGCATAAAGTTTTAAATGCATTGGTAGCTTATATTTAGTTTTAAAGAACCTCCAATTTTGACCGAAGTAATCTGAGCAGACCTGCAATGCCGCCGGTTTATTTCTTCCTCCGAAAATATACCATTCTTCAGGGTAACCAGAGATTAGCTGTTGTAGTAAGGTGAGAGTTTCGTCATCTAATTTAAAGCGCGCTTCATTTCCATTCTTTGTTTTTGTATGTGGTATTGTTAAGATTTCATCTTTTAAATTTAAATCAAGAATCTGCAACCTAGTTAATTCTAACGGCCTGATATTGTATTTAAATAAGAATTTTGTTGCAACATGTAGTCCAAAATAACGTTTGTCTGACGATAGGAGAGAAGAAACTTGCAGCAATTCATCTTTCTCAAACACTTTGAAACGTGTTGAATCATAACGTGTAACTTTCTTACTTACTTTATCACATGGGTTTTCTTTAATGATCTTTAGATCTTTTAAATAATTGAAGAATGTACCAAGGTCAATAAGGTAAGTGTTGTAGCTTACTTTACCCCAGTTTCTTTCAAATGCTTTAGTATCGACAAATTCCTTTACATGTACATTAGTTATGTTTTTTGCTTTAATATGAGTAATATTATTGTTGTCGAGAAATGATCTAAAATGCATCATCAGAATTTTGTTGTTTTTAAGTGTTTTCTTAGCTATCGATTGATTTTTAAGGGCTTCTTCACGTTTATTTATCCAATATGCAATGCATTCTTCAATTGATGAAGTTGAGTTTATAACTTCTTCATTCTGTAAATTGGTCAAAGGGTTCCAATTGTCGTTGAGTAATGTGACTAATTCTAGTATGAGTTTCTTAGCTTCATCCCTAATCAATTTTATATTCCCGTCATTCTTTCCAATGTATTTCCTAATCCGTGCAGATTTATTAGTTTTGGGGTCTAAATAGTAGAAATAAACATAGGGCTTATTAGAACCTGTAAAGGTTTTCGGGATGCTTAAATAGAATTCATAATCTTCCCAAATGTGTATAAGTTGGGATTGTTTTGACTGTTTCATAAAGTTGCTTTTGTCGCCACTTTTGTCGCCAATTCGAAAATTGAACTAATAATATGCCTTTAAAGCCCTTTAAATAAAGAATAAGATGAATCATTGGTTAGTAAAATCAGAGCCTTTTAAATACAGTTGGGAAAAGTTTAATCAGGATGGTCGTACCTTTTGGGATGGTGTTCGTAATTACCAGGCGAGGAATAACCTGAAAGCCATGAAAGAAGGCGATTTAGTGCTTTTTTATCATAGTAACGAAGGTAAAAATGTGGTGGGTATTGCCAAAGTGGTGAGGGAGTTTTACCAGGACCCTACAACTGATGATGCCAACTGGGTAGTAGTTGATTTATCGCCTGTAGAAAGCCTGAAAAATCCGGTTTCTTTAGAGCAGATCAAAGCTGAGCCAAGTTTAGTTGATATTTCATTGGTGCGCCAGGGCCGTTTATCGGTAATGCCGCTTAAAGCTGCTGAGTTTGATAAGATTTTGGAAATGGGAAGTTGATTAGTTTGGAGTTGAGAGTTCGGAGTTGGGAGTTTTCACGCTAGGAGCTTAGGGTTAGTCTTTAGTTCAGAGTCCCTAGTCTTTAGTCCAAAGTCCCTAGTCGGAAGTCTTGAGTCTGTTGAACTAGCGGCAGTAAAGTTGAGAGTTTGGAGTTGGGAGTTTTCACGCTAGGAGCTTAGGGTTAGTCTTTAGTCCAGAGTCCTTAGTCCAAAGTCCTTAGTCGGAAGTCTTGAGTCTGTTGAACGAGTGGCAGTAAAGTTTGGAGTTTAGAGTTGGGCGTTTTCACGCTAATCGCCAAACGCCATGCACTAAAGTTTTCAGTTGGCAGTTTTCACGCTAATCGCCTAACGCCATGCGCCACGCGCGCTGCTCCCTGCACTTTGCTTTTACGCGAAACCTTCTTATATTGAGCAATCTTAACGCCTGAATATGAGAACAATCTGCCTTACATGCTGTTTACTACTGTCGCTAAGCCTTTCAAAGGGCCAATCCATTAAACCTTACATAGCCATTGTTAAAACCGAAATGGCCAGGTACAAAGGTATTTTGCAGAGGGTAGATTCTGTAAAGGTGATTTTAAATCACGATGGTACGCTTATTCCGGTACTGCTCAAAGAAATTAAAACGGTGCAGATCCGAACCGTTAAAAAAGACTTTAAAGGCATTAACCTCATCAAAGTAGGGGATGAAGATCCCAATCAGTACCATACGGATGAGCGGGGTAAAAGCGTTGATAAGTGGGGGCACGAAGCACCCGATTTAGAAGGCTATGCCGCAACCACTTTTTATTCGGTTATTTTTACTGCGCTGGGCAATGCCCTCGCTTTACCTATTCATGCCATTAACCCTAATGTAGCGCGTTTTAAGTTTAATAATAACGGCCTTCAGCCCGTAAACGAGCTGAGCTATTATTCCATTTATTATCAGGCCAATCCAAATGTACTTGCCGAGTTGCACCAGCTAAAAAGCATTTCAGCTACATTTAAACCTTAGGTTTTGGCGTTGGGCGTTTGGAGTCGATTAACCGGTTTAAACGATTAAC
>Ga0182006_1000588_pt1 | contig 26737 bp, 26 predicted proteins | sample Sormic07211104_1_FD_123022 | JGI IMG/M metagenome (GOLD analysis project Ga0182006, IMG submission 123022) | Rhizosphere microbial communities from Sorghum bicolor, Mead, Nebraska, USA - 072115-104_1 MetaG | ecosystem: Host-associated > Plants > Roots > Rhizosphere | place: USA: Nebraska...
AGCTGATTTTTGTTGTTGGCAATGATGCTGCTCGCTGCATCAACAATATTTTGGGTAGAACGGTAATTCTGTTCTAATTTATAAACCTTTAAATCAGGATAATCGCGTTCGAAATTTAAAATATTCTGGATGTTAGCACCACGGAAAGCATAAATACTCTGTGCATCATCACCTACCACACTAATGTTCTGATAAGCAGCAGCCAGTTTTTTCACAATGGTATACTGCGAAAAGTTGGTATCCTGGTACTCATCCACCATCAGGTACCTGAATTTCTGCTGGTATTTATTTAAAACATCCGGATGTTCTTTCAATAAAATATTGGTTTTAAACAGTAAATCGTCGAAATCCATTGCACCTGCTCTGAAACAGCGTTTAGCATAGGTTTCGTAAATCTGACCGATTAATGGGCGTTTATTCTGAATATCTTCGGCCTGTATCTGGTCGTTAGCCTGATATTCGCCCCAGGAAATCAAATTATTTTTGGCTGATGAAATTCTATTAAAAACAAAGTTAGCTGCATATAATTTATCATCCAGCTGCATTTCTTTCAAAATAGCACGGATTACACTTTTACTATCGTCGGTATCGTAAATGGTAAAATTGCTGGGATAACCGATTTTCTCGGCCTCTACACGTAAAATTTTGGCAAAAACAGAGTGAAAAGTACCCATCCAAATATTTTTTGCCTCTGCACCAACCACTTTACTGATACGCTCGCGCATATCCTTACTTGCCTTATTGGTAAAGGTTAAAACCAGAATGTTAAAGGGATCGGTACCGGTTTGAATAAGGTGGGCTACACGAAATGTAATTACCCTGGTTTTGCCCGAACCTGCACCTGCAACAATCATTACTGGTCCTTTTGTGTTCTCTACTGCTGCTCTTTGTTGTGGGTTTAATCCTGCTAAATAATCCAAATCGGCTCCTGTTTTTTTGAGGTTCAAAAATAACAATTCCTAGCGCTTTTTGCCAAAGTTGTTAGTAATTAGTTAAAAACCTGATCGGTCGTTGTCATGGTTCGTCATTCGGAACTTGTTTCAGAATCCATCATGCCATTAAATTTGGGTATGAGGTTCCCTTTAGAGGATTTAGGGGTAAAGCTACATCAGTATTTCATCGGATTCAGTAGCCCTTTGCTTTGCTTATACGCCTGCAGGCATTACCCTCTGGGCCGGTATCCGCTTCGCCAAGGTTTATATAAATTGGGCTTGTGCTACTATTGCGGTTTAAAACCCATAGTTTATTTTGTGGCTCGTCATTCTGAACTTGTTTAAGAATCTATTTTGCAATTTTGATAGAAATGTCTGCTATAATTCGAGTTATTTGTTAGCTGATTTTTAGAAAAGCAACAGCTGTATTTCATCGGCGTCGGTAGTCCTTTGCTTTGCTTATACGCCTGCAGGCATTACCCTCTGGGCCGGTATCCGCTTCGCCAAGGTTTATATAAATTTAGCGTGTGCTACTATTGAGGGCTTAAAACCCAAAGTTAAAATTAAACTTGTATGTCATTAATTACTTAAAAAAACGTTTATGCTGTCAGAATTACACCCTATTTATTTGGGTATAGAATTTGATATGCTTTCGCTATGGATGAGAATAAAAATAATAAAGATATTGAATTTACTGATATCCCAGATGGTGCTAGTGGAGATGTTTATGCTAATTTAAAAGAGAAATTGGAAAGTGTTGAGCAGTTTCCGGGGATTTATAATTTTAAATTTATTATCACTGGCGGGTTAGATAAAATACAAGATTTACGTGCCATTTTGCCTGATGATGAGTTTATTGAGCAAGCTTCAAAAACAGGGAAATATGTTTCAATTACCGTAAAAAAGATGATGCAAAACGCTGATGAAGTGATTGCAGTTTATAAGCAGGCCGGAAACATCAAGGGAATTATGATACTATAGGTGCTCCCGCTAATTTAAAACGATTTCTTTTAGTTTTGGAAAAGTTAACCCGCATTTCATTTTTGAGGCTGCTTGCGCACCTAAGCTGTTCGTAAACCTGATGGCAGCGGCAGCCCCGAAGCATGAGGGCTACAGCGAACAGCAGGACTGCAAGCTCCAATGAAAAACAATACTTTCATTTCCTGTCAATAAAAAAAAATATCGCCTAATTTCCTTCTCGGGGCGCAATGCCTGTGCGGGTAATCTAGCTGGTTACCACGTTACGCTTGTAAGCTTCGACTTCGTTCTCAGCCTGCAGGGTACCGCTAAATGTTATTAAGTTAAGCACTGCGATCGTCAGTCTGTCCAAAGGACTCCTGTGCAGAGCGTAGTAGAAGACTTCTTGAGATTGATCAAACGCAAATAAATTCCCTTCGACTTCGCTCTGGGTAACATCTTTTTGCGATTTATCCATTAACTTAATGATATTGGGGATCCGCTTCGCTTACGTTTATATCATTTAGTTTATGCTACTATTGAAGGTTTAAAACCTTCAATATATTTATTCGTCATTCTGATTGCCCGGGTGAGTACGTATAATAATTAAACAGAGCCATTTTTCACGGCCCAATCTACCATCGAATCTAATACCTGAAAAGGATCCTGACCCGATTTTGTGAGGTTATAGGTAACTACCGGAGGAACAACCGCTTGTGCATTCCGATGAACAAGATCATCATTTTGCAATTGCTTTAAGTGTTGTATAAGCATTTTTTCAGTTATCTGAGGTATTGCACGTTTTAACTCGCTGTAACGTTTTGGGCCACTCATTAAATGAAAAATAATAATCGGCTTCCAATAACCACCAATTTTTTCCATTACAAAGGTAACCGGGCAGCTGGTTAGCGCTATGCCTTTATTAAAATTACGGGTCGAACTTTCTTTAACAGCTGTCATGGTTACATACTTTGGGGTAAGTACTTGTATAAAAGTAAGTACAAATATAGCTTTGTATTCAATATTTAAAAACAAAAAATCATGAAAATCACATTAACAGGATCAATAGGCAATATTACCAAGCCGCTTGCCCAAATATTGGTAGCTAAAGGCCATGAAGTAAAAATTATTAGCAGTAACACCAGTAGAGCCGAAGAAATCAAATCGCTGGGCGCAATACCGCTGATTGGTAGTGTAAGCGATACTGAATTTTTAAAGGATGCTTTTACCGGGGCTGATGCTATCTACACCATGGTTCCACCAAATTTTGCAGCACCAAAATTTAGGGCATATATTAGAAGTATCGGCGAAAATTATGCGGCTGCCATAAAAGAGTCGGGGGTTAAAAAAGTAGTAAATTTAAGTAGCGTAGGTGCGGATCTGCCAGATGGAACGGGGCCAATTGCAGGATTACATGATGTGGAAAATATTTTTGCCACATTAAATGGGGTAGCTGTAAAACATTTACGTGCAGGTTATTTCTATATCAACTTTTTAGCCAACATCGATATGGTTAAACATGCAAATATTTTGGGATCTAATTTTGGCACTGATGCAAAACTTGTTTTGGTGCATCCCCGTAATATTGCTGAAGTAGCTGCTGAAGTATTGGAAAGTAATTTTACTGGCAAAACCATACAGTACGTAGCCAGTGATGATGAAAGTACGCCGGCCGATGTTGCAAAAGTATTAGGTACTGCAGTCGGTAAACCCGCATTACCATGGATAGAATTTAGCGATGAAGATGCATTTAACGGAATGGTAGGGGCAGGTTTACCTGAAGAAATAGCCAAAAACTATGTAGAAATGGGCGATGCGATCAGAAGCAATAAACTTTTTGTTGATTATTATAAAAACAGACCCGCTTTAGGTAGCATTAAGCTTAAAGATTTTGCTGAAGAGTTTGCTGCGGCATACCAGGATTAATTTAATTTAGCAGCTGCCTGGATTTAAACCTGGCAGCTGTTAATTTTACATGGCCACACAACTTCCGGCAATTATTTTCCATTCCTGATCAAACAATTTCCATACTCTTAAATATCTGAAAATACCTTCGATGGATTGTGAATTGTATACTGCCTTTAGCTCAATTTTCACACTAACAACTGCTGTATCCTTAATCAGATTAATTTGCTGTTCAGAAGGTAAAATAGAATGTACAACCAAATTTCCCGAGGTATAAGTTTCCATATCCATTGCTTTCGTTATGGTTACTCCATTGGGCAGGTTAAAAAGTAAATCTTCATGCAAAAGGAGGTCTAAATCCTCAAGATTACCATGCTGTATCGCTGTTAATAATCTATCTTCATTTAAAATGATCTGTTCCCTGATATTCATATGAATTGTTTTTTTCTTTAAAATTACATCCAATTCTCATTTTTACGCTCTACCTGATATAACCAGTAATTTACCAGCTGTTTAATTTCGGTATAATTTCCATATTTAAAATGAATCTGACCTGCAGCGGTGTGTAAAGTGAGGTGACCAACATCAACCCCTTTATGCCATGGATATTGAAAAGTGGTAATGGCCTGAATCTTATTTGGCTTTACAATTTCATTTGAGATATCCCAAATGCCACTTTTTTTGATGATAAAATCATGATTTACGGAAATGCGATGCCTTCGGTAGCTCATGTAAATCATCAAAACCCCAATAACAAAATAAGCGATTGCAATGCCTATAAAAGGCTTCACCTCGGGGACATTAAAAGCAATGATAAGGAATATAGCAACTGGTAAAACGAGTTTGAAAAAAATAGGTAAATTCAAAAAACGCCAATCGGGAATAAAGGTTTTTCCTTTTAATGGTGCTTCACCCAGTATCATTTTTAGCAGTTCATCACGCTCAGTAGGGTTACAGCCCGGAATTTCCAAAGTGTTTCCCTGCATTTCATGCCCTTTTTTACTTTGACCAAAATGAGCCTGCTTCAAACTCATATTTAGCATATTCATCTTTTTCTGAAAATAGTTCTGGCTGTATTTGGTAATCTGGACTTTATTCGGATTAATCAAGGTGTTTTTCTTGGCAATTAGCCCCGATGAGAGTAAAAGCGTATTTTTATGTTCGCTAATTTCGAGCTCGAAATACTTATAAAAGGTTCTAACCAGGTTAATAATCAGCAGTACAATTAAAAGGCATGCAATTAAAATGAAAACCGTAACAATGGTGAGCATTCCCGTTACTGTGCTTTGAATTTCATCTTTATTAATTTTAAAGGCATCAAGCAATTGCCTGCCCTCGTAAATAACGGTATAAAAAAAAGCGGCAAGTAAAGCTAAACTCTGTCCATAATTAGAGGTAAGTCCTACTTTAAACAAAGTCCGGGCACTTATTCTTAAAAATGGTATTTCTGCTGTTTTGTGGTTTTCATGTTCAATCTCCGATGGTGCTTCAGTTATGGTTCTGCTATCTAATAAATGTTCTTTAAGATTATAAGCAGAAGTTTCGTCTATTGCTTTTATGCTTACTTCTTCTCCTTGAGCACCGGCTGTATCGATTTTTAACCCGTAAACGCCAATAATTTTCTGCAGAATATTCTGGTTAATGTTAACCTGCTGTATTTTATCGAGCTGAATTATTACCTGATCGCGATTAAATATCCCCTTATTCACCACAAATTCCTGCTTTTCTTTATCTAAAAAGAAGGTGAATTTTAAATACCATAAATAAGCAAATATAAAACTGAATATGATTATTGCAGAAATGCCTAATATCAGGTAGGTAAAAGATGTGCTCGACATCTTTACAAAGGCAATAATGAATAAGAAAAAACTCGCTTTACCAATTTTTAACATGGTATGCGCACCCATTACAATGATACCAAAGGCCGATTCGCGCTGTGGTTTACTAAAATCGTTATTCATCGGTATTCAATGCTGTTGCTGGATGATCAAGCAGGTCTAGTTTTTTTAAAAGCAGATCCCTGATACGCTTGGCATCATCAATGGCAATCCCCGAAATATGGATATGCCCGGTTTGGCCACCTGCGGTAAATAGCTGTAACGATCCCAGTTTATATATTCTGGAAAAAATCCCTTCATTTAATTCGATATGCTGAATCCTGTTTAAAGGCACAATTGTAGTCGATTCGGCAATAATTCCACTTTTGTATATGACATCATGTGTGCGGATCGCATAACCCCGTTTCTTAAAACTGGCGCGAAAGAGTATCGAAAAAAGGGCAAATAAAGCTAAATAAAGAGGGATAATCCATTTGGCATTTGGTTTTACTTCATCAACAAAGAATAGGAGTATCCCAATGGCGATTCCCAGTAAGCCAAAAAAGATCAATAGATTAATACAGATGATTTTCCAATAATCGCGGTGTGGCCGGCTTAACTGAATGTCTTCGTATTTTGGAAGAAGATCGAGATTTATAACTTCATTGGTGAAAAATGTCTCAGTAGTCATGGTTAAAGGTATAAAACATATTAATCTATAAATAGACTAATATTTAAATCTTTTGTTACCTCGCTACAATAAACTTTTTTGCAGTGTTATACTGACCGGAATCGGAAGAGATTTTAAAGAAATAAATGCCGGGTACAAAGGTTGAGGTATTAATTTCTAAAGTATGTTTTCCGGTATTAAGGTATTCGTTTACCACTGTTTTTACCAATCGGCCCATTAAATCATAAATCTGGATATTAATTTTATCCGTTTCAGGCAAAACAACATCAATAAAGGTTTGCATGGCTGCCGGGTTAGGATAATTCTGAGAAACAGTAAATTTTAAAAATTTATCAAAAATTGCTTTATTAATGGCGTCGAAAATCACATAGCTCACTAACCGGTAACCGCGTGCATTTGGATGAAAGGGATCCTGATAAAGTGAAAAATCGCGCCTCATGGCCGCGTTTACATCGGCTAGGTATATTTTATATTCTGCAGCTAATTTTCTGTAAGCTGTATTAAGGTTCCTGATGTTGGTATTTACAGCCACATAACTTTTAATGGTTCTATCATCAATAAACTGAAGTGTACATAAAATCGGGACTAATTTCTGTTTAAGGCTCGCTGTAATCAACACCCGCATATTAGCAACCGTTTCTGCTACACTTCCTTTGCCTGTAGCTATAGCTAAAGCATCGTTAATACCCATATCAATCACAATAAAACCTGTTCTGTTGGCTATTGCATTATCAATCCTGAGCAATCCCTGGAAGGTGGTCTGTCCGCCGATACCATGATTAGTAATATCGACTACCTTATTGGTATAACAGTTCAAAAAGTTGTTCTCCAACATAGTTTGGAAACCCAATCCCTTAACACCTTCAACGGTACTGGCCCCAAAGGTTACAATATTTATACTGTCTTTCGAATAGTATTGGGCTGCTTCCGGGCAACTTACACGAGTTGGGGGTTGAGTTGTACCTTGAGCGAACAAAGAAATGCGGGCAACAAGAAGCAGCAGCAGAGATAGAAAAACTTTTGCGCTAAACTTCATTGTTAAAATTCTTTCGTACAGGATTTAAGGATATCTGTTATTGGCGCAATTTACAAAAAAGTAAATATAATTAATGCTGTGCCATATTTTTTTACAAACATTAAATCATTTTTTTGTATTTATCGGAAGACGCATTTTATGTTTAAAAAATAGAGCCGTGATTTTGGTTCTGAAAAAAAATAAACCCTTTAACCGTCTGGCTAAAAAAAAATACGCTGGAATGGGGATAATTTATTAATCGCTTAAGAGCCTTTTATTTGGTAAAGCCTATATTTGTCCAAATTCATTTTGTTATGCAAGAGATTAAAAATTATGTAGAAACGCACAAACAACGTTTTTTAGATGAGTTGTTTGAGTTATTGCGTTTTCCATCGGTAAGTGCTGATCCGAAATACAAAGGCGATGTTTTAAAAACAGCTGATTATGTTGCGCAGAAATTAAAAGATGCAGGTGCAGATCAGGTAGAAATTTGCCCAACCGCAGGATATCCTATTGTTTATGGCGAAAAAATTATAGATGCTTCTTTACCCACTGTTTTAATATATGGTCATTACGATGTTCAGCCGGCCGATCCATTAGAGCTTTGGCATACACCACCTTTTGAGCCAACAGTACGCGATGGTAAAATTTACGCCCGCGGCGCTTGCGATGATAAAGGACAGTTTTATATGCATGTAAAAGCATTCGAACTGATGATGCAAACCAATACTTTGGCCTGTAACGTTAAATTTATGATCGAAGGCGAAGAGGAGGTGGGTTCTGCAAATCTGGGTATTTTTGTAAATGCAAATGCCGAGCGTTTAAAGGCTGATGTAGTCTTAATTTCTGATACTTCGATGATCAGCATGGAACATCCATCAATCGAAACCGGTTTGCGTGGTTTAGCTTATATGGAAGTTGAAGTAGTTGGTCCGAACCGCGATTTACACTCTGGAGTCTACGGTGGGGCAGTAGCTAATCCTGCAACAATCCTTTGTAAAATGATCGCTTCATTACACGATGAAAATAACCACATCACTATCCCTGCCTTTTATGATAAAGTGCTTGAGTTAACAGATGAGGAGAAAAAAGCATTAAATTCTGCACCTTACGACGAAGCAGAATACAAAAAGGATTTAGATATCGAAGAAGTTTGGGGCGAGAAAGGTTATTCAACCTTAGAGCGTACAGGTACCCGTCCAACTTTAGAAGTAAACGGAATTTGGAGCGGTTATATTGGTGAAGGTGCAAAAACTGTATTGCCAAGTAAAGCCAATGCAAAAATTTCTATGCGTTTGGTTCCACACCAGAGCTCAGAAGAAATTGCCGAGATTTTTACCAAGCATTTCGAAAGCATTGCGCCTAAAAATGTAAAGGTAAAGGTTACGCCTCATCATGGCGGCGAACCAGTGGTAACCCCAACTGATAGTATTGCTTACCAGGCAGCCGAAAAAGCAATTGAAGATAGTTTTGGTAAAAAAGCTATTCCAACACGCGGCGGAGGCAGTATTCCTATTGTGGCCTTGTTTGAAGATGCATTGGGTATTAAATCGGTGCTTTTTGGCTTCGGTTTAGACAGTGATGCTTTACACTCGCCTAATGAGAAATATGATATCTACAATTATTATAAAGGAATAGAGACTTTGCCGTTATTCCATAAATATTTCGCAGAGCTGAGCAAATAAGCTTAACCAAGCACTCAGGCTGAACAATATTATATTTGTTAGTCTGAGCGGAGTCGAAGACCATCCCTGTTTAATTCTGTTAGACAGGGATTTTTTTTTGGAAATGAATGGTTAGTATTTCATAGGTGCTGCAGCCCTGCCATTCGCTTATAGTCCTCATTACGTTGTACTTCATTCCGGGCTATTTTGCTTTGTCTGGTTTATTTAACTGCGGCTCGTTCTTCGAAGCAAAGGCTGTTCCTGCATCCGCTATAAAAACTTTAAATAGTATCACAGCCCCTGCAACCTAAACCTGACCGCAGTGTAAAACCCGCAGGCCGAAGCATGAGGCCGAGGATTTGAAACGAAGGGCAGGACCGGTTTAACCAACTGGCTTGGGGTTTTGCTTTCCAAAACAACTAAATAAATTTAACCTCTGTTGTCAGTCTGAGCGGAGTCGAAGACCTGCCTAATTTATTGAGGCGGATTTATTATGAAAATGAGCATCCTATTTTCCATAGGTGCTTTCGTCCCGCCATTCGCTTATAGTCCTCATTACGTTTCCCTCCATTCCGGGCTATCCGCTGCTGTCGGGTTTATTTAACAACGTTTTGTTCTTTTAGTCAAAGTCTGCTCCTGCGTTCGCCTTAAAACGTTAATAGCTTTGCTATCCCTGCCAACTAAACCCGATCTTAGTGGATGCTCCCGATTTCATCGGAGCAGGAACGGTAGCGGGACTGTCGAAACCGACAAGCACTGCAATTGCTTTCCAAAACCATTCTAAGTTTCAAGCTTAGTGTTCTTTGCGACTTTTCTTGGCGTTCTTCGCGGTTAAATTTGCGCAATTTCATCTGTGTCCAAACTTAGTGTGCTCAGCGCTTATCTCGGTTTCCTCTTTGGTTAATTAATTTTTAAACCACAGATTTTTTTCTAAATTGCTGCCATGAAATATCTATTCTCATCTCTTTTACTTTTATCTGGACTGACTTCTTTAGCTCAAGATACTAAAACGATTAAGCAATCTGGAAATCCAATATTTCAAGGTTGGTACGCAGATCCTGATGCTGCTATTTTTAACAATAAGTATTGGGTTTATCCCACTTATTCGGCCAGGTATAAAGAACAGGTTTTTTTAGACGCCTTTTCATCTGATGATTTGGTGAAATGGAAAAAGCACCCGCATATTTTAGATACTGCTGCTGTAAAATGGGCCAATAAAGCCATGTGGGCGCCAGCAATTGTTCAAAAAGATAAAAAATATTACCTGTTTTTTGGTGCCAACGATATTCAGAGTGATAAAGAATTCGGTGGAATTGGCGTAGCCGTTGCGGATAAACCAGAGGGACCATATAAAGACCATTTAGGGAAACCTTTGGTTGATAAATTTTATAATGGCGCTCAACCTATTGATCAGTTTGTGTTTAAAGATAAAGATGGCCAGTATTATTTAATTTATGGTGGCTGGAAACACTGCAATATTGCCAAGTTGAATAAAGATTTTACTGGTTTTTTGCCTTTCGAGGATGGTAAAACTTTTAAAGAAATCACACCTGATAATTATGTAGAAGGTCCGTATATGTTCATCAGAAATGGTAAATATTATTTTATGTGGAGCGAAGGCGGCTGGACTGGTCCCGATTACTCAGTAGCTTATGCCGTTGGCGATTCGCCATTCGGTCCGTTTAAGCGGATTGGCAAAATATTAAAGCAGGATGCGGCTATTGCTACCGGTGCAGGCCATCACTCTGTAATTATTAACGAGAAAAAAGGACAATATTACATTGTTTACCACCGTCGGCCCTTAACCGAAACTGATGGCAATCATCGAGTTACCTGTATTGATGAAATGAAGTTTGATGCCGATGGCAATATTCTTCCTGTAAAAATTACAAATGAGGGTGTAAAAGCCCAGAAAGTAAAATAATTGCTGTTCGGCTGGAGATTTTATTCAATTTCCAGCTGCGCTTCACTTTTTTGTAAAACAGTTTTCGTCTGCTTTTTATTTAGTGTATTAAACCCCCAGGTGCATAATAAAAGCATTACGGCAAGCCCTAGCCAAAGCCAGTTATAACCTAAATTTTTGGCGATCAAGAAGCCAAAATATGGGCCGAAAACCTGAGCACACGACCAGCTCAAGGTATAACCCGCTGCATATAAGCCCCTGTTATGTTCGTTACTTCTGCTGATTACAATGGTATTGATAAACGGTAAGGTGAGCATTTCGCCACAGGTAAAAACGACAATGGTAAGTACCGCTGCGGCAATATGAAAACTAACCGGAGCACTTAGTATGATATACGAAACTGCAAATAAAACCGCACCAATGATTATAAAAAACATGGGTGATCTTTTGGCTTCAATCTTGTTAATCATGATCATTTCGAATAGCGCAATTACTGCTCCGTTTATGCCAATAATAATACCGATTTGAAACTCGTCAATATGCCATTGCTCTTTAAAAAATACCGGAACAACCCTAAACATTAAAAAAGCACAGGTAATAAAAACAGTAGTAAGCAGAATAAACTTTACATAGAAAACATCTTCCCAAGGTTTCAGAATAGCCATGTTGCTGGCGTTTTCTTTAGCCTTTTTAATAAAGTCTTTCACTTGAGGCAAAAACGACAGGATTAATAAACCAACAATAATGCTTACCCCACCTTCAACAATGAACAAAAGCTTATAATTAATTGAAGCAATAATTCCTGCCAAACTAATACCTACTGACCAACCGATGTTTACCGCGAGTCTGTTTAAAGAGTACGATCTTGTTATCGTCCCCTCTGCAGCATAGTGTGCAACAGCTGTGAAATTTGCAGGGCGGAATGCCTCAGAAAAAAAACTGATAACAACAGTTAAAATGCATAGACTGTAAAAATGGGTAATGGTAGAAAAGAGGATGAAAAGTAAACCACCTACTATCGACGAAAGGATCTGTACCGGGCGGAAACCAATCATATCGGTCAATTTTCCTCCTGTTGCCGAACCCAAAATTGAACCTACGCCAAATAAGGTGATAATTAAACCCGCGTCCATTTCCGAGCGGTGTAAACTTTGGGTAACGTATAAGCCCATAAATGGAACAGCCATGCTCCCACATCTATTAAACATCATTACAATACTTAAAAGCCAGGTTTCTCTGCTTAATCCGCTGAATGATGTTTTATAGGTGTTAAAAATAAGTTTGAACATGCTGTATTTAGATGTGGTAAAAATAGCAAAAGCCAGATATTAATTAATCATCTGAATTCAATATCCGCTCGTTAGATTAAAAAATATGAGCAAAGAATATCCCATAATTTTTCACAAATTTGCATCCGGAAACCGATCAAATGCCGCCAGAGAAAAGAACCCCAATAAACAAAAGCCCTGTTGCCAGAAAACCTGCCGTTAGGAAACCTGCAGCCAGAAAACCCACAACAGGAAGAAAAAAGAAGCAGGGTGTTTCAGTTCAACTTAAATTGATTATTGCCGGTTTATTGTTGATTTTGCTCTCTCCATTTTACTACGGTTATGTTTTAAGAAGTTTTGTAGCTACCTGGCGCTGGGTTAAAGATTGGGGGCAAGACCCGAACTACAGAACCTACGAAAGTTTCAACATCAAAATCCCAAAAAAATATACCGTTCACGGTATCGACGTTTCCTACTACCAGGGCAAAATAAACTGGCAAAAAGTAAAGGAAATGAAAGAGGATGAGGTTAGTATCCGTTTTGCCTTTATCAAAGCAACGGAGGGACTAATGCTGGTCGATCCTTATTTTCAACGCAATTGGCGTGAAGCCCCAAAAGCAGGAATTATTTGTGGCGCTTATCACTTTTTCAGACCGAAAAAGGATGGTAAAACACAGGCTAAATTTTTCTTGCAGGTGGTGAATATTGAGAAAGGGGATTTACCGCCAGTTGTGGATATCGAATCGCTGGATGGCGTTTCTCCTTTGAAAATGAGGGCAGAACTGTCCGATTTTCTCACTTATGTAGAAATGAAAACCAAAGTTAGGCCGATTGTTTATACCGGGCTTAAATTTTATGAAGATTATTTAGCCGATCATTTTGATGATTATCCCTTGTGGATTGCCCACTATTATCAACCAAAACTAAGGATGGATAAAAGCCGCTGGAAATTTTGGCAGCATTCTGATAAAGCTAAAATTAATGGTATCGGTCACGTAGTCGATTTCAATGCTTTTAATGGGGATAGTTTAGCGTTAGATAGGTTATTAGTTCATTAGTCATTGGTTCACTTGCCGTGGATTAATTGTTTAAATCGGTTAATCGACTCCAAACGCTAAACCCCCAACTCCAAACTCGTTAAACTAAACCGTCCAACTTTCACATTTCTCTAAGAAAAATTCATCAGCTTCAGCACCTATACCAATTTCTTCGGGCACATCAAGGAAGTATCCATTATAAGTGAGGCCACCAACCACAGGATCGACCAAATGGCCCAGCAAGGCAGTATCTAAGTCAAAAAACTCCACATTAGGGCTGGCCAATGCAAAATGTAAATTGGCGCTTAAAGCAATTCTGGTTTCGAGCATACTCCCAATCATGCATTTTACCCCGCGTTGTATAGCTTCCTCATGGATTTTTTGTGCTTCTAAAATGCCTCCAGATTTCGAAAATTTAATGTTTAAATAAGTTGTAGACTGGCTATTGATCAGTTTACGTGCATCATGATGGTTGTAACAGCTTTCGTCGGCCATGAGCTTAATCGGAGAATTTACATTTAATTCAGGCAGTTTATCATCATACCATGTCCGCATCGGTTGTTCGCAAAACTCAATATTGTATTTTTCTAATTCACCTAAAGCAAATAAAGCGTCATCAAAACTCCAGCCCTGATTGGCATCCAGGCGTAAAATCAAATCTTCACCTACTGCTTCGCGGATGTGTTTAACCCTTTCTATATCATCGTGCACTTTTTTGCCCAGTTTAATCTTTAGGATGCGGCAGCCCTGGCTTTTATATTTCAATGCGGTTACAGCCATTCCCTCTGGTGTATCGATACCAATGGTCATATCGGTTTCAATGCTGCGTTTGGTTCCACCAAGAAATTTATACAGTGGTAATTTTGCATTTTTGGCTGCAATATCAAATAATGCCATATCGAAAGCGCTTTTAATGGTATTGTTATGGTCTGCATAGCCCAATAAATCATTCATCCGTTCCGGAATTTCTAAGGGATCTTTACCCTTTAAAATGGCGGCGAAATCTTTAGCCATAGCAATGCAGGTTTCCTGCGTTTCGCCTACAATCATCGGGAATGCAGAGCACTCTCCAATGCCGTGAATACCTGTATCGGTAAAAATCCTCACTAATACATTCTGGGCAAAATGCATGGTTCCGGTAGCAATAACAAAAGGTTCCATTGGGATGCTAAAGCGGTATATTTCGGTATGGGTGATTTTCATGGTTTTAAGGTTGGGGGTAGAAGGTAAAGGGGTTAGGGTTGATTGCGTTTAATATTTACATTTACTCTAATTTATCGTCAATAATGCGTCCAACTTAATTCGTGACACAATAAATAACTCATTTTTGCTCGATTCCATTCATCGTATAGATTTCCAACTAAAGTATAAAAACAAAAACTAAATCGAAATAGGTTTGTAGAATATTAATAGATTTACACCTCCAATTAGAATTCAATTTTCCCGCTTACACTTTACATTAACTGCCATGTCTGATACTAATAATTTAATCCACGCCTCATCTCCATATTTGTTGCAGCATGCTCATAATCCCGTTAATTGGTACGAATGGGGAACAGAAGCATTAGAAAAAGCAAAAACGGAAAATAAACTCATATTGGTGAGTATCGGCTATTCAGCTTGCCATTGGTGCCATGTAATGGAACGCGAAAGTTTCGAGAATCATGAAGTGGCTGAGGTGATGAACCGTCATTTTATTTGCATTAAGGTAGACCGTGAGGAGCGGCCGGATATTGATCAGATTTATATGTACGCCATCCAGCTCATGACAGGCAGCGGGGGCTGGCCCTTAAATTGTATCTGTTTGCCCGATCAGCGTCCAATTTATGGCGGAACCTATTTCAGGAAAAACGATTGGATCAATATTCTGGAAAATGTTGCCGCGCTTTGGGCAAATGAACCCGAAAAGGCTATCCAATATGCCGAACGGTTAACCTCGGGCATTAAAGACAGTGAAAAAATAATCCCAGTGCCCGAAAAAGAAGAATATACAAACGAACACCTTACCGAAATCATTGAACCCTGGAAACGTCATTTCGATATTGGTTACGGGGGATATAATCGCGCTCCAAAATTTCCTTTGCCCAACAATTGGGTGTTTTTATTACGGTATGGCTTTTTAAAAGATGACGAATCTGTTTTTACAGCGGTTTGCCATACGCTCGAAGAAATGAGCCGAGGCGGTATTTATGATCAGATTGGCGGAGGTTTCGCCCGTTATTCGGTTGATGATAAATGGCATGTGCCACACTTCGAAAAAATGCTTTACGATAATGCTCAGCTCATCAGTTTATATGCAGAGGCTTATCAGTGCACCAAGTTCTATTCGTTTAAACAAACAGTAGTTGAAACAATAAATTGGGTTTTTGAGGAGATGACTTCAGCAGATGGATTGTTTTATTCGGCATTAGATGCAGATAGCGAAGGGGTAGAGGGCAAGTTTTATGTGTGGGATAAAGCAGAATTCGATCAGGTTTTGGGAGAAGATGCCCAATTAATCGGCGCTTATTACAATGTTACCGAAGAAGGTAATTGGGAAGAAGAACAAACCAATATTTTGCGCAAAACCATTAGCGATGACGATCTGCTTGCAAAATTTGATATTGATGCAGAGCAGCTTTATGACAAAGTAAACTCAGCCAAAACAAAATTAATGGCTGTACGTAGCAAAAGAATCAGACCAGGCTTGGATGATAAGTGTTTAACCGCCTGGAATGGTATGATGATTAAAGCCCTGGCTGATGCTGCAGCGGTATTAAATCATAAACCATATTACGAAAGAGCATCAGCTGCGGCCAGTTTTATCCTAAACCACTTAAAATCAGAAAACGGTGGCTTGTACCGTAATTATAAAAACGGGAAGGCGTCTATTACGGGCTTCTTAGATGATTATGCCTTCTTTATTGAAGCACTGATTGCCTTATATGAAGCTGATTTTGATGAAAAATGGTTAGAAGAGGCAAAATCATTGACCGATTATGTGATCGCTAATTTTACGGATACGGATTCGCCGATGTTTTTCTATACTTCAGCTGAAAGCGAAGATTTAATTGCCCGTAAACATGAAGTAATGGATAATGTAATCCCGGCTTCAAACTCTACCATGGCGCAGAATTTGAAGGAATTGGGCCTGCTTTTCGATATTGAACAATACACCGAAAAAGCCTCAGAAATGCTTGCGGCGGTTCAGCCGAAGATTAAAAGTTACGGTTCTGCCTATTCGAATTGGGCGATTCAACTGTTAAACGAAATTTACGGCATAAACGAAATTGCCATTACCGGTTTAGAAAGCGATAGTATTAAATTAGCATTAAGCGGACATTATATTCCCAACAAAATTACATTGGGCGGAACAAAAAGTAACCTGCCGCTGTTAAAAGGTAAGCAAAGCAATGAAACAAAAGTTTATATTTGCCGAAATAAAGTATGCCAGTTGCCGGTTAACACTGTTGAGGACGCATTAGAGTATTTACAATAAATTAATTTAAATGAATATTTCACCAAACTCTGTAGTAGCGTTAACTTACGAATTGCATACTACTAACGAAGAAGGACAACAAGTTTTTGTAGAAAAAGCTGACGAACAAAATCCTTTAGTATTTTTATATGGCGTTGGCATGATGTTGCCTAAATTTGAAGAACATTTAACCGGTTTAAAAACTGGTGATGAATATGGCTTCGAGCTATCTGCGGCAGATGGTTACGGTGATATCGATCCAGGTGCTTTTGCCGATCTTCCAAAAACGATGTTTACTGAAGCTGGTGGCGAATTGCCAAATGTAGGTGATGTAATTCCTTTGCAAGATAACAATGGCAACCAGTTTAGAGCAGGTGTTACCGCTGTTCACGACGAAACCATTTCAGTAGATTTAAACCACCCAATGGCTGGTAAAAACTTAATGTTTAGCGGTGTGATTTTAAATGTTCGTGAAGCTACTCAAGATGAATTGGCTCATGGTCATGCTCACGGAGCTGACGGTCATTCAGGACACTAATTATATAAGCGATTTCTAAGAAGTCAAGTTTAAATAGCAAATTGCCATTTAAACTTGACTTCTTTCGTTGATATCCATGTATTAATCTTTAAAAACCTCATCTAAAATAAGTTTAAAACCAGGTATAACCGTTGTGCTTACCTCTTCGCCCTCAGTAAGTAGTTTTGTTGGTTGAAACTTGCCCTTATCATCGAGAATATATCTGAAAAATGTTTTTTCCGAAGGGCTTACAATCCAGTATTCTTTAACACCTGCTTCTTCATAAACCTCATATTTGTTGATCAATTCTTTTTTATTGTTGCCAGGCGATAAAATTTCCACAACAATATCGGGTGCGCCTATGCACCCACGTTTATCAAGCTTAGTCGGATCGCAAATTACAACGATATCTGGTTGCACTACGGTGAAAACTTCTTTATCATCTACATTTTTCCTTGCTAGACGTACATCAAAAGGTGCTGAATAAACTTCACATTTATGGCCATTCAATGCGTTGTAGATAGGATTAAAAATTCTTCCCGATATTTTTTGATGAATCCTGGAAGGAGCAGGGCTCATCTTGAAAATGTACCCTTTGATAAGTTCTAAGCGCTCTTCAAATTCGAAGCGCATATAATCTGCATAACTGTAAGTCGCAGAAAAATCGACCTCGTTAAGGGTTTTAATTGGAGGTTGTTCCTCTTAAGTAGGATATGGCTTGATATTCTTCATATTAGGTATTTAACCAAATATACTAAATATCTTAGTTTTTTTTCTAAAAATCGATCTTCAAACGCAGTCCGCCATTGGTGAGGTTAAGGTTCTCCTTAGAGAAAGTTTTCATTGGCAGCCTTAAAAAAGGCTCTATGGCAATATTGTTCTTTTTGGATATTTTTTGTTTATAACCTAAAGAAAAATTATAAAATCCAATGTATTTATCGGGATCTATATTGGCTTCGGGCTGTGGTTCGGTCGTTTTTTCTTTCACAATCAATGTCTTAGAATCTGCGTAGCCATTTGCTGTTGTGGAAGAAAAATTCTGCACCTGGTTTACAATGTAGTTGTTCTGCTGTGAATTGTTTAAAACAGCCAGTGCAGAAACGCCTATATTGGTGTAGAGTTTATCGCTTATGTTGTATTTTAATTCTAAAGGAACATTAATTCCACGCACTTTAGCATCAACCGACTCGAGGTTTTTGCCCGATAAGGTTTGTGGTACAGAAGCGTTTAATGATTCGGTGGTGCTAATAGAAGCATAAGAAACGCCAGAACTTATTGATAATTTATTGGCAATGGCATACGATAAAGAAAAGCCATAGTTCATGGTTACTTTATTGTCATTACCCATCGCTGGTGCTACGTAAACATCAGGCTGCCATTTAGAATTTTCACTTGTTTTGGTTGGCGGTTTTTGCTGATTTACATAACTATCATGGGCAAGCAGTTTTTCAAAACTTGTTTGCGCAATGGGTTGAGGTTTCTTCTTTTCCGTTAAAATATCAAACTGTTTTGTTTGCAGGTTTGAAAGATTAGCACCAGCAAGCTTATTATCTAAAAGGTTATTGTTTACAGGAGTCAATTGTTCTAATGTATTAATAAACGAATAACCGGTCCGCGCTGTTAATAATGGTTTTATGTTTTCCGTAATTTTAGCTGGACGATTGGCGGCTAGCTTATTTACAGGGCTTGTATCGTTTTTTAATGAAGTAGGATTGGTTTTAGTCTCAATATTGGCATTTGCATTCCTATCGGCCGTAACATTTTGCTGAACTTTAGGTTTAGTTATTGCAATATCTTTTTTGTGATCTATATTGTTTTGCGCAAAAAATACACCTCCAAAGATAATAATTAAAGCAGCAGCAGCCCACAAAGGCCAAAAGGCAATGCCTCGTCTCTTATTTTTTTTCTCCGAAAAGCGCTCCCAAGCACCATTAGGGTATGTTTCCTCATGGTTTTGGAGTTGCGCGGTGATATGCTCAATTAATTCCTTATCCATTTTTTTCGTATGAATTAACCATGGTATTTAGGTAAAGGGTACGTAACTTATTTTTAGAACGTGTAAGATAAACACGACTGGAACTTTCAGGAATGTTTAACATCTTCGAAATTTCATCGTGGGCAAAGCCCTCAATTTCATATAAGTTAAATACCAGTCTCTGCGTATCTGGTAAGTGATTTAGTAAATTCAAAATATCATTAACGTGTAGTTCCGAAGCAACCGAAACCTGGGTAACCGGATGTTCGCTTTCTGCTAAATCGTCAACATAAAACTGAACTTTCGAACTCCGTATTTTGTCTATTGCCGTTCGTGAAGCAATCTGGGCAATCCAGCCTTTAAACGATCGCTGTAATTCTTCTGGATTTTTTGGTGCTTTGAAGCCGCCAACATGTTTAAAAATCTTGATAAAACTGTCATTTACAAGTTCTTCACTGTCCGAAGGATTTTTCGTATACCTTAAAATAATGCCCATTAAATAGCCATAAAATGATTTATACATCATTTCTTTACAGCTATTGTCGTTTTTTACACAGCCTTTTAAAATTTCCTCAAAACTGAGTATTTTTTTTATCACTCCTGTAAAGGACTATTTATTAAAGGTTTATCATGATTAATTATTGCAAATTTAAGAAAAATAACACCACCCAATTTTTGGAGTGGTGTCAGTTTTCGTTTCCACAGGTAGAGTGAAATATTTTTATTTATTTGTCATCACTGATAAGCCAACTCCAGTACTATCGGTTTTGCTCGATAAGCCTTTAGCCCAGATGGTATAAATTTTACCTTTTTCGATTTTTACAGCTGGTAAACTAACTTTAACTGTTCCGCTTTGCTTTAATTGGAAAGTATAACTATCGTTTGGTGCAATATTGCTAAAAGTGGTGAACTCTTTAAATGCTTTTGCGGTAAATAAAGGTGCATCAGTGCCTGCAATTGCTAAATCAAATGGTGCAGAACCCGGGCTTAAATTTACAAAACGAACTTTGGCCTTATCGGTTTCAGGTGCTTTTAAATCATCTTCAAGAATTAAAAGTTTTGTTGACTTTAAAGTATCTACTACGAAAACCGAATAAAATGATCCCTCTTTTAACGTAGCCGTAGCGGTGGTTAAATATTTTAAAGAGTCCTTTTTAGCAACACCCACCAATCTTGTTCCTGGATAAGCGGCATAGTATCCTAAATCTTTAGTGTAGGTAAAGCTGTTTATCTTTTGGTTATCCAAGATAAAATCCAATGCGCCTGTTCCAGGTGATGCATGAACAAAACCAATACCAGCCGCTTCGATAGGGTCGTTATTAAAATCTTTTTTACAGGCTGTAATGGTTAAAGCTATCGCTAAGAGAGAGAGTATAATTTTTGTAGTGCTAAAATTTTTCAAATTCGTTTTCATTTTAATGTTTTAAATCAATTTTTTGAACAAAATTGGTTAATGGCCATTAACGCTTTTTTCTTGTAAAACGATTAACGAAATGAAAACGCTACAGCAGATGCGATTTTTTATAAAGAAAAAGCCACATGGAGTGCATGTGGCTTCTAAATCAGTATTTTAATTGAAGAATTAAGAATACATTTCTTCTCTTAGTTTTGCAACATCGCTGCTATTGATATATTCATCGTAAGTCATCAGCTTATCAATAGTACCTTTCGGTGTAATTTCGATAATACGGTTGGCAACGGTTTCTGTTAACTGGTGATCTCGTGAGGTAAACAATATCGCACCCTTAAAATCTTTCATGCCATTGTTCAGTGCCTCGATAGATTCCAGATCCAGGTGATTGGTTGGCTCATCAAACATTAACAGGTTGGCTTGTTGTAACATCATTCTAGAGAACATACAACGCATTTTTTCGCCGCCAGAAAGCACTTTTACATTTTTAAGTACCTCTTCGCCCGAGAATAACATACGGCCTAAAAAGCTACGTACAAATTGCTCATCCGCATCGGTACCAGAGTACTCACGTAACCAATCTACCAGGTTTTCATCTTTACCGGCAAAATATTCAGAGTTATCGTTAGGGATATCTGCAGTGCTAATGGTAACACCCCATTTAAACTCTCCTCTATGGTCTGTATCTCTGCCTGTTAATACATCATAAAATGCTGCGGTAGCTAAACTATTCTGAGATAATACGGCAATTTTATCGCCTTTGTTTACCATGAAGGTAATTTTGTCGAACAAAACACCATCGTTTCCATTTTTGCCCAGGTTTTCTACCTGTAAAATCTGGTCACCAGCCTCACGACCGGTATTATTGAAGATAATAGCCGGGTATTTTCTGCTCGATGCTTTAATTTCGGTGATATCAATCTTATCTAAAGCTTTCTTACGTGAAGTTGCCTGCTTTGATTTAGATGCATTTGCGCTAAACCTGCGGATAAATTCCTGTAACTCCTTCACCTTATCTTCCATTTTTTTGTTCTGGTCGCTGCGTTGCTTTAAAGCCAGCTGACTAGATTCGTACCAGAAAGTATAGTTACCGGTGTAAATGCTCATTTTAGCGAAATCGATATCCACAATATGCGTACAAACCGCATCTAAAAAGTGCCTGTCGTGCGATACAACCAATACAATATTCTGGTAATCGGCCAAAAAGTTTTCTAGCCAGGCAATGGTTTCGATATCCAAATCGTTGGTAGGCTCATCCAGTAATAAAATATCCGGATTACCAAATAAGGCCTGTGCCAATAACACACGTACTTTCTGCGTATTGTCTAGCTCTTTTAATAATTTATAGTGGTTATCTTCGGTAATGCCCAAATTGCTTAACATGGTTGCCGCATTGCTTTCCATGTTCCAGCCGTCCATTTCGGCAAAAAGATTCTCCAGCTCTCCGGCGCGTTCGCCATCTTTCTCCGAGAAATCTTCTTTCATATAAATGGCATCTTTCTCTTTCATAATGGCATAAAGTTCTTTATGACCAATCATTACGGTTTCTAATACCGAAAACTCATCAAATTCGTAGTGGTTTTGTTTTAAAACCGCCATTCTTTCGCCCGGAGTAAAAGCCACACTACCAGAAGTTTGGTTAACTTCTCCCGATAAAATTTTTAGAAAAGTAGATTTACCTGCGCCGTTAGCCCCAATTACACCGTAGCAGTTGCCCTGGGTAAATTTTAGGTTAACATCTTCAAATAATGTGCGTTTGCCGTATCGTAACGATAAATTAGAAACTGAAATCATGCTATAATTGAAATAAGCCGCAAAGATAGGGAAAAAGGTTGAGGGTAGGAAAGTGTTTGATGGTTTGGTTGTTTTATTGTTAAAAGGTTTGAGGTTGGAAGGTTGAAAAGTTCGATTGCTATATTGTTTTATTGTTGAAAGCTGAATGATCAGTTAACCGGTTAACCAATTTTTTTGAAAACGGAGGGTTCCGTTCTTTTTTGGGTAAGCAGTCCCGTTATCCGCTCTACTTCGTTGCACGCCGTGCCCGCTACTACCGGGTTTAGTTAACAAAGGGGAGAAGCTTTTGGCCAGCGGATAAAGCCTAAAACTAACAAGATTAATACATGGTTATTCAGCCTTTTTCTCCATGTAATTTTAGTATTTTAGTGATACACATAAAAAAATGAAATCAATATGAAAAAGTTAACGCTAGGCATTATCATGTCTACTATTTCCGTTGTGGCTTATGGCCAAGAATCCGAGTATAAATATAAAGTTGATTTTTTTGGCGATACCATTCTGGTCGATTCAAAAGATAACACCATCGGCAAACAGAAGAAAGACTTTTTTGGCAATACCATTATTATAGATAAAGATGGTAAAACCATAGCCAAGCAAAAGCAGGATTTTTTCGGCAAGATAATTTTAGAAAATGAAGCCGGAAAAACTGTAGGTACACAAAAGAAAGATTTTTTTGGCAACAGGGTGTTAGAAAGTGAACCTGATCAAAACCTGGTGCCAAAGCCATTAAATGGTTTGGTTCCTGGTGATGGAAAAACAGAAGTGGCCATCAAGCAAAAAACAGATATCTTCGGTAATATCGTTTTTGAAAACGACCGTGGTCAGATCTTAAATGTTTATAAAACAGATATTTCGGGCAACATTATCATAGAGGATGGCAATGGTAAGGTAATAGGTAAACAGAAAAATAATATTTTTGGCGATACCGTTGTTGAAGATGACCATGGAAATGTAGTAGCTAAGTATAAAAAAGACGTATTTGGTAATACAGTTGTAGAAGACGTTAATGGTAAGAAGATGGGGATTTTCAAAACCGATATTTTTGGAAATAAATCTTTTGTTCCAGAACATTAAATGTGATTGATTATTTAATAAACTGTTTCATAAAGGTGCGTCATTCTCGCGCATGCGGGAATCTTAATGCAAGTTGAATATAACATTTACACTCCCAATCAGGTTGGGAATGACGACCTATCTCAAGGTAATTTGTGGTAAGATATTTATTTTAGTCCCATGCCAAATCTTACCTTGCTAGATACCATAAAAACGACGCTGCAAAAAAGCAAAGTAGAAAAGTTAGCGGCCATAGCTTCTGAAGATACCTTTTCGGTAAAAGATCTGATTGATTTGAGTTTTTATCATGATGAACAGATTGGTTTCAGGGCTGCATGGATTTTAGAAAATGTATTTACTAACCATCAGCAAAGGTTTCTGCCTTACGTATTTTATTTTTTGGAGAAATTTCCGCAACAAAAGAATTTATCGGCATTGAGGCATTATGTCAAAATTATGGCCTTTATGACCAAGAAAAATGCCTCAGTGGAAATTAAGAAAATCCTTGCCGAATATGATACCAACCATTTGGTAGAAGTAGCTTTTGCCTGGTTAATTGATGAGCAGATTCCGGTGGCTGTAAAATCGCACTGTTTAAACCTTTTGGCCAATTTAGATATCAAACACAACTGGATTAAAGAAGAATTGTTACAAACCATGGATTTCCTGGTAGATAAAGAAAGTATTGCCTTTTTCGCAAAGGTTAAACAGATCAGGAAGCAGTTATGGAAAGTTGATTAATATTGTATCAAGATAGAAAACAAATATGAAGAAATTAATTACTTCCTTTATTTTATTGACAATTTGTATGAACTATGCTTACGCATGTTCCTGCGTAATGTCTAAGCCAAATTTTATGCTATTTAGCAGTAGCGAAGTAATTTTTGCCGGTAAGATTATAGCTATTAAACACGATACCGCAAACACAGACAAAGTAACTTTTGAAATATATAAGCGGTTTAAAGGAGTAGGAAATAACATAAATATAACAATTTCTACAAATGCATGGTCTGGAATGTGCGGTATTAACGGCAATTTAGGAGAGAAGTTTTTGATCTTCGCCAACCAACATGGAGACAATAATTTGTGGACCGATATCTGTATGCATAGTGGTTTAATAAAAAACACACATGCAGAATTTTCGATGCTAAATTCAATTAGAAGAAAAGGTAACAAATGGTATGAAAGTGGCTCGTTGAAAGCAATAGGCGAAATGAAAGACGATAAGGAAGAGGGGCAATGGCAGTTTTTTGAAAAGGGTAAGATGGTTATGGAAGGCAGCTATCAACACGGAAAACAGGAAGGGAAGTGGACAACATATGGTGTAAAAAAAGATGGATCACCAATTGTCCCATACCAATTTCATTAAAGGTAAATTCATAGATCAAAAACCTTGATATACATTTGATGGATTAACGATCTTAGTTTAAATATTTACGCAAGTTCAACTTTACAACCTGCATAAAACCTTATTTTTGAACCCATGAGTACAACATACGATATCATTTCAAAAGTTATAAAAGAACGTCGCAGTATTTTTCCTGCCAGCTATATTAAAAAAGAAATTCCCGTAGAGGTGGTCAATCAGATTTTAGAAACTGCCAATTATGCCCCAACACATAAATTAACCCAGCCCTGGCGTTTTGTCGTGATCAGAAAAGCGGGATTAACGAAACTTGGGGAAGAACTGGGTAAATTATATAAGGAGTTGGTTAGCCCTCAACAGTTTTTACAGAAAAAGTACGACAGCTTCGCCGAAAAAACGAGTCAGGCCGATTGCATTATTGCCATCAATATGCAGGTGAGTGGTAAAATACCAGAATGGGAAGAATTAGCAGCAGTTGCATGTGCTGTTCAAAATATGGCTTTAACTGCAGAAAGTCTGCAGGTTGGCGCTTATTGGAGTTCTCCACCTTTAATTGATAATTTGGGTGATTTTTTAAGTCTGGGTGAAAACGAAAAGTGCATTGGCTTATTTTACATGGGCTATCATAACGAAAAACCCTGGGCGCCAAACCGAACTTCGATGGAAGAAAAGGTGAGGTGGATAGAGGGGTAGTCCTTGAGTCTTTAGTCCTGAGTCAAGAGTCTTCGTCATCTCTACTGGAGCTTAGTCCCGAACTTTCGGGAGAGAGATCTTTAAACAAAAGTTCCACTAGGTTAACTTGAAAAGATTCTTCCCGAATTTTCGGGATCGAAATGACGATCTCTCTAAAGATTCATATTATTTATGTTATGCTAAATCCTCTAGACAATTATTTCGAGCAAAAAGATGAACCACTTAAAAGCTGTCTGCAGTATTTAAGGTTGCTTTTAACAGGCTATGCTGATATTACGGAGCATTGGAAATACGGAATGCCTTTTTATTACCATAAAGGAAAAATGTTCTGCTATCTTTGGACACACAAAAAACTCCATCAGCCTTACATTGGTTTAGTGGATGGAAATAAAATTGAACACGAAGATTTGTTGCAGGAGAAAAGAGCCAGAATGAAAATTTTATTAATCAACCATCTCGAAGATATCCCCAAAAAGAAAATTGAATCTATTTTAAAACAGGCCTTTGCCTTAAGAAAATAGTTTATCGTCCATTTAATATCACCTGTTTACATTTCCATTATTCATTATCATAATGTCTGCATTAAAATCTAAACTTTATCAGCTTTGCTTAACTTTTATTCAAAATAGGATAGAAAATATCGAATATTCGCTGCAACAGGCCAGGCAAGCTTCGAATGATGATACAAAAAGTAGTGCAGGCGATAAATACGAAACTACGCGCGAAATGATGCAGCAGGAGATGGACCGCAATAGTAAATTACTTTACGAAGCCGGACAGCAGAAAATCGCATTACAGCAGATCGAAAATGTAGAATCAGATCGACTGGTTAAAAACGGAAGTTTGGTTTTAACCTCAGCAGGTAATTTTTATATCAGCATCAGTGCAGGAGAACTTAATACCGATGGACAAAAATTCTTTGCGGTATCGCAGGCTTCGCCAATCGGGCGGTTTTTGATCGGAAAAGCAATAAATGAAAGTTTTAAGTTTAATGGTAGGGAATATTTAGTGAAAGGCATATTATAAAAAGTCGTCATCTCGACTGGAGCATAGCGGAATGGAGAGATCCGTCTAGGAAGATTTCTCGACCTCGTTGCACTGTGCTCGAAATGACGACAATTTATTATAGCGATCTTCTTAAACTTCTCGAGCTATCTAATTCCCATTCTCTCTGCAAAAGCTGGTACCAAATAAGTCTTTAAATCCGAATAAGGGATAAATACAACAATCTGCCCTTGTGCATAACTCGCTACTTCATATGGGTTGTACATAAAAGCAA
>Ga0182006_1000591_pt1 | contig 26674 bp, 21 predicted proteins | sample Sormic07211104_1_FD_123022 | JGI IMG/M metagenome (GOLD analysis project Ga0182006, IMG submission 123022) | Rhizosphere microbial communities from Sorghum bicolor, Mead, Nebraska, USA - 072115-104_1 MetaG | ecosystem: Host-associated > Plants > Roots > Rhizosphere | place: USA: Nebraska...
CATCGCGCAACCGCCCATGCCGCCGAACAGACCCGAGACCATATTCGCCGCGCCCAGGGCCACGCTTTCGCGGTCGGGGTAGCCACGGGTTTCGGTGATTTCGTCGGTGAGGTTGAGGGTCAGCAGGGTTTCCAGCAGACCGACCATGGCCATCAGGAACGCGTAGGGCGCGATGATGCCCAGGGTTTCCAGGGTCCAGGGAATCTGTGGCAGCGCAAAGCTCGGCAAGCCGCCGGCGATGTGGGCCATGTCGCCCAGGGTGCGCGTCGGCAAACCCAGCAGGTACACCGCCAGGCCCACGCCGAGGATCGCCACCAGCGCCGGTGGCACTGCGCGGGTGATGCGCGGCAACACATAGACAATCGCCATGGTCACCAGCACCAGGCCGGTCATCACATACAACGGCGTACCGCTGAGCCAGGCTTCACCGTTCTTGAAGTGTTCCAACTGCGCCAAGGCAATGATGATCGCCAGGCCGTTGACGAACCCCAGCATCACCGGGTGCGGCACCATGCGCACCAGTTTGCCCAGGCGCAACAGGCCGAAGGCAACCATGATCAGCCCGCCCAGCAGCACGGTGGCGAGCAAATAGTCCACGCCGTGCTGCACCACCAGCGCGACGATCACCACGGCCATCGAACCGGCCGCCCCCGACACCATCCCCGGCCGCCCGCCGAACAGCGCCGTGAGGGTGCAGATGATAAAAGCGCCGTACAGGCCCATCAGTGGGTTGAGGTGAGCGACCAGAGCGAAGGCGATGCACTCGGGCAGCAACGCAAAGGACGTGGTGAGGCCGGCCAGGGTGTCGGCGCGCAGACGGGTGAAGTTCATGAAGTACCAAGGTATTGCGGGGAATAAGGCCGGGAATGGTACGGAATTGAGCGGGGTGGGGCTAGTCTTGAAGGCCGAGTGGGGCCCATCGGGGGCAAGCCCCCTCCCCCATGACTGTGGGAGTCGAATCAGCAGGCATACCGCGCCAGCTTGGCCTGGATAAAGTCCAGGAAGCACTGGATGCGCAGCGCCAACTGGGAGTTGCGATAAAACACCGCGTGGATCGGTTGGCGGTAGCCGCTGTAGAACGTTTCCAGCAGCGGCACCAGGCGCCCGGCGTCGATATCGTCGAAGGTCATGAAGTTCGACAGGCACGCTATGCCTTGCCCCTCCAATGCCAGGTGACGCAGGGTCTCGCCACTGGAAGCGGCGATGCTCGGCTGAATCAACCAGCGGTCGCCTGCCGCGTGGCGCAACGGCCAGTGGTTGAGGGTTTCGGTCTGGGTGAAGCCCAGCAAGGTGTGGCTCGCCAGTTCAGCGACCGTGCGCGGGGTGCCGTGGCGTTCCAAATAGTCGGGGCTCGCGAGGATATGCAACGGCGTGCAGCCCAAGGAACGCGCATGCAGGCTCGAATCGGCCAATGCACCGATGCGAATCGCAATGTCGGTGCTCTGTTCCAGCAGGTCGATGATCAGGTCATCGCTGTTGAGCTCCAGCTGGATCTGCGGGTACAGGCGGCGGAATTCGGCGATGTACGGAATGATCCCGTGCAGCATGAACGGCACCGCCGCGTTGATGCGCAAGCGCCCGGCCGGTGTTTGCTGGCGCGAGGACAAGCGTTCTTCCAGCTCATCCATCTGCGCCAGGATCACCTTGGCCTGCTCGAAGAAGTATTTGCCCTCTTCGGTCAGGTCCATGCGTCGCGTGGTGCGGTTGATCAGCGTGGTGTCGAGCTTGGCTTCCAGGCGCGACAAGGTCCGGCTGACCGCCGACGGCGTCTGCCCGGCCTGCTCCGCCGCCGCGGAAATCGAACCGCACTCGATCACGCTGACAAAGATCTGTAGTTCATCGGACCGGGCTTTCACGGGCGCTCCTCTCTCATCTTGAGGGGCAGCTTACACCGAGAGGTTGAACACCTGCGCCAGATGCTGCTCATAGCGCGCCACATCCGCCTCAATGGCCGGACGCTTCATCACGTCCACGCAGAGGAACGTCGGCAGGCCGGTCATGCCGAGGAACTGATTGGCCTTGTGGAATGGGAAGTACACCGCGTCCACGCCCTTGGCTTCAAAGAAGTCACTGGGGTCGTCGAACGCTTGCTGCGGTGCGTTCCAGGTCAGCGACAACATGTACTGCTTGCCCTGGATCAGGCCGCCGCTGCCGTATTTCTGCGACGCATCGGAACGGGTGCGACCATCGCTGGCATACAGGCTGCCGTGGCCTTCGGTGAAGACTTCGTCGATGTACTTCTTGACGATCCACGGCGCGCCCATCCACCAACCAGGCATCTGATAGATGATCACGTCGGCCCACAGGAACTTGGCGACCTCTTCGGCCACGTCATAGCCGGCGTCGATATGGGTGACCTTGACGTCGATACCGGCACGGTCCAGCACCGCCGCCGCCGCGTCATGCAGGGTGGCGTTGTAGCGGCCATCGGAGTGGGCGAATTGTTTACCGCCGTTGAGCAATAGGACTTTTTTCATGGGAGATTCCAGAAGGTTGAAAGGTCTGGACGCAGACTATCCATCTGGCTCCCTGTGAATAAGCCATGAACCGGCAAAATACATTTGACCTACAGGCACGAATACGCATCCATTGTTAACCACCGATCAGCAGATGCCCGCCCAACAGCGCCATACCAACAAAAAATACCCGTTTGAACACCACGGCACTGATGCGCCGGCGTACCCACTGACCCAGCCACATGCCCAACAACGCCGGCACCAGCGCCAGCAGCGAGGCATTCAGTTCGGCGCCGCCCAGCCCGCCGCGCCAGGCCAGCCCGGCAGCCAAAGCCAGGGTAGACACGCTGAACGACAGCCCCAACGCCTGCACCAGTTGATCGCGCTGCAAGCCCAGCGCCTGCAGATACGGCACGGCGGGGATCACAAACACTCCGGTGGCAGCGGTCACGATGCCGGTGAGCAATCCGCATAACGGGCCCAGCCAGCGTTCCGTCGCCGAGCCGACGTTGAATGTGGGCAAGAACAACCCGCTCAATGCATACATCAGCAAGGCTGCGCCCAACGCGCGCGTCACCCAGTCACCACTGTCCATGCCCAGCCACAGCGTACCGAGCCCGGTGCCGAGAAAAATCAGCAGCAGCATCGGCCACAGGCGCTTGAACAGCGCACTCAGATGGCCGCCGAATGCCAATTGCCAGAGGTTGGTAACGGTCGAAGGAATGATCAGCAACGCCGCAGCCTGCGCCGGTAACATAGCCAGACCGAGCAAGCCCATGGCCACGGTGGGCAAGCCCAGGCCGATCACCCCTTTGACGGTGCCTGCCAGCATAAAGGTGCCGATCACCAGCAAAGACAAGGCCAGGCCGATATTTTGGTAAAACGTAAGGAAAGTCGTCATTGATCGATAATGACGTTTTCCGATGGGCTCGAAAATTCGCCATATACTGAGCCAGCCTCTTGTTTAACTTGAGGCTTAGCGCCCCTGGAAACGCCAATGTGGGAGGGGGCTTGCCCCCGATTAGGCCCGCTGAGCCACCCGAGAAACCAGTCATGCACTTTGACCTGATCGACCTGCGTCTCTACCTGCACACCCTGGACGCCGGCAATATCACCGCTGGCGCATCCCGCAGCCATTTGTCCCTGGCCGCCGCCAGCGCGCGCATCCGGGCCATGGAAGCGTCGCTGGGCATCGAGCTGCTGCAACGCGGTCGCCGCGGCGTCAGCCCAACGCCCGCCGGCAAAGCCCTGGCTGGCCACGCGCGGCTGTTATTGCAACAGGCCGATCACTTGCGACAGGACCTGGCCGCCTACGCCAACGGCGTCAAAGGCCAGGTGCGCTTGCTCTGCAATACCACCGCACTGAGTGAATACTTGCCTGAACTGCTGGCGGATGTACTGCGCGAACATCCCAACCTGGATATCGACATGCAGGAACTGCCCAGCCTGCGCATCACCCAGGCGTTACGCCAGGGCACGGCCGATTTGGGGATTATCTCCGACGCCGTCGACACCCACGGCTTGCAGACCCTGCCCTTTCGCGACGACCCACTGCTGCTGATCATGCCGACGGAGCATACGTTGGCGGCAGGCCCGGTCAGTTTTTGTCGACAGCCTGCAACACGATTTCGTCGGCCTGGCCGCCCACAGTGCGCTGGCGGTGTACCTGGACGAACAAGCGTTGCACGCCGGCTTTCGCCTGCACGCGCGCATCCGCGCCGAGAGCTTTGATGGGGTGATGCGCATGGTCGCCCGCGGCGCCGGCCTGGGGATCGTGCCCCAGGCCGCGTTGGACCGTTGGCCGGGGGAGCATCACTTTAAAGCCCAGCCCCTGCGCGAGAACTGGGCCTGTCGGCGACTGCTGTTATGCGCGCGCTCGTTCGAACAACTGCCGGGTTACGCCAAGGCCTTGTTCGAGGCGCTGGCAAGATCCCCTGTGGGAGGGGGCTTGCCCCCGAAAACGGTACGTCAGTGACATGTGGGCTAACCGACCTATCGGGAACCAGCGCCCTCACACATTTCAGGTGACACTGTGGCGGACCTTGAATTGCGGCTGGTCCCAGGTGCGGTTATCGAGAATCTCACCGAGGATTTCCACGGCGTCGAAGACTTCGGTGAAGCTTGTGTACAACGGGGTAAACCCAAAACGCATGATGCGCGGTTCGCGGTAATCGCCGATCACGCCTCGGGCGATCAGGGCCTGGATCACCGCGTAGCCTTCAGGATGCTCGAAGCTCACATGGCTGCCACGCCGGGCGTGTTCACGCGGGGTAATCAGCACAAGGTGATGGGCCGCGCAGCGAGCCTCCACCAAGTCGATAAACAGATCGGTCAATGCCAGGGATTTGCGGCGCAGGCTGGCCATGTCGGTCTGTTCAAAAATCTCCAGACCGCATTCCACCATCGCCAGCGACGTGATCGGCTGGGTGCCGCACAGGTAACGAGCGATGCCGGCGCTCGGCGCATAGCTGGTCTCCATGGCGAACTGCCGGGTATGCCCGAACCAGCCCGACAACGGCTGACGCACCAGGTCCACCAGCGCCGGGTTGACCCACACGAACGCCTGGGAACCGGGGCCGCCGTTGAGGTATTTGTAGGTACAGCCAATCGCGTAATCGGCACCGGCCCGATGTAGGTCCACCGGCACCGCGCCCGCCGAATGCGCCAGGTCCCAGATCGTCAGCGCACCGCATTCGTGGCTCAGGGTGGTCACGCCCTGCATGTCGTACAGGTAGCCGGTCTTGTAGTTGACGTGGGTGAGCATTACCACGGCCACGTCGGCGTCGATGGCCTGGGTCAGCTCGTCGGGGCTGCTCACCAAGCGCAGCGAATAACCTTGTTGCAGCAACTCGGCCAGGCCTTCGGCGATGTACAGGTCGGTGGGAAAGTTACTGGCCTCGCTGACGATCACCTTACGCGTCGGCGCCCGCTGGCGCTGCACACTCAACGCGGCACTGAGCACTTTGAACAGGTTGATCGAGGTGGTATCGGTGATCGCCACTTCGCCATCGCGTGCGCCGATCAGCGGGGCCAACCGGTCGCCCAGGCGCAGGGCCAGATCCGCCCAGCCCGCGCTGTTCCAACTGCGGATCAAGCCCTCGCCCCACTCCTGGGCAATCACCTGTTGCGCCCGTGCCAGCGATGCCACGGGGCGGGCGCCCAGGGAGTTGCCATCCAGATAGATCATGCCGTGGGGCAGAGCGAACTGCTCACGCAAAGGCGCCAATGGGTCCTGGGCATCAAGGGTTTGGCAATGGCTTCGAAGGGGCATGGGCGATCCTGGTTTTTATAAGAGAAGATGAGCCAAATTATTAACGAAGCTTTAGAGAATTTTCGTGCAAAGTGGTGGGCAACAAGCTAATTAAGCTGTAGGAAATTCGAATTAAACCTCCAAATACGCGGAATTATTCTAAGCATGATTCTTAACCCCACCGACCTGCGCCTCCTGCATTTCCTGCAACAGGATGGCCGTATCAGCAACCAGGAACTGGCGGAAAAAGTCGCCCTGTCGCCCTCTGCCTGCCTGCGCCGCTTACGCCTGCTGGAGAGCGAAGGCGTGATCAGCGGCTACCGGGCGGTGCTGAATGCCGAGCAACTGGGGATCGAATTGGAGGCCATCGTTCACCTGTCTTTGCGCCAGGACGTGGAGGATTGGCACGAGACGTTCATCAAGAAAGTGCAAGGCTGGCCGGAAGTGGCCAGCGCCTATGTGATCACCGGCGCCAGCAACTATGTGCTGCGGGTACAGGCGCGCAACCTCAAGCATTTTTCGGACTTTATCGTGAACCACCTGAACCGCACGGCGGGGGTGACGGATATTCGCTCGGAGATCGTGCTGCAGAAAATCAAGGATCGGGATGAGGTGCTGGATCTGGTCGTGCGCAAATAGTCAGCCACGCCCCCATTCAAATGTGAGAGGGCGTTAGCCCGGCAAGCACGGCGACCTCAACGATGGTGGAATCCGCCCAACAATGGCTGTTGGATCAGGCACTTGATGGCGTTCAGCTGTATTACGAACAGTTCACGCAGAGTAATATCTGACCCCAGCACTTCTGAGGGGCTGATGCGGCCTGCACTCACCCTTAAGAAAAACAAGTAGAAGGGAACGTTAATGGCGGATGACATGGTTAACCCGGTGGGCCTCAAGCGTGGCTTGAAGAACCGGCATATTCAGCTGATCGCTTTGGGCGGCGCCATCGGTACGGGGTTGTTCCTCGGCTCGGCCGGGGTGCTCAAGTCTGCCGGGCCGTCGATGATCCTCGGCTACGCGATCGCCGGTTTCATCGCCTTCCTGATCATGCGCCAGCTCGGCGAAATGATCGTCGAAGAGCCGGTGGCCGGCTCTTTCAGCCATTTCGCGCACAAATACTGGGGCGGTTACGCGGGTTTCCTGGCGGGCTGGAACTACTGGGTGCTGTATGTGCTGGTGGGCATGGCCGAACTGACGGCGGTGGGCAAATACATCCAGTTCTGGTGGCCGGAGATTCCGACCTGGGTCAGTGCGTTGGTGTTCTTCGTCGCAGTGAACTTGATCAATACGCTGAACGTGAAGTTCTTCGGTGAGGCCGAGTTCTGGTTCGCGATCATCAAGGTGGTGGCGATTGTCGGCATGATCGTGCTCGGCTGCTACTTGCTGTTCAGCGGCAGCGGCGGCCCCCAGGCCTCCATCGACAATCTGTGGAGCCACGGCGGGTTCTTCCCCAATGGCGGCATGGGGCTGTTGATGTCCATGGCGTTCATCATGTTCTCCTTCGGTGGCCTGGAGCTGGTGGGCATTACCGCCGCCGAGGCCAGCGAACCGCGCAAGGTGATCCCCAAGGCGATCAATCAGGTGGTGTACCGCATCCTGATTTTCTACGTGGGTGCGCTGACCGTGCTGCTGTCGCTGTATCCATGGGACCAATTGCTGCAAACCCTCGGCGCGTCGGGCGACGCTTACAGCGGCAGCCCGTTCGTGCAGATCTTCTCGCTGATCGGTAACGACACCGCTGCGCACATCCTCAACTTCGTGGTGCTGACCGCGGCGCTGTCGGTGTACAACAGCGGTGTGTACTGCAACAGCCGCATGTTGTTCGGCCTGGCCGAGCAAGGCGATGCACCCAAAGCGCTGATGAAGCTCAACAAGCAAGGCGTGCCGCTGCGAGCCCTGGCGATCTCGGCGCTGGTGACGATGCTGTGCGTGGTGGTCAACTACGTCGCGCCGCAGAGCGCGCTGGAGTTGCTGTTCGCCCTGGTGGTTGCCTCGTTGATGATCAACTGGGCGCTGATCAGCATCACCCATATCAAGTTCCGCAAGGCCATGGGCCAGCAAGGCGTGGAGCCGTCGTTCAAGACCTTCTGGTTCCCGTTCAGCAACTACCTGTGCCTGGCGTTCATGTTGATGATCGTCAGCGTGATGCTGGCCATTCCGGGGATTCGCGAGTCGGTGTTTGCGATGCCGGTGTGGGTGGGGGTGATCTATGTGGCCTACCGGTTGCGAATGAGTAAGGCGAAAGCGGTCGCCGCTGCGCAGTGATAGCCATATGGGAGAGGGCTTGCCCCCCTCCCATATTTGTTTACAGCGTGGAACGCACTCGCCACAGCTCGGGGAACAACACCGTGTCGAGCATCTTGCGCAGGTAACCCACACCTTCGGTTCCCCCGGTGCCCGGTTGGAAGCCGATGATGCGCTCCACCGTGGTCACATGGCGGAAGCGCCACTGGCGGAACGAGTCCTCCAGGTCGATAAACTTCTCGGCCAACTGGTACAGGTCCCAGTAACGGCTCGGATCGCGATACACCTCGCGCCATGCCGCCTCCACCGAGTCATCGTGTACGGTCGCGGCCGTTGGGTCGCGTTCGGCGCGTTGCGGGTCAATCGCCAAACCGGCCTTGACCATCAAGTTGATCGCCTCGTCATACAGCGACGGCGTGGCAATCGCCACTTGCAGTTGCTGCAACAATTCCGGTCGATGGGCATGGGGTCGCAACAACGCCGGGCTCTTGTTGCCGAGGATAAATTCGATCTCACGGTACTGAAACGACTGGAACCCCGACGACTGCCCCAGGAATGGGCGAATGGCCTTGTATTCCGACGGTGTCATGGTCGCCAGCACGGCCCAGGCATGCACCAGTTGGTCGAAGATTCGCGACACCCGCGCCAGCATCTTGAACGCCGGCGGCAACTCGCCCAGGCGCACGTGTTCGCGGGCGGCCTTGAGTTCATGGAGCATCAGCTTCATCCACAGCTCGGAGGTCTGGTGCTGGATGATAAACAGCATTTCGTTGTGGTCCGGCGACAGCGGGTGCTGGGCGCTGAGCACTTTGCCCAGGTCTAGGTAGTCGCCGTAGCTCATGGACTCGGAAAAATTCAGCTCGGCGTTATGCCATTCTTCCGGGGCTTGGTAGTCGGCAGAAAAGGGACATTGGCTCATCGCGTGGGCTCCTTGAGCGGGCGCAGGATTGCGCGGACCGGGCTGGCGTCGAGGTGGGCAAAGCGCAGCGGCAAGGCGATCAGCTCATAGTCGCCCTCCGGCACGTCGTCGAGCACGATGCCTTCGAGAATCGCCATGCCATGCCGGGCCACGGCGTTGTGAGAGTCCATGGTCTTGGACTGTTGCGGGTCCAGGGACGGGGTGTCGATACCGATCAGCCGCACCCCCAGGCTGGCAAGCCGCTCGATGGTTTGCGCGGCGATGGCGGTGAAATTCTCATCCCACTCGGTCAGCGGCGCTTGTGGATAAGTACGCAGCAACACGCGCTCGGGCAGGTTATCCACACGCCCGTCGAGCTGATGGGGCTGCACCAGCGCGCCGCTGTCCAGGCAATGCAGCACTCGGCACGGGCCCATGTACACATCCAGCGACACCTCGCCAATCGGCGCGCCGTCGGCGCTGTAGTGCAGCGGTGCATCCACATGGGCGCCGGTATGCGGCGAAAAGGTTACGCGCCCGACATTCACCGGACACTCCGGGCCGAACTGCCATACGCGTTCTTCCTGAAACGGCGTATCGCCCGGCCAGGTGGGCGTGGCGGCGCTCAAGGGCGGGCTGATGTCCCACCACGTTTTTATTGGGTTCATGCTCAAGGCTCTCGGTCGTTACTGGGGTGAATGATACGAGGGCCTGCTGTGAATTTTCTTGCGAATTCTGGCGTGAGACGGGAGTTCTTTCGCACTTACTGCGAGAAACAGGCTTATTCACGCTCGAATATGTCGCCTAATGTGGGAGAGGGCTTGCCCCCGATTCAGCGAGCCAGTTGATCCAGGTGCCCGTTGTGACGCCGCCAACGGGGGCAAGCCCCTCCCACACTGACCTCGCCGTGCCAATAACACCCTATTCACCTGCGCTTCTGGACATCCCGATGTCGAGTTCAGACCACTGAGGGTGCTGGCGACGCTATAGGGTTCGACTCTCGTTTCCTTGCCTCGGAGTCATCATGTCCAAGCCCATTACCGTACTGCGCGACACCCATCCCTTGCCGGTCCTGGATGCCTGCAAATGGGAGAAGCTCGAAGGCGACCCGCACACCGTCAACCTTAACGCCTACACCAGCGAAGACGGCAGCAAGATCATGGGCACTTGGATCTGCACCCCAGGCAAGTGGTATGTGGAATACGTGAAGTGGGAGTACTGCCACTTCCAAGAAGGCTACTGCGTGATCACCCCCGAAGGGATGGAGCCGATTCACTTGCGGGCTGGGGATATCTTTGTGGTGGAGCCAGGGATGAAGGGGACGTGGGAAGTGGTCGAGACGGTGCGTAAGTATTTTGTGTTTGCTTGACGGGCGATGGTGTAACGCACTGGGCACGAACTCAGCCCAGTGCACTTTCACGGTACGCATTAAGCCCTGACCTACAGTTTTTTCGTCGGCGATTGGCAAGATCTGAACGGTTTCAATCTACGAATTGAACAATTCAGAGGAAGCCAATGATCCCTATCTCGTCCCAAGTTGCCTCGCCCTCAACCATCTACCAGCCCCTAGAGCCAGGCAACCTAAGTGCAAAGAAACAGGTGTTCCCCAACTCCTGCGGTGCAGCCGCATTGCTATGTGCGGCAAAAGAACTTGGGGTCAATAAAATACCGGCTCTTGCCGGATCTATGTCTGAGCATCTAGGTGTCGACACACTTGAGCTGGACAATCGCTGTGAAAACGACCTGTATAGGATCACCAGCGGCAGCACAAGCATCAGGCAGGGGCAGAGCAATTTGCTAGAGGCTGGTTACTCGATGCCGGACAATATCGTCATCGCGGGGAGGCTTTTGGGCTTGAACATGAGAGTGGAAAAGTGCCCGGGCCTGTTCGTCACTGCATTGGAATGGCTTTACCCAACGATCGAAAAAAACCTCAAAGGGATTGGCTGCCCTGTTGACCTGCTTGGTCCTGCGCTCAGGAGCAATGAGGTAAAACTGGAAGCCATGGCGGTGTCATGCATAGGCGTACCCATCGGATTGCACTGGGTGCTGAACCGGGCCGATGGCAGTTATATGGACCCCGCAACAGGCGAAAACCAAAAAAATCTTTCCGAGTTAAACAAGGGAGCTAAAAAAGCTGTCGGCAGAATAATTGGCTATTTCCCATCGGGCATTTCAATCGTCGCGTCGTTGAACACGTAAACGATGACGTAAAAGCCGGGAGGCAACCTAAAGTTGCCCCCCGCCCCCTTAATTGTTTTTAAGGTAGCTGTTGATGATCGCCGAGAAGTCCTTGCCCCCTTCCCCACGCTGGCTCATCGACTGGTACAACTGCTGCGCCACTGCACCGAGGATCACCGGCTGGTGTGCCTGGCGTGCGGCTTCTGTTGCCAGGCCCAGGTCTTTGAGCATCAGATCGGCACCAAAACCACCGGTATAGCCACGCGACGAGGGAGCAGTTTCAATCACTCCCGGCCACGGATTGTAGGTATCCGAGCTCCAGCAGCGCCCGGTGGAGCTGTTGATGATTCCAGCCAGCACCTTTGTATCGATACCCAGCGCATCGCCCAGCGCCATAGCTTCGCTGACGCCCACCATGCTGATGCCCAGCAACAGGTTGTTGCAGATCTTGGCGATCTGGCCAGTACCTACTTCACCGCAATGCACGATGTTGCGGCCCATTTGCCCCAGTACCGGTTGCAGGGTAGCGAACAGTTCAGGGGTCGCGCCGACCATAAAGGTCAGCGTACCCGCCTGGGCGCCGCCGGTGCCGCCGGAGACGGGTGCGTCGGCCATCGCCACGCCGTGTTTGGCTGCCGCTGCGGCCACGTCACGAGCAGTCTGCGGGTCGATGGTGCTGCAATCCACCGCCGGCACGCCGCTACCGATACCGGCGAGTACGCCATCGTCATTCATCCAAACGCTGCGTACATGAGCGGCGGCCGGCAGCATGGTAATCACCAGCTCAGCGCCCTGGGCCGCATGGCGTGGCGAGTCGCTGATAGTACCGCCCAGTTCGGCGAGTTCCTTGAGCACAGTCTGGTTGAGGTCAAACAGGTTCAGCGCGTGGCCGGCCTTGATCAAGTTGCGGGCCATGGGCGCGCCCATATTGCCCAAACCGATAAATGCGATCTTCATGAGGGTCTCCCGGAATCAGCGCAGGTTGATAGTGGTGTTGACGCCATCGTTGACCGTGTCGTCGTCGAACCAGCGGCTCGTGACGGTTTTGGTCTGGGTGTAGAACTGCACCACTTGCTTGCCGTAGGGGCCGAGGTCGCCGAGCTTGGAACCACGGGAACCGGTGAAGCTGAAGAACGGCACCGGCACAGGGATCGGGATGTTGATACCCACCTGGCCCACGTCGATTTCGCTCTGGAATTTACGCGCCGCCGCCCCACTCTGGGTAAACAGGCCGGTGCCGTTGCCGAACGGGTTGGCGTTGACCAGGGCGATGGCCTCATCAAGGGTGTCAACTTCGATCACCACTAGCACCGGGCCGAAGATTTCTTCGGTGTAGATGCGCATGTCCGTGGTCACGCCCGAGAACAGGGTCGGGCCGACAAAGTTGCCCTGCTCGAAACCCGGCACCTGGATGTCGCGACCGTCCAATTCGAGCTTGGCGCCTTGCTGCACGCCACTTTCGATCAGCTCCAGGATGCGTGCCTTGGCGCGCTTAGAAATCACCGGGCCGACATCGGTGCCGGCTTCGCTGCCGGCGTTGACCTTGAGCTTCTGTGCCAGCGCCTTCAGGTCCGGCAGCCATTGCTTGGACGCCCCCACCAGCACCACCACCGACGTGGCCATGCAGCGCTGGCCTGCCGCACCGAAACCGGCGCCGACCAAGGCATTGAGGGTGTGTTCGCGGTTGGCATCCGGCAGCACGACGGCGTGGTTCTTGGCGCCCATCATCGACTGCACGCGCTTGCCGTGCTTGCCGGCCAGGTCATACACATGGGTGCCGACGGCGGTGGAGCCGACGAAGGACACCGCCTTGATGTCCTTATGAGTGCACAGTGCATCTACCACGTCCTTGCCGCCATGCACCACGTTGAGCACACCGGCCGGTACGCCGGCTTCCAGCGCCAGCTCCACCAGCAGCATGGTCGATAGTGGGTCCTGTTCGGACGGTTTGAGGACGAAGGTGTTACCGCAGGCGATGGCCATCGGGAACATCCACAGCGGAATCATCGCCGGGAAGTTGAACGGGGTAATGCCCGCACACACGCCGATGGGCTGGCGCAGGGTGTAGGTATCGACGCCACCGGCGACGTTCTCGGCGAACTCGCCCATTTGCAGGGTGCCGATGGAACAGGCGTGCTCCACCACTTCCAAGCCACGGAAAATATCGCCCTCGGCATCGGCAATAGTCTTACCCTGCTCGGCACTGAGCACGACGGCGATGCGTTTGGAATGTTCGCGAATCAACGCCTGCAGCTTGAGCATGATGCGCATGCGCGCGCCGATCGGCGTCAGCTTCCAGGTCTGAAAGGCGCGATGGGCGGCATCGATGGCGGCGTTGACTTCATCAGCAGTGGCAAACGGGACTTTGGCCAGCACTTGCTGAGTGGCGGGGTTGACGATGTCTTGCCATTGGGTGGTCTTGGACTCGACCCACTCACCGTTGATCAGCAACTTGACCGGTTGTACGGAAATTTCGGCAGATGCGTTCATGTGGTCTCCAGTTCTTATTTATATGCAGAGAACCAAGGCGTTGAACCGCCTTGAAGAATGAGGCGTTCGGACTGTTTTTGGAGTATAGATGTGCAAATCTCTAATAAGAACGCACATAAAAGCCGGACCAATATGCAAAAAAACATCACGTCGCTGGGCTCCCTGAACTGGGATGACCTGAAGTTTTTCCTCGAAGTGGCCCGCACCCGCAAGGCCAGCGTCGCCGCCAAGCGCCTGGCGGTGGACTACACCACGGTGTCGCGGCGCATCAGTTCGCTGGAAGTGTCACTGGGCACGCTGCTGTTCGAAAAATCCCGCACCAACGGCTTTGTACTCACCCTCGAAGGCCAACGATTGCTGGGCTACGCCGAGTCCATTGAAAGCACCCTGCACATGGCCTGCGAGCAGGTGTCCGGCTCTGGCGTCGCGCTGTCCGGGCATGTGCGCATGGGCTGCACCGAGGGCTTCGGCAGCTTCTTCGTCACGCCGCAATTGAGCCACTTTGTCGACACCTACCCGGCGATCTCCGTCGACATCCTGCCCCTGCCCCACTTCATCAGCCTGTCCAAGCGCGAAGCCGACATCGTCATCGCCCTGGAACGCCCGGAACACGGGCCGTACGTGTGTTGCAAACTGTGCGACTACACCCTGCAGCTGTACGCCACCCAGGATTACCTCGACCAACACCCGCCGATCCAACGCCCGGCGGACCTGGCCACCCACCCGTTTATCAGTTACGTCGACGACCTGGCCTTCAGCTCCGAGCTGCTCTACCTGGCCAACGTAGTCCCCGGCGCCAGCGCCAGCCTGCGCAGCACCAGCGTGATTGCGCAGTACGTCGCGGCACAACAGGGCCGCTCGATGGCGATACTGCCGTGCTTCCTGGCGGCACAAGACCCACGCTTGTTGCCGGTGCTGGGGGAGCAAATCACGATCACGCGCCAGTTTTGGATGTATTGCCGGGAGGACTTAAGGAAGCTGAAGCGGATTACGTTGTTGTGGGACTACATCCGGGAAGTGACCGAGCAGAATCGGGGGTTGTTGATGGGGGAAACGCGGGAGATGCGGTTTGCGGATTAATCGGCCGAAGCCAGACCAACAGGTGGGCAGGGACTCGCCGTGGGTCAGCCACGCCGCCATCGGGGGCAAGCCCCCTCCCACCTCGAATGCATTGCAAGTTGAATACCTGGCTGACGAAACCAGATCAAATGTGGGAGGGGGCTTGCCCCCGATGGGGCCTGCTCAGTCGATACCTGTGTTGCAGACCCACCGCTTTCGGGGGGCCAAGCTCATACTTGATCGGCATTCAGGTTGAAGCACCCGAAACCGCTCAGTCGGCAATCACCACAATCGCCACCCGTCGATTCTCGGTGCGCCCTGCGGCTGTATCGTTCGACGCCACGGGCTGGCTGCTGCCCAAGCCGCGCAGTTGGATGTTTTCTTCTTTCATACCCACGCTCGTCAGCACCGTGGCCACGCTTTTGGCGCGGCGCAGGGAGAGTTGCTCGTTGTAGGCTTCTTTGCCGGAGGCGTCGGTGTGGCCGTCCACGCGTACGCGCTCTATGCCCACGCCGAGCAGGGCTTTACCGATGCGTTGGACGATCGCGGTGCTCGGCGGGTTGAGGGTTTCGATGTCGCTGCCGAACAGCACTTTGCCCGACAGGCCGAATGCCCAGCCGTCATCCGTGAGTTCAAAGCCCTGTTGTTTGAGTACCGCGACTTGCGCCGGGGTCAGGCCTTTAGGGGGTTGTGTCTGGCAGCCGCCGAGGGCCATCAAGGCCACCAGCACAGTAAGAAACAGAACGCGTGCAGTCGAGAACAAGGGATCAACTCCTGTGTTGAACGTTAACAGCAGAGTGCTCCGACTCCGCCGTGTGCTGGCCGCCCTGGGTCAGGCGTTTGGCCTGGTACATCGCCGCGTCGGCGGCATTGAGCAAGGTGCCGGGTGTGGCGCCATGCTCGGGGTAAATAGCAATGCCGATGCTGAGCGACGTCAGCACTTGGGTGCCACCCGGCACCTCAATCGGCATGTCCATGCTGGCGATGATCTTGTCAGCGATGCGTTGCGCGTCCTCGGCCTTGTGCAACGGCGCAAGCAGGATGGCGAACTCGTCACCGCCCAGGCGCGCCACCAGGTCACCGTCACGCAGTTGCGCGCGCACACGGGCAGCGACAGCCACCAGCACCGCGTCGCCGGCGGCGTGGCCGAAGTTGTCGTTGATGTCTTTGAAGCGATCGCTGTCGAGGAACAATACCGCGACCCGCTCGTCGAGCTTGGCCGCGCCGCGCAGGGCTCGAATCAGCCGACCTTCGAAGAACGCGCGGTTGGGCAGGCCGGTCAGGCTGTCGTGGTTGGCCTGGTGGGCCAGGGTTTCGTTTTCGCTTTGCAGGTGGTTTTGCCAGGCTTCCATTTCGCCGAGCAAGGCATTGAAGTCACTGCCCAGGCTGTCGAGTTCGGCGATGCGCGCGGGCGGTACACGTCGATCAAAATCCCGCTCGCTGCGAGCGGCGTGAGCCACGGCGGCCAGGCTTTGCAACGGCACGGTGATCCCGCGCAGCAGTCGCCGGGCCAGGTGTAATGCGACCCAGGCGCTGAGGGCGGTGCAGATCAGAATCCCGGCCAGACCACTGAGCAGGAAGCGCAGCAGGCTGCCGCCGTGGCCGGTCAGGTGGATACTGCCGACGGTGCGGCCCTGGTGCAGGATCGGTTGGTTGATCGGCTGTTCAAGCAGGGCATGCGCCAGTGCCAGTTCCACCCGCGAGAGCATGCCGGTTTCGGGGCGTGCCCAGTGGGCCAGTAACTTGCCGTTGGCGTCGAAAACGTCGGCATCGGCCACCTCTTCGGTGGACGCAATCACGCTCAGTGCCTCGGTGGCTGCGGCGCGGTCGTTGAACACCACCGCCGCTTCCACGGTGTAAGTGATGGAGCGTGCGATCAGGTGCAAGTTGTGTTCGGCATAGACGCGCAGCGCCAGCACGCCGAGCAGGGTCAGGGACACACTGGCCAGGGTCACCGCCACCAGAGCCAGGATCAAATGACCACGGCCGATAACCGAGCGCAGGCTAGGTCGCACTTTCACATGGGTCATGGAGCAGGCGCCCGGCGGCGGGACAGTTGCAGCACGCTGGGGTGAATGCGCACGCCGCTGCGTGCCACCGAGTCGAGGTTGACCTCGAACGACACTTGTTCATCGCTTACGCGCAGGCAAAACAAGCTGCCGACGGTGCACTGGTCGCCGCCTTCGCTGATGCTGAGCACCGGGTGGCCGATCAACGAGGCAAACAATTGGCTGCGCTCATCGGCGGTAAGCTTGCCGATGTACACCGCGTCGCAGGCGTTGACGATATCGGGATGGTTGACCAACAGGCGCTGCACCACCACCGGACGGCCGGTCGCCTGGGTGGTGCCTTTGATCAGGTCATCGGTGTATTGGGTGGGCCCGACGATACACAGGCGCAATTGCGCTGGCTCCACCGGCCACCGCGCGTAACTGAGAATACCGAGTACTACCTGAGTGACCGCCTGGGCACGCTGCGCGGCCATACCCTCGGTGGCCGGGACGTCCGCAAACCCGTATGGCGCCAGCGCACACAGCAGCGCCATCAGCAACAGGCGTCTCCAGCTCCAACGGCACTCTGTGGGCGAGACAGCCACGTTCATGCTGCGATTCTCTCAGGTGTTTTCGTGGGGTGATGCCGCAACGATAGCACAGCGGCGGAAAACCCCGCGAGGCAGTGCCTTCGCGAGGTCCGCTATTTTTTCAGAAAATTCAGGCAGTAGAATCAGAAATATTAGATGACCTATCAGTCAGTTTTTTAGGCGCCTTGATCCAACTCCAGCATTAACCCACTCAAGCGCTTGACCTTGCGCCGCACCGCTTCCTCAAACACACCGCCGCGCGGCTCGATCAGGCTGAACCAACGCTTGGCGCGGGTGATGCCGGTGTATATCAATTCTTTGGTCAACACCGGGTTCAGGGCGTCGGGCAGGATCAGCGCAGTGTGGGTGAATTCCGAGCCTTGGGATTTGTGCACGGTCATGGCGTACACGGTTTCCACATCGTTCAGGCGGCTGGGCAGTACGAATCGCACGCCGCCCTGGCCGTCATTACGTGGGAAAGCCACCCGTAGCACCTGAGGGCCACCGTCGCTTTCGGGCAGTTTGAGGGCGATGCCAATGTCGCCATTCATCAGGCCCAGGCCGTAGTCGTTGCGCGTCATCAGCACCGGGCGACCTTCGTACCATTGCTCGTCACCTTCGATCAGCCGCACTTTACGCAGCGCCGCGGTGATTCGCAGGTTCAACCCCTCCACACCCCACGGACCTTTGCGCACGGCGCAGAGCAATTGGAACGCGTCGAAGGCCTGCAACAATTGCTGCGCCCAGGCCGTCCAGGCGTGGTCGTCACGGGGGATGGCGGGTGACGGACGCGCCGATTGCAGCAGGTTCAGGTAATAGCGATAGCCCTCGGCACCGCCGCCCTGCCCGTCCAGCACCAGGCGCTCAAGCGCGTGGTCGTGTTCGCCCTTGAGGCTGACGCAGAACAGGTCGCTGTGGCTGCGCGCGGCCAGCAGCTTGCGGGCCTCTTCGGCTTTTTGCTGGTTGACCCAGCGCGCCAGTTGGCCGATGCCGCTACCTTCGCCGAACCGCCGCGAATAGCGCAGCATCACCACTTGTTGCGCCAGGGGGTGGCTGTGGTCCAGGTCTTCGCTCAGGCCGCTGGTGCTGAGGTCTTCACCGCTGACGGCTTGTAGCCACTGGCGCGTGTCGGGGCTGTACCAACCGGCTTCGGCGTCGCGGCATAAATCGCCGAGCACGGCACCGGCTTCCACCGAGGCCAGTTGATCCTTGTCGCCCAGCAATACCAGACGGGCGTGAGGCGGCAGCGCGTCCAGCAGATTGGCCATCATCTCCAGGTCGATCATCGAGGCTTCATCCACCACCAGTACATCCAGGGGCAGCAAGTTGCCCGCATGGTGACGGAAATGCCGAGTGCCAGGGCGACTGCCCAGCAAACGGTGGACGGTGGTGACTTGGGTCGGGATCTTTTCCCGCACCGTATCGGGAACACTCAGCGACAGCACTTGCTGGCTGATGGATTCGGTCAGGCGCGCCGCCGCTTTGCCAGTGGGAGCGGCCAGGCGAATGCGCAGCGGGCTGCCGGATTCCACGGCCGGCGCCTGCAACAGCGCGAGCAGGCGCACCACAGTGGTGGTCTTGCCGGTGCCGGGGCCGCCGGTAACGATGCTGAACGCCCCTCGGGTAGCCAGGGCGCAGGCGAGTTTCTGCCAGTCCACTACGCCGTCGGGCGCGGGTTGAGCGAACAGACCATTGAGCCGCTCGGGCAAATCGGCGGTGAAGTTTTCCTGCGTCGCCAGGCGCTGGCGCAATGTGGAATCGATACGTCGCTCGTAGGTCCAGTAGCGCCGCAGGTACAGACGTTTCCCCGATAGCACCAGGGGCCGGCTTTGTGCCGCTTCACTGCCGTCGAGTGCAAGGGCGACCAACGAGCTGGCGGCCAGTGCATGGCACCAATGGGCGCCATCGAGGCCATCGAGCAACTGCGACGGAAGCAACATCGCGCCGGTCTGCAGGTCGCCTTCGGGCGGCAGGGACAGGGCAAAATCCGGCGCCTTTAGGGTTTCGAACAGATCAAGGCAGACGTGCCCGTGCCCCAATTGGTGGCTGGTCAACGCCGCCGCGAGCAACACCAGAGGATCGGCCTGGGGATCGAGTTCGTGCAGGAAGCCAACGAAAGCCTTATCCAGCGCCCGCAACCAGCCGCGCTCGACCCAGCGTTCCAGTAATTGCACCAGATCGGCGGAGCGTTCCAGCGGCGCTAGTGCCTCCAGCGGTAATGGCGACAGGCTCATAACAGCACTCCTTGTTCCCAGGCCGGCTCAGTTTTGGGTGGCAGCGGTTTGCCTTGGAACAACAGGTCCAGGCCTTCGATCAGCGCCCGTGGCGGCCGGGTGAAATACGCGCCTTGGCTGGCAGACTGGGTGCCGCGCAGGAACAGATACAGTGCGCCGCCAATGTGGCGGTCGTAATCGTAGTCGGGCAAACGTGCCTTGAGCTGGCGATGCAGGGCCAGTAGGTAGAGGACGTATTGCAGGTCATACCGATGCTCAAGGATCGACTGTTCCATGGCTTGAGGGGTGTAGGCCGAATCGTCGGGCCCGAGCCAGTTGGATTTGTAGTCGGCCACGTAGTAGCGGCCGTCGTGTTCGAACGTCAGGTCGATAAACCCCTTGAACATGCCGTTGAGCAGCACTGGTTCGGCAGCCACCCGGGCGACGCCGTCATGGGTGTACTGACACACCAGTTTATCCAGGGCGAGCACATCGACCTTATGACTGGCGAACCAGAACTCCATCTCGACCTGATAGTGCCGCAGGCCGCTCAAGGCCACGCGACCGTTATCCACAGGCAGTGGCGTGTGCAGCAGCTGGCCCAGCCAGGCACTGAGGGTGACGATCCAACCCTCCCAGTTGCGCCGATTGCAACGCGCGCCGACGGCTTTTTCGATGGCCTGCGGCGTCACGTTGAAGCCTTCTTCACCCGCCCACTCCAGCAAACCGTGCAGGAAGGTGCCGGGGTTGGGGCCGCGTGGGAAGCGGTGAATGTCGCCGCCAGACGCTGCCATTTCACGCGGTGCATCCGGGTCCAGGCGTTCGTCATCGAACAGCTTTTGCGCTTGTGGGTTTTCGGGCGCTTCGAGGGTCGCGGTGCTCAGGCTGTCGCCAATACGCAGCGCGCTGTAGGACGCAATCCACCAGTTTTCCGCCGCCTTGCGGCTGGGCAACAACGGCGCGAGCAGCGTGGCCTGGTTGCGCGGCGGGTGGAACAGCACCTCTTGCGCCTCAGGCACTTGGGCGTAATGGATGGCTGGGCAACCGTCCTGCAAATCCAGCAGCCAACGGGCCAGGCCCGTCGACTCGCGCAGCACATTGCCGCCGCCAAGCAAATAGCCCAGGGCACACAAGTGCAGGACCGAACTACTGCTGTTGCCGCGCTTGAGGTCGGCGACGCCCAGCCAGCACGCGTGCTTGGCGCGGGTCAGGGCGACATAAAACAAGCGCAGGTCTTCGGCCAGGCGCTCGTCGTCAGCCTGGGCAATCAGCTCGGCGGTCGGGCGCAGGCTGACCTGGGATTTGCCATGTTCATCGTGGTAGTGCAGCGGCAGGCGGCTGCCGTCCACGGGTTTGGCCGAACAAATAAACGGCAGAAACACCAGGTCGTATTCCAGACCTTTGGATTTGTGGATGGTGACCACTTTGACCAATTGCTCATCGCTTTCCAGACGCAGGATCTGCTCTTCACCGGCTTGACCCGACAGCGCCAGATGCTCGGCCAGGTGGCGGATCAACGCTTGTTCGCCGTCCAGCTCCGAGGCGGCCTGTTGCAGCAGTTCGCTCAAGTGCAACAGGTTGGTCAACACACGTTCGCCGTCGCTGCGGGCGATCAGGGTTTGCGGCAATTTGAAGTCGTGCAGCAAACGCCGCAGCATCGGTAGCACGCCTTGGGTGCGCCAAATCGCACGGTAACCGCGAAACTGCATAACGCGGCTTTCCCACGCCAATTCGTCCTGATTCAGACGCTCCAGTTCGGGCAGCGACAGATCCAACGTGACACACGCCAGGGCGGCACGCAGGGGGCGCTCCATATCCGGCTCGGCGCAGGCCTTGAGCCAGGCCAACAGGTCATGGGCTTCCTGGGCGGCGAACACCGAGTCCTTATCGGACAGGTACACGCTTCGCACACCCCGAGCGGCCAATTCCGCACGCACGGCTTGGGCCTCCTTGCCGTCGCGGACCAGGATGGCGATATCCGACGGCAATACACCTTTGAAGCTGGCGTCCGGCTGTAGGAAACCGGCCTTGCCTTGCTGCCCGGCATTGAGCAGCTCAACAATCTGCGTAGCACAAGCAGCAGCCAGCTGCTGGCGGTACACCGCGTTGGAAATCGGCTGGTCGGTTGCCAAGTGCCAGAGGTTCATCGCCGGCACAGTCTGGCCGTCGACCAGCAAGGTCTCTCTGCGGCCTTGGGACAATACCGGCTGGAACGGCACCGGGTTATCGCCATTCGGCTCGCGGAATAAAAACGCGCCACGCCCGGATTCCGCACGCTGGAACACATGATTCACTGCGTCGACCATTGCATGGCTGGAGCGGAAGTTGGTGCCCAGGGTGTGATGGCGGCCGAGTGTGGATTTACGTGCGCGCAGGTAGGTGTAAATGTCGGCGCCACGGAAAGCGTAGATCGCTTGCTTGGGGTCACCGATCAGGAACAGGCCGCTATCCAGGTGGTTTTCTTCGATGCGATAGATGCTGTCGAAAATGCTGTATTGCACCGGATCGGTGTCCTGGAATTCATCAATCAACGCGACCGGGAATTGCTCGCGGATCACGCTGGCCAGGCGCTCGCCGCCCTCTGCTTGAAGGGCCGCGTTGAGGCGGATCAGCATGTCATCGAAGCCCATTTCGGCGCGTCGACGTTTTTCCTCTTCGAAGCGTTTACCCACCCAGGCGGCGGCGTGTTGCAACACGGCGGCGTCGGGGGTGGGCAAGGCGTCAAGGCTGGCTTTGAGGTTGGCCATAGCATCGATACCGGGATGCCGGGGCGGCTCGCCCTTCCAGGCTTCGGCCATGCCCTCGGGCGTGAGGCGTGTGAAGCCGGTGCCGATGTCCAGTTGCTCCTGGGTTTCGTCGCTTGCCCAAGCACTGATTTTTTCGAACCAGGGCTCGAAATAGCGCGCTTGCATCTTGCGACCGTCGACGGCTTTGGCGGCCACAGCTTGCAGGCAAAGATCGCGCAGTTCGGCGGCCCACTGCTGCCAGGGCGCTTTGAGGGCGACCAGCGCTTCGCGGCGCTCCTGCAAACAGGCGTTGATCAACTCGGCGGGATCGCGGGTTTCGTCGCTGGGACGCTCGCTGCCGAACAGCGCGCGCACCCGCGGCATCAGCGCAGCGGGGCCGCCCCAATGAGTGCGCACCCAGTTGAGGGCATCGTCGTGCATCGGGTAGCAGAACAGCCGCCAGTAATCGCGCAGTACTTCGCCGAGCAGGTCGCTGTGATCGGTTTCCAATGTCTGGGTAAACAGGCTGCCGCTGTCGAACGCATGTTCGCGCAGCATGCGCTGGCACCAACTGTGGATGGTGGACACAGCCGCTTCGTCCATCCACTGGGCAGCGATGTCCAGGCGGTTAGCGCAGGCGGGCCACTGCTCAGGCGCATAGTGCACACGCAGGTCGGCGATCAGAGCGTCGGGCGACGGGATCTCATCGCGGAAAAACCGCGCGGCCTCAGCCAGGCGAATGCGGATACGCTCACGCAGCTCCTTGGTGGCGGCGTCGGTGAAGGTCACCACCAGGATCTGCGGCGGCAGCAATTCACGACCAAAACCCCACGCATCGCCGCCGTGGCCAAGCACCAGGCGCAGGTACAAGGCGGAAATTGTGAAGGTCTTGCCGGTGCCGGCGCTGGCTTCAATCAGCTGGCTACCTTTGAGTGGGAAGGCCAGGGCCAAAGGTGTGCTGCTCATGCGCGGGCCTCCTCGCCAGTAAGTGATCGCCACGGCGCATCAAGCATGGGTCGGTACAGTGTCTCGCACCAACCTTCGAATTCTTCGCTGGCCACCAAGGCTGCGTAATCCGGAAATTGGCGCGTGAGTGCGGGGGTTTCCCGGCGTTCGCCGTCGGTGGTCAGCCCGTCGCCTTCGTAGGCTTTGCTCGCCGCGGCATGGGCTTTGGCCGGATCGGTCTGGCCCAACCAGGCGAATGCGGTCTTGACCGCCACCGGCAGCGGCTTGCGCATGCCGCTGTGCCAGGCCAGGAGCAGGTGGCCGAGGATATCCTGGGCGAGCGCTGGGTCCAGGGGGGCCAACAGCAAGGTGTCATCACTGGCCACCAGGCCGGTACTCAACGGCAGCCCGCAAGCGCAGGCCACCAGATGATTGACCCACGGGCGGATCAGTCGATGCCACTTGCGTGTCTTGATCGAGCCGATGCTATTAGGAATGGTGCTGACGCTAAGCAACCCGCCATCACTGCGCCGATGCAGCCCACTGATCCAGCCTTCCAACCTGATCCCCTGATGCTCAAAACTGACCGGTTCCGTCGCGGTATGCGGGATTGGCCATAGGGCCAGTAGTTGCTGGTAGCGTTGCAGCAGGCCGGGCAAAGGCTCGATCAGTTCGTTGCGCAGGCATTCGCCGAAACCAACCATGGGCAGCAGGCCACTGCCTTGTAGGCGCTGGGCCTGCGCCTTGAGCGCCTGGTCGAGGTGCTCCGGTTGGCTCAGCGCCGCATTGAGCAGGCTGTCGCTCAGGCTGTAGCGTTGCAGAGCATCAAGGACGAAGGGTTCTTCATCGGCCAGAGGTACTTCGGCGGCCTCAAAGAACACTTTCAGACGCTGACTGAAGAAATGCTTAACCGGGTTGCGTAGGAAATCTTGCAACTGATCGAGACTTAGAGGTTCTTCTTGCTGATGCTGCGCCAATTCCGGCTCCGTGCCGGTGACGGGCACGTCCTCGTGCAATACCTGCCATTCGCGGGCGTAGCTGAACAGCGGATCGCCTGCGTGGAAATAGCGGGCGCTGAACGGCTGCAATGGGTGTTCCTGGGTCAGCGCGTCAATGAGGGGGGCGTCGTTTGCCGCGTTCTTCCAGCCGCTGGCGAGATGATCGCGCAACTGGCCGATCAGCACCGAAGCCGGACGCTCGCTGTTGTCGCGGATGCTGCGGCCGACCCAACTGATATAGAGCTGGTCTCGGGCAGAGAGCAGGGCTTCGAGCAGCAAGTAACGGTCGTCTTCGCGACGGGACCGGTCGCCTGGGCGGTAGTCGCTGCCCATCAGGTCGAAGTCCAGCGGTGGTTGGGCGCGAGGGTAATCGCCGTCGTTCATACCCAGCAGGCAGACGAGCTTGAAGGGAATGGCACGCATGGGCATCAGGGTGCAGAAATTGACAGCTCCGGCGAGGAAACGCTGGGACAGTCGGCCTTGATCCAGACCGGCGAGCCAGGCTTCGCGGACCACGGTGAGCGGTAACTCGTCCTGCAGGCCGACGGACTCACAGGTTTCCAACCAGGTTTCTCGCAGCTGTTCCAGTTGGCTCAGCAGATAGTCATCGTGTTCACTACTGGCCAGGAAGAACCGCTGCATCAAGTCTTGCAAGCGCTCGCCCCATTGCTGCGGCGCTGCTGGCTCGGACAAGGCCTGATGAGCGTCACTCAGCGCATCGAGCAAGGCAACCAACGGGCCAATCAGCGCCGCGTCGAGGCCGCCAATTTCGTCGTAAGGTTCTATACCTTCGCAGGCCGCGCCGCTGCCCACCGCATACCCCAGCAACATGCGGCGCAGGCCGAAGCGCCAGCTGTTCTGTTCAAGCTCAGCAGGCAGGCCCAGGCCGGCACGCTGTTGCGCGTCGAGCCCCCAGCGGATACCGGCGCCTTCGATCCAGCGATGCAGCGTCGGCAGGTCGCGCTCCTTGATTGCAAAGCGTTCGCGCAGGGCGGGGACGTCGAGCAGATCGAGGATTTCGCTAACGGGGAAGCGGCTGTCGGGGAGTTTAAGTAGATGCTCGACTGCGATCAGCAACGGATCGCGGCCGCGTTGGCCCTGGTCCGTCAGGGTGAACGGGATAAAGCGCGGATCGTTGCGCTCAAGCTGACCGAACACAGCGCGTATGTGCGGCGCGTAGCTGTCGACATCCGGGACCATAACGATGATGTCACGAGGACGCAGCGTGGGATCGGCACTGAAGCGCTGCAGCAGTTGGTCGTGCAGCACTTCGACTTCACGTTGCGCGCTGTGGGCGATGTGGAAACGGATAGACGAATCATGCTCCAAGTCGACAGCGGGCCATAGATCGCGGGTTTCATTGAGTGGGCGCAGTTCGAGGATATCGTCCTGCAACTGATTGAGCAGTGTGGTCGGGGTGCTCTCGCTGAACAGATCGATGCGTCCATCGCGGAATGCGGCGCGGTAGCTATTGGGATCATCGTAACTGTCCAGCAGGCTGATGTAGTCGCGCCCCTGTTTGCCCCAAGCAGCCAACAGCGGATGGGCATGCTGGTGCAGGGTTTGCGGGTCGATACTGATCGGCATGCCGGCTTTACGCGCCTGGCGTTTGTATTCGTTTCGAAGCAGGTCTTTGTCGGCCACGATGTCGGACCAATGGTGGCGACAGGGGTTGTGTACGCATAACAGAACTTGACTGAAACGAGCCAGACCGGCGAGTGCTTCGAGAGCCTGGGCGGGCAATGACGAAATACCGAACACAATGACCCGTGAAGGTAGGTCGGGTGGAGCTTCCTCGAGGGTATTGATGCGTTCGATAAAGCGCTGATGCACGCCGGCACGGCTTTCGGCCATGCCCTCCTCACCGACATCCAGCAGCAACGCACGCCATAACTCGGCTTGCCAGCAGTTCGCCGGACTGAGGGGCTTGGCCTCACCTCGTCCATTGCGCAATTGATGGCGACCGGCAGCCCAATCTTCCAGCCAGTCGGCGCGGTAGACCTGATATTGGTCGAACAGGTCGGCCAGGCGTTCGGCCAATTGATAGCGTTTGCGCAGGTCGGTGTCGTGGGTCAGGAAGCGCTGCAACGGCTCGAAGTGCGGTTGGTCAATGAGCTCGGGCAGTAGACGCATCAACCGCCAAGTGAGTGGGGCTTTATCGAGCAAGGATTTGGGGGGGATTTCGTCACGCCCCAGGACCATGCGATAGAGCTGCCACATAAAACTGCCGGGAAGTTGTACGTCGATGGCAGCAGCGATGCCGCAGCCGCCCATGTCATCGTCTTCCGGATCTTCAGCCAATGCCAGCTTGAGCCACTGGGCGATACCGTTGCTTTGTACCAATGCAATTTCATTTTCCAGGGGCGCGAGGGGATACCGGCGCATCCAGCTAACCACCAGGCTGCGCAACTCATCCAAGCGGTTACCGTGAACCACCATGAATCCAGCGCTGAGGGACATCGCATCCGGCATAACAGCTTCCTTGGGAAAGCAAAATCGGGGGTATGGACTTTAGCACCGAAGTCGGCGCTGATGATGCCCACGGCTTTTCGAGCGCGCAAAACAAAACCCCAACTGCTTTCGCAATTGGGGTTTCGGAATTTAATCTTGACGATGACCTACTCTCACATGGG
>Ga0182006_1000593_pt1 | contig 26484 bp, 14 predicted proteins | sample Sormic07211104_1_FD_123022 | JGI IMG/M metagenome (GOLD analysis project Ga0182006, IMG submission 123022) | Rhizosphere microbial communities from Sorghum bicolor, Mead, Nebraska, USA - 072115-104_1 MetaG | ecosystem: Host-associated > Plants > Roots > Rhizosphere | place: USA: Nebraska...
AGTGGACGCTGCCCATCCGAGATTGGAAAGCTGCACTGACTCGGTTTACTATCCAGTTCGGTGAACGTATCTCTATGAATTAAACGAAATCCCGTTTACACAAAAATTCGGACACGCCCGAAAATCGGAATGACGAAGATTGAAGAGAATTCTGAACTGAGCATGCTTCCATGAACTCAGGAATTAGCGCTTCATAAGGAATGTTCTGAATACCTTCGATATATGATGAAACATGCGAAACAAACTCTAACGCCTCTGCAGGCGGATACTCAGCGAGCTTGGCACCAAGGCCTATTGGGAATTTAAGAAGGTATTCAATTTCGGCTACGTCTTGAACCCCATTCACCGACGTCAGAGCAAGAAATCTTATCAGTCGTGAAACTTGAGACAGTCGACGATGATGAACTGGGTGACTATGTCCACTACTCAACATCGGGAAGAGAAACTCTAGAGCTTGTTTTACAAATTCTCCCTCACTGTCCTCCGGAACGTCTTTCATCCAAGCCTGGCGCCGTTCCTCCTTTGATTCCGAGTAGTACATTGACCAATCGGTTGCTGCGATATCATCAAGCACATTAAAAAACGACCCAGTATAGTTTTGAGGATTGCGAAAAATCGCCTCACGAATGCTCGGAAATCTTTGAAATAGCGCCTCAGCGACAATGACATCAGCCGCATTCACTTCACCCGTTGTGGCTGCCAGGCTAAGAGTCAAACGATTTACCAACCGAACTACATCACGGGGATGCCTGCACAATATGCAGGCAACCGCTTTTGCTTTGTCGAGTAACTCCAACTCAAAGGGGACCAGCTGACGCTCAATTCTTGCAAATGTTTGCTCCAACAATGTTGTCAAATGGCCTTGGAGTTGCCAGGAAAAGGCTGGAGATATTGGATACGAAACCTGAACAATTTTTTCAAGATAATCACCGCCTCTTTTATCATCACCATCACCTAAACCGTTGGCGACAATTTTACGGTCATAGGCAAGAAGATAAGCAACTCTAGGGAAATCAGCTAACGCTTTGATTGTCTGAAATACCGACTTTGTTTCAGAAGGAGTGAGACGGTCTAAATCATCGACGACGACCAGAATGCCTCTTTCAAGAGTCGCAAGCGCATTGGCTACCTCGCGCTTCTTTTTTACTAAAGTAAGCCCATTCCCAATCAATTCCTCAGCTTCTTTTGCAATTTTCCTAGCCTCTTCCGAGGCCTCTCCAGCACTTTGAGATATATCAGATGCAGTAGATGCTATACCACCAACGGTTTCGGCCGTCACGCCAAGAAGACTTACACCTGGCACATACTTCAGATACTTCAAATGCCTTAGCAAACTTACGTAGCCAAGAACTTTTTGAGCAGCTTGCAGGCCTTCCTTTCCTTTACCTTTTCCATTTATATGGTTTGCTCCAATACCAGCCGCTAGCTCGGTAAGCAATGCCTCAACGAGTGCATCCGCACCTGAAAGCATCCATGGGTTGAATTCAATGACAATTGGTTCGCCCCCTAAAGGCCCGACTTCAGTTGAGAGCGACTCAATTAGATACCTAATTACTGTAGATTTTCCGCTCCCCCAAGCCCCCTCGATGCCGACAACAATGCCAGGACTTTCTGGAGGAAGGTTCAGCAGCCTCGCCAATTGCAAAGCAAACGGCTTACGGCCGTACACATCCACTTTGGTCTGAGGAGTATCGGAATGGAGGAAAGGTAAATCTTTGCTTGCCATGGAAATCTTCCGTTGAAATTTTTTTTAGGAAGGGAATGGAATTCGAGTTCCACTCCTATTGCAGCTTCTTGGCTATCAATAGTACAGCACCAAAATCGTTACAAATGGCCGGCACAAGGAGAAAATTGACGGCAAATATATACCATTGATTTATGGTTTTTCTGATTTATCCTCTCATAGCCTCCTCCAGGCCATGATGAAAACGGGCTCGAATGGGCCCGTTTTCATTTCCACCAAAACATTCAGCCGTATTTCAAAACGTCTAGTACTAAATACCGCGCTCATCTCTCGAGAGCTCATTTCATAAAAGACGTGAGATGCGTTGCCTGCCGTTGATGGATATCCTTGCCACAACACTACCGCGATGCACGGCCGCATCTAGGCAGACCACGCTGACCAACTCTCACATTTGAAGATTGGAATTGAAGAGGCCATAGTTTTGATGCCACTCCCGATCCTGATATCGGATAACGACAAGTGAACACTGGACTGCTACAGTTCAACCTGTCACCCATTGATCAACGTCATCCCACCACCTTCCTCGCCCCGATGTCACCAGCGAATTCATTAACAAGGAAAATCATCTGCCTGATCTTCCTCTTGGCGTGTGCTGTGCCAGCATGGGCCGTGTCGACGGACAATCTTTGCGCGGCACTCACCCCGTATCTCAAAAATCCCCGGCATCCCACGCTGCCGAACCCGGCACGTGAACCCAATGCCGTGGAAAAAGCCCTCATCGATCGCTCTGACATTGATCTGCTCTCCTGGACCGACTATGACAACGGCGCTGCCCTTGTGGACGCGGACAATGACGGGGTTGATGAGTTGTACGTCTGGAACGTGAATGGATCAGGACGCTTTGCCCTCATCCAGTTTTTTGAGCTCGGCAAGCAGGGGACGGTCAATCGCAGCGCCTGATCGACAAGGGCAGCGTCAACAATGGCGTTCTGCTCTCGCCCTATTTCGTGCGCTTCGAAGGAATCAATTACCTCGTCTCCACCGTCAACGGTGACCACGAGGGGCTCAATATCCACCAGTTCGAGAAAGAGCCGGATGGCCGATATCGGATGCGAACCGTCTGCTCCATGAAGACCGTGATCACGACTGATCAGCGTTGTCGGCATCCCGCCTGCAAGGCCTTGCAAAAGCGGATGAACAGCGAGGAGACAAATGACGCATTCGTCACGGCGGAATGGCCGCACAAGTATTTCGGGCCGGCCGGTCTGGCCGCTTTTTTTGCCGACGCCGAGGGCGATATTGATAATACGGGAGAGTCGACCTCGATATGGCGGCTCGGCAGGGAGGGCTATTACTTCGGATACATCTACTGGCATTTTCTGGCTATGGGCGACGAGCCACCCGCGCTGGACGCGTCGCTGCGCGACGAAGCAGAATCGGGCGAAAATGGAAGGGCGGCACGACGTGTCCTGCCCGGACCGGCGCATGCGCGCCTGAGCAAGGTGCTGCGCAGCCAGAGTGCGCTGCTGACCAGGGCGCTGCGTCAACCTGTGGAGCTTCCGAAGACCGGTCAGTTCTTCCTCTTCCAGGCGGAGAACGGCAAGACTTACTGGGCTTGGGATCTCGAGCCCAGGCCATATGGTGCGGCCATTCACATCGTCTACACGAGGAACAAACGCTCGGATTACATCGGCCTGGTCAAGTCGGTGCGCACCTCTTTTCTGGAGCCTTGCCGGGCGGACTGTGTGTATCCGCTTGAACGATGATGCCGCATCAGCGTTGCCGGGCAAGATCGTTTCGAACTTCATCCATGCATCGCCCCCGTCCGCAACACCGGCCCCTCAATGATCGGCCAGCCCTTCTCCTGCAAACGCGCGATCACCTGCGCCAGCGGCACCGACGCCATGAAGCACAGATCCAGATCCCCCAGGAAGACATGACGAACCTTTGCCTGCCAAAAAAGCGGCCGCATGTCATACGTCAGCCGCTACCCCCTGCCGCCAAAGATCGCTGAAATACTCCGGCAATCGACTCAACAGGATAACGGCGTTCACGCCCGGTCCCGGCTACCTATCCACGCCACCAGCGCCTGCGCCGCCATCGGCCGTGCAAACAGATAACCCTGCACGAACGCACAGCCCATGCCTCGCAGCAGCTCGGCCTGCTCCTCGGTCTCCACGCCTTCGGCCACGCACTCCATCTGCTGCGAGCGCGCGATGCCGATGATGGCCGGCAGCAGCGACGAGGCTCGCCCCTCTTCGCTCACGCGCAGGATGAAGGAGCGATCCAGTTTCACGCAGTTGAAATCAAAATTGTGCAGCGTCGACAAGGAGGAATAGCCAGTACCAAAATCATCCAGGCACAGTCCGAACCCATACGTGCTCAACTGACGGAACTGCGCCTGCAGATGATGCGAGTCATCGATGAGCAGACTCTCGGTAAGCTCCAGCGTGATCATCGGCGGAGCCACGCCGGCATTGAGAACGATGTCGCGCACCTGCTCAAAGAAGTGCACGTTCATCGCCTGCCGCACCGAGACGTTCACGTGTGCCGTGAATCCTTCCGGCAGGATGCCCAGCGCCTGCCACTGCGCCACATCGGCCGCCACCTTGCGGAAGGCCAGCGCACCCAGCTGTGAAATACGCTCGCTGCGTTCGGCCAGCGGAATGAATTCGGCTGGCGAGACCGCGCCGAAGGCCGGCGAGTGCCAGCGCATCAGTGCCTCCACGCCGTGCAGCGCACCGCTGCGCAGATCGCAGATGGGCTGGTAGACCATGCTGAACTCGGCCTCCAGCGTGGCGGCGTCCATGGCCGCCAACAGCGCCTGCACCCGTTCTTCGCGCGCCAGCATGGCCGGCTGGAACACGCAGTAACCACCACCGCCCGGCTGCTGCGCCTGGCGCAATGCAATGGCGGCATTGGCCAGGCTCTTTTCCATGGCGGCCTTGCTGCGCTGTTCGCAAACACTCACGCCAAAACTCAGGAATACGCGCACCTCTTCCGCCCCACCGGTCGACAGCACCAGTTCGGACTTGCTGCGCAGGCGCATGAGCATGTCTTCATGGTCGACAGGCGCACCCAGCATCACCACGGCGATGCGGCTTTCGCTGTAGCGGCAGCGGACCAGCCGCTGGGCAGCAAAGTCACCCCACACAGGAGCCACCTGCTGGCACAGGCTCTGCCACAGGTGACGCAGCGCGACCTTGTTGAGCGTATCGGCCAGGACCACATAGTTGTTGATCTCCACCATGCAGACCGTGGCCTGTTCCCACGCGCTCTGCTCCAGCCGCTCGGCTGCGCCGATCAGGCTCAGGAGGCCGCTTTCCTGATCGCGGTCGACCTTGTCGCGCAGTTCGTGATACAGCCTGTAGAGATTGCCGGCCATGCGCTCGACGGCATCCTGCACCGAGACGATTTCCTCGATGGCCCAGCCTTTGGGATAGAGCAGATCGAAGCGATGCGTTCCACTGGCCTCGCGAAAAGCCACCTGCTCGGCCTGATGGCGCAGACGCATCAGCGGCGAAGTGATGCTGCCGCGATACAGGCGGATCAGGACCAGGCCGCCGACCAGCATGACCGCGAGTGCGACCCAACTGATCCAGAAGATGCCATCGAACACCGACAGCAGTTCGGAGCGGGACGAAATCACCAGCACCCGGTAACCGGCCAGTTCAGCGGGTGCGCCGTCGATCTTCGACAGCGGCTGCTGGTAAATCAGGAACTTGCCATTGGCATCGGTCTTGAGATTGACCATGCGCGAACGGTCCGCCAGGCGCGCAATGGCCAGTTCGGTAAAACGCGCGCGGCTGCCAGGCGGCTGGTCGATCAGGAAGCGCTTGTCGGCGGCACTGAGGCGGTCCGATTGCAGCAGTACGCGTTCATTGTCATCGACGATGAAGACCCCCGCCACCAGCGACTGCTGGACTGCCGCATCCAGCAGATGCTGCAGCCGCGCCTGCGAGAGATCGACGGCAATCACGCCCTGGTCTTCCGGCGAGCGATTGACGGGACAAGTCATGGACGCATTCCACTGCGCGTCGGCTCCCATGCTGAAGTAGATCGCGGAGACCTGCGGGCATTCGGCGGTGGCATTCACATACCAGGGACGCTGGCGGGCGTCGTAGTCGGGCGTGACGGACAACGGCGCAAGGTGCTCGCCGTCGGGGCGCTGGTCGAAGTGTTGCAGGCCGGGATGGGCGTCATCCTGCAGGTAGTAGTCGAGGCTGCCGTAGCCCTTGAGATTGACGGCAATCAGCTGGCCACGGTTGTTGCCGAACTGGATGTAGGAAAAGCGCGGCTCCTCGGCATTCTCGCGGCGCGCCAATGACTCGATGAAGCGGGCCAGCGAACGCAGATCGCCATGCAGTGGGATTGAGGATTCCAGCATCAGGCCCTGCATCTGCTTGATGAACACCCCGCCCGCCAGGTACTCGGAGCGGAAGCCCTCCAGCACGCGATTGAGTTCGCGCTCCAGCAGCGGCTGCACGATCTTCTCTTCCAGGTCATGCTGCAGCCAGAAAAAACCGGCCGCGCCGAACGCCGCCAGGCAGCCCAAGAAACAGATCAGCGCGCCCGCGATGAGCTGCCCGATCTTCCACTGGTGATGTTTGTTGAGAAATCGCATTTCCCCTTCCCCGCCGCTGTTGCGCGTGCTGTGGTGAGCCAAGCTCTCTGGCTGGTGCGCCCCGTCTTGCTTGATATCGCCTGATATTGCGTGGTGATGCGTGGCGATGGGGAGCCTCGCGCTCCGCTGCGGCCCTCTGCTGTCACTGCGTCCCGGCTTCAGGCTATCAGGCTTCCGCTGTCCGACGCTATCAGGAAAAGCATGAACGCGTGTCTTTTCCTACAATCATGGTCTTGATGCCTGGTCGCAACGGATTTGCCGTGCGGAAAAGCGCAGGCATCCTTATTTTTCCGGCCAGTCCGGTAACGCGATTTTGTCCATGCATCCCTTCACCGCCCTGCTCCTGCTGACCGCCATCCAGATCGCCACCTCCTTTGCCGCGACCGCCGTGCTGACCATCTCGCCCCTGCTGGCCGAGACGCTGGGCATTTCCGTCCGCTGGGTCGGGGTCTACACGGCGGTGCTCTACGCGGCGGCGGCCTGCTCGTCGATCTGGTTCGGCAACCGGGTCCATCGGCTCGGCGCATTCCAGGTCAGCCGCTGGTGCCTGGCGCTCTGCGCCCTGGGGATGCTGCTCATCGCGACCACCCACGTGGCAGGGGTGCTGGCCGGCAGCGTACTCATGGGCATGGGCTACGGCGGCATCACGCCCGCCAGTTCCTACTTCCTCAGCCAGAGCGGCCCGCTGAAAAACCGCAGCCTGCTGTTCTCGATACGGCAAAGCGGCGTCCCCGCCGGGGCTGCAGTGGCGGCCTTGCTGGTGCCGCTCATGACGCAGCATGTCGGATTGCTGTGGGCCTTCGTGGCGCCGGGCCTGATCGGCCTGCTCGGTGCGATCGCCTTCAACAGCAAGTCGGCGCAAGACCACGACCCGGCCCCGGCGGCCAGCAAAGGCGCAGCATCCGCAGAGAGCGTCTGGTCGCTGCTGCGCAGCCATCCGCCACTGCGCATCCTGACGCTGGTGGCCTTCCTGTTCTCGGGCTTGCAGGTCACTGCCATTGCCATGCTGCTGCCCTTCCTGCACGGCTTCCAGCAGATGTCGATCGAACAGGCCGCCATGCTGCTGACGCTGTTCAATCTGGTGGGTGTGGTGTTCCGGCTGATCTGGGGCCGCTGCGTTGACCGCGGCGTGCCGGCGCTGCGCATGCTGGCCGTCTCCGGCCTGCTGGGCACGCTGGGCTTTGCCATTCTCGCGTGGTCGGCCTTTGCGCCCACACCGGTGCTGATGTTCCATGCGGCCGCCGCCGCGCTCGGGGTGGCCGTGGTGGCCTGGAATGGCGTGCTGTTCTCGGAGATCGCCATCCTCGTGCCGCGCGCCCAAGTGGGCCGGGCCACCGGGCTGTGCGTGTTTGCCGGATTTATCGGCGTGGTGCTCATGCCCACCGTACTGACCCTGGCCATCGAGCAGCGCACCGCCTCCGGATTGGTGTTCGCGCTGGGCGCAGCGCTGTCGATGCTGGTCGGTTGGCAGACCTGGCGCCGCGCAGCACGCCCAGGCCAGCCAACCTGATTCGCCTGCGCCACCGGTCGCGCGCGCTCACCGGCGTGCGGCCTTGGTGAAGCTGACCCGCCCCATCTCGCCGGCATTGGCCAGCAGGCGCAATCGCGCCGAGCGCCACTCGCCCAGCGCACGGATGCGTTCCAATTCGGCATCGGCCAGGGCCGTCTGGGCGTTGAGCATCTCCACGATATCGGCCGCGCCCGTGTCGTACTTGCGCCGCACCGACTCTACCGAGCGCTGGGCCGCTTCCAGCAGGCCGCGTGCAGAGGCCATGCTGCGCAAGGCGGTGGTCGCCTCTGCATAGGTAGTGGCGATGTCGCCCAGCACCTGCGCCTGTACTTCACGCAGCTCGGCCTCGCGCATCTCCAGTTGGGCCTGCGCGCCATCGACCTTGTAGCCGTTGGCAAAGCCATCGAAGATCGGGATGGTCAGGTTCAGTCCGACCACCGTATCGCGATCGCCGCGACTGCCGGGCTGGTTCGGACGGCCGTTGATGTAACGGCTGGCCGTCATGTCCAGCGTCGGCAGGCCGTCAGCCACGGCGACTCTCACCTTCTCGCGGGCGGCCTCCACCTGCCCGCGTGCAGCCAGGATCGCCGGGTGATACTGCCGGGCCGATTGCAGCCAGCCCGGCAGGTTCTGCTCCAGCCCGAGCGGATCCTCCTCCGTCTCCGAGGACAACGTGATGACCGGTACGTCGCCCGCCTCGTCCAGCAAACCCAGGCCCACGGCCAGCATCACCACGCTGCGCTTGTACTGGCCGATGGCGCGGGCCAGTTCCAGCTCGGCCCTGGCCACGAAGGTGCGTGCCTGCAAGGTCTCAGGCAGGGCACCCACGCCGCGCTGCTCGCGCTTGATGGCGGCCTCCAGGATCTGGCGTGCCAGCGCCAGGCTGCGCTCGCGCGACTGCTGTGCAGCGCGCGCGCTGTGGGCGTCGTAATACAGGCCGACGGCATTGCCCATGGCTTTCTGCAGGGTGGCGTCCTGGCTGGCCGAGGCCGCCTGCAGCAGGACATCGGCGGCGCGCTGGTTGGCACTGCGCCCGCCGAAGTCGAGCAGGCGCCAGGTCAGCGTCGCATACAGCGTGCCGATCGAGCGCTTGCTGCTGCCCTGGTCCGACGTGGCGCTCTCGCGGTACTGGCCGACACCCGCCCCGAGGGTGGGCAGGTAGGCTGCACGCGCCTCGCCCAGTTGCGACGACTGCAGCTTGATCGCGGCCCATGAGGCTTGTACCTGGGGCTGATGGCACAGCGCCAGGTCCACCGCATCGACCAGCGTGAGCACCTTGCCCGGCGTGAAGGGGCTGGTTGCGCAGCCCGTTGGCCGGTCGTCGCCGGGCAGTATCTTTCCCTTGTCCAGTTCGGGCGGGCGTGCCAGCAAGGGATCGAAGCGCGCAGGCGGGGCCGCACCAGCCGGTGCCGCAAGCAGCGAGACCATCAGGATCAGGGCCGTTACCGCATGGCGCGGTCGCAAAGAGTCATCAGCGCTCATGCAAAGCCTCCTTCTGATGCCGCATCAACGGCGACAGCACATACTCGATCACGCGCCGGCTGCCGGTGCGAATCCCGACATTGACCGCCAGCCCGGCCGACAGCGGCAAGCTGCGTCCATCGACATTCAAGCTGTTGCGGGAAAGCAGGATGCGCGCGGAATAGACCAGGCCCTTCTTCTCATCCTGAATGGCATCGCGCGAGACATGCACCACACGCGCCGGGACGGTACCGTACTTGGTGTAATCGAAGGCATCGATCTTGACCTCGACCTCCTGGCCGATGCGGACGAAGCCGACGTCCTTGTTCTCCAGCCAGGCCTCGATCTCGATGTCGCCCTCCTCCGGCACGATCTGCATCAGCGGCTGGGCGGCGGCCACCACGCCCCCTACGGTATGCACGGCCAGCTGCTGCACGGTGCCGCTCACGGGCGCCATCAGCGTGAGCAGGCGGCTGCGCTCTTCGGCGCGGCGCTGGTCCTGCTGTGCGGACTCGATGATCTTTTCGGCCTCGATGCGGCTGTCGTGGGCTTCCTTCTGCGTCTGCGCCAGCAGCGCGGTGCGCTGGTTGCGGGCCTCGCTCAACTGGCCTTGCAGGTCCACCCTGGCCTGCTCTTTCTCCAGCCAGGCGTGGCGCGAGACGGTGCTGTCAGTCATCAGTTCCTTGTAATCGGCGGCACGTGCGCTGGCCAGTTGCAAGGAAGCTCCGTAGCGCGTGATCTCGTCATCGAGCCGGGCCAGGCGCGCACGGAAATCCTGGTACTGTCCCTGCAACTGGCGCTCGGCCGAGTCCCACTGCGCACGGCCTGCGCCACCGACCTCGGCCAGCTGCGGCGCCTGCAGCTGCTGCACCGCCTGCATCATGGCCGCCGCGCGCGCCACCTGCAGCCGCGCCTGCGCCACGGCATCGGCGGCCTTGTCGCGTTCGGCATCACTGCTGGTGGCATCGAGTTCCATGAGGATCTGGCCGACCCGCACGCGCTGTCCTTCCCTGACCAGGATGTCGCGCACGCTGGCCACCTCGATGGACGCGATGGTCTTGATGCGGGCCGAAGGAATGACCTTGCCGGTAGCGTTGACCACGATGTCGATGTGGCCCACCAGCGACCACAGCAGCGTGAGCAAGACCATCGCCATGAGCAGGCGCGCGGTCCAGCGCAGGCTGGCCGAATCGGGCGACTCCTGCAGTGACAGCGCGGCCGGCAGGAACTCGGCTTCCTGCTCGTTGTAGAAGCCGCTCTTGCGCGGATCGCGCTGGCGCCAGGCATGGCGCAGTACGCGCCCATAGCGCTGCCACAACGCCAGCCAGGCCCGGGAACGATGATGCAGACTCATGGTGTCTCCCCTTGCAATGGCTTGCCGGCCTGCAGCGCACAGAGATGCGTATAGATGCCATCGGGCAGCATGAGCAATTCCTCATGGCTGCCGCTCTCGACGACGCTGCCACGCTCCATGACCACGATGCGGTCGGCATCGCGCACGGCCGACAGGCGGTGCGCGATGATGAGCACGGTGCGCCCGGCACAGATCTGGCGCATGTTGTCCTGGATGATTTTTTCGGATTCGTAGTCCAGCGCGCTGGTGGCCTCGTCAAAGATGAGGATGCCGGGATTGCTGATGAGTGCGCGCGCAATGGCGATGCGCTGGCGCTGTCCGCCGGACAGTCCGCTGCCCTGCTCGCCGACCAGCGTGTCATAGCCCTCGGGCAGTTCGCAGATGAAGTCATGCGCTCCGGCCAGCTTGGCGGCGGCGATCACCTGCTCGATCGGTGCGGAGGAATCGACCAGGGCGATGTTGTCGCGGATGGAGCGCGAGAACAGCGTGTTCTCCTGCAGCACCACGCCGATCTGCTGGCGCAGCGAGGCGGTGTCGATGATGGCGATGTCCTGCCCATCGACGGTCACGCGTCCGCTCTCGCAGACGTAGAGCCGCTGCACCAGCTTGGCCAGCGTGCTCTTGCCGGAGCCGGAGCGGCCGACGATGCCGATCACCTCGCCCGGCTGTATCTGCAGCGTCAGCCCGCGAATGACTTCCGGCGTTTCGGGACGATAGCGAAAACTCACGCGCTCAAACGCAATCGCACCGGTCACGCGCGGCAGGCGGGTGCGCTGGCCCGCCACTTCGCTGCGCGCATCGAGCACATCGGCCAGTCGGCTCATGGAAATGCCGATCTGCTGGAAGTCGTTCCACAGCTGCGCCAGCCGCAGGATTGGCGCCGCCACCTGCCCGGCCAGCATGTTGAAGGCCACCAGTTCGCCCACGGTCAGGGTGTTGTCCACCACCTGCAGCGCGCCCATCCACATGATGCCCACGCTGACCAGCTTGCTGACCAGGTTCACGCCGCCGTTGGCCACCAGGCTGATATTGGTGGTGGTGAGACCGGCGGCGACATAACCGGCCAGTTGCTGGTCCCACTTGCGTTGCCAGTGCGGTTCCACGGCCAAGGCCTTGACGGTGTCCATGCCGGTCAGGGTCTCCACCAGGAAGGACTGGTTCTCGGCGCTCTTGTTGAACTTGTCGTTCAGGCGTGCGCGCAGCACCGGTGTGAAGATCAGGGACAACAGCAGGTAGACCGGGATGGAAGCCAGCACGATCAGCGTCAGCGGCACGCTGTACCAGAGCATCACCGCCAGGAAGATGAAGGAGAACATCAGGTCCAGCACCAGCGTCATGGCATTGCCGGTGAGGAAGCTGCGGATGTTTTCCAGCTCGCGTACGCGGGCAATCGAGTCACCCGCGCGGCGTACCTGGAAGTAGGCCAGCGGCAGGCTCAGAAGATGGGCAAACAGGCGCGCGCCCAGCTCCACATCGATCTTGCTGCTGGCCTTGGCGAAGATGGCGGTACGAATCCCGGTCAACAGGGCTTCGAAAACGGTGGCTGCGATCAGGCCGACCGCAATCACGTTGAGCGTCATCATGGCGTGGTTGACCAGTACCTTGTCCATCACCACCTGGAAGAACAGGGGCGTCACCAGGCCAATGATCTGCAGCACCAGCGAGATCAGCAGCACCTCGGCCAGCACCTTGCGATACTTGACCACGGCCGGGATGAACCAGGTGAAATCGAAGCGCGAGGACTCGCCCGCATAGCTGGCCTGGCTGGTCATGAGGATCACCTGACCGCTCCAGAGCGCCATGAATTCGCTGCGCGTGAGCACCTGCGGTGCTTGCCCCGGCCGCTGGATCAGGATGCGCAAGGGCGCGCCCGCTGCCTCCTGCGGCGCGGCGTCGATCTTGGCCAGCACGAAGAAGTGTCCGGCGTGATCGACGCAAATGGCTGGTACCGGCGTGCGCTCCAGCCTGGCCGCTTGCTGGCGGATGGCGCGCGCCTTCATGCCCAGTGCGCGCGCGCCCAGCAGGATGGTCTGCACGCTGAAGGGCTCGCGGCCGAATCGGTGCTGCAATTGCCGGGCATCGGCTGCGATGCCGTGCAGCTTGGCCAGCATGATCAGGCACAGCAAGCCGCTGTCCGTCCCCGCCTGGCCGGGGTCGTGGTCCGTCTGGTTCATAGGATTTCCGAGAGGGTTGCTTCGAGGATGGTGGGTCAAGGACGGCCGCTGCCCTGCTGCAGGCCGCCTTGAAAGACCGTGGCTCAAAACTCAGTGGGTCACGGTCAATAGCACCTGGTCCGCACTGGACTGGCCGCTACGCCACTCGGTCTGCGTCGCTGCGGGCGGCGCGAAGCTGGCCATGGCCTGCACCAGTTTTTCCACGTCGCTGTCGTAGAGGGTGTAGCCCTCGGCGGTCCTGATGCGCTCGATGTGGTTGTCGCTGCCGCTTGCACCGCCGACGTACCAGTCCTTGATGGTGATCTGGTCCTGTCCGCCCAGGACGTCGATCTGCAGGTCATTGTCCACGTGCCGGAACCACAGGCTGGTCTGCTTGATGTCGGTGAACTGCAGCGTATCCAGGTTGCCCTTGGCGGCATCGTTGTCGACCACCAGATCCTGGCCATCCCCGCGGCTGAAGACATAGGTGTCGTTGCCGGCCTGGCCGACCAGGGTGTCATCGCCACGCCCGCCGGTGAGGATGTTGTTGCCGCGATTGCCGACCAGCTGGTTGTCCAGTGCGTTGCCGGAGCCGTTGAGGTTGGCGTCGATCATCTTGATCGGTGCCACGGTGATGAGGGCATTCGCACCGTCAACATTGGCCGCGTAACGCAGCTGCTCCATGGTCAGGAAACGGCACATGTCGCTGGCATTTCCCTGGCCGGAATCAGTGATGTAGACACCCAGGGCAGCCCCCGTGGCCTCATCGCAGGCGACGCCGGTCAGCGTGATCACGTGATCGCTGCGTGCCGGACTGCCGTTGTCGCCATGGCCCCAGAGCCGCGACGAGCACACCCCGATGATGGCACCGCGCCCCGCCTGCAGGGCGTCGAGCAGCTTCTGCTCCTCATAGCTGGTGAACATCTGGTGGGCCATGTGATAGCTGTCCAGGATCTTGCTGCGTTCGTAGACATTCGTCCCGCCTCCCATGCCGCTGGCATTCTTGGGCGTGCACCAGCCCATCTGGATCGCGCGCCGCAGCACATCGGGTTCGCTGACGGACTGTCCGGCGATGGTCAGCAGGTTGGCGATGCTGGCCTCGCCACAGGTGCCGTCGTAACCGGCAAGATCGCCGCCCTGGTCGTAATCAAGGTGGTAGTCATGCGGCGCGCCATAGACCAGCACGGGCTTGCCGTCCATGCTGGCGCGCTGCGGTGTCCCAGCATCCAGCAGCACCAGATTCTCGACGTTCTCCCCGAGGGTAGTGCTGATGCGGGAGTAGACGGTATCGATGCCCTCGCCTGCCTGCTCTACCACCTTGTCGCCGGGGTTGTCGATGAAATAGCTGTCGTTGCCCTTGCCCCCGATCATGGTATCGGCACCAGTTGCGCCGTCGATGACGTTGTCCTGGCTGTTGCCCACGATGAGGTTGTCCAGGCCATTGCCACCGGCGTTGTAGTTGCCGCCTTCGAGCAGGTGCAGCTCTTCCACGAATTCCGTCAGGGCATAGCTGCTGCCGGCCAGCACCGTATCGTAGCCGCCATTGTCGCGCTCCAGCACCACATCGCCGGGACTGCTGACGACGTAGGTATCGTTGCCGCTGCCGCCTTCCATGTGATCGTTGCCGGCCCCGCCATCGAGATAGTCATCGCCTCCGGCGGTGATGAGGGTATCGTCGCCCGCACCGCCATAGAGCTTGTCATTGCCCACCACGCTGGCCGGCAATGGCTCCAGCCAGTTGGCGCGGATGTCGCTGCCGACCAGGTAGTCATTGCCGTCGCCACCGTAGAGGATGTCGTCACCATTGCTCCCGGTCAGTTGGTCGTCCCCCTCTTCGCCATGGAGCTGGTCATTGCCCTCGCCGCCATAGAGCTTGGCGTTGCTGGCGCCGCCCCAGAGCTGGTCGTTGCCCGCATTGCCCATCAGGCTGTCATTGCCCGCTCCGCCGAAGATCACATCGTCGTCCGAGGGAAGGACCGTCAATCCGAACAGGGACGCGTTGCCGATATCGTTGCCCATGATGGTGTCGTCACCATCGCCCCCGTACAGCCGGTCATTGCCCCAGCCTCCGAACATGCTGTCATTGCCCGCGCCGCCATCGATGAGATCATCACCTTCGCCGCCGGAAAGCTGGTCATCGCCATCTTCGCCATAGATGCGGTCATTGCCGCCGAAGCCGTTGACGCTGTCGTTGCCATTGCCTGCCCAGACGATGTCGGCCCCGTTGCGGCCAAAGACTTTGTCGTCGCCGTCACCGGCCAGCAGGGTGGTCAGCCGTGCCGGATCGATGCCCAGCGCATAGTCCAGTCCGTTGTTGCCGGCACTGAGCAGATCGGCACCATCGGTGCCGATGAGAGTACCCGGCGCACTGCTGACGATCTTGAACTGGTTGGCCCGGAAATTGATCACCCCGCCGCCGGGCACAGACATGCTGTTGTCGTTGTCGCGCAGAGTGCGGTAGTTGCTGGACGGGACCGGCGGATTCTCCTCGGGGGCACTGGCCTGCAAGCGCGCGTTGCCTGCAGTGAAGATGCCGTAATCAGTGGCGTGCAGTGCATCGCGTTGCACTCGCTGCAGGGCATCGGCCAGCGTACTGATCTCGCCGGACTGGCCGATGCCGTCCTGGTTGGCATCGGACCAGGCCATGAGGCCGGACAATTCCGCGCCACTGAGTTCTCCGTCCCGGTTGCCGTCCAACGCTGCCAGCTGAGCCGCAGTCACGCCTTGCAGACGCGCATCGAGAATGCGCCAGCTGCGATCGCTCACCTCATTCCTGGAATCGGCCTCGCTCACCTGGCCTTCGCTGAAGGCCTGCTGCGGCAGGAAGCTGCCCGGATCGAAGCGGCCGGCCTTGCGATAAACGGCGGGGGCATAGGACGAATCCTCCGGTGCGGACGCGGCGGCAGGCACTGGGACCGCGTTTGCAGGTGCCGTGGTGGTGCCGCGCGTGATGGTTGCTGGCAAGCTTGCCAGCGGCATGAGCACGGGGCAGTAGAGATCGATGGGACAGAGCATCACCTGGCCATCCAACAGAACGGGGACATACACCGGAACCGGCTGACCCGTCTGCACCGACACCGGGGCCGGCGCGACCGGACCGGCGGGTGCCAGCACCGCAGGGGACATGGCGGGAGGCCGCACGCTCCTGGGCGCAGGGGCTGCCGGCGACAGCGCCACCAGCGCCGCAAGGGAGGGCGTGGAAGTGGCCTTGGCGGCGGCGGTGGCGGCCGGTGCGCCGGCCATCCCGGTAGCCGTGCCGCCGGCCGGCTGGGCAGATGCGACAGAGATCGCGCCTGGTGTGAGCGCTGTCTTCTCGGGCAGCCCATGCGCCACTGCAGCCTCAATGACGTCCACCGACGCAAGAGATGAAGGCGGCGGTGGCAGCGGTCTGGACTCGCCGGGCATCGGGCCAGGGCTCCTGCCCGCAGCCTTGCTCGCAGCAAGCGGCGCGGAAGTGTTGCCCGTGCTCGTCGTGGAAGATGCCGCCCACAGCAAGCTGCGCGATGGCAGGCCGGCGTTGTCCGATCCCCTGACGGCAAACTCGGCCGGGCTCACCGCCACGGCTTCCGCCGTCTTCGACACGGGCGGGCCGCCAGCGCCAACACGGACCGCTGGCGCTGCCGCCCGCGTCTTGCCGGACAGATGCGCCAGCAGCTTCTCGGGCGTTACCAGCGTGATGACAGGCAGGATATCCTTGCGGTGTTCGTTTATTGTTTTCATGTTGTTTTCCCTGAGCGGAGTGCAGCCGATGCGTGGAGGCGGGGCAAAACGTCCGTCTTTCCTCCCTTCGTGGTCCGGGGTGCGCAGCGACCGGCGCGGCGACATGCCGCAGCTCTGTTGTCACTGCAAGCTTGCCCTCCCCAGGGCAGCTTCCATAGGCGGACGACACATGGTGTCAACCCGGCCACTTTTGCTGAAAGACAAAACAGTTTTGCCCCGTGGCAATTCAACCCCGGCACAGCTTCCCCGTAAATCGCACCAAAGGGCCGCCATGCCGCTGAAAATGGCGGCCCCCGCCCCATGCGGCTTGCAGGCCAAATGAAAGTTTTTTCCGCGCCGCAGCGCGCAAAGCGCCACCCCATGCGACATGCAGCGCCGATCAAATAGATCAAGCGGAAACGATATGAAGATTTCTGTCCATGGACGGCGCGCACGAAACTTCACCTAGGTACAAAACGAAGCGAGCATATTTTCATTTTTGAGACACATCGCCGCGCTACCACGAATGCTCTGCCCCCCGCAATACTCCAGAATCCCAATGTGACGAATGCGCCCTTGTGCTTTACCCTGCGATTCAGTAGATTGGCGAAAAAAATGAAAGTCCGAGAGCCACCCTCGAAGGTGCTCCGAGACAACGGAGACGGAAATCAATCACCCTGCCCCTCGCCGCCCGCAGACCTGGTTTGCGGCGTCGATGAGCGTCTTGCTTGCCGTTTCCGGATGTTTGACAGGCTGGTGCGAAATTTGCATCGTCTGACACAAAACAACAGGAGCCCGCGCCATGCATGCCGACCATTTTTCCGTTCACGCCGAACAGTTTTCGGATGTGGACCAGCAAGCCAGTACGCTCACCGGATGGGAGCAGGAGTACCAGCAACTGGGCAGTGGCCGTTTCGTCGGCGCGCTGGCCATGGTGCAGACCGACGAGTTCTGCTTCATCCGCGAGACCACCAACACCGCCCTGCACGAACGCATCGTGCCGCCGCCCGAGCAGATGGTCATCGGCATCTGCAACACCAGCGCCCAAGGCCACCTGCTCAACGGCCGGCCGCTCACGCAGGACCAGCTGATCGTGCTCGATGGCAGCCGGGCACACCACATCCGCACCAACGGTCCGATCGAATTGCTGGGCATCTCGGTGCAGCGCGAGCTGTTCCTGTCGCAGCTGCACGAGCAGGATGAAGCCAGCGTGCGCAAATGGCTGGACCTGTCCGTGCTGCAGCTCGATGCGGCCACGGCGGGCATGCTGCGCCATTACTTCTCGGTCGCCTTCGATCTCCTCAACACGCCAGCGGGCAAGGCCACGCGGCCGATCAGCCCGCGTGCGCAGGCTTCCACCGCCATCAGCAACGTGGCGCTGGCGCTCTCGCTGAACCAGGGCCATCACGAACTGGAATCGACCCTGCCCTCGCGCCAGCGCCGCGAACGCATCGTGCAGAACGCCATCGACTACATGCGCACGCATGCGGGCGAGGAGATCGGCATCCTCGATGTCTGCCGCGCCACCCACGTGAGCCGCCGCACCCTCCAATACTGTTTCGAGGAACGGCTCGACATCTCGCCGCTGCAGTACCTCAAGGCGCTGCGCCTGAACGCGGCCCATCGCGAAATCAAGCGGCGCAGCGGCGAAGAACGCGGCCACGACACCATCGGCAACCTGGCCGCCCTGTGCGGTTTCAACCATCCCAGCCGCTTCGCCTCGGAATACAAGAAGATGTTCGGCGTCCTGCCTTCGGAAACGGTCATCAAAACGGCCGCACAATCCTGAGTCTGCCGGCACAGTCCATATTGGTAACACCCGTTACCAATATGGACTGTGCCGCTGTCCTGGGCAATTTTGGGGCAGAGGTCTAGCCGTTTTTGGCAAAGCTGCCCTGTCTTGGTCCATCACCTCCATCGTCCACTCTCATTTGCACCCGGAGCACGCATCACCATCTGCGCGTGCTCCGGGCAAGCCCGCCTCAAAATACGAGCTTTTCTCACAATAAAACCGACCAGTTGGTTGATTAATATTGTTTCCGGCAACAATCCTGTTTTTGTCACAGGTCAATTCAACGACAAGGGAATAATCCGCTCCATTCTTCGCCTATCAACATCCTGCCGGACAAATCGGTCAGCCTCGCCCTGCAAGCCTTTTTCAAAGCCGATTACAGCGGGGCCGTCTGGTTTTGCACCATCCCCTCCGGGCGTTCCTCCCGAAAATTGCTAAAAGCGGCTAACAGTACCGAGGTGGCCCCTTCTACATTCTCCCTCGTCCACTGCTCCCAAAAAACCACCTATTCAGGACAACGCCATAAGCGAGTCAATTTTCCACTCTGTCAGCGTTTTGTCAGACATGGGACGCAACCCGAGCGGGTTGTGGCAATAGGAAAGGCCTCCACGCCTTGGGAGCGGTCCGCCATCCGGACTGCGCGGCAGCGCATCCGGCCAACGCACACCCGCATCACAACAAGGGAGAACAACAATGAAGGTCATCCACATGAGCGCCATGGCCCTGGCGCTGGCTGCCACGTTCGCGCAGGCCGCCACGCCCGCCGACCTCGGCGGCAGCCTCACGCCGCTGGGCGGCGAAAAATCCGGCGGCAACGGCGTGCCGGACTGGAAGGAAGACAACGTGGTCCTGCCCGGCTGGTCCTATGGCAAGCTGCGCCGCGATTTCTTCAAGTACAAGGACGAGAAGAAAACCGAGACCATCGATGCCTCCAACGTCGACAAGTACGCAAGCAAGCTCAGTGCCGGCCAGGTTGCCCTGATCAAGCAGATCAAGGGTTACAAGATGGATGTCTATCCCAGCCACCGTTACTGCAGCGCTCCCGATTTCGTGGTGGAGAACACCAAGAAAAATACCAGCGCCAAGCTCGGTGCCGATGGCTGGAGCCTGGCCGAGGCGGTGGTGCCGGGCATTCCCTTCCCCGTGCCCAAGAGCGGCGAAGAGGTCATGTACAACAGCAAGATGCGCTATCGCGGTGTGGCCCTGGAATGGAAGTCCACCATCACCGCCGTCTCACCGCGCAAGGGCAGCAGCGAATGGATCAAGGCCGGGTCGCAGCAGACCATGTTCTTCCCCTGGGCCGCCAAGGGCAGCGTGAATCTCTCGACCCTGCCGCCGGTGGAGTACTACACCTACTTCGCCTACAACTCGCCCACGGCGCTGGCCGGACAAGCCTTGTCGCTGACCACCTTCCTCAACCAGGCCGGCGGCGAAACCTTTTACTATTTTCCCGGCCAGCGCCGCGTGCGCCGTATGCCCTCCTACGCCTACGACTCGCCGCAGATCGGCATGGAGAACCAGTACACGCTGGATGAGCCCATGGTCTTCAACGGCACCATCGACCGCTTCGACTGGAAGCTGGTCGGCAAGAAGGAAATGTACGTGCCGTATGGCAGCTTCGGTGCCACCGACTTCAAGGCCAAGTTCGAAGACGTGGCCGGTGACGAGTCCATCGCCGAGAGCGCCCGCCGCTACGAGCTGCACCGCGTCTGGGTGGTGGAAGCCACGGTCAAGGCCGGCGTGCGCCACCTCGCGCCCAAGCGCACTTTCTATGTTGACGAGGACAGCTGGAACCTGGTCGCCGCCGATGATTACGACGCACAAGGCAAGCTGTGGAAGCACCGTGAAGCCTACGTGATCCCGGTCTATGAGACCGGCAGCTGCGACCAGGCCGGCTTCGCGCAATACAACCTGGCCGAAGGCCGCTACGTGTTCGACCTGCACGCGGCCGGCACCGGCAAGGACATGGCCTGGGAAGTCGACGGCAAGGGCAATCCGCGCGCCAAGGCCAGCTTCTACAGTGCCGACAACCTGCGTGCCATCAGCGATCGCTGAGCGGTCCTGAGACGGCATCCGCAACGGGAGAGGAACAACAATGAAAAATCATCTGCAAACCAGGGTCATCGCATTGGCCGCCGCCACGCTGTGCAGCGGCGCGGCACAGGCCATCACCTTCGAGGGCGAGACGGTGTCTGGCAATTTCGATTCGACAGTCTCGCTGGGTGTGGGCGTGCGCGCCAGCAAGCAATCCTGCGGCCTGATCATCGGCAGCAGTGGCGGCAGTGCAGCGGCCGCCTCCGGCCCCAGTGCGCCGGGTGGCTGTGCCGATGCACTGTCATCCCTCAACGACCAGGGCGACCTGAACTACAACCGGGGCGACCGCTTCACCACCTATCTCAAAGGCACCCATGAGCTTTTGCTCAACATGCCGGAAGACGTGAAATTCCTGGGCCGCGTGAGCTGGCTGCGCGATTACTCGGCCACTCGCAGCACCGGCAACATCAGTGGAGCCAATACCACCGGCCGCGCGCTGTCGGATGACGCCACCAATGAATTGCATTCCAAGGTGCGCCTGCTGGACCTGTGGGTCAGCAAATCCTTCGACCTGGGCGAGGAACGCGCCCGCATCCGCGTCGGCAATCAGGTGGTGAACTGGGGCGAGAGCCTGTTCATCGCGGGCGGCATCAACCAGACCAATGCCATCGACCTGATGCGCCTGTCCAATCCGGGTACGCAGTTGAAGGAAGCCATCCTGCCCGCCCCCATGGTCAACTTCGCCACCGGCCTCGGCCGTGGCTTCTCGGTGGAAACCTATGTGCAGCAAGGCTGGGAAAGCAATTATTTCCCGCCCGTGGGCAGCTACTGGTCGACCGCCACCGTGGGCAGCGGCGCCGATGCGCTGGGTGTGCCGGTCACCGGCCGTCCGCGCTCCACCGGCCAGTACGGTGTGGCCCTGCGCTATACGCCGCCGGGTGCCGATGTGAACTTCGGCCTGTACGTGATGAATTACCACGACAAATCGCCCGTGCTGTCGACCGCCAATACCGCCAGCGGCCTGGGCTATTCCTATCTGGAAGACCGCAAGATGGTCGGCCTCTCGGCCAATTTCCCGCTGGGCAACTGGGCCATCGGCACGGAACTGTCGTATCGGCCCAAGGATGCGGTCTCGCTCAACGGCTCGGTGCAGAACGCCAATGGCGGCCTGTGCCAGACCAATGGCAAGTGCTACATCGAGACCGAGAAATACCAGTTGGCCATCACCGGCATGCTCAGCCTCACCCCCAGCGAACACGGTGCCGTGCTCAAAACCCTGGGGGCCGATACCGCCACGCTGATGGTGGAAGCGGTGGCCATCAAGTATCCCAACCTGAAGAACGCGTATGGCGGCATCCCCGTGGCTGCGGGCCTGTGGGGCTGGGGCTACGACACCACGGCCAATGCCAGCAATACGCTGGCCAATGGCGGCAATACCTCCGGCGTGGGCAGCGCGACTTCGTATGGCTACAACTTCGACTTCAGCTGGGTCTACGACGGTTCGGTGATCCCTGGCTGGCAGGTCATTCCCGAGGTCTACTTCTTCCATGCCGTCAAGGGCCGCACGCCCAATGCCACGGCGACCTTCATGGAAGGCGCGAAGATGGCCAACTTCACCGTGACCTTCACCCAGAACCCGGCCAAGTGGCAGGTGGCGCTGAACTTCGCCAAGTTCTGGGGCGGAGCCAGCGTGTTCGATCAACCGCTGCGTGACCGCAGCTTCTATGGCATGACCATCAGCCGCAACTTCTGAGGCCGCGCGCCCGGGCCCTCCACGGTCCGGGCGCATTGACGTGCAATCCCGTTTTGCTTGAAGCCGCCTGCGGGCGGCCCGCGTTTTTGAACTCCGACCCGAGACCACCGCACCATGGCCAACGCCCCTTCCCTGTTCAGTCTGGATAGACTCGAAGCCAGCCTGTTCCGCCTGCGCATTCCCATCCTGGCCCTGCTGCTGGCCTTCACCGCCGTGCTGTCGTATTTCGCGCTGCAATTGCGCATGGACGCCGGCTTTGAAAAACAGATGCCGACCCATCACGAATACATCGACACCTTCAAGCAATACCGCGATGACGTGCTCGGGGCCAATCGCCTCAACATCGTGCTGCGCGCACGCAAGGGCAGCATCTGGACCAGGGAGGGACTGACCCGTTTGTCCGAGATGACGCAGGCCGTCATGTTCCTGCCCAATATCAGCCGACTCGGCGTGCAGTCGCTGTGGACGCCCAACACTTTCGTGAACGAGATCACCGAAGAGGGTTTCCGCGCCGACCCCGTCATCCCCGGCACCGTGATTCCCTCGGCGCTCACGCCGGAGACCATCGAACAGATCCGCAATACGGCCGTCAATGGCGGCTTCGTCGGCACCCTCATCTCGCGCAACCAGGACAGCGCCATGATCGTGGCCGAGATCAACGAGTTCGATGCCAAGGGTGACAAGGTCGACTATCTGGCCTACAACAAACTGCTCAACGACCTGCGCGCGAAATACGAGAACGCCGACTTCGAAGTGCAGATCATCGGCTTTGCCAAGCAGATCGGCGACGTGGCCGATGGTGCCGAAGGCGTGCTCAAATTCTGCGCCATGGCCCTGCTGCTGACCACCGTCGCGGTCTACTGGTATTGCCGCTCGCTGCCCTTCACACTGCTGCCGGTGGCCTGCTCGCTGGTGTCGCTGGTGTGGCAATTCGGCACGCTGCGCCTGCTCGGTTACGGGCTCGATCCGCTGGCGGTGCTGGTACCTTTTCTGGTGTTTGCGATTGGGGTCTCGCATGGCGTGCAGCAGATCAATACCATCGTGCGCGGCATCGCCGGCGGCCAGTCCTGCGAAGCGGCGGCCCGCGCCAGTTTCAAGGGCCTGCTCATTCCGGGCGTGCTGGCGCTGGTGACGGCGCTGGTGTCCTTCGTCACGCTGGTGATGATCCCGATACCGATGGTGCGCGAGCTGGCCATTACGGCGTCCATCGGCGTGGGCTACAAGATCATCACCAACCTGATCATGCTGCCGCTGGCGGCCTCGCTGCTGAAGGTCGGCAAGACCTATGCCGACAGCGCCATGCACGCCCAGCAGGCCAGAGGCCGCTGGCTGGCCGTGCTGTCACGCTCGGCACAGCCGCGCGTGGCGCGCAGTATCGTCGTCATCACCCTGCTGGTGCTGGCCGGCTCGGCCTGGTACAGCCATGACCGCCTGGTCGGCACGCTGCAGCCGGGCGCACCGGAACTGCATGCCGACGCGCGCTACAACCGCGATGCCCGCTGGATCGCGGACAATTACGGCAACGGGCTGGACTGGCTGACGGTGATCCTGTCGACGCCTTCCAATTCGTGCGACAACGTCAGCTTCGGGCGTTATCAGGATCAGTTCGATACGGTCATGCGGCATGTGCCCGGCGTGCTGTCCGTGAGTTCCTTCGCCGACCAGATGAAGATCTATAACGAGGGTTACAACGAGGGCAATCCGGCCATGTTCACGGTGCCGCTGGATGCCGCCAACTATGCCGCCCTGGCGGTAGAAATCGGGCGTGTACGCGGCTTCCTCTCCAAGGACTGCAACATGCTGGCCAGCCATCTCTTCCTGGCCGACCACAAGGCTGCCACCATCAATGGCGTGATCCAGGCGGTGAAGAGCTATCGCGACCAGCACAAGCTGGCCGGGCTGGAAATCCGCCTGGCCGCAGGCAACGCGGGCGTGATCGCGGCCGTCAATGATGAAGTGGAAAAATCCGAGCTGCCCATGATGCTCTACGTCTATGGGGCCATCGTGCTGCTGGTGTTTGTGGTCTATCGCGACTGGCGCGCCATCATCGCCTGCTGCCTGCCGCTGACGGTGGCCACCTTCATCGGCTATGCCTTCATGAAGCAATTGCAGATCGGCCTGACAGTAGCGACGCTGCCCGTGATGGTACTGGCCGTGGGCATCGGCGTGGACTATGCCTTCTACATCTACAACCGGCTGCAACTGCATCTGGCCGCCGGCCTGCCCATTGAAGAGGCGCTGCACAACGCGATCCAGGAAGTGGGCATCGCCACCATCTTCACGGCCATCACGCTGGCCATTGGCGTGGCCACCTGGTCCTTCTCCGACCTCAAGTTCCAGGCCGACATGGGCAAGCTGCTGGCCTTCATGTTCCTGGTCAACCTGGTCATGGCGATGACCGCCCTGCCCGCCTTTGCGGTGGTGCTGGAGAAGATGTTCCCGCGCAACTCGCCCATCAAACTCAACAGCGCACTGGCGCACTGATTACCGATCGCAAGGACGATTCATGATTTATTTCCGCAAACATTCTGTGGCGCTGGCCTTGGCCGTGCTGGCCGGTGGCGTCTCCCATGGCGCATTGGCGCAGGCCGGTGCAGCGGTCACGCTTTCACCGGCGCGCTCCGATGCGCATGCCCTGCACAACATGATGCTGGGTGCGACCCGTGCGGGCAGCCGTATCGTGGCCGTAGGCGCCTATGGCTACATCATCCTCTCCGACGACGGCGGTGCCAGCTATCGCCAGGCCGACAAGGTGCCGGTCGATACCACGCTGACCTCGGTCAGTTTCGCCGGCACCGAGCAGGGCTGGGCGGCCGGCCACGGTGGCGTGATCCTGCATACCGCCGATGGCGGCAAGACCTGGGCCCTGCAGCGCAGCGACACCAGCGTGGACCAGCCACTGTTTTCGGTCTGGTTTGCCAATACCAATGAGGGCTGGGCGGCCGGCTTGTGGTCGCTGCTGCTGCATACGCGCGATGGCGGCAAGAGCTGGCAGCAGGTCAAGCTGCCCACTGCACCCGGCCAGCAGCGCGGCGACCTGAACCTGCTGCACATCTTCCCCGGCCGCGATGGCGCGCTGTTCGTCGCGGCCGAGCAAGGCGTGCTGTATCGCTCGCCCGATGGCGGCCAGCACTGGGAGGCGCTGGCCACGGGCAGCAAGGCTTCGCTGTGGAGCGGCGTGGTCACCGCCTCCGGGGCCATCATCGTTGGCGGCCTGGGCGGCAAGCTGCTGCGCAGCGAGGATGGCGGGCAGCACTGGCAGGTACTGGCCTCGCCCACCAGCGGCTCCATCACGGCCCTGCGCAGCGAAGGCAATCAGGTCATGGCAAGCTCGCTCTCCGGTGCGCTGCTGGTGAGCGAGGACGACGGACGGCAATGGCGCATCAAGGCTGTGGCACGCGATGCGCTGACCACGCTGGAATTGCAGGATGGACGGGCCGAGCGGCCGATCGCGTATGGCAAGGGCGGGCAGGCCAAGCTGGAGGCGAGCGTGACGCGCTAAGCTTTCCCACTGGGGCGCGCACGCATCATGTCGCGTCGGGCATTAAAAAAGGATATCCACGGATATCCTTTTTTTGATACAACACCGTACGGTTATTTTTTCAAACTGATCACTTGCGGCTGCGTGACACCCTTCAATCCCTCCTGCCCAAATTCCAGTCCCCACCCCGAACGCTTGTTGCCGCCAAAGGGCACCATGGGATGGACCATGCCGTGCTGGTTCACCCACACCGTCCCGGCCTGCAATCGGGTAGCCACTTCTGCAGCACGCTGCGTATCACTGCTCCACACCGACGCGCCCAGGCCGACGTCGAGCCGGTTGGCATTGGCGATGGCCTGTTCCAGATCGCTGTAGCGGATGATGGGCAGCACCGGCCCGAACTGTTCCTCGTCCACCAGACGCGCACCATCGCGGATCTCGGTCACCAGCGTGAGCGGATAGAAATTGCCCGGGCCATCCGGCAGCACGCCACCGCAGACGATGGTGGCGCCCTCTTCACGGGCACTGTCCACCAGCGCCGCCACTTTCTTCAACTGCATGGGATTCTGTACCGGCCCCATGGCGATGCCGGGCTGCAAGCCGTCGCCCATGGGCGTGGCCGCGATGATGGCCTTGAGCTCGGCCACGATCTGGTCATGCAGCGCATCGGGCACGTAGAGGCGCTTGGCACAAGCGCAGGTCTGGCCCATGTTGAGGAAGGCGCCCCAGAACAGGCCCGGCGCAATCGCCTTGGGATCGGCATCCTCCAGCACGATGGCCGCATCATTGCCGCCCAGTTCCATGGTGGTCGGCGTGAGGTTGCGCGCGGCCGCTGCAACGATGCGCGCACCGGTCGCACCGGAGCCGGTGAACATGATCTTGTTGACGTTCGCATCCTCCACCAGCAGGGCGCCCACGCTGCCATCGCCGCTGACCGTA
>Ga0182006_1000594_pt1 | contig 26468 bp, 20 predicted proteins | sample Sormic07211104_1_FD_123022 | JGI IMG/M metagenome (GOLD analysis project Ga0182006, IMG submission 123022) | Rhizosphere microbial communities from Sorghum bicolor, Mead, Nebraska, USA - 072115-104_1 MetaG | ecosystem: Host-associated > Plants > Roots > Rhizosphere | place: USA: Nebraska...
CTCAGCAGGCGCTGGTTCTTGGTGTTGATTTCCTCGAGGTCGCCGATGCGCGACTCCAGTTCCTCGCCCTGCTGCTTGAGCGAAGCGACGCTTTCCTGCGACGTGGCCAGTTCCTGCTTGAGGCCCGCGACCTGCGCATCGCCCGTGCCACCCTTGCTGCCCGCACGCGTGGAAGCCGCGTCGCCACCTTCCTTGGAGGGAACGATGGCCAGGCGGTCGGTCGCCGGAGCGGCCGGCTTTGCTTCACCCTGGCCCGCGGCGGACGAGGCGGCATCGGCCACGACCGAGGGCGCACGCGTGGTACCCGCGCGCCAGCTTTCGTTCTGGCGGCGCACTTCGGCCAGCGCCGACGAGGCGGACAGTGCCTGCACGTCGTCGGTGGAGGGAATGCGCAGCACGGCGCCGGTCTTCAGCGCGTTCATGTTGTCGCGGTAGAAGGCATCCGGGTTGGCCTTGTGCAGGGCCACCAGCATCTGGTTCATATCGGCACCGCCCGCGTGCTGGCGGGCGATGGTCGACAGGGTCTGGCCACGCTGTACCGGACCGTAGGTATCGCCAGCCGCCGCCGCGGCAGGCGCGGCCTTCGCGGCGGGAGCCGGCTTGGCGGGGGTCTCCGCACGCGAAGGCTTGGCTTCGGCACGCGATGGCACGCGCGAGGGAACCTCGGAAGTGCGCGACGGCTGTGCCGCTGGCGTGGCCGCCGCGGAATTCACCGGCGTACCCGGCGGATCGAGCAGCATGGTGACTTCGCGCACGACCTTGTTGCCGCCCGAAGACACCTCGACCAGGAAGTCGAGATACGTGTCGCGCACCGGCTCGGCGCTGCTGACACGGACCACCGGCTGTCCCGAGGCGTTCTTGCCTACCGCGAAGTTCAGGGCCACGGGCAGGCCGCCGCGATTCAGGCCGGCGCGCGTGAAGGCTTCTTCCGAGGCCAGGGTGACATGGACATTGTCGAGGTTGCCCGACACGCCGGTCAGCGGGATTTCCGCCGCCAACGGCTGGTCCATCGTGGAGCGGACCTGGACCGGACCCAGGTTCTGCGCCAGGGCCTGGCTGCCCCATGTGGCGAGCGCCAGCATGATCGAAAGCTTCAACGTACGGTTCATCACTCGCTTCCCCCGAACTAAACCCATGCCGGCGGCGCGCCTCTATGAGGGCGATCGGCCGCGAAGGCGCCACTGTAGTGCACCCCAGCAACAACTAACAATAGCGGGTACGGCTAGTTACGCGACAACGTTAAGTCGTTCGCGAGGCCCGTACACGCCCCCCTTACATGTCCCGGCCCGGTCAGTGGCCCTGTTTCGCCTCCAGCTGGCGCTGGAGCTCGGCGATCTTGCGATCGCGTTCCTCCAGCGCGCGGCGGGCGGCCTGCGTATTCGATTCCAGCGTGTCGACCTTCGCCTTGAGTTGCTGGACCTGGGCGTCCTCGTTCTTCACCTGGCCCTGCAAGGCTTCGAGCCTGGCGCGGGCCGCGGCCGTCCCGGCAGGCGCGGGAGCCGCCGACGACCGCTGTTCCGCCAACGCCAGGGGCGAAAGCAGGACGAGCAGGCAGGCGGCGACGCAGGCTTTCATTACAGATAGTCCTCGATCAGGATCTCCGCGATCTGCACGGCGTTGAGGGCCGCGCCCTTGCGGATGTTATCGGCCACCACCCACAGGTCGAGGCCCCGCTCGTGCGAGATGTCCTCGCGGATGCGGCCGACGAACACCGGGTCCTTGCCCGCCGCGTCGCCCACCGGCGTGGGATAACCGCCCGCCTTGCGCTCGTCCAGCACGACCACGCCCGGGGCCTGCTCGAGCAGTTCGCGCGCGCGCTCGGCGGTGATCTTGTCGCGGGTCTCGATATGCACGGCCTCGGCGTGGCCGTAGAACACCGGCACGCGCACCGCGGTCGGGTTCACCTGGATGGACGGGTCCTCGAGGATCTTCCGGGTTTCCCAGACCATCTTCATTTCTTCTTTGGTGTAGCCATTGGCCTGGAAGTCATCGATGTGCGGGATCACGTTGAAGGCGATCTGCTTCGGGAACTTGACCGTCTCCACTTGCTGGAAGTTGAGCATCTGCGCGGTCTGCTTGCCCAGCTCGTCCATGCCACTGCGCCCCGCGCCCGACACCGACTGGTAGGTGGCGACGTTGATGCGTTCGATGCCTACCTCGCGGTGAATCGGGGCCAGCGCCACCAGCATCTGCATCGTGGAGCAGTTCGGGTTGGCGATGATGCCGCGCACCGTATAGTCGGCGATGGCGTGCGGGTTCACCTCGGACACCACCAGGGGGATGTCGTCCTGGTAGCGGAACTCGGAGGTGTTATCGATCACCACGGCCCCGGCCGCGGCCGCGCGAGGCGCGTGTTCGCGGCTCACGGAACCACCGGCCGAGAAGAAGGCGATGTCCACGCCGGCGAAGTCGTACTTGGCCAGGTCCTGGACGACGTAAGGTTTTCCATTGAAGTCGACCGTACCGCCCGCCGAGCGCTCGCTCGCCAGGGGCACCAGTTCGCTCACGGGGAAATCCCGTTCGGCGAGGATCGACAGGAGGGTCTCGCCGACCGCGCCGGTCGCACCCACCATGGCCACCTTGTAACTCGTCTTCTTGCTCATGCTTCGCTTTCGTCAGGCGTGGGAAAACAGGTTCAGCTGGCGTCGGCCAGCACACCCGGATTGAGGATCGTGGGCGGCCGGCCGGCGTCAGGACCATGCCCGAACGCCGCCAGCACATTGTCCACAGCCAGCGCCGCCATATCGCGACGTGTGTCGCGACTTGCGCTGGCGATGTGCGGACTGAGCACGATATTTTGCAGTTTCATGAGGTCGGGGTGGACCTTCGGCTCGCCCTCGAACACGTCGAGGGCCGCCGCGGCGATCGTGCCGTCGGCCAGCGCGCGGGCCAGGGCGGCATCGTCGACGATGCCGCCGCGGGCGACGTTGACCAGGGTGGACGTGGGTTTCATCGCCTTGAGTTCCGGCCCGCCGATGGCATGGTGGCTTTGCGGCGTATACGGCAGCACGAGGATCAGGTGGTCCGACGCGGCCAGCAGGTTGGCTTTGTCCACGTAGGTCGCCGCGTATTCGCGCTCGATCTCCGGCGCCAACCGGGAACGGTTGTGATAGATCACTTTCGCCTGAAACCCGTAGGCACGCCGTGCGATGGCCTGGCCGATCCGGCCCATGCCGAGGATGCCGATGGTCTTGCCATGCACGTCGGCGCCCAGCCAGCCTTCGAAGCGCGAACCATGCCATTGGCCATCACGCAGCCAGCGCTCGGCTTCGCCGATCCGGCGGGCCGCCGCGAGCATCAGCGCCCAGGCGTAGTCGGCCACGGTCTCGTTGAGGACGTCCGGCGTGTTCGACGCGCCGATGCCGGCTTCGGTCAGCGCATCGATGTCGAGATTGTTGTAGCCCACGCCGAGGTTGGCCACGAAGCGCAGGCGCGGGGCGGACACGATCGCCGTCGCGTCGATGCGCTCGGCCAGGCCGACGATGGCGGCGTCGGCATCGGCCAGGCGAGCGGCCAGTTCGGTCGATGAAAAGGAACGTTCCTCCGTCTCCGCGCGCACCTCGAACCAGGGGCGCAGGCGGTCGACGATGTCAGGGAAGAACGGACGGGAAATCCAGACGATCGGCTTGCTCATCATCTATGCCTGCAACGTGCCCGGAATACGCGGCGGCACCTCGCCCACGTCGCCACACTGGGCGCGATGGCGCAGGGCCTGGTCCATCAGCACGAGGGCCAGCATCGCCTCGGCGATGGGCACGGCGCGGATGCCGACGCAGGGATCGTGGCGGCCCTTGGTCACGACCTCGGCCGGCTGCCCTGCCCGGTCGACACTGCGGCCGGGCACGAGGATGCTGGACGTGGGCTTGAACGCCATCGAGACGACCACCGGCTGCCCGGAAGCGATGCCGCCGAGGATGCCGCCGGCATGGTTGGAAAGGAAACCGTCGGCACTGAGTTCGTCGCGGTGCTGCGTGCCACGCTGGGCCACGGCGGCGAAGCCGTCACCGATCTCGACGCCCTTCACCGCGTTGATCGACATCATGGCGGCGGCGAGTTCGCCATCGAGCTTGCCGTAGATCGGCTCGCCCCACCCGGCCGGCACGCCATCGGCGACCACGGTGACCTTGGCGCCGACCGAATCGCCCGACTTGCGCAGGGCATCCATGTATGACTCCAGCTCCGGCACCTGCGCGGCGTCGGGCCAGAAGAAAGGATTGCCCTCGATCGCGCTGGCGTCGAAGCCGCGCGGCACGAGTTCGCCGATCTGGGCCACGTGTCCGCGCACCGTCACGCCATGGCGCTGTGCCAGCCACTTCTTGGCGATGACGCCGGCGGCCACGCGCATCGTGGTTTCCCGCGCCGACGACCGGCCGCCGCCGCGGGGATCGCGGATGCCGTACTTCTGCCAGTACGTGTAATCCGCGTGGCCCGGGCGGAAGGTATCGAGGATGTTGCCGTAGTCCTTGGAACGGGCGTCCGTGTTGCGGATCAGCAAGGCGATCGGTGTACCGGTAGTCACGCCTTCGTACACGCCCGAGAGGATCTCGATGTCGTCCGCCTCGCGACGCTGCGAGGTATGCCGCGAGCGCCCGGTGGCGCGCCGGTCGAGGTCGGCGCGGAACTCCGCCGCATCGAGCGGGAGCCCGGGTGGGCAACCGTCCACCACGCACCCGATCGCCGGGCCGTGGCTTTCGCCGAAGGTGGTGACGGAGAGGAGCTTGCCGAACGTATTGGAGGACACGGTACTTCCGGTGAGGTTTAGTTTCTTGCGGCACGCGCGGCGGAGATCTCCGCGGCATGCTCGATGAGATCGCGCCGCTCAAGCGCGAAGATGCCCATCTGCCCGACCTTGAACTCCAGCCAGACGAACGGCACGCGCGGCAGCAGGTTGACCAGCGCGTGCTCACTGTCGCCCACTTCGACGATCAGCAGGCCATCTTCGCTGAGGTGGTCGGCCGCCTCGTCGAGAATGCGCAAGGTGATGTCCAGTCCATCATCCCCGGATGTCAGACCGAGGACCGGTTCATGGCTGTATTCGGCCGGCATCGCGGCGTATTCGTCGTTGGTGACATACGGCGGGTTGGACACGATCAGGTCGTAGACCTCGCCCTTCACGCCGTCGAAGAGATCGGACTTGATCGCCCGCACGCGGTCTTCCGCGTGCTGGAACACGATGTTCTCGTTGGCCAGCGAGAGGGCGTCGTCGCTGACGTCGACGAGATCCACCTGCCAATCCGGGTTGTACTCGGCCATGGCGATGCCGATGCAGCCGGAGCCGGTGCAGAGATCCAGCGCACGTTCCACATGGCGATCATCGAGCCACGGGGTGAAACGGCTCTCGATCAGCTCGGCGATGGGCGAACGCGGCACCAGGGCGCGACGGTCGCTCTTGAACTTCATCCCGGCGAACCAGGTCTCGCCCACCAGGTAGGCCACCGGCACGCGCTCGGACACACGCCGCTCGATCAGCGCCAGCACCTTCGCTTTCTCCTCGGCGATCAGGTTGCCCGCGCCATAGGCTGGCGGGATATCCGGCGGCAGGTGCAGCGCGGCCAGGACCAGGTGGGTCGCCTCGTCGATCGGATTGTCGTGGCTATGCCCGAAGGTCAGGCCGGCGGCCGAGAAACGGCTGGCGCCGTAGCGGATGAAATCGATGATCGAGGAGAGTTCGCTGGTCACGGGGGCGGCGTTCGATGGGGCTGACGGGTGAGTATAGCCGTCCGGGTCCGGGCCCACACGATCGCCATCGGCCATCCTGCCGATGGGCATCGGTACCCGGCAGGCGTACATTCCGACTTTTCCCGCGGGCACGCGACGCCCGGTAAACGGAGTCTGGCATGACCGGTTTCCTGCGCGTCCTCGCCGTATCGCTGCTCCTGGCATCCGCCGCCCGGGCCCAGGAGATGCACGACCACGGTATCCCCGAGAAGCTCGGCAACGTGTCGTTTCCGATCTCATGCGATGCCTCGGTGCAGAAGCCGTTCGATCGTGCCGTCGCCCTCCTCCACTCGTTCGCCTATGCCGCCGCCCGCGAAGCCTTCGAGGGTGTCGTGGCGAAAGATCCGAAATGCGCCATGGGCCATTGGGGCGTCGCGATGGTCTTTTTCCACCCGGTGTGGACGCCCGCCCTGCCGGCGGACACCTTCGCCCGCGGCCAGGCGGAGGCCCGGACAGCGGCGCGTCTGGCGTCGGCCTCGTCGCCGCGTGAACGGGCCTACATCCATGCGCTCGGGCAGCTCTATCAGGGCGGCGACATCAAGCCCGCGCAGCGCACCCTTGCCTATGAACAGGCGATGGCCGGCGTCGCCCGCGACAACCCGAAGGACGTCGAGGCGCAGGTGTTCTATGCCGTGGCCCTGCTGTCGAACGCCTCGATGACCGACAAGACGCATGCGAAGCAGAAGCAGGCCATTGCGATCCTCGACCCGCTGTTTCGCGCATATCCGGATCATCCGGGCATCGCGCACTACCTGATCCACGCCTGCGACAGCGCCGAACTGGCGCGACGCGGCCTGCCTGCCGCCAGGAAATACGCGGACATCGCGCCTTCGGCACCGCATGCCTTGCACATGCCCTCGCACATCTTTACGCGGTTGGGCCTGTGGGACGACTCGATCCGCTCCAACCTCGCCTCGAAAAAGGCGGCGCGCGAGCACGGCGACAGCATGGGTCAGTTGCACGCCATGGACTACCTCGTCTATGCCTACATGCAGACCGGTCGAGATCAGGAAGCGCGCGAGGTCATCGGCGAGATGAAAAACATGCGCGGCCTCGACATGAACGACTTCGGGGTCGCCTATCCCGCGACCGCTATGCCGATTCGCGAAGTCGTCGAGCAAAGCCGATGGAACGAAGCCTCCACGATCGAGCCACCGGCCGGCGCCCCACCTTCCGTCGTCGCCATCGCGGTATGGGCGAAAGGTCTGGGCCTCGCGCGCAGCGGCCGTCCCGACGAAGCCCGTGCCCAGGCGGCCCGCCTCGACCAGATCGAAGCCCAGCTCAAGACCTCCGGTGACGACTACTGGTCCACGCAGACCGGCGTCCTCGCCTCGGAAGTAAAGGCGTGGATCGCGCAAGCCAGCGGCGACACTTCGGGCGCCGTCGCCCTGATGACCGATGCCGCCGAACGGGAAGACCGGGTCGAGAAGCGCCCTGTGACACCGGGCCCGATCGTCCCCGCGCGCGAACAACTCGGCGAACTGCTGCTGGCACAGAAGCAACCCGGACCGGCGCAGGCGGCATTCAAGGCGGCACTCACGCAAGCCCCCGGTCGCGCTGGCGCCTTGCGTGGAGAGAAGGCGGCGGAAACGATGCGCTAGCCCCAGGGAATCCTGGACGCGACGCGATTCACATCTTGTGTGGGCCGGGATCGCTTGTCGCAGGTTTACCGTCTTCTTGGTGCCCGGCGAAACGCCGGAGGTAGCGTGGCGCGCTGGCCATGGTGACTGCGATGTCGTACCAGCCTGCGCTGTTCGTCAGATCGAGCGGCACGGTCTGCGACTTTCCAGCGATGAGTTCGAGATCGCGGGGTGGCGTGTTGCCATAAGCATCCGTGATGCGGGCGGTAACGCTCGTCACCCCCCGGTTGCTCAAGCGCACTTCGACGCCGCGGGTGCCCGACTTGCCGGCGATGACCACTTCCAGTCCGTCATCGGCAAAACCGCGCAAGTGGGCGAAGTAGCCATTCGGACCGTGGATACGGCGGTCGTAGCCATCGCCGGCTTTCGCCAGCGCCCAGCGGTCTTCGATCCGCTTGCCCGCACTCACCGCATAGCGACGTGGCGGGGCTTCGCGTTGGAGTCCGTCGTAGACGAAGAATGCCGCGCCGAGACGGCCGCTATTGGTGAAGACGATGCGACTGCTGTCCGCTTCCAGGCGATGCTCGACCGTCCATGCATAACCGAGAGCCCGCGATGGACGCGTGCCCGGCTCCTGCACGGGCATGGCCTGCTCGCGCGGCACCGTGATCGTGGCCTTGCCGTTCGAACCGGCCGGCAGGCCGAGCGTCGGCATGCGCTGGTCGGCGTTGCCGGCGAAGTCGAAGGCGCTGGTCAGGTCGCCGCATACCGAACGGCGCCATGTACTGATGTTCGGTTCCTCGACGCCGAAGCGCTTTTCGAGGAAACGCAGCACCGAGGTGTGATCGAAGGTTTCCGAGCAGACCCAGCCACCACGGGTCCACGGCGAGACCACGATCATCGGCACGCGATTGCCGAGGCCGACCGGCTGTTCGCCGCGTGGGTCGCTGCCTGCCACGAGCGGCGATGAAATCCTCGGATGGGCGTCGAGGTCCATGATCTCGTCGCCCAGGCCGGCGAGCAGGTCGTCGGAAACCACGCCCTGCCCGTCCTCGCCGCTTTCCAGTGGTGGCGCAGGCGGCACCACGTGATCGAAGAAGCCGTCGTTCTCGTCGTAGTTGAGGAACAGTACCGTGCGGCTCCACACCTTCGGATTGGCGGTCAGCGCCTCGATGACGCGGCGGATGTAGAACGCGCCATCGGCGGGTGACGAAGTGGGATGTTCGCTGTACTTGTACGGCGCGACGATCCACGTCACCTGGGGCAGGCGGTCGTGCAACACATCGTCACGCAACTGACGAAGGCTGTGATTCGACACGCCGTTGCGCACGAGCGAACCATTCGGATCGGCGCCTTCCTTCACTTGGTACTTCGCGAAGAACTCCAGCGAGTTGTCCGTGTAGTTGTCGGTCGGCGAACCCGGGTCGCCGGTGCCGCCCTGGTACACACGCCAGCTGACACCCGCCTTCTCCAACCTTTCCGGATATGTGGTCCAGGTATAGCCATCCGCGTCGGGCCGTTCCTCGGTGCCCGGCCCGTTGTCCTTCGTACCCAGCCGCCCGGAAGGATCGGCCGTGCCGCTCCAGAGGTAGATCCGGTTGATGGCGGTGTCGGCGAGTGCGGAAGCGTGGTACGCGTCGCAGACGGTGAAGGCGTCGGCGAGCGCGTAGTGGAAGGCGGCGTCCTCGCGGCGCAGGTACGCCATCGTCAGCACGTCCTGCTTTTGCTCGATCCAGCGATCGTTGCGGCCGAGGTTCCAGGCACCGTGGCCGCTGCTCCAGCCGTGGTCGGTGCCCTCGTGGTGATCGCCGCAGGCGCGCGTGTCCAGGTGGAACGGGTAGACCCAGCCCACGTCGTCGCCGATGCCGCGCGCCTTCCAGTATTTCGTGCGCGCCGCCGTCACCGGCTGGCGCCACACCGGGTCGCTATTGCCGAGTTCCAGCACGCGCGGATCGGCGAAGCCACGCACGCCGCGCAGGCTGCCGAAGTAGTGGTCGAACGAACGGTTCTCCTGCATGAGGATCACCACGTGGCCCACGTCGGCGATCGTGCCGGTGCGCCGGTCGGGACCCGTCGCCAGCGCCTGGGCGATCGCCGCCGGGAAACCCTGTGCGACCAGCGAAGCGGCGACGGTGGCGCCCGCGGCATGGAGGAAACGGCGACGATCGCGGGAAAACATCCGGTATCAGTCCCTGGCCAGCGATTCGATGAGTGCCGCATGCAAGGCGGGCGTGGCCGCGGCGACGACGCGGCCGCCACTGTCGAGGCCGAGCGCGCGGCCTTCCCAGTCGGTCATGACGCCACCGGCGGCTTCGACCACTGGTGCGATGGCGAGATAGTCGTACGGCATGAGGTTGGCCTCGACCACGGCGTCGATATGACCCGCCGCCAACATGCCGTAGCCGTAGCAGTCGCCGCCGAAACGGCGCGCATACGCCGCACGGCTCGTGCGGTCGAAACGGGCCCACTCGTCGGGGCTGAACATGTCCGGCGTGGTCGTGTAGAGCGTGGCGGCTGCAAGGGTTTCACATGCACGGGTACGGCAGGGCAGCCCGTTCATCGTCGTTCCCACGCCCGTGTGCCCGATCCAGCGCTCGTCCAGCACGGGCATGTCCAGCACGCCGAGCACCGGCTTGCCGTGATGGAGCAAGGCCAGCAAGGTGCCCCAGAGGGGCCAGCCCGAAATGAAGCTGCGCGTGCCGTCGATGGGATCGATCGACCAGACGTATTCCGCGTCCACGCGCGTCGCGCCGTACTCCTCGCCAAGCAGCCCGTGCGAGGGCCACGCCAGTTCGATGCGTTCGCGCAGCATCGATTCCACGCCCCGGTCCACGGCTGTCACGGGGCTCATGTCACCCTTGAGCGTCACGTCCACAGGGCGACGGAATCTCGGCAGGGACAACGCACGCGCGTTATCGGCGATACCCGCGGCGAATGCCTCGAACTCCTTCCGCTCAGCGGCGGACAACGATTCCATCAACGACACTCCTGGCTATGTTTCGGGATGATGACAAAAACGAAAATTCTCTGGTGGACGCAGAAGCCACAGGTTTGCAAATATACCCAAAACGCCACACGGTTGGTGCATCATGGACCTTCCGCGGGGCAGCTTCGACGAACCGCGTCACAGGGTGAAAGCCGGCCATGCGTCCATACCGCCATATCGGAAGCGTCATCGCGCTGGTCGCCGCCTGTGGCGTGGCCCGTGCCGGTACGGTCACCGTGTACTCCGCCCTGGAGAGCGACGAGATCGCCACCTACCTTGGTGCGGCGAAGAAGGCCCTGCCCGGTCTCGACATCCGTGTCCTGCGCCTGTCCAGCGGTGACCTGGCCGCGCGCCTGCTTGCCGAATCGGCCGAACCACGCAACGACGCGATCTGGGGCATGGCGGTCACCGACATGCTCGAACCGCGTATCGCCATGCTGCTCGCGCCGGTGCACGGAGCGAACATCGACCGCATCCCGGCGGCGTTCCGCGCGACCGATGGGCTGTGGTTCGCGCCCACGGGATACCTCGCCGCCCTATGCGTCAATCGCGAAGCCCTGGCCGAGCGCCACCTGCCTATGCCACGCAGCTGGCGCGATCTCACCTCGCCGGCCTACAAGGGCCAGGTGGCGATGCCCGATCCATCGTCATCCGGCACGGGCTACATGCTCGTGTCTTCGCTGTCGGATGCCGGTCGCGACCCCGAAGGCATGGACCTCCTGCGCGACATCTCGCGCAACGTCGGCCAGGTCACCTTGTCCGGCTCGGCGCCGTGCAAGCTCGCACGCATCGGCGAATTCCCCATCGGCATCTCGTTCGCCTTCTCGGCCATGCAATCCATCCGCCAGGGTTATCCGGTGACGATGGTGATACCCGAAGGACGCAAGGGCTATGAACTGGAAGCGTCCGCGCTGATGAAGGGCTCTCCACACGCGGATGACGCGAAACGTTTTCTCGACTGGACCGCGTCACCCGAAGCGGCCGCGTTGTACCGCGGCTACAAGGAAATCGTCGCGGCGCCCGGCAGCGTGCCTAGCGCGGAACAACAACGGCAGGGCTTGCCCGCCGATCTTGTCGCGACGCTGCCCGCGCGCGACTTCGCCACCGCGGCGCGCGAACGCGCGGCGCTCATCGCCAGATACAAGCGGCTGACGCGCTAGCGCGCGGCCGGGGGAGTTGGGGAATGCACTTGCGGATCGACGACATCACGAAGGCATGGAATGGGCATACCGTGCTCGATGGCGTTTCCTTCGACGCCGGGGAGAGCGAGTTCGTCTGCCTGCTCGGACCCAGCGGCTGTGGCAAGACCACCCTACTGCGCATCGTCGCGGGATTGACCGCGGCGGATACGGGACGCGTGATCCTCGGCGGTCGCGACATCAGCGCGTTGCCTGCACGCGAGCGGCGCATGGGCCTGGTCTTCCAGGCCTATTCCCTGTTCCCCGACATGACCGCCGCGGCCAATGTCGGCTACCCCATGCGCCTGCGCCGCGACGCCCCGGCGAAGATCGCCGCGCGCTGCAGTGAACTGCTGGAACGGGTCGGGCTGGGCGGCCTCGGTGCGCGCTTCCCCGACGAGCTCTCCGGAGGCCAGCAGCAGCGCGTGGCGCTGGCCCGCGCCCTCGCCACCGAGCCGGCCATGCTCCTGCTCGACGAACCGCTCTCCGCGCTCGATCCCGCCATACGCGGACAGTTGCGCAGCGAGATCCGCCTGCTCCAGCGTGCGCTCGGCATCCCGACGATCATGGTGACGCACGACCAGGAAGAAGCGCTGGCGATGGCGGACACGATCGTCTGCATGAACCGCGGCAGGATCGAACAGACCGGCAGCCCCCGCGACCTCTACGAGCGTCCGCGTTCCCGCTTCGTCGCCGAGTTCATCGGCCGCGCCAACCTGCTGCCGACGGCGTTCGTACGCGAGGCGATGCCCGGGTTCCTGGAACGGCGGCCGCCGGGCGACGGGGCCACGTACGAGTTGTGCCTGCGTCCCGAGGACATCGTGATCGAAAGCGACCCGCGCGGCGAAGCCGTGATCGAGGACACCGTCTTCCTCGGCAACCTCGCGCGCATCACCCTCGCCTGGCGCGGACGGAAGCTGCTGGTGGAACAGCCCGGGCGTAGCGCCTTGGGTCGCGGCGAGCCGGTTTCAGTGGATGCGCTGCGCGGCGCGTGGGTGTGCGCGTGAACCGTGGACACGCCATGGGCATCGTCCTGCTGGCGGTTCCGCTGCTGTGCCTGCTCGTGTTCTTCCTGCATCCACTGGCGACCGTGCTCGTGCGCAGCGTGACCGATGCGAACGGTGCGTGGACACTCGCGAACTATGGCCGCCTGTTCGACGATCCCGGGCTTCCGCGAGCCGCGTCGCGCAGCCTGGCCATCGGCCTCGCCACCACGCTATGCACCGTTTCGCTGGGCCTGTGCCTGGCGATGGCCTTGCATCGTTCCCGCCTGCCCGGCAAGGCCCTGATTCGGGGCGCCCTGCTCCTGCCGATGCTCGCGCCCTCGCTCGTGCTCGCGCTCGGCCTCGTCTGCCTGCTCGGGCGCAACGGGCTCGTGCATCGCCTCACCGGCCTGCCCACCGACATCTACGGCTTCTGGGGCTTGCTCATCGCTAACACGCTCTACGGTCTGCCGCAGGTGGTGATCATCGTTTCCGCCGCGCTGGGCCGCACCCCGGCACGCCACTACGATGCCGCCGAATCCATGGGCGCCACGCCCTGGCGACAGTTCCTCGACGTGACCATTCCCCGCCTTCGCTTCGCCCTGCTCGCGGCGGCTTTCCTGGTTTTCACCGAGACCTTGACCGACTTCGGCAGCGCCGTGGTCGTCGGCGGCAGCTACCGCGTGCTGGCGGTGGAGATCTACGGCGAAGTGGTCGGACAACTGGACTTCGCCATGGGCGCGACGCTGGGCGTGGTGCTGCTGGCACCCGCCCTGCTTTCGGTGTGGCTGGCCCGGCTGGCGAAACGCCGGCAGGACACGGGCGACGCGAGCCCGGGGCGCACGCTGGTTCCCGCGCGGCACCCGTGGCGCGACGTCGCGCTGGGCGGCATCTCGCTGTTGGCGTTGTTGCCGCTCGTGGGCGTCGTGGCCACCGTCGCCTATGTCAGCGTGGTGAAGCTGTGGCCCTACGATCGCACGCTCACGCTCGCCAATTACATCGGCGGCATGCCTGATGGATACGGCCCCGTGGCCACGTCGATCACCATGTCGTTGCTTGCCGCATGCGCCGGCGTGTTGCTGGTGTTCGCCCTGTCCGCAGGTCTGCGCCGCGCACCGCCCTTCATCGCGAAGCCCGCGCAGCTCATCGCCTCCCTGCCTGCAGCGGTGCCGGGCCTCGTGCTGGGCCTGGGTTACGTGCTGGCCTTCAACCACGGACCGCTTTCCAGCTGGCTCTACGGAAGCGTGGCGATCGTGGCCGCGTGCAGCCTTTTCCATTACCACGCGCAGGCCTTCCTCACGATGCAGACCGGCATGCGCCAGGTGCCGGAAGCGCTGGACGACGCCGTGGCGGTATCCGGCGGCACGACCTTCCACGTCCTGCGCGACGCCGTATGGCCGTTCGCCGCACCGGCGGCGATATCCACCTTCTTCTACCTGTTCATGCGCTCGATGGTGACGCTGTCGGGCGTGATCTTCCTGGTCACCCCCGAACTCGGGCTCGCCTCGGTCACGGTGATGCGCCTGGACGAAAACGGTTTCCTCGCGCAAGCCGCCGCGTATGCGATGTGCGTCGTGCTTGCCAGCGCACTCGCACTCGGCGCCATGCGCCTCATCCTCCACGTACTCAAGGACCGACGCCATGTGGCATGAAGAACGGCATTCCCGCATTCGCGACCTGCTGCGCACCAGCGGCCAGGTGTCCGTCGAGCGGATCGTCACCGAACTGGGCGTGTCGCGCGAGACGATCCGCCGCGACCTCGTCGAACTGGCCGAGCGCGGCGAGATCCGCCGCGTGCACGGCGGTGCGGTGCTCACGGGCGACGAACCGCCGATCGACGTGCGCCATGCCACGCGGGTGCGCGAGAAACGCGCCATCGCCAAGAAAGTGGCCAGCCTCGTCGAAAGTGGCCAGACCATCTTCATGGATGCGGGCAGCACGATGAACCTCGTGGCCGAGGCGCTGGCCACGCGTAGCGGGCTCACCATCGTCACCAATGCCGTGGACGTGGCCGCGCGCTTCGCCGCGCGGGCCGGCAACGAGGTGCACCTGCTCGGCGGCCGCTTCAATGCGCAGACCGGCTGCACCCAGGGTGCCGCCACCGTCGCCGAGATCGCCCGTTACCAACCGCACCTCACCATTCTTTCGCCGGTCGGTATCGATGCCAAGGCCGGCGCGAGCAGCTTCGAAATGGAGGAAGCCGAGATCGCGCGGGCGATGTGTGCCAACGCACGCCGCATCGTCATCGCGGCCGACCATTCCAAGATCGGCGTACGCAGCCGCGTCGCCTGGTGTCCCGCGGACCGCATCGACGTGCTGGTCACCGACCGCCGCTCGGAAAAGTCCCGCGCGATCGCCGCCATTCGTAAGGCCGTAGGCGAGATCGCTTATGCCTGAAACAACACCGCGCCATGAAGGCCGCCATCCACTCTTTGTTTAGATCGATTGAAACCACCCTGTCACATACACCGCCTTTCCCGGAGCACCCCATGAATCCCCGCCCTACCTTCCGACGTACCCTCTTATGCGCCGCGGTCGCGGCATCCCTGTCCGGTGTCGCCTTCGGCCAGGCCACCACCGGCCGCATCACCGGCCAGGCGCCGGTCGCCGCCGGTGAAACCGTCCTCATCGAAGGCAGCAACGGCATCACCCGCGAGGTGTCCGTCGATGACCGCGGCCGTTACGTCGCCGAGTCGCTGCCCCTGGCCACCTACAAGGTCTCGCTGAAGTCGAACGGCAATGTGATCGACTCGCGCGACAACGTCACCCTGCGCGTGGGCGCCGCCACCGACGTCTCGTTCGAGGCGGCGTCGGGCACGGCCCAGCAGCTCGAAGGCGTGACCGTGTCGGCCACCAACCTGCCGAAGATCGACGTCGCCACCGTCGCTTCCAGCACGGTGATCACCGCCGCCGACATGGCCCGCCTGCCGTTGCAGCGCTCGGCCGAGGCCGTCGCCCTGCTCGCACCGGGCGCTTCGCCCGGCTACACCGGCTTCAAGAACGCCTTCGGTGGCAGCCTCGTCAGCTTCGCCGGTTCGGCCGTCTCGGAGAACGCGTACTACATCAACGGTATGAACACGACCGATCCGCTCAGCGGTTTCGGTGGTGTCACCCTGCCCTATGGCGCCGTGGACCAGCAGGAAGTACTCAGCGGCGGTTACTCCGCGATGTACGGCCGTTCGGACGGCGGCGTCATCAGCCAGGTCGGCAAGCGCGGCACCAACGAATGGCATTTCGGCGCCCAGGTGCTCTGGGAGCCGGATTTCGCCCGCGCGAGTGCGCGCAACATCACCTATGGCCATGACAACCCGGCGCCTCCGGGCACGATCAACCAGCGCAACGACGACAACCACGAGTGGAGCACCACGGTCAGTGCCTATGCCGGTGGCCCATTGATCAAAGACAAGCTGTATGCGTTCGCCGCCGTGGAGATGGAACGCAGCAAGGGCAACAGCATCGGCGACGTGAACCACGCGTACGACACGAAGTACACGTACAAGGACCCGAAGTGGTACGGCAAGCTCGACTGGAACATCAATGACAGCAACATCCTCGAGCTGACCGGCGTCAACCAGACCCACCGTTCCAACGGCAACAAGTACACCTACGACTACGACACGAACACCGTGGGCGATTTCGCCAGCACGGATTCCACGTACAAGACCAAGGCCATGGTGTATGTCGCCAAGTTCACCAGCTACATCACCGACGACCTGACCCTCACCGCGCTGTACGGCAAGTCTAAGCTCACCTATTACAACGAGCCGCCCGCGACGGGTGTCACCGGGCCGTTCATCGGTAACGTCAGCCAGCAGAATCCCGCGCTCAACGGTGGCACGCCCATCACCAACGGGCAGACGCTGGACACGATCGACAATCCGGACCACGAGTCGACCAACCGCAACCTCCGCGTCGACCTCAACTACAAGATCGGCGACCACTCGATCACCGCCGGCATCGACAACCAGGATTCGCACGACATCGACGACGGTACGACGATTGGGGGTGACGGTTACGAATTGTGGTATGGCAAGACGGACCCCAACCTCAACATCAGCGACAGTCCCTTCGTGGACAAGCCGGGCAACTACCCCGGTGGACAGACCGGTTACTACGGCTACTACCGCCACTACAACACGCTGGCGTCGGTACGCGTGAAGCAGCGCGCGCAATACATCATGGACGACTGGCAGGTCACCGACCGCCTGCTGCTTTCGCTGGGCCTGCGCAACGACCAGTTCACCAACTACAACCCCGCCGGCCAGCCCTACCTGAAGCTGACCAAGCCGCAGTGGGCGCCGCGCCTGGGCTTCAGCTGGGACGTGAACGGCGACTCCAGCATGAAGATCTACGGCAACGCCGGCCGCTACTTCCTCGCCATGCCGGCATCCGTCGCGCTGCGCACCTCGGCCGGTTCGCTGGCCACCAACCAGTACTTCACCTATACGGGCATCGACACGAGCGGCATGCCCACCGGCGTGACCTTCATCCAGTCGGCCACCGGTGGCGCCGTGTCTCCCAACGGCGAGTACGGCCAGCCGCCCGATCCCAAGACCGTCAGCGCGAAAAACATCAAATCGGAGTACCAGGACGAGTTCATCCTCGGCATGGACAAGCAACTCAATGCCGACTGGGTCGCGGGCGCGAAGGCCACGGTGCGCAAGCTGCGCAACGCGCTCGACGACGTCTGCGACAACGGCGCGATCACCCGCGCCGCCGTCGCCCAAGGCGCGGACATCGACGCGGTGACCGTCGGCAGCTGCTACCTGTCCAATCCCGGTCGCGCGAACGTCTACCAGCTGGCCAACAACACCGGCGGCTACACCAATGTCACGGTGACCAACGCGGACTTCGGTTTCAGCCACCTCAAGCGCAACTATTACGGACTGGATCTCTACCTGTCGCATCCGTTCGATGGCACGTGGTCGGGCAAGATCGACTACCTGTACTCGCGCAGCTACGGCAACACGGAAGGCCAGGTGCGTTCGGACGTCGGCCAGGGTTCCGTCGCGGCCTCGCGCGACTGGGATTACGCCACGCTGATGAACTACGCCAACGGCTACCTCGCCAACGATCGCAAGCACCAGTTGAAGCTCTACGGTTCCTACCAGATCGCCCCGGAGTGGCTGGTCTCGGCCAACCTGCTCATCCAGTCCGGCTTGCCGAAGTCGTGCCTGGGCCGCTACGGTGAGGCCGAGAGCGATCCGTCCGGCTACGGCAGCTATTACCACTTCTGCTTCGGCGAACCTTCGGCCTATGGTGCGAAGGGCCGCGAGCCGTGGGAAGAGCTGGTCGACGTCAACCTCGAGTACCGTCCGTTGTGGGCCGACCGCAAGCTGGCCTTCACCGCCTCGGTGTTCAACCTGCTGAACCAGCAGCGGTCGCAGCGGACCAACCCTGTCTCGGGCAGCAAGAACTCGGTGAACGACGGCTACCAGCAGGTCATCAGCTACACCCAGCCGCGTTACGCCCGCTTCGGTGTCACCTACGACTTCTAACGGGAAGCCCATGCATCCACTACTGCGACTGGGTATCGTCGCGCTCGCCGCCGGAGTCCTCGCGACTCCGGCGGTCGGCGGCGAAAAGACCTATAAAGAACTGCCGACGGAGACGCCGGCCCATTTCACGCCGACGAATCCCGGCTTCGACTACGTGCGCCGCACGGTCGAGATCCCGATGCGCGACGGCGTCAAACTGCACACCGTGATCCTCATGCCCAAGGGCACGACGCACGCGGGCATCCTGCTCACGCGCACGCCCTATGGCGCCGACGGCATGGGACATCGCAGCGACAGCCCGCACCTGGGCCCCGCCCTGCGCGGCTACGACAACCCGGCCGACATCGTCGTGCAGGACGGCTATATCCGTGTGATCCAGGACATCCGCGGCAAGAACGGTTCCGAGGGCGACTTCGTCATGAACCGGCCTCCGATCGGGCACGGCAACCCCACGCCCGTCGACGAATCCTCCGACATCTACGACACCGTCGACTGGCTGGTGAAGCACGTGCCGGAGTCGAACGGCAAGGTCGGCATCATCGGCATCTCCTACGACGGCTTCGAGGCGATGGTCGCCACGATCCGTCCGCATCCCGCGCTCAAGGTGGCCGTGCCGATCAACCCGATGATCGACGGCTGGATGGGTGACGACTGGTTCCACCGTGGCGCGTTCCGCCAGCAGATGATTCCCTACATCTACGGCATGGTGAACTCGCGCGGCAGCGACATCGGCTGGACCACGGGCTACCGCGACGACTACGACCTGTACCTGCGTGGCGGCTCCGCTGGCGACATCGGCCGCGCCTATGGCATGGAAACGCTCGGCTTCTGGCAGAAGCTTCTCGCCCACCCCGCGTACGACAGCTTCTGGTCCGAACAGGCGATCGACAAGGTCGCGGCGAAGGAGCCGATGACCGTGCCGACCATGCTCGTGCACAGCCTGTGGGACCAGGAAGACAACTACGGCGACATGGCGGTGTATCGCGCGCTCGCCCCACGCGATCCGGGGCACACGAAGTTGTGGCTCGTGCTGGGGCCGTGGCGTCACGCCAAGACCTGGGAAAAGGGCGACACCATCGGCGCGATCGACCTGGGCAGCGATACAGGTACCACGTTCCGCCAGAAGATCCTCCGCCCCTTCCTCGCCCAGTACCTGAAGGACGATGCGCCGAAGGCGGATATCGCTCCGGTGAACGCCTTCGTCACCGGCGAGAACACCTGGCGCCAGCTCGACACCTGGCCTTCGGCCTGCCGTACCGGCTGCGCGCCGGCCATGCAGCGCTGGTTCGTCGAAGCCGACGGTGGCCTCGCCACGACGGCGCCCGCGAAGGGCGAAGACGAATACGTTTCCGATCCGGCGAAGCCGGTGCCCTACCGCGTGCGCCCGATCCAGTCGTGGTCGCACGGAGTGGCGGACCGCGAGGATTCCTGGCCGGAATGGCTCGTGGACGACCAGCGCCAATTCGCCACCCGTACCGACGTGCTCACCTATGTATCGGCCGTGCTCGACAAGCCCATGGGAGTATCCGGCGAGCCGCTGGTGCATTTGCTCGCGTCCACCAGCGGCACAGATAGCGATTGGGTGGTGAAACTGATCGACGTCTATCCCGACGAGGTGGAGGAAAAGCCGTCCATGGGCGGTTACCAGTTGCCGGTCGCCATGGAGATCTTTCGTGGCCGCTATCGCGAAGGCTACGACAAGCCCGCGGCGTTGACTCCGGACAAGCCGCTCGAATATCGCTTTCCCTTGCCGACGGTGAATCACGTGTTCCAGCCCGGGCACCGCGTGATGGTGCAGGTCCAGTCGAGCTGGTTCCCGCTGTACGACCGCAACCCGCAGACCTTCGTGCCGAACATCTTCAACGCGAAGCCCGGCGATTACCGCAAGGCGACACAGAAGATCGTTCGCGATGGCCAGAACGGCACGTACCTGGAACTACCCATCGTTCCCGCGAACCCGTAACCACGGCTTATACGGACGACGGCCTGGACGGTTATGTCCAGGCCGTCGCGTCCACTAGGTGCCGGGATTCGGACCGCGCAACTGCGACGTCGGCACGCCGCGATATCCCCAGTCCTCCATCGCGACCTCGTCGATCACGACATGGGTCAGTTCCGGAGACTTGCCCAGCACGCGCTCGAGCGTTTCGGTGATCTCCGCGATCACCTGGGCCTTCTGCGCGGGCGTATTGCCTTCACGAGTGATACGAACGTTGACGTAAGGCATGGCGGCGTTACCAGCGGCCGGCGCTCGAACCGCCGTCGACCGGCAGCACGACACCGTTGGTGAACTTGCTGGTCACGAGGTAGACCACCGCCTCGGCGATGTCCTCGGGGCGGCCCAGCCGGCCCATCGGGTTCAAGCCGCTCAGGAAGCCATGGGTCTCCGGTGCGTGCATCGGGGTCTCGATGATGCCGGGGGCGACCGCGCTCACCTTGACGTTATATGGCGACAGTTCGATCGCCAGGCCACGCGTGACATCGTTGAGGCCGCCCTTGATCAGCACGGGCAACGCCGAAGGCACGTTACGGTCCGGCTGCAAGCCCAGGCTCGCCGTGATGTTGACGATGTGTCCGCTCTTGCGTGCGGACATGTGGCGCGCCGCGACCTGGGACGGGTAGATGAAACCGCGCAGGTTGGTGTCGATCAGCGTGTCGATCTCGTCGGTCGTGTATTCGGCGAAGGGCTTGGCGATGAAGATGCCGGCGTTGTTGACCAGCACGTCCACCTGTCCGAACGCTTCGATGGCGTGGTCGAACAGGCGCTCGGCCGTCTCAGGCAGGGCGATGTCGCCGGCGACGGCGAGGAAGCGGTCGGGGTTGCCGAGCGAGGCGGCGGCCTCGTCGAGGCGGGCCTGGCTGCGGCCATTGCCGACCACGTTGTAGCCGAGGTCGAGGAAGGCCTTGGCGATGGCGAAACCGAGGCCGCTGGAGGCGCCGGTGACGATGACGGTTTGACGGGTGCTCATGGTGGTTGCTCCGAAAGATGGTCAGGGTTCCGGGGCGTGGCCCCGGGCTGATCCACAATCTATTGCCACGCCTTGTGTACATAAATAAGATCCGGAGCAATTGAATCGTTACATGGTGTAATCCATGCACAGGCAATTCGACGACCTGATGCTCGGCAGCATCGAGCTGTTTTGTCTTGCCGGCGAGTTGGGTGGCTTCACCGCCGCGGCCACGGCGGCGGGCGTGACGCCGGCGGCGGTCAGCCGGTCGGTCTCGCGGCTGGAGGCGCGCCTCGGCGTGCGCCTGTTCGTCCGCAGCACCCGGCAGATCCGTCTCACGGATGCGGGCCGCGTCTACATGGAGCAATGCCGGCAGGCGCTGGCCCAGTTCGCCGACGCGGAGCGGCTCGCCAGCGGCCAGCAGGCCCAGGTATCGGGACGGCTCCGCATCAGCGTGCCGACCACGTATGCGCACTATCGTTTGCTGCCGATGCTGCCCGACTTCCATCGCGAGCATCCCGAGGTCCGCCTCGACCTGCACATCAGCAACCGCAACATCGGCTTTTCCGACGAGGCCTTCGACCTCGCGATCCGTGTGCGTCCGCAGGCGGATTCCACGTTGATCCTGCGTCATCTGGAAGATGCGCCGCTGGTGCTGGTCGCCACCCCCGCCTATCTGGAAACGCGTCGCGTGCCGCGATCGCTCGACGACCTGGCCTCGCACGAGTGCATCCAGTTCGACTTGCCGAGCAGCGGCCGGCGTATCCCCTGGTTGTTCCGGGAAGAGGGTGAAGACGTGGAGTTCGAGGCGGAAAGCACGTTCACGGTGTCGGAAGACGTGCTCGGCGGCGTGACCCTGGCCCGCGCGGGCGCGGGCCTCTTCCAGACCTACCGTTTCATCGTGGAGAAGGATCTCGCCGAGGGCTCCCTGGTCGAGGTGTTGCCCGCAATGGCGGGACGCTCCCGCCCCTATAACCTGATCTATCCGCACAGCCGGTTCGTACCACCCCGCGTACGCGCGTTCATCGACTTCCTGACGGGCCGCGTGGCCGCGGAGCGCTAATGGGCATCGCGGACAGGGTCCGCTCCCACCTATACTCCCGCGCATGAAGCCCAACGTCCTGCTGCAGTACATCCTCCCGCACCGCTTCCTCTCGCGCATCGTCTACCAGGCGACCCGGTGGGAATGGGCCCCATGGAAGAATTTTCTCATTCGGGAGATCGTGCAGCGCTATGCCGTCGACATGAGCCAGGCCGCCCAGCCGGACCCGTTCGCGTACCAGCACTTCAATGCGTTCTTCACCCGCAAGCTGAAGGCCGGCGCGCGCGCGGCCGACCCGGACCCGCAGGCGATCCTCTCGCCGGCCGACGGGCGGATCAGCCAGTCCGGACCTATCCGTGACGGCAGGATCTTCCAGGCGAAGGGCCAGGAATACAGCGCGGCGGAACTGCTGGGCGACGAGGCCGCCGCGGCACCGTTCCGCAACGGCAGCTTCGTCACCATCTACCTGTCACCGCGCGACTACCACCGCGTGCACATGCCGCTCGCGGGCAAGCTCACCGGTACCACGCATGTCCCGGGCCGCATCTTCAGCGTGGCCCCGTTCGCGGTCGAGGCCATTCCGCGGCTGTTCGCGCGCAACGAGCGCCTCGTCTGTCACTTCCAGGGCGAACACGGTCCTTTCGTGTCGGTCATGGTCGGCGCGATCCTGGTCTCCAGCGTGGCCACCGTATGGGACGGCATGGCGATTCCGCCGTATGCCTCTGACATCATCCGCAACGACTGCCGCGGCCGGGACGTGACGCTGGAACGCTTCGGGGAAATGGCCCGCTTCAACATGGGCTCGACCGTCATCCTCCTATTGCCGGAGGGTTACACCCTGGACGAACTCAAGCCACAACAACAGGTTATCGTCGGGCAACGAATCGGAGCCTGGACCGGCAGCGACGCGGCGCAATGACGGGCCACGTCACAATGTGACGAAAACGTCTTACATTTGACGCATCGGCGGCGTATTCTTCGCGGACCGTTGGCCTTCTGGGGAGGGGCACCGGGACCGCAAGAAGCATCCGTACTAGGGGAAGTAGTCCATGCGTCTGGTCACCCATCTCATCGCCGTCAATCGCGAAATCCGCCTTCGCCGGCAACTCGCCGATATCGAACGTGTCGTTCTGGCCCTGCCGGTGCGAGCCCACGCGGACCTGCAGCAACTGGTCCGGCGCGAGATGGAACAGGCCGCGGCTTGCGACTTTCCCCATCTCTACGGCACCCCGCCCGAAGAGCGCTACAGCACCTACGGCCATGGTCCGGATATCGGTCTCGGCAAGGCACGTTCGGATAACCCGTTGATCGCCACGCGTGGTGTCGCGCTGTGGATCGCCTCGGTCTATCACGAGACCCTGGATTCGCGGCGCCCCAACATGGAAGACCTGCACCGGCAGATCCTGCGCCTGATGCGCCAGATCAAGGAATTGTCGGCGTCCGAGAGGCGCGGCACGGCCACGGCATGGGCGAACGAGCCGCACGCCGTCGCGTAAGCGCTCGCCTCAGCGACAGACGGGAACGCGGATCGCCTGCCCCACCTTCAACTGGTGTCCCTTCAAGCCATTCATGCGCGCGATGTCTTCGACATCGGCGCAACTGCTCTTGCGCGCGATGCTGACCAGGGTGTCGCCCCGGCGCACGGTGTAGTTCCTCGACGCGGTGGACGACGGCTTCGACGAGGGCGCGGACAGTCCATTGGCCAACGCGGCCGAGGTGGCGGCCGGCGGCGGTGGCGCGACGATCTTCACCGCATTGTGCAAGTCGCTGGCGAGGATCGGCCATGGGCCGTCGGTGCAAGTGGAGGCATAGGCCTTCTCCAACTGCTTGGGAACCTCCAGGCGCGCGCCCACCGGCTGGCTGACCTGCGGATCGAGTCGCGGGTTGAGGTTGCGCAGGGTGCGGAACCAACCTTCCGGCATGCCCTGGGCGGAACCCAGGCAAACGGTCAGTTCGCTGATCGACGCGGGGCGCTTCAGCACGATCTGGCCCGGCTCGCCGTCGATCTTGGGCCAGGTCAGGTGGTAGCTGTCCGGATGCAGGAACAGCCATGCCGCCGCGAGCACCATCGGCACGTAGTCGCGCGTCTCCGCCGACATCTGGCCGTAGATCTGGGGGTCGTAGAAGCTGGCCCCGGGGCTCGTCGCCGCGATCCGGCGCATGCGGCCCTCCCCGCCGTTGTACGCGGCGAGGGTGAGTTCGAGGTTGTTGTTGAAGGCGCGGAGTTGTTCGTCGATATACTCCGCGTTGGCCTGCGCCGCCATCGTCGGATCGAAGCGCTGGTCGAAGCCATCGCTGTTGGACAGGCCAAAGCGCAGCCCGGTGGCGTACATGAACTGCAACGGGCCGGAAGCGCCCGAGCGCGACACGGCGTGCACCTTGCCGCCGGACTCCTTCGCCATGATGCCGAACAGCAAGGCCTCGGGCAGGTCGGCCTTCTTATAGGCCGGCCACATCTTGTAGCGCATCATCTGGTAATTGACGTAGGCGTCCATCAGGTTCGGACGCAACTGCGTGAGCCACATCTCCAGCGCCGCCTTCACCGGCCCGTTCATGACCATGAGGTCGGAGAACTGCTGGCCCTTGAGCATGGTGACGGCGCGTTGCGCCTGCGGCAGCGCACCGACGGCGACCGAACTGGCCGCGTCGCCCGGCTGTTCGCCCACCTCCGCGCCCTGCTCGGTATCGTCGGCATCCTCGCCCTCGATGAAACTGCCATCCTTCAGGCGCAGCAGGCGATCGAACACCGCCGCGAAACGTTGCTGGTCGCATCCCGGCGTGAGGGCGCAACGCGCCGAGGCATCCTTGAGCTGGTCGAGGGACTGCTTGCGTGTCTGCGCCGCCTGGGGGGTGTCGCCACGCCGGGCCTGGTCGATCGAGGCCTCGTAACCCTTGCTCGCCTGGTTCATCCGGTCGTACAAGGCATTCACCTCCGGGGTGGCCTTGCCGGAGCGGGGGGCGCCGCTCGAGGCGCAGCCGGCGAGAATGGCCAGGGGCAGGATCAGGAGCGAACGCGGGACGCGGACAGGCATGCACTTACTCGGGGGTCGGACAATGCCGGCCACGTTACTGCCGGGGCTTCCCGGACTCAAGCGGCAGGCGCCACTTTTCTCCGCAACGGCGCATCGTTGCGTACACTTGTTCAGGACATTCCTAAGGACGAAGCCATGCCCACGATCCTGATCGGCCGGAACGACGAAACGGCCGTCGAACTCGACTCCCGCTACGGCAACCGCCACGGCATGATCGCCGGCGCCACGGGCACCGGAAAGTCGGTGAGCCTGATGCTGCTGGCCGAGGGCTTCTCGAAGCTGGGCGTGCCCTGCTTCCTCGCCGACGCCAAGGGCGACCTGGCCGGCCTGTCCCAGGCGGCCGGCGCACCCTCCGAGAAGTTGGCCGCACGTCTGGCGAAGCTCGGCCTCACCGACTGGAAGCCGCAGGCCAACCCGGTGGTGTTCTGGGACATCTACGGCAAGTCGGGCCACCCCGTGCGCGCCACGGTGTCGGAGATGGGCCCCACCCTGCTCTCGCGCATCCTGGAGCTCAACGACACGCAGGAAGGCGTGATGGAAGTGGTCTTCCGCGTCGCCGACGACGAAGGACTGTTGTTGCTCGACCTGGCCGACCTGCGCGCCATGCTCGGTTTCGCCGCGGAACACGCCAAGGACATCTCGGCGCGCTATGGCTTGATCAGCGCGCAGAGCGTGGCCGCGATCCAGCGGGCGCTGTTGAAGCTGGAGCAGGACGGTGCCGATTCCTTCTTCGGCGAGCCGGCGCTGGAGCTGGCCGACCTGATGCGCCAGGACATGAGCGGGCGCGGCGTCATCAGCGTGCTCGCCGCCGACACGCTCATCCTGAAACCACGGCTCTATTCCACCTTCCTGCTGTGGCTGCTCTCGGAACTGTTCGAGCAATTGCCCGAGGTGGGCGATCTCGACGTGCCCAAGATGGTGTTCTTCTTCGACGAGGCGCACCTGCTCTTCGACGACGCGCCGGCGGCCCTGCGCCAGCGCGTGGAACAAGTGGTGCGGTTGATCCGTTCCAAGGGTGTGGGTGTGTACTTCTGCTCGCAGAATCCGGACGACGTGCCCGGCGAGATCCTCGGCCAGTTGGGCAATCGTGTGCAGCACGCGCTGCGTGCGTTCACGCCGCGCGACCAGAAGGCGGTGAAGGCCGCCGCCGAGACCTTCGCACGCAACCCCAAGATCGACGTCGTGGAAACGATCGGCACGCTGGGTACCGGCGAGGCCCTCGCCTCCACGCTCGGTGACGGCGGTGTGCCCTCGCCCGTGCAGAAGGTGCTGGTGGCGACACCCGTGTGCCGGATCGGGGCGATCACCGTGGAAGAACGTGCCGCCGTGCGCTCGCGCTCGCCCGTGGGGCCCAAGTACGACACCCTGGTGAATCGCGAATCCGCACAGGAACGCCTCGCCGCCCGCGCCAGCGAAAAGAGCGCGGACGATGCACCGCCGGTCAAATCGGCCGGCAATGCCGACGGCAAGGACGATGCCGGCGACAGCGGCTGGGGCGGTGCC
>Ga0182006_1000599_pt1 | contig 26287 bp, 21 predicted proteins | sample Sormic07211104_1_FD_123022 | JGI IMG/M metagenome (GOLD analysis project Ga0182006, IMG submission 123022) | Rhizosphere microbial communities from Sorghum bicolor, Mead, Nebraska, USA - 072115-104_1 MetaG | ecosystem: Host-associated > Plants > Roots > Rhizosphere | place: USA: Nebraska...
AAAGTGGACGCTGCCCATCCGAGATTGGAAAGCTGCACTGACTCGGTTTACTATCCAGTTCGGTGAACGTATCTCTATGAATTAAACGAAATCCCGTTTACACAAAAATTCGGACACGCCCAACGGTGGTATCAACCTTGACCTGGAGGAATGATGGACGATACTGCTGCAGAGCCTCTCACATTGAGCCCTTACGACGTTTTCGGTTTTGATGATTGCTCACTCCAGTATGAAGATCTGGTCAAAGAAGGTTACACCTCAATGTCGCGGCTTCAATACGAAAGAGCGATACGAAGTGGCCAGCTATATTTTGAATATGACGACTGGCTCGTTGAAAGACTGCCAGCATGGCAGTTTCACAAGCAGGCGCCTGTAGTGCTGCCTTCGCTGTTACCTAAGCTCTTTGGGATGTATGGTTCATGGGTGCCGATTTTCCTAAAAAGGGGATTTGTTGGCCTGTACGGTCTGACTCCGGCAGAAACCATCATGGGAAACATGTTCTCTCATCGGTCTCAGATAACAGACGAAATGGTCCATTTCCTGTCGACTCCGGCAGTTAATCGGGTTGATTCGATCATGCACCTGACATATCGCTCGCAGTTCAAGAACGTCTAAACGCACCGTCACCATTATTACTCAAAGCCTTGGTTTTGCTCCTTGATGCTCATAACAAGGCTATATGTGGAAGAGGGAGCATTTGAAGGGATCGGGTAGTCGAAACATTTCCAGATCAATCTGGAGGAAGTTTTCTTGGTGAGACGCCGGTTACAACATTTGATCCGGCTGTACACATCTTCGTGATTTCCTCGTTGGTATGATTACAAAATCGGTTCCAAAAATCTCCGGTTTAACTGAAGCGAATCCTTCTACGGCAATTTCGACATTTCGCTGATTTTGCCTTGATCTGAAAAAGGGGCAGTTCGCCCATGCCAGTTACAAAATCCCTTCTAAAGTGGTTACAACATCATTTCCTCGGACGCATGCAGCAGCTTGCCTTAATCAGGCAATCTGCAAACTATATTTTACATAATACAAATTATACGAATAAATACCCCTCGAATAAATACGAATAATAGCTATTCTCATTTGATACAATTCAAAGACACTTTGTTACATGAGGCAACAATATGCGTACTTTGAATCTCATCCAGGACCTAGGTGAACCCCAAGATGTCCATCTCAACCGAGCCTGGCATCAAGCCCGGCAGCGCAGTCTGCAACGCACCCTGCAAGCGCTGTTCCGCGAAAAGCTGCTGCAGCGGGAACACCTGATCTTCGATGGGCACTACGCCTGGCTGCCTTTGTGGAAAGCGCAAAGCATGCTGCGCATCGAGGGCCTGCACCTGGGTGTGGCGGACAACTGCCAGCTTCACGGTTCCATCGCACACTACAGTGTCGGAAACCCGGTCCCGCAAGCCTTGCTGAGCTCGTCCATGCTGTTGGCAAAGGTGGCTCGGGCGCATGAGGACATTTCCGAAGCCAGCCTGCAACGGCTGATCATGGAACTCTCCAACAGCGCAGAAAATGACGCCCTTTGCCTGAATTACCGCCAACACTGGGGACTTCGATTGCGTGCTGAGTTCGGGCAGCAGCAGACCAATTTTGTCGCCGCATTATTCCGTTCAGCGCACCCCAACCCGAGCCTGCTGCTGGAACAATGGGGCACGCTGGGCCATCCCTGGCACCCCAACTACAAGACCAAACTCGGCTTGAGCAGCGCCGAGGTCATGGCGCTCTCGCCCGAATTTGAAGCCACGATTACGCTCTCCCTGGCAGCAATGCACGTCGATGTCGCCTGCATCACCGGCGGCCAGGACCACGCCGAATACCGGCAATGGTTCGCTACCCACTACCCGCAAGCCTGGGAAACGTGGACAACAGCCTTGCAGCACCGAGGTGAAGACGTTTCACACTGGCTCCCCCTGCCCTTGCATCCCTACCAGCTGGATCGCGCCATCCCCGAACGCTTCGCTCAGGCATTGGAAAAGCGCCAGCTCCTGCTGCTGCCCGAAGCGAGCCTGCCAGCCCGGCCGACCATGTCCTTCCGCACCGTGGTCCCTGAAGGCTCGCCGACACAGCCGCACATGAAATTGCCCGTATCGCTGCGCCTGACCAGCGTCGAGCGTACCGTCTCGCCCAAGTCTGCCGTGATGGGCCCGCGCCTGACCAGGCTGCTGCGCGACATCATCGCCAGGGAAGACGGTTTCGGCGGACGACTGGCCATCCTCGGTGAAGAAGTCGGCCTGTATTACCGCGCCCCGCAGGGCAGTGACGATGTCTCCCGCCACCTGGCCGTGCTCTACCGCAGCAACCCCATGACGCAACGCTGCAAGGAGCGCATGCCGGTACCGGTGGGTGCCTTGTTTGCAGATTCCCCTCTGAGCGGCCGTCCGCTGGTCTGCGATCTGGTCAGCGCAGCGTGGGGAGACGACGCCGATGCTGCCGAACAATTCTTTGCTGCCTATCTGGATGTCGCCTTGCCGGCAGTGCTGGGAGCTTATCTGCGCTATGGCATCGCCTTTGAAGCCCATCAGCAGAACAGCTTCGTGATGGTGGATGCCCAACTTCGGCCCGTGCAGATGCTCTTGCGCGACTTTGGGGACCTGCGCATCCATGCCCCCACCTTGCGCCACAGCAGACTGGCGCTGGAAACTTACAGCAGCAAGCACACCCTGTTCGAAGACAACGATTCCGTGCGCGACAAATTTCTGCACGCCTTCATGCTGTGCCACATCATCGAACTTGCCTTGCTGCTCTCACGCACCTATCAGAAGCCGGAAGCAGCATTCATGGCGGTACTGCGCGAGCGTCTCGAAGCCAGCTTCGCGGAACTCAAGCCAAACACCGAACCGCAGCGTTGGCAAACCGAGTATCGGGCACTGCTGCAGGATGACTGGCCGGCCAAGTCCTTCGTCCGCATGCGGCTGAGCGACACCTCCGAGGACGTGGTCCTGCGCATGCCCAATCCCCTGCTGGGCCCAGCATGAGCGTGTTGATGGGCCGCAGTCCGGCTGTGGCGTTGCGCTATCTGATGGCCATCCAGCTGCTCTCGATGGGCGCGATGGAAATGAGCGGCCCCTTCTGGCCTCTGCATTTGCGGGAGCTGGCTCCCATGTCGGCTGCCACGCTGGCCTGGGTCAGCATGGCGGTCTATGCCGGCCCCTTGCTGATGACCATGCTCACTGCCCCCTGGTGGGGCCGCCTGGGCGACCAGACCGGCCACAAGCCGATGGTGGTGCGGGCCTTGCTGGCGCTGGCGGTAAGCCAGCTGATGGCGGCCTGGACCGACAGCGTCACCGTAGTACTGCTGGCGCGCCTGATCCAGGGCGCGCTGGGCGGCTTCATCGCTACGGCGCAAGCCTATGGCGCGGGTCTGGCTACCCCGGCGCAGCGCAGCTCGCTCATGGCACGATTGCAAGTGGCCACCGCCATGGGCTCAGCCCTGGGCCCATGGCTGGGCGGCCTCCTGTTTGACCTCTGGGGCTTCTGGATCGTCAACCTGACGACCGCGCTGGTGTGCGTGCTGTGCGCGCTGCTGGCTGCGGTGGCCCTGCCCTTCGTCAAGCCAGCCGCGCCGACTGATCGACAGCGCGCATCATCAAAGCCGGTTGCTCCAACGGCGGCAGAACGCCCTGCACTGCAGGCGTTTCAAGGCTTGTTGCTGGGCATCTTGCTGGTGCAGGCGGGCAAGATCATGCCGCAGGCTTTCTTTGCGGTGTATGCCGATCAGGTCCTGCATGCCAATGCCAGCTTCACCGGCCTTTGCTATGGCGCTACCGCACTGGGCCTGTGCATTGCGGCTCCGCTCTGGGCACGCGCCTTCGCTGCACTGGCACCGGAGCAAGTCCTGCAGCGGGTCAAGTGGATCACGCTGGCCTGCGCTGCCACGCTGGCCTTGCAGTCCATGAGTCATGTGCCGGCCTGGTTTGTCGCGGCACGCTTGCTGTGGGGCGTGTTCCTCGGCGCATTGCTACCGGTGTTCTACACCCTGCTGTCACGCCAGGCCGATGGCCACCGCCAAGGCTGGGTGCTCGGCGCCGGCAACAGCGCGGCCAAGGCCGGTGCCTTGCTGGGAACAGCTGCCGGTGCCTTGGCCATGGGCTGGCTGCCGATCAGTGAAGTGTTCTGGCCCAACGCTGCCGTCTATCTGATCGTTGCCGCCGCCCTGCATGGTTTGCAGCGACGTTCCGACACCCGCGAGGCCGCCAGCTGAAACACGTCCCTTGCAGTCCCAAGCTTTCCCTCCGCCAGCCTTCCGCCAGCCTCTGCAACAGAAGTTCGTCCATTCACAACGTAAAACAATATTGCTATGAACACCAAACTGTGTACCCTCAGTGCCCTGCTGGCCCTGGCCTTCGACAGCTACGCGCAACAAGTCCAAACCAATGCGCTGCCGGAAGTGACCGTCAAGGCGACCGCAGATGACAACAGCGGCTACCGGCCCAAGAACTCCTCGGCAGCCACCAAGATCGACGTACCGCTGCGCGACGTGCCGCAAACCGTCAACACCGTCACCAAGCAGGTCATGCGCGATCAGAATGCCCTGTCGCTGCAGGATGCCCTGCAGAACGTGGCCGGTCTCAGTTTCAGTCTGGGCGACGCCCAGCGCGACCAGGTCATCATCCGCGGCTTCAGCGCCATCACCGATCAGTTCATCGATGGCGTGCGCGATGATGCGCTGTATTTCCGCGACCTCTCCAATGTGGAACGCGTGGAAGTGCTCAAGGGTCCGGCCTCCGTGCTGTACGGACGCGGCTCGGCGGGCGGCATTGTCAATCGTGTGACCAAGAAACCTAGCGACGATCCGGTCAGCGAGATCGGGCTCACCGTCGGCAGCGAAGGACAGAAGCGCAGCGAATTCGACGTAGGCCGCAACAGCGCCGACGGCACGCTGCTGTTTCGCCTGACCGGCGCAGTGGAAGACTCCAGCAGTTTCCGCAACCAGTATTTCCTGGAGCGCCAGGCACTCTCCCCTTCCCTGACCTACAAGCCGGATGCGCAGACCAGTTTCACGGCGCAATTCAATTATCTGCACGACAGGCGACTGGCCGACCAGGGCATCCCCAGTTACCGGGGCCGTCCTGCGGATGTGCCCATTGCCACCTATTACGGTGCGGCCAACGGGCGCGACAGGGCCTTCGTGCAATCCGAGGTGAAGGATGCCACCTTCACCCTCGACCACAAGTTCAGCGACAGCCTGGCCTGGCGCTCGGTACTGCGCACCTATGATTTCGACCTCGACCGCAACTACACCACCATCAGCCGGGTCACCCAGACCGCCAATCCGACGGTGACGATCGCCCAGGCCCATCGCCAGCGTGCCGAGCGTGGCTTGTTCTGGCAAAACGAACTGACCCAGAAACTGCAACTGGCGGGCATGCACCACGAGCTGTTGTATGGCGTGGAATACAGCTGGCAAAACAAGACTGACTGGCAGGTCACGCGCAACAATGCGGCGACCTATTCCCTGTTCAATCCGGTGCTGGCCAACTTGTCGCCCATTGCAGCCAACGCCGTGCCGAACATCAATGCGGAGACCCGGATCAATACGCTGGCCACCTATGTCCAGGACCTGATCAGCCTGACGCCGCAATGGAAACTGCTGGCCGGTCTGCGCTATGAGCGCCTGTCCCAGGACCGCGATGACAAGGTCGCCAGATCCAGCCTCAATCGCGTCGACACCCCGCTGTCGCCCCGTGTGGGCCTGGTCTATCAGCCCGATGAGCGCACCTCGCTGTATGCCGGCTACAGCCGTTCCTTCCAGCCGCTGGCGGACTCCTTCGTCTTCTACGGCAACAGCGCCCAGCTGGAACCGACCAAGACCGAGAGCAAGGAGGTCGGCATCAAGTACGAGCTCAACGACAAGACCAGCCTGACGGCCGCGCTGTTCGAGATGACGCAGAACAACATCCAGGTTGCCGACCCGAACCGGCCGGGCTTTGCCATCAACGTCGGCCAACAACGCACGCGCGGTGTGGAATTGTCCGCCAGCGGCGAGCTTGCGCCGCACTGGAATCTCATCGCCGGCTATGCCTACATGAATGGGCTCATCGTGCAATCCAGCGGGCTGACCTCCGCCGGCACGCCCTTCCAGGGCAACGTGTCTTCCCTTACGCCGCGTCACACCTTCAACCTGTGGCTCAAGCGCGATCTGCCTGATGGCTACTGGGTGGCGGCGGGCGCGCGGGCCGAATCGGCGCGTTTCGCTTCCTCTGACAACCTGACGGTATTGCCCGGTTATGCAGTCATCAATCTTGGCGCAGGTTATGTAGCCGAGAAGTTTGACGTCACGCTGTCACTGAAGAATCTGCTGGATCGCCGCTACTTCATCTCCGCCCACAGTGCTGCCAACGATTACAACATGCCCGGCGAGCCGCGCAGCCTGCTGGTGAGTACGCGTTACCGGTTCTGATGGTCGAGTGGCCGCATCGGCTCCTGTTCATCTGCAGACAAGAGCCGATACGGCGGCAAGCAGGTCACGGTTGCTGCAAGGCCCGCTGGATATCGCCCACCATATCGAATTCTGCCCCCACCCAGCGGCGCGCCAGCCGGTCGATGGTGCCATCGCGCGTCATGTCGCCAATCGCCTTGCTGACGGCCTCCTTCAATGGCTGCTGGCCCTTGGGCATGGCCGGTGCCGACAGCTGGTAGATCAGTACTGGTCCGACTTCCTTGATCGGCAGCTTGTTCACGTTGGCGTATTTCATGCCGCCGAAGTGCGAGCTGATGACCGCGTCGATGCGCCCATTGCCCAGGTCGTTGAAGACGAATCCGCCATTGTCATAGGCGCGGATATCCGATTCCTTCAGATTGGCCCGGGCCCAGCTTTCGTTGGTGGTGCCGGTGGTTACGCCGACCTTCTTGCCCTTGAGATCGGGCTTGTCCTTGATGCTGGTATTGCTGGCCAATACGAAGATACGAAAATCCTCCACGCCATAGGGTGCCGCAAAATCGACCTGCTTCTCCCGTTCCGGCGAAGGGGTGAGGTCGTTCATCACCATGTCGTACTTGCCCGCCTTGAGTCCTTCCACAAAATTCTTGAAGCTGTCGGCCACGAAGACCACCTTGGCCACGCCGATGCGGCGCGCCACTTCCTTGGCCATCTCGACGTCATAGCCGGCCGGTTGCAGCTTGTCATCGATCAGGCTCCAGGGCGGACTGCTCTGGGTATTGGCGATGCGGATCACGCCCGACGCACGGGCACTGGCCAGAATGTCGGCCGGAATGTTCTGGGCTGTCACGGCAGCCGCTGCGCTGCCCAGGAGCGCTGCCAGCAGGCAGGCGGGAATGAAATGATGCAACTTCATGGTGCTGTCCCCTCTTGATCATCAATGAAATCGGAAGCCCATTCTGTGCTCAGGCCGGGGGATCAGCAATCCGTGGACGTTTCTTGAGTGATAAGCGGAACTTATACTTTCTTCGATAAAACTGATGGATCGATAAGATATGCTGCACCAATCCGGAACAGCAAAATGATAAGGGCCAACAGTGTTTCACCCTTCCCTGTCCCGGTTATCTCCGGGCTGACTGCTCTTCGTGCGGTCTCGTGCAGCATGGCCTTGCCCCAACCCTGTGCGCAGCGCTCAAATCGGTGCATTGCCGGGAAGTTCAGAACGCGCCGGGTTTCTGGTACAGCACCTGGCGCAGTGAGCTCATGTCCGACTCCATCTGGATGCGCATCACCCGCAGAAGCTCCTTGGCATTCTCCGACATCGGCACCCCAGGCCGGAAAACCAGCAGCGCCGTAAAGTTGGCCGTCACTTCCATCGGCTTCAGGCGCAGGCCGCGCGTGACGTAATCCAGCGCCAGGATGGGATGCGCCATGCCCATGCCAACCCCGCGCATGGCGAATTCGCATACCGAATTGGAATAAGGCGTCTCCAGGATGGGACGCAAGACCTTCCCCTGCAGCATCAGCTCCTGCTCCAGACGCCGGCGGCTGGCATCTTCCGGATTGAGGGCAATAAAGGGATGTTCCAGCAGATCGTCAGCCGTGATCACCGGCTTGCCGGCCAAGGGGTGCCGGTCGTTCATCACGATCACACCCGGCACGCTCATGAATTGCGAATGCTCCAGCCCGGAGACTGACAGCTCATCGGCCATCAGTCCGAAATCCAGCTGCCCTGCGCTGACCTGCTGGTAGACCTCGCGCGAGCTCATGATCTGGAACGACATTTGCACACGCCGCTCACCCAGTCCGAAGGCGGCGATGGCGCGCGGCATGAAACCATTGCCCAGCGCGGGGAAGGAAGCGATGGCCAGACGACCCAGTCCGAACGAGCGCAGGCTGCGGATGCGGTGCTCAATCATCTCGAAGCCGGCAAAGCAACGATCCACTTCCACGATCAAGGCCAGCGCCTCCTGCGTCGGCACCAGGCGGCCACGGGTGCGCTCGAACAGCCGCAGTTCGGAAGTCGCTTCCAGCTTGCGGATCGACTGGCTGATCGCGGGCTGGGAGACGTTGAGCAGGGCGGCGGCCTTGCTGGTGGTTCCGGCGCGCATGACGGCGCGGAAAACCTGGATATCTCGCATGTCCATATATAAGTACCACTTATAGAGTTAGTCCCGCGTGCTGTTGATGGCTGCGGCGCGAATTCGGATACTGGGTTCCTCTTTTTTAGATTAACAAATTAATCGCATGAGCCACCCTATTTCATCGCAACCCGCGTTCGCCAGTCTCTCGCCCCCGGTGATGCGCGCCTCCACCGTGGTATTCGACACCTTCGAGGACTTTGTCCAGCGCAAGCAGCGCCAGCCCGATGGCTTCAGCTATGGCGTCACCGGCACCCCCACGGCGCGCCTGCTGGAGCAGCGTGTCGCCGCGCTGGAAAACGCCCGCCACTGCGTCATTGCGCCCTCCGGTGCGGCCGCCCTGATGACCACCGTCATGGGCTTCGTGCGCGGTGGCGACCACTTGCTGGTTTCGGCCGCCTGCTATGGCGCGCTCAAGACCTTTGCCGAGAAATGGCTGGCGCACATGGGCGTGGAGGTCGAGCTGTATCGGCCGGACATCGGTGCAGAAATCGCCGACCTGATCAAGCCCACCACCCGCATGATCTGCATGGAAGCGCCCGGCACGGTCACCATGGAAATGCAGGACATCCCGGCCATCACGGCCGTGGCACGCGAGCGCGGTGTACTGACCATGCTGGACAACACCTGGGCCAGCCCGCTGGGGCTGAGATGTCTGGATCTGGGCGTGGATTTCAGCATCCAGGCCGCCACCAAGTTCCTGGGCGGTCACTCCGACGTGCTCATGGGATGCATCAGCATGAATGACCACGGCCACTACGGCATCCTGCGCGAGACCCAGAGCATCCTTGGCCAGCAGGTCAGTCCCGAGGATTGCTTCCTGGTGCTGCGCGGGCTGGAAACACTGCCACTGAGGGTCCATGCGCAAGGAGCGTCAACCCTGCAGGTGGCGCGCCATCTGGCCCGACACCCGATGGTGGCGCGCATGATGTATCCACCGCTGGAAAGCGACCCCGGCCATGCCCTCTGGAAACGCGACTACAAGACCCCTGGCTGCCTGTTCTCGATGATCCTGCAACCGGCACCGGAGAGCGCCTTCCATGGCTTCTTCGACGCCCTGCAGCACTTCGCCATCGGTGCCAGCTGGGGCGGCGTGCACAGCCTGGCGGCGTATTATCCGGCCGCGCTGCAGGCCAATCGCGCTTTCCCGGCGACCGACCAGCCGGTGGTGCGCCTGTCCATCGGTCTGGAAGATCCTGCCCTGCTGATCGCCGATCTGGATCAGGCACTGGCCCAGTATGCAAGCGCGGCAGCCCAGGCGTGATGCCCTCATCAATGAACACTGAAGCAGCGCCCCAATGCAGGCGCTGCAACCGGGAGGAGAACCATGATTGATCTGTTTGTCAGGGCGCTACCGCTGCTGGAAAAAGCGGTAGTGGTGACCATCGGGCTGGGTATCGGCTCGTTCGTGCTGGGCTCGGCGCTGGGCATGCTCATTGCGCTGGCCCGCATTTCCGATGCGCGGCCGCTTCGCTGGCTGGCGTTTGCCTATGTGTCGGTGTTTCGCGGCACGCCCTTGCTGATCCAGATCCTGCTGATTTATTTCGGCCTGCCCAACTACGGCATCACCATCGATCCCATCCCCGCCGCCTTGCTGGCGCTGACCTTGTTCTCGGCGGCCTACCTGAGCGAGAACTTTCGCTCCGGCATCAATGCGGTCGATCGCGGCCAGTGGGAAGCCGCCTGGGCCATGGGCATGGGTTACTGGAAGACGCTGTGGCGCGTGATCCTGCCGCAGGGCCTGCGCATCGCTATTCCACCCGTGGGCAGCCGCCTGATCGCGCTGATGAAGGACACCTCGCTGGCCTCCACCGTCACCGTGGTGGAGCTGACACGCGTGGCCGACCAGTTGGGAGCGACCACCTTCCGCTACATGGACATGTTCATCATCGTCGGGACCATCTACTGGGTCATCAATCAACTACTCACTCTCCTGCAAACCTGGCTGGAAGAGAAACTGTCGAGGCGCTATCAATGAATCCGTCTTCTTCCTGTACCGTGCGCGTGAGCGCCTTGGCCAAGGCGTATGGTGCCAATCAGGTACTGCGCAACATCAACCTCGAAGTCGAGCGGGGCGAAGTGGTGGTCATCATGGGCCCCTCCGGGTCCGGCAAGACCACTTTCATCCGCTCGCTGAACCTGCTGGAATTGCCGGATCGCGGCAGCATCGAGATCTGCGGCGTGGCGCTGAACGATCCGGCGACGCTGCCCGCCCGTGAACTGCGGCGCAAGACGCTGCAGATCCGGCAGCAGACAGCCATGGTGTTCCAGTCCTTCAACTTGTTCCCGCACATGACCGCGTTGCAGAACGTGATCGAAGGGCTGATCTCGGTCAAGGGGGTTGCCAAGGGGGAGGCCCGTGAGCGAGGCCTGGCACTGCTGGACAAGGTCGGGCTGGCGGAGAAAGCCGATGCCTATCCGGGCAAGCTTTCCGGTGGCCAGAAGCAGCGCGTGGCCATTGCCCGCGCACTGGCCATGGATCCGGAAGTGATCCTCTTCGATGAGCCGACCTCGGCACTGGATCCGGAACTGCGCGACGACGTGTTGAACGTGATGCGCGCGCTGGCGGCGGAAGGCATGACCATGCTGGTGGTGACGCACGAAACGCGCTTCGCCCGGGATGTAGCCGACCGCATCCTCTTCATGGAAGGAGGACACGTGCTGGAAGATACCACCCCTGCCCTGTTCTTCGGCACGCAGGGCAGCGAGCGGTCGCGGCAGTTTCTGGGACGCCTGCACGAATGATGTGCGCAAGCTGGCGAGCTACCTGGCCGCGCTGCGCACTATCCCGGTGGCGATATCACCTTAGGTTCCAAACTGCCGAGAGACCGTGACCTGGGCCGACAATGGACGGCCCGGGCTCAGGGTGTAAGTGAAGTTGGAGGCCGAACCACCCGTGTAATAGCGACGATTGAACAGGTTCAAGATATTGAGCTGTGTTTTCCATGGGCCGGCCTCATCGGCGAGCATGAGGTCGGTACGGGCGTAGCCTGCCAACTGGAATGCATTTGGCAAGCTCGCTTCGCGTGCACCCATCGCGTAAACGCCAGCACCCGCCTTCAAGCCTCACAGCGATTTGAGCTCATACCTGGTTGGTGATTGATTCAGCGCTTCTCATTGATCCATGGTGTTTCGGCACGTCTACAAATACTCAAGAAGCCGAAAGAGATTCAAAAAGTTTGCTGCGCTCGGACCATAACTGCTGGAGCGAGACGTCCAGAAAGAACGGCTCGTCACCGTCTTCTGGCCACCATTCGAACACACGTCCCTCCGCGGTCATGCCCCAGGTCGACCCGATACCATAATCCCCGAAGGCCACCGCTGCGGACCATAGTGATGCAGCGGCCGGCAAGCCGCGCAGAACTTGCGTGAGCCTTAGCATGGTCACCAAGGAGAACGCCTCTCTTCGCGCCAGCGGGTAAAGAAACCGGGCTTCGGACGGCCCGGTAAAACCGTTGGCGCTGAGGTAGGCATTGCGCAACTCCATCGGCAATGAAAAACCAAGGATGCATTCCACATCGAGGATTTCCCGCTCGGTACAAGGCTGGCCGCTCTCCAGCACTTCCAGATCCGACATCAAGAACATAAGAAAACAGCGAGCCCGAAGCCCGACTCAGAATGCCAACCAATCTTCAGCTGCCGACTGGTCGTGAATTGATTCACTCGGATACCATCTGCCTGCCTTGCAGGCGTTGATGATTGTGCGACCAATCGAACTCCTTGTACCGGATTTCATGTGCGACATATTGTCGCTATGTCCGCCCCTCCCAATAGGGTGAAGACGGGCCCTTCTTGTTCAGGCGGCCAGCTTCTCTTTCTCCCACTGCGTCGGTATCCTGCCCTGCATGAGTTGCTCCAGGATCCTTGCCAGCCGTGTCATCCAGACCCGCTTCAGAGCATCGCGAGCTTGCCTGTCAGTAGACAGGCGCAGACGATTGCCGAGCTGCCCCTGGACTGCGGCAAGGATTTCCGGCGGACACTCCATCGTCTTGAGCAACTCTATAGCGGCACGTCGGAGGTCATTGGGAGTCCAGTCCGAAATGGGCAGGCGTGGCCGCTGATATTCAGGGCGGGAATCGCAGTCCTCGCGTGCATTCCAGACGGCCACGCCGACATTCTTGGGATCAAAGCGGCCGCCCTTGCGTCCTTCGAACAGATAGCCTGTCCCGCTGGCCAGCAGGCGACGCTGTACGATTTCCAGCGCCCGGCCCACCAGGGGAACACGAAAATCACCAGCGGCACCGCGTCGTTGGGGACGCCGCTTTTCCTCCGGGATCGTCCACCACCAGCCATCTTGCTCCTGGCTGATCTCGCGGGCGTGCATGGCGCAAATTTCCTTTCCGTGAGCGCATGTCCAGGCAAACAGCGTCAGGATATCCTCGTTGGCGCTGGTGAAATGATGGAGCCACGGCAATAGAACGGCGAGCTCATTGACCGACAGCAGACGCTTCTCAGGGCCGCGATGCACGCCCTTGATACGAACGCCTTTGCTCTTGAACTCACCACGCATGACGCTACGCCAGACATTGACGCACTTGGCAGGAAGCAATCCATGCACGATGGCGTAGTCCCAGGCAGCACCCAGTTCGCGTCGCGTGATGGTGCCTTGCGTGGGTCGGTCCAGAAAGCCACGAAGAAAGTCAGCGGCGATGTCTGCATCGACCGCCTGTGCAGACAGGTTCCCGAATTCACCCAGCGTGCGCGCGAAAATACGCCACACTTCCTTGGCCCCTCTTTCGCCCCAATGATGCTTGACGTGACCCTCGTAATAATAAAAACCAATTTGCTGCACCGTCAGTTGCGCAGCGGACTCATTGGACATTGATACGGAATCACGTTGCGGGCGTTCCGCTTGCCGATGCACCGTTGATGGATCGATCCCCTGATCACGCAAACTCTTGAGTTGCCGCCATTGGCGAACGGCCGAGTTCAATGACATGTGGGGCCACTCGCCCAGTTTGACCTGGCGAATCCTGCCATCATTCGGATTCTTGTAACGATAGATCCAGTTGTACATGCTTTCGTTGGCGCGCAAGCGCAAGCCACGATGCTTGGGGATGGTGAGATGTTTGCCAGCGGGCAGAGATTGCACTGTGATTGCATTGAACATGTTTTCTTCTCCCTCAGAGCCCTTCAAAGGTCAGCCAATTCATTTGGCTTTGCCGATCTTGAGGTGGGCCGCCAGTTCGGGATGACGGAAGGAAGTTGAGCTGCTGACTGCGGTATGACATGTGGGGATCAGAGGGTGCGGGAAATTTTTCCATCATTGAGGCCCACGCTGCTTTCACCTCAGGGGCCTTCGAACGTTCAAGATGAACATCGATCAGGACGCGAGCAACCGGAATACCGGTTAGCTGGGCCACCTTCACTGCTGTCGCATCGCCGATACCACTTTTTCCACTTTTCATATGGCTGATCGCACTGCGCGTCACACCCAGTACATTTGCCAATGCGTGGTCGGACTGCAGGTCGAGCTTTCTCTTTACCAATTCCAAATAATCATTCGTTTGCATATGGCCTCCTGGGGCCGGACAGGCCGGGGTAACAAACCTCGTGATGGACGTCTCGATTGGAGATCATGCAGTCGGACGTACGTGTGTTGCGGCATCCTGAACGGAGCGTTCGCTGAATGGATCGGGAGAGAAATGAGAAAGCCTCCGCGCTGACTGCGCTCGCTTTCTCATTGTGATGAGCCGATGGCATGCATCCCTGCCTGGATGCAGGCTGCTTGCTCATGTTCCGCCTTGCTGAACATCTGTGGTCAGGTCCAGGTACACAAAGACCTGCACAAGTCTGCGAAAGAGACCTGTGCAACACACATGATCTAGGCGATTAAACGAGACCCGGAGGCGCTCGACTGCGATGTGCCGTGGGAGCCAGAGCCGGGACCACGGTGACGTCAGCAATGAAGAAGACCGGATGCGCCAGCAACGCAATCAGCGAGGTGATGCCGGGGGCAACAGAGGGTAGTGCCGGTGCGTGCTGCTGAAGGACACAATAGCCGCAGTGTGCTCCGTCGATGGGCACTTTCTCCTGCCCTGTCGTACTGTTTCCCGGTGCCGCGACGCGCTTGGTGCCACTGGCACTACAGACTTCCATCCAGGTGAGCTGGCTATTGGAGGCCAGCGTCCGCGAAATGGTTGGAGCGGCAGCACCAAACACCATCACGCATAGCGCAAGCCATGCGAGCAGTTGATGAAAGCGTCGGCTCAAACTCATGTTCGGAGGTCTGGAAACGATGTACAAAATAAGATCTGGCGTAACCTATGATAAGCCCGCATTCGCAGGTGATGACGCTGCATGGACCTGGCTGCGTCAATTTGCCGCAGCCAGGTCATGTGCAATGCGACTTCTGTAGCATTGCTTGGCGTCGGAATCTCCCTGTTGGGTACTGATCAGATTCTCGTCAAAACAATCGCGCCGTCCATGCAGTAAATTTCTGAAAACCAGCTTGAAGAACTTCTCGACCGATATGATCTTCAGGCAGGCCATTTCTGGCGCAAGCTGCGCGGAAAAGATCCAAGGGGGAAGCCCTGTTTTCCCTTCGTGAACCAGACGACGCAATTGGCATGGCTTTAAATTTCAACAAGGCAACAACCTCATGAATCGACGAGAATTCAATTTGGCACTGCTCGCAGCGGCCACGGTTTCCAAGGCCGCTTTTGCGCAGCCGATCCGAGAGAACCCGCAACTACTGCTGGACACGGCGCATTACAAACATCAACAGATAACGGTTGATGGGCAGGTCATCCAGGTACGCGGCTTTGAGGGCATCCCCTATGTGGCACGACCCGTCGAGCCCGAGTATCAGGTACTCAACCTGTACATTCCCGAGACCTACTTTCAGGGCGGCCGCATCGGTAGCTTCGACGCGCGTAGCGCACCGATCTTCTTCCCCAATACGGTAGGCGGCTACATGCCCGCCAAACCAGGGACGCTTGCCGGCCGCGGCTTTCCAGCGGGACCGCCGGGTGGCCAACGTGCGCAGCAACACAATCCGCCGCCAGGCCTGCCTCCGGGGGCCTTGCTACCTCCCCCTATGGGCACAAATACCGTCAGCGCCAGTGCCGTGGCCCTGGCGCGTGGATTCATCGTCGCGGCCCCGGGTGTGCGGGGACGCACTCTGCAAGCGAGCGATGGCCGATGGACCGGCAAGGCGCCTGCCGCCATCGTCGATCTCAAGGCGGCAGTGCGCTGGTTACGCTACAACGCTGGCCGCTTCCCCGGCAACCCCGAACGCATCGTCTCCAATGGCACCAGCGCGGGTGGTGCCTTGTCAGCGCTGTTGGGTGCCAGCGGCAATCACCCTGACTACGAGGCTGAGCTCAACAAGCTGGGGGCAGCGCCGGGGCGCGACGATATCTTCGCCGTATCCGCTTATTGCCCCATTACCAATCTGGCGCATGCCGATGAAGCCTACGAATGGCAGTTCGAGGGCTTGCGAGAGTATCGCAATGTGGCCATCTCGATGCTTGATTACAAAATTCAGCGTCAGGAAGTCGTGGGGCAGCTCAGTGATGCGCAGTTGCAGCTGTCGGCGCAACTGCGTGCGGCATTTGTCGACTATGTCAATGCCTTGGGCCTGCGTTCGCCGGAGGGAGGCACGCTCAGCCTGCAGGCCGATGGTCACGGACCATTGCGTGATCATATCGCCGGGCTGTTGCTCGACTCGGCCCGCAAGGCCCAGGCCGGCGGCACTGATCTGGGCCAGCCGGCATGGCTCCAGCTTCGCGATGACAAGGTGGTGGCCGTCGATTTCAGTGCCTATGCTCGTAGTGTCGGACGCATGAAGAGTCAACCAGCCTTCGATGGCCTGGCCCTGGAAACCGGCGAGAATCAGCTGTTCGGCGATGCGAACACCGACAAGCGCCACTTCACCGCATTCTCGGCGCAGCACAGCAAGGTCTCCGGTGCTGGCCTGGCTGAGCCACAGACGGTCAAGGCCATGGATGCGATGCAGGAAATCGCTGATGCGCGCTCCGTAGTAGCGCAACGCTGGCGCATCCGACAAGGCACGATGGATCGGGACACCTCGCTGGCGGTGCCGACGCTGCTCGCTGCAGCGGCACGTCAGCGTGGCGCACAGGTCAATCTGGAGTTCGCCTGGAATCGCCCGCATAGTGGCGATTACGACCTGGAAGCGCTGTTTGCATGGATCCAGACGCAGGTAAGTTAGGCTGGTGAGCCCGGATATCTCCGGGCGCAAAAGCATGTGCTCAAGACGTCACGCTGCGGCGCTTTGCCGCAGTGGCTGCATTTTCAATTCGGCTGCAACATCCCTAGCCATGCCAGCAACATCAATGCAAACCAGGAGAGCAAAATTTCCGCCAGGGTCAGACGGCGTATCTGTCGCAGGCCATTGCGATGATGACGCATCGACGGCACCAGTACATACCTGTTGAACACGGCAATAGCCATCATTGCGCCAACCACCAGGATCTTCACGGTCAACAGCGCTTGATAGCGAAAATGGAAGTCCAACGGCAGTCGTCCGAGAATGAGGAAGGTATTGAGCAAGCCTGTCAGGAAAACCAATGCCACCACTGCATGGCCGATATTTGAAAAACGCCGCAAGATTGTACTGACCAGATCCGGATGCGCGCGGCGATATTGGTCTGACAGGATCATCAAGACGACAGGCAACGCGCCTATCCAAGCGCCAACGCTCCACACGTGGAGAACGTCGTTTGCCTGATGCAGTACTCCCGCCCTTCCCTCATGCATGACGGCATGACCGGTCAGCGCCAGGCTCGTCAGTATGATGCCGCTACCCGCGATGCATGCAAACAGGCCCACGCGATCCGATTGCGTCACGCTGAGCAGGAGCAGGCAAACGGCGACCAGCTGGGTCCACCATGCCGTACCGATTGAGGTCCCGTTGGCTACCGCAGCGAGCATGTCAAGGTGCCAGGCATCAGCCCAGCCATCGCCAAGAATACTGGCTTGCACGGGCAAACTGGCAAGCACGGCAGTCAACAGAAGTCCGAACAAAAGACGTCGCCATACGCCCAGGCGTTGCCATAGCACGCTCCTGAGCGGCTCTGCCACCAGCACAAACAAGGTCAGGCCGGAGCCCCACAAAAACAGTGCCGCACCATCGAGTAACAGCCGGCAAAGCCCCAACAGAAGCGTGGGAGAAATCAAGGCGCTACGGAAAAGCTATAGCTGCCCTCGGTCTTGTGTCCATCCACGGACAAGGCATGCCATTGCACCGTGTAGGTACCCGGTGCCAGTCGCGTGGGGATCCCCACCATGAATGACTTCCCCTCGTCCATGAGCATGGACTCACCCAATTTGACTTCCTTCTGATCGGGGCCTGACAGCCTGACGCCGCTGAATTTCAGATTCAATCCCTCGGAGAAAGTGAGTGTCAGCTCTGCTGGTGAAGCCACTACCGCCTGATCGCCAGGAATGGCCGTCTTCAGGTGGGCGTGCGCCCAGACGAATTGCGCCAGGAAAAGACTGGAAAGGATCACTAGCGACAGGAGGCGCTTAACGTTTTTCATTATCTTCAATTCCGCTATGGGATCGGCTGAGGGGATGTACTTACCCTGATCGGTCCGGTGATTTGATTCATGGAAGCTGACTGAGCCCGCATCCGGGCGCACATCTTCGCGGGCGACAAGTTTGCCACGACCAAGGCGCAGCACATGCGACATATTGTCGCAGACAAGCCGAATGTGCATCTGACGAAAATCTTACAAATCCTTTACAGGCAAGGACTTCCTGTCGTTTTCTCACAAGAAGGCTGCGTTTCTGTGACCGGCCGGATCGGCTCCTTGGGCGTTAGAATCTGCGCCCATGAAAACTCGCCTTCCCCGCATGCGCATGATCGCGTGGCTCACCATTGCTGCCCTGCTGGCAATGATGTGGTCGGGAGTGGTGCAAGCACGCATCGGTACCAAGCTTGCCTTAGCTTGGAATGACATATGTTCCGTCTCCGATGATCCAGCTACGACTTCAGGTGGGGCCAGTAGCAAAACCGGGGATGTAGCCCATGCAGGGCACTGCATGTTCTGCGCAAAGCAGGATCTTGCCCACGCATTGCCGCCGCGGTTGGACCTGTCACAGCCTGCATTGCGGATATCGCTGGCCGTCGAACTTGTCCAGGGAGCGCGACGGACACACACGGCCTGGGCAACTGCCGCCCCACGCGGCCCACCGGGTACACGCTATTGATTCACCCGCTGCGGTCACTGTAGCCGGCATCCCCGCCCGGACGCCCTCAAGAGGCGTTGAAGAGGCTGTGTGCCGCGCGTGACTGGGCCTTTCTCAGTCACCCCACGATACCTTCCCCGAGACACTGACATGACAAAAAAATCCCGACCACGCACCCTCGCGTATCCTGCCCGTTCGCTGCCAGCCCAGTTGCGCCGCACGATTGCATATGCTCCCTATGCAATGCCCTTGCTCTGCCTCGCCGCTACTGTCCAGGCCGAGGAATCCGCCAATGCGCTGCCCGCCATCACGATCAATGCCCAGAGTCCATTGCCGCTGCAAAATCAGGTATCGGTCGGTTCCAATCTGGATCTGACACCATTGCAGACGCCAGCCAGCGTCACCGTCATCAACCGCCAACAACTGGAAGAGCGCGGCGACGCCAGCATCACCGATGCCATCACCCGTGCGCCCGGCTACAGCGCCATGGGCCACCCGGGCAACAGCGGCAGCGCGCTGTCGGCACGCGGCTTCACCGACGCCACCTCCGTGATGCGTCTCTATGATGGCCTGCGCCAATATGGTGGCGTGGGCGTGAGCTTTCCGTTCGACACCTGGAACATTGACCGTATCGAAGTCCTCAGCGGGCCTGCCTCGGTGATCTATGGTGATGGTGCCATCGGCGGCGTGGTCAATGTGATCCCCAAAAAGCCTACCCGCGGGAAGATCGAAAACGAAATTGAAACTACCATCGGCACCCACAACACCCGGCGCCTGGGACTGGGCAGCGGCGGCGCCATCAACGAGATGCTTTCCTACCGGGTCGACATCGCTGGAGATCGGTCGGATGGCTGGGTCGATCGCGGCAACACGAACAACCTGAGCCTGTCCGGTGCGCTGCGCCTGGATGTCAATCGCGATCTGTTCGTGCAGCTGAGTTATGCCCAGGGGCATCAGCGTCCGATGGCCTATTTCGGTACGCCCCTGATCAACGGTCAACAAGTCGATGCGCTGCGCGAACGCAACTACAACGTGGCTGACGGCACCATCGACTACAAGGACCGCTGGGCGCAACTGGAAGCCCAGTGGACACCCGACGCCGATACCACGCTGCGCACCCGTCTCTATCAGATCAACAGCAATCGCTACTGGCGCAACGCTGAAAGCTATGTCTACAACAACGCGACCGGACGGGTCGATCGTGGCGATGCCACCGAAATCCGTCATGACCAGTCTCAGACCGGGGTAACTACTGATGCGACTTTCAAGGGACATCTGGCAGGCCTGAAGAATCAGGTCTCGGTCGGCTTTGATATCAACTCGACGTCTTTTACGCACACCAACAACACCTACAGTGGCAGCTTCAGCTCCGTCAATCCCTATAGCTTCGACCCGGGCAGCTATGCCAGCGGCGTGGGGATTCCGGCTTTCCTGCCTCGCTTCCGCGCGCGCGCCTCGCAGTATTCAGTCTTCTCCGAAGACAAGCTGGACCTGACCGAAAAACTGAGTGTGCTGGCCGGTCTGCGCTTCGATCACGCTGAGGTCTCCCGCACCGATCTTGCCGGTGGCACGGGTGGCTTCGATCAAGGCTTCTCCAACCTGGGCTGGCGCTTGGGAACGGTCTATGCCATTACCCCTGACCTGAGTGTCTACGGCCAATACTCGAAGGCTGCCGCGCCCGTGAGCAGCATGCTCTTCATGAGCAAGGCCAACAGCAAATTCAAGTTGTCGACCGGACGACAGATTGAGGCGGGCATCAAGCAGGTCTTTTGGGACAAGCGCGGTGAGTGGACACTGGCGGTCTACGATATCCGCAAGAACGATCTGCTGACCCGCGATCCGGCCAATCCCAGTGTGAGCGTGCAGGTCGGACAGCAGTCCTCGCGAGGGATCGAAGCCAGTCTGTCGCTGGCCTTTGCAGAGCAATGGAGACTGAACGCCAATGCCACCGTGCTGCGCGCACGCTTCGATGACTTCACCGAATCGGTCAGTGGCGCAGCTGTCTCGCGTGACGGCAAGGTACCCACCAATGTCCCCGAGCGTCTGGCCAATGTCTGGCTGAGCTGGAACTTCCTGCCGGCATGGACCGCCAGCGGCGGCCTGCAGTATGTCGGCCCGCGCTATGCCGACAATGCCAATACGATCAGACTGCCCTCCTACACCACCACTGACCTGGCGCTGCAATGGAAGGCCACGCAGGCCACCACGGTCACACTGCGTGCCAACAATGTTTTCGACAAGCGTTATTTCACCACGGCGTATTACACCACCACCCAATGGCTGTATGGTCCCGAGCGTGAAGTTCAGCTGACGCTGAATCATCGCTTCTGAGCTTGATGAAGAAATTGACAGGCAGCCTGCGGCGCTGGACCTATCTCACGCACCGCTGGTGCGGTGTCGCCGGCTGCCTGCTGATGGCGTTGTGGTTTGTCAGCGGCATGGTGATGCTGTTCATCGGTTATCCCAAGCTCACACCTTCGGACCGATTGGCGGCATTGCCAGCGCTGAGTGCCGCGCCACAGTTGCCCTCGCAGGTCATGGGAGATGTGCCGGTCAGCCGGCTGCTCCTCAACGCTGCCTCCGGGCAAGCACGCTATATCGTCCAGCGCGCCGATGGTAGCCTGATCAGCATGGATGCTTCCAGTGGCGTCCAGGCAAAGGGCTTCAGCAGCGCTGCGGCACTGCGCAGCGCCAAGGTATTCTCAGGCAGTGACGACGTTCTATACCTGGGCAGCATCGATGAAGACCGCTGGACTCATTCGGGCAGCCTCAACCCGCATCGGCCCCTGCACATGGTGCAGGTCGGCGATGTTGCGCAGACCTTGCTCTACGTTTCCTCCCGGACCGGTGAGGTCGTGATGCAGGCCACCCGGTCTCAGCGCATGTGGAGTTATGTTGGCGCGTGGCTGCACTGGCTTTATCCCTTGAAGAACCAGTCGCGCGATCCGGTCTGGAGCTGGACCGTTATTGCGCTCTCGGCCGGCTGCGTTCTGGTTGCCTGCAGCGGCATCGTCGTGGGGCTTTGGCGCTGGCGCTTTGCGCGACCTTACAAATCGGGTTCCCGCTCGCCCTTCGCCCCGGGATGGATGCGCTGGCACCATCTGCTCGGGTTGGGCTTTGCTGCCATTACGCTGACCTGGATTTTCAGCGGTTTGATGTCGATGAATCCACTGGGTATTTTTTCACCGACGCAATCGCCGAACCTGGCGCGCTACGACGGGGCCATTGTCTCCCGGCAGCACATGGATCGCACGCCAACGGACATCCTGCAGGCACTGCAGCGGGATGGTTTCCAGGCCGTCGAACTGGAGTGGAAGAATCTTGGCGGCCATTGCTTCGTGCTAGCACGGGATGCCGCAGATGGCACGCGCATCGTCACCACGGATGCACAGGGTCTGCTGGTGCAGCGGCGATGGCCACAGGCCGTACTGCAAGAGGCCGCTGCAATGCTGCTGCCCGCCAAACTCATGCAGGCAGAGCTGCTCGATGGCGGTGATGCCTATTACTACCGCCGTGCGCCGGAAGCCATGATCGGCGGCGCCGAGCGTCGCCTGCCGGTGCTCAGGTTGCGTTTTGATGATGCGGGCAGCACCCTGGTCTATATCGTTCCGGCCACCGGACAGGTCGTTTTCAGCGCCGACCGCGCACAACGTCTGGGGCGCTGGCTGTTCAGCTTCCTGCATAGCTGGGACCTGCATTTCATGCTGGCTGCAGTCGGCTGGAGGGAGGCTGTGCTGATCCTGCTCAGTCTTGGGGGACTGGGGCTTTCTCTCAGCGGGATTGTCATCGGAGTGCGTCGTGTCGATAGAAAGATGAGAAGTCGCAACTAGAACTCGTTGAAGTCCCAAGGACAGCGATCTTTTGCTTGGCTGGCGGCTGACAGTTCAGGTGTCGCAGATGATCTGCTTAAGTCGTTCTTTGCATTAGCAATGGTATTTTTCTTCGTTGAAAGCCGGCGCGCCAACGGACAGACTGCCGCCTTTGAGCGTGAGCACCTTTGCTCATCGCGCACCTCCTTGCCGGCTTTTTGCATGAACGACTTCTTCACTCCCATTACCGGCTCGGTGCTACCGCGCTTCGCCGGCATCCCCACGCTGATGCGGCTGCCGCCCCTGACACTGGAGGACCCGCGTCTGGCCGAGCTCGACATCGCACTCGTGGGTGTCCCCTGGGACGGCGGCACCACCAACCGTCCCGGTGCACGGCACGGTCCGCGCCAGGTGCGCGATGCCTCCACCATGGTGCGCAACGTCAACCGTGCCAGCGGCATCAATCCCTTTGCGCTGTGCCACTGTGCCGATCTGGGCGACGCCCCCGTCAATCCCGTGGACCTGATGGATAGCCTGCAACGCATCGAGTCCTTCTTTGCCAAGCTGCATGCCGCCGAGGTGGCCCCGCTGGCCATCGGCGGCGACCATCTGGCCAGCCTGCCCATCCTGCGCGCACTGGGCAAGGATGGACCGGTGGGGATGATTCATATCGATGCCCATACCGATACCTGGGACACCTACTTCGGCGGCCACAAATACACCCATGGCACAGGCTTCCGGCGGGCTATTGAAGAAGGCGTGCTCGATGCGCGCCGTACGGTGCAGATCGGCATTCGCGGTGCGCTCTACCACGATGCCGAAGATACCTGGGGCCAGCAGCAAGGCATCCGGGTCATCGATATCGACGAGTTCCATCAGCTCGGACACGACGCCGTCATCGCCGAAGCACGGCGTGTGGTGGGGGATGGCCCGACCTACATCAGCTTCGACGTCGATGGCCTGGATCCCGTCTACGCGCCTGGCACCGGCACCCCTGAAATCGGCGGCTTGACGACGCTGGAAGCCCAGCGCCTGCTGCGCGGCCTGCAGGGCTTGCATCTGGTCGGCGGCGACGTCGTGGAGGTGTCGCCGCCCTTCGACCCCAGCGGCAATACCGCACTGGTGGCCGCCACGCTCGCCTTCGAAATCCTGTGCGTGCTGGCGCACAGCGTGCAAGCTCGCAAAGGGTCATCCGCGAAATCCGCATAAGGAACCGCGAAAACGGTCGTTGTGCAAGCCATGCGCGCTTTGCATACTCATCAACGACGCAAGCTTGCGCGCCCATTAAACCAAGAACAGGAACAGACCATGCACATCACAAGAAGAGTATTCAACACCGCCATTGCCGCCCTGCTGCTGACCGGAGCCACAGCCGCAGGTGCAGCCGACAAGCCCATCGTCGTCGGCTACCAGAGCGATGCCCTGCCCTCGTCCCTGGCCATCGCCAACGGTGAATTCGAAAAGGCCACCGGCAAGAAGATCGACTTCCGCAAGTTCAACTCCGGCGCCGACGTGATCGCGGCCATCGCCGGTGGCGATGTGCAGGTGGGCTACGTGGGTTCGAGCCCGCTGGCCGCAGCGGCTTCGCGCGGTCTTGACGTCAAGGCCTTCTACCTGGCCTCCATCTCCGGGACCGATGAGGCGTTGGTGGTGCGCAATGGTTCGGGCATCAACAGCATTGCCGACCTGAAGGGCAAGAAACTGGCCGCAGCCCCCGTTTCCACCGACCATTACCAGTTGCTGGCGCTGATCAAGAGCCAGGGGTGGACAGAGAAGGATGTGAAGGTTTTTGCCATTCCCCAGCCTGAAATCGTGGCCGCCTACAATCGTGGCGACATCGACGGCGGGTTCGTCTGGGACCCGGCTCTGACCGAACTGAAGAAAAACGGCAAAGTTCTGGTGACCTCCAAGGATGTGGCCGACAAGGGCGCGCCGACCTTCTCGGCGTGGATTGCCACCGGCTCGTTTGCCAAGGAACAGCCTGAATTCCTGAAGACCTTCAGCGCCGTTATCGACAAGGCCAGCCTGTCCTTCCAGAACGACAAGGCTGCCTGGAACAAGGATAGCGAGAACGCACGCCTGCTGGCCAAGCTGCTCGGCGGCACACCGGCCGACCAGGCTTCGGGCCTGCAGAACCTGAACCTGGTACCGGTCAGCGCCCAAGCCTCGCCGGCCTGGCTGGGTGGCGGTGAAAACTCGGGCCTGGCCAAGATCCTCAAGGAAACCGCCGTGTTCCTGAAGGAACAGAAGAAGATCTCGGACGTGCTGCCCAGCTATGCCGCCTTCGTCACCCCAACGGCGGTGACTGGCCTGAAGTAAGCCTCCCCGTCGATACCGTCTGCGAGCCCGCCGTGCTGATAGCCACCCTGTCGCACGGCGCTTGCGTTTGCACGGTTTGGAAAGAACACACATGTTGAAAGTAGAAAACGCCAGCGTCTTCTTTGCCGGCCGGGACAAACAGGTGGTCCATGCGCTGGACCGGGTCTCGCTGGAGATTCCCGAACGCGGCTTCGTAGTCGCGCTGGGCACCTCGGGCTGTGGCAAGTCGACCTTGCTCAATGCCATGGCAGGATTCCTGCCGCTCTCCGAAGGCAGCATCACCCTCGACGGCAGACCGGTCTCCGGACCTGGTGCCGAGCGTGGCGTAGTGTTCCAGAAGGACAGCCTGCTGCCCTGGAAATCGGTTCAGGACAACGTTGCCCTCGGTCTGAAGTTTGCCGGCGTGCCGCGCAATGAAAGCCGCGACCGTGCGCAGGAGTTGTTGCGCCTGGTAGGACTGCAGGATTTTGCCAAGGCTGCCCCCTACGAACTCTCGGGCGGCATGCGCCAGCGCGTGGGCCTGGCCCGCGCTTTGGCTCCGGATCCCAAGATCCTGCTCATGGATGAGCCCTTCGGTGCGCTCGACAGCATGACCCGCGAACAGATGCAGGAGCTGCTGGTGTCGGTCTGGGCGCGCACGGGCAAGCAGGTTTTCTTCATCACGCACTCCATCGAGGAAGCGCTTTTCCTGGGCACCGAGGTGATCGTGATGTCACCGCGTCCAGGCCGCATCGCGGCGCGTTTCGAGACCGATTTCGTGCGCCGTTTTGCCGCCGAAGGCGATGCCCGGGCCATCAAGACCGAACCTGCCTTTGCACAATTGCGTGAAGAGATTCGCGCCATCGTCCACCAGTCCGAAGACCTCGTCACATCATGAGCGACCAAGTCCAACCCCTCCCCTTGCTCGATTCCCTGCGCGCAGGGACATCGGCTCCCCCCGCGGCCAGTGCGCCGCCGCGCCTGGTCAAGATGCGCAGCTTCGGCATCGGCGAAGGCTCTACGGTGCGCATCAGCATGGCCGCCGGCATCGCCATCCTGGCCCTGTGGTGGCTCATCGCGCAGACCGGCTGGGTGCCGCCCCTGTTCCTGCCTACCCCTTCCGAGGTCATCAATGTGGCCCGGAGCATCTGGGAAGACGGCTACGCCAATGCCACCCTGACCGAACACGTGGGCGCAAGCCTGCTGCGCATCCTGACCGCCGGTGTCATTGCGGTCTCGCTGGGCATCCCGGTGGGCCTGCTGATGGGGCTCAATCGCTGGGTCAAGGGCGTGCTCGATACCCCGATTGAATTCTATTGGCCCCTGCCGCCGCTGGCTTACCTGCCCTTGATGATCATCTGGCTGGGCATCGGTGAGGCCTCCAAGATCACCCTGCTGACCCTGGCCATGTTTGCACCCGTGGTGCTGTCGGCGCAGGCGGGCGTACGCTCGCTGCCGCTGGAGCGGGTCAATGCGGCGCTCTCGCTGGG
>Ga0182006_1000602_pt1 | contig 26160 bp, 19 predicted proteins | sample Sormic07211104_1_FD_123022 | JGI IMG/M metagenome (GOLD analysis project Ga0182006, IMG submission 123022) | Rhizosphere microbial communities from Sorghum bicolor, Mead, Nebraska, USA - 072115-104_1 MetaG | ecosystem: Host-associated > Plants > Roots > Rhizosphere | place: USA: Nebraska...
CGATAACTTCAGAATTTCTCCATAATTCGATTATAGTTTTGATTAAAATTTAAGCTATGAAAAGGTTTTTAGGAGTGCTGTTGATTTTAGTAAGTTATAGAAGTCATAGTTATGCTGCTGCCATTATCAGGTACACTCAAAATATAGATTCGCTTAAAAGCATCCCTACAGATTCTCTAGGGCAATGGTACACTGGCCATCCGATCCCAAAAAGAAAGTTTCAGGCTACGACATTTATTGCACCCGTTTTACTTGCCGGCTATGGTTTTGCCGCCGTTTACGATCATGGTGCATTACATCAGCTTGATGTAAGTACCAAAGCGGAATTACAGGAAGATCATCCTTTATTTGCGGCCCATGTTGATGATTACATACAATTAGCACCGGCAGCTGCGGTATATGCATTGAATTTATCGGGCATAAAAGGCAAACACAATTTGTTTGATGCTTCGATGTTATATGTTACATCAGCTGCGATTATGGGAGTTTCTACCCATTTTGTAAAACAGGGCGTTGGTAGAGAACGGCCAAATGGAAATGGAGAAAATTCTTTTCCTTCAGGGCATACTGCATCTGCATTTATGGCGGCAGAATTTCTGCACCAGGAGTATAAAGATGTGAACCCGTGGATTGGCTATGCCGGTTATTTTGTCGCCACTGCCACCGGAACATTGCGCATGTACAATAACAAACACTGGTTTAGCGACGTGGTGGCCGGCGCTGGATTCGGAATTGCTTCTACAAAGATATCTTATCTTATTTATCCATATATCAAAAGCCTTTTTACCACAAAAAAAGATGGAAATTTTACGTTTATGCCCTTCCATCAACAAGGTAGCACAGGTGTAATGCTTTCGGGCAGATTTTAATATTGTTCAATATTTTTTGAGTTGAAATCATCCAAAAATGAATATAAAGTTGAAATACCTGATTTTATGCGTGGTTACTTTTTGGGTGACAGGGGCAGTGGCTCAAATCCCGTCAAAAAATCTCGATTATTATTTAAAACAGGCTCAATTTACAAGTGCGGTGCTTAAAGATTTTCAGAACCAACAACGTTCCGTAGGGATAGACAGTTTGATTGTTCGGGCTACCGGAGGCCCACAGGTTACGGTCAGTTCTGCAGGCATGTATGCGCCAATTGTGCGTGGCTATGGTTACGATGAAGTGCTTACCAATGGGCAGGCGCTAGAAGCACTACTTAATGTGAATTATGATCTGCTGAACAAGAAACGCATCAATAACCAGCTCGAGGCCATTAAAATTCAAAGCGATTCCATTAAATATGCCGGGCAACTGTCACTATATGATTTGCAAAGATCTATTGCCGATCAATATATTTTAGCCTATGCCAGCCAAGAACAGGTAGATTTTAATCGGGAAGTGGTTATGCTGCTCGAACAAGAAGAAGCATTGCTTAAAAAATTAACCAGAAGCAATATTTACAAGCAATCAGAGTATTTAACTTTCCTGGTTACGTTACAACAACAGCAATTGGTGGTAAAACAGGCCGAACTGCAGTTTAAAAATGACTATGCCACTTTAAACTATTTGGCTGGTATTTCTGATACCACAGAGGTAAAGTTAGCCGATCCCCAATTGCAGGTCGCTGGTACCTCAATCGACCAGGGCTTTTTTAATAAACGTTTTGATATCGACAGTTTAAAAAACGTCAATCAAAAAAACGCGATCAACGTTAACTATAAACCCAAACTTGAGGTGTACGCAAATGGAGGATATAATTCTTCATTTGTTTTGCAGCCTTATAAAAATTTTGGGACAAGTATTGGTTTTACTTTTTCCGTTCCGATTTACGATGGTCATCAGAAAAAAATGCAGTACAATAAACTCAGTCTTTCTGCTAAAACCATATCCGGTTACCGCAATTTTTTTGTCCGCCAGCAACAACAACAGCTAAACCTGATCCGTCAGCAGATTAACCAGACCGATGCGCTCTTTCCAAAAATTAACGAGCAGATCCGTTTTAGCAAGGGTTTGATCGAGGTAGACAGTAAATTGGTGCATACTGGCGATTTAAAAGTGGCCGATTTTGTTATTGCGATCAACAATTATATGGCCGCTCAAAATTTGTTGCGCCAAACCCATATTAACCGTTTAAAACTGATCAACCAATTTAACTACTGGAACCGATAACCATGAATAGCTATCTAAAATTAATGTGTAGTGGTATGGCCACGCTGTTTGTTTTTTCGGGATGTAATCATTCTGCCCCGGCAGAAACCGTAGATGAGCCCTCGCCAATTACGCCTGTTCAGGTAACTACTGTTCGGGATAGCGCTCTTTCAGAATTTGTAGAGCTTTCGGCAGTTTCAGCCTATCTGGAGAAAAGTTTTGTGAAGGCGAATATCAACGGTTATGTAGAAAGTGCCCAGGCCGTAATGGGCAAGCAGGTGGGGAGCCATCAATTGTTGTTTAGTTTAATCACCAAAGAAGCAAAATCGATTGGTAATAGCGTAAATAAGCTCGATGCCGGGTTTAAATTTTCTGGTATATCCAATATCAGAGCCGATCAGGCGGGAACAATTATCCAGGTAAATCATCAAAAAGGAGATTATGTGCAGGATGGAGAAGCTTTGGCCACCATCAGCAACCGCAATAGCCTGGTTTTTCTGCTCGATCTGCCTTACGAATATCATCAGTTGATCACTCAGAATAAAAGCTTAGTTATTCTCTTACCAGACGGAACCAAAATGACCGGAACGGTTTCAGGAACAATGCCTGCTGTCGATTCATCGGCACAGACCCAACGTTATATCCTTAAAGTGGGAGCGGGCAAAGATATTCCCGAAGGCTTGATTGCGAAAGTGAGGTTAACGAAGGTAAACCATGCACAGGCCCAGGTATTGCCAAAATCGGCGGTATTGGCCAACGAAACCGAGGATGAGTTTTGGGTAATGAAACTGATCAACGATTCAACAGCAGTAAGAATAAACGTGAAAAAAGGCATCGAAAACCAAAATACAATTGAAGTGCTCGATCCTAAATTTTCGAAAACCGACCGGATTATTACAGCTGGCAATTATGGATTAGCAGATACCGCCAACGTTAAAATCCAGAAATGACGATGAACAAGTTTTTTATTTCTCATAAAAACCCAATCCTTGCAGTATTAATCATCATACTGGTTGGCGGAGTATATGCTTTCACTCAGCTAAAAACAGGGCTTTTTCCAGAAATTACCTTTCCAAAGATCAAGATTATCGCTGATGCAGAACTCCAGCCGGTTGATAAGATGGTCGTTACCGTAACCAGGCCTTTGGAGAATGCGGTAAAACAGGTGCCCGATCTTCAATTGGTTAGGAGTACCACTAGTAGGGGCAGTTGCGAGCTTTCTGCGTTTATGAACCCCGGGGCCGATATTGATCTAAGCCAGCAGCGCATAGAATCGCAGATTGCCAAAATTAGTGCTTCATTGCCAGCGGGGGTTAATATTTCGGTAGAGAAGATGAATCCGTCTATCCTTCCGGTAAGTGGATACAGCTTAGAAAGTCAGAATTATTCGTCTGTTGAATTAAAGAAAATTGCCACCTATACCGTAAAACCTTTTCTTTCGCAGGTTGATGGTGTTTCTGAGATCCGTGTAATTGGTGGTAAGCGCAAAGAATACTGGCTGGAGCTTGATGTGCAGAAAATGCAGACGCTAGGAATTGCTCCAGATCAGATCAATAATGCACTCAGCCAAACTAATTTTATAAAATCTAATGGCTACCTCGCCGATCACAATTACCTGTATCTGTCTGTAACCGATGCTACTGTAAAAAATAAAAGCGATCTGGAAAATCTGGTGCTGAGCAGAAAAGGCAACCGGATTATTAAGGTAATAGACGTTGCCAAGGTAAATATTCAGCAGAGTGTAGAATATACCCGCATCAATGCCAACGGAAAAGATGGAATCCTGATTGCCGTAATCAAACAGCCTAACGCCAATCTGGTCGATCTTTCTAACGAGATGTTTACCAAAGTAGAACAATTGAAACACATCCTACCAGCGGGAGTAAGTATTAAACCTTATTATGTACAGGCCGATTTTGTAAACGAATCGGTAAAAAGTGTACGCGACAGTTTATTACTTGGTTTGGCATTGGCCATTTTGGTGGCTATTATTTTTCTAAGATCGTTCAAGGCAAGTGTTACCATTTTAATCACCATCCCGGTTACGCTTTGTTTAACCCTAATTATGCTTTATTTTATTGGATATTCGCTCAACATCATGACCCTTGGCGCCATTGCAGCAGCCATAGGTTTAATTATAGATGATGCTATAGTGGTGGTAGAACAGATTCATCGCACACATGAAGAACACCCCGAAGAGCTTACCATGAGGTTATTGAGCAAGGCGGTGACTTATCTTTTCCCGGCCATGTTGGGGTCTTCTATCAGTACGATTGTGATATTTGTTCCCTTTGTATTGATGACGGGTGTTGCAGGTTCTTATTTTCAGGTGATGACCAATACCATGATTATTACCCTGGTCTGTTCCTTCTTTGTTACCTGGATTGGTTTACCTGTGATTTACCTTTTGTTTACCCGCAAAGGGGGAAGCCATGCAGCAAACGGCAAAAAAGTAATCGTACATGAAGTTAAATCGCAAAACTGGGTGCGTTATTTTATACAACGACCTTATATCTCGATCATATTTATGCTCGCACTGATCGCATCGATTCTGCTCGTTTTCCCACATTTAAAAACCGGATTTCTCCCCGAAATGGATGAGGGTAGTATTGTATTGGATTATGCTTCGCCTCCAGGTACTTCTCTCGAAGAAACCGACAGGATGCTTAAACAGGTAGAAAAGGAAATTGTTAAAATTCCTGATGTTCAGGCGTATTCGCGAAGAACAGGAACGCAGATGGGTTTTTTTATTACCGAACCCAATACTGGCGATTACCTGATCCAGCTGAAACATAACAGGACAAAAAGCACTGACGAGGTGATCTCGGAGATACGCACGCATATCGAAAATACACAACCTGCATTGGTAATCGATTTCGGGCAGGTAATTGGCGATATGCTGGGCGATTTAATGAGTGCTACCCAGCCCATCGAGGTGAAAATTTTTGGCAATGATCAGGAAAAACTGCAGGTTTTATCTAAGAAGGTAGCCGATCTGGTTTCACATGTAGATGGTACAGCCGATGTATTTGATGGCATTGTAAGCTCCGGGCCAACGGTAAATATTCAGCCCAATTTTAATATGCTGGCACAATATGGTGTGAGTCCGGTATCCTTTCAATCGCAGCTTCAAACGGCAATGCAGGGAACTTTAATTGGCAATTTATACGATAAGCAACAACTTTCGCCCATTCGTATGGTTTACCCTGGAAGCAGAACTTTTAGCGTGGCTGATATCAGTAAGCTTAAAATTTTCTTGCCCGATGGAACAACAGTACCCATTCAGCAAATGGCAAAGGTTGATCTTAAAGCAGGAATTGCCGAAGTTGCAAGAGAAAACCTGCAAACCATTGGGGTAGTTACTGCAAGGCTCGATAACCGCGATCTTGGTAGTGTAATGAAAGATCTTCAGAAAGCTATAAATGCAAATGTAAACCTGCCTTCGGGTTACCACATCGAATATGGTGGTGCATATAAAGAACAGCAACAATCGTTCTCCGAACTGCTCACCATTCTTATCGCATCGAGTTTGCTGGTGTTTAGCGTAATCTTATTTCTATTTAAAGATTTTAAAATTGCTTTTCTCATTTTATTGATCTCGGTGCTGGGCCTTTCTGGGAGTTATTTAGCCTTGTTTTTAACCCATACCCCCCTAAACGTAGGAAGTTACACCGGGTTAATCATGATTGTGGGCATTATCGGCGAAAATGCGGTATTTACCTTTCTACAGTTTAAAGAATCCCTTGCCAAACAAAGTGTTGATGATGCCATAACCTTTGCTATCTCTACCCGGTTACGACCAAAATTAATGACTGCACTTGGTGCAATTATTGCCTTAATGCCTTTGGCTTTAGGTATTGGAGCTGGTGCACAATTGCATCAACCCTTGGCTATAGCCGTAATTGGCGGTTTTATTGTAGCTATGCCTTTATTGCTCATTGCCTTACCAAGCTTAATCAGGGGAATTTATAAATAGTAGAACGGAATATAGGGCTATTGGGTTAAGCTTTTTAACAGTTAATGTTGCTCTATATCTATAGAGAACAAGTGAATTTTATTAATCTATAAATCCTATAGGATGGAGTGTGAGAGGGATGATGCGGCAAACTTACAGCAACATCGTTGTTACTTAAAGCTTAATAGTTGAATTTTATACAAAACTATGTGGGCGAGGTGTAATGATTTGATAATCACCTGTGACTTTAGTTTTTTTTACATGTAATGTATTTTTTGTACAAAATATTAAGGGAATTAATCTGAATGGAGGACGACTAATTAATTCAGTAATAAAAGAGGCTATCTTGAAAGATAGCCTTAATTAAACAATTATAGGGAAATATTAAAAATATATTTACAATTTCATTCTTGTAAAAGTTAGCGCTAAAATATGTTTACGCTGAGGGTGATCAATATTTAAAGATGCTTTAATATAACTTTTAACGCCTAATACTGTATCGACCAAGCCGATTTGTTCTGTATGAAAGATATTAAATCGGTTCTTACGTGCATCGTCAACAGGTGTCTTAGCAATCGCAACAGCTGTTATATTGCTCTCCATACTCGCTAGTAGGGTTTGGAAAGAGGCAATACTGATATCCTCTTGAGTAGGCTCATAAACTTTACTCGTGGTTAGCACATCAATCTATTGTTTAAGATTCTCCACTCTATTGTCGTATGATACCCTCGACTTAGACGGCGTAGTGGCACCATCCGCAGGTATGCTATTTTTCCAAATTCCTCTTAAACGATCAGCAAGTGTTTTAGCAGTTTGTAGCTCGGCAGGATTATCAATAGCTGCCTTTAAATAATTATAACTTCTGGTAATTAATGCATTTAAAGATTTGAAAATGAGCTCTTGTTCATCAACAGCTTTACTATAAGCTGGCAAAACCAAACTTAGGGCACGATTGGCATCGTCTGCATTTTTTAGATAAGATTTCTAAGGCTTCCTCTGAGAGTTTGGATTTAGGAGGATTATAATCATCTCAAAGGTTTTTAAACGGATAATTAAATCTTTTAAATTGGCTGCTTTTTTTGCGTAGCCGCTTTCTGAATTCGCCATAAGCTTTTCTAATTTAAGTAGATTTTTAGTTAATTGTAAGAGAATATTAAGTTTAAATCATCCTCTTCAAATGTAGTAGACAAAACTTTGCCTAAATTTTCTCATTTGGTAATCTTAAAACATCAGGCAAGTACGCCTACCATCAAATTTTCGATTGAAACCCTTTCAAATGCTTCGAAAACCCTGATTTAAGCTCAAATACTTAGGCGAAAAATAACTTCTGCGACATTATATGTGTATGAATAAGACTGTAGAGGTTTTTGCCATGTTTCCCCATTTTGCGCTGCCCCCTGTGGAATTACTTCCCCATATTTTTTATTATTTCTACAGTATTGCCCTTGTTAAAATGTAAAGCCTTTAAAATAGTGATAAAAGCTATAAGCGAAAAGCTTTAACTACCGTTGAGTAGGTAACAGGCGTATGTAGCAAGGGCCTCGCAGCACTACTTAAATAAGCACAGTTAATAGGCGGTTTGCTTTGGGCTTAAATAATTGGTAACGTAAAAATTAGTCAATCGTTTGCGCTGATATTTATGTTGTAATGCTCATTTGCTTGTTCTACTTTTAAAAAATACAAATCAACAAAACCGATAAAAGCCAGCTCAAATGCGTATCCATTTGCTTACAAAAACACTTGTGTTAGCGCTATTAATAACTTTATTTATTAATAGCTGGGCCCAAAAAGAAAACACCTTTGCTGTAGGTGCCGAATCTTTTGAGCTTAATGGCAAGCCTTATGTAATACGCTTTGGTGAAATGCATTTTGCCACTATACCAAAAGCCGGGTTGAAACAATGTTTGCAAATGGCCAAAACAATGGGTTTAAATATGGTTTGTGCTTACTTATTTTGGAATATGCACGAAAAACAGCCCGATCAGTTTACCAGGGTTAAAAACTTTTTAAAAACCTTTAACGCATTAATGTGCTGTAAGTGAATGGGTTTTGATGTGTTAAAGTGTGAAAGAATAGCAAGTAAAACGTTTGTTCAGTATTAACCGGATCAATTAAAAAACTAAACAATAAATATAAATAACACAAATGGAACGTAGAGATTTTATCAAAAATGGTGCATTTACGGCTGCTGGTTTAACCATCCTGCCAACCGGAAGTTTATTTGCATCATCAGACAGTGGAAAAGTAAGAGTAGGTTATATCGGTGTGGGTGCACGTGGTATGAGCCATATTTCTGAAGGTGCCTTAAGAGACGATGTAGAAATTGTTGCAATTTGCGATACCCAGGAAAATTCACTTAAAATCTGCCGTAATTTTATTGCCAAAAAAGGTAGACCTGCAGCAACAGAGTACACTGGTGGCTTAGATGCCTATAAAAAACTTTTAGACCGTAAAGATATTGACGCTGTAATTATAGCAACGCCATGGCAGTTTCACCGCGACCAGGCGGTTGATGCCATGAAAGCTGGTAAATATGTAGGTTGCGAGGTAATTGCAGGTTTAAGTGTACAAGATCACTGGGATATTGTAAACACTTCTGAAAAAACAGGCATGCCTTATATGACCTTAGAAAACGTTTGTTACCGTAGAGATGTTATGGCGGCATTAAACATGGTTAGACAAGGCCTTTTTGGCGAATTGGTGCACCTTGAAGGTGGTTACCAGCATAACTTAAGAAACGTACTTTTTAACAACGGTAAAGATTATTATGGCGGTGGGGTAGAGTACGGGCCAAAAGCATTAAGCGAGGCACAATGGCGTACACAGTTCAACATCGATCAGGATGGCGATTTATACCCAACCCATGGTGTTGGCCCTTTAATGCAATATGCTAACATTAACAGAGGAAACAGCTTTACCAGCCTGGTATCGTTCAGTTCTAAAGCAAGAGGTTTGGCTGCCTACGTAGAAGAACTTTCTCCTGGCCACCCTAACGCTAAAATTAACTATAAAAATGGTGATGTTACCACTACGCTGATCAACTGTGCAAACGGTGAAACTGTATTGTTAAGTCACGATACCCACTTGCCCAGACCATATTCTATCGGTTTCAGGGTACAGGGAACAAAAGGTCTTTGGATGGATGTAAATAAATCAGTGCACATTGAACATAAATCGAAAGATCATGCCTGGGATAAAGCTGATGAATGGTTTGCTAAATACGACCACCCACTTTGGAAAAAATATGAAGCAGAAGCTGTAGGCGCCGGTCACGGTGGTATGGATTGGTTTGTATTTAATGGATTTATCCAGGCGGTAAAACAGAAAAAACAAACACCTATTGATGTATATGATTCAGTTACAATGAGTGTAATTATGCCACTTTCTACCAAATCGTTAAAAGAAGGAAATATGCCACAAAAATTCCCTGATTTTACAAAAGGAAAATGGAAAGATCGAAAAAATACTTTCGCTTTAGACGATAGCGGCTTTTAGTCTCGATTGCGGGTATTGCTTATGGCGTACCCGCATATTTTAATACGCAACTTTATTCAGGTAGAACAAATGGTTTGCCTGAAACTATTTTTATTCAAAATATATATTAACATCTTATGTTTCAAGCAGTTTTAGGTGCTTATGGACTTAACGCAGAAAAATTTAAAATTGAACCTTTCGGCTCGGGCTTAATTAACCATACCTGGAAAGTTTACGGTGAGGGATTAGCCTATATCTTGCAAGAGGTAAATACGGAGGTTTTTCGACAGCCTCAAAATATTGCTCAAAATATTGAGACAATAAAAAAATATCTTGATCAAACAGCCCCTAAATATTTGTTTGTTGCCCCAATTGCGGCTGCAAATGGAGATGATTTTGTGGTTATTGACGATCATTTTTACAGAATTTTTCCATTTGTGGAAAATTCTTGCGCTATTGATTTTGTACATCAGCCTGAGCAGGCTTATCACGCTGCTAAACAGTTTGGTAAATTTACCAGGATGCTTTGTGCCTTCAATGTGCAAAAATTAAAGCCCACCATAGAAGATTTTCATAACCTGCCTTTACGTGTAGAGCAGTTTAAAAAAGCTTTAGAACAAGCTGGCGATGAAAGGATTAACGAGGCAAAGTTTGCTATAGATGAGATAATCAGACATTACGATATAGAAGAGCAGTATGTACACATGGTAGATAGTGGGGCGCTTAATTTACGTGTTGTACACCACGATACTAAAATTAGCAATGTACTGTTACAGGCCGAAACTGGGGTAGGCTTATGTGTAATCGATTTAGATACCGTAATGCCCGGATACTTTATCAGCGATGTGGGCGATATGATGCGTACCTATCTCTCAGAGGCCAATGAAGAGGAAAAGGATTTTAGTAAAATAGCCATTAGAGAAGATGTTTTTGCCGCAATACACAAAGGTTATATGGAAGAAATGGACCAGGTTTTGGCCTTTACCGAAAAACAGTTCTTTATTTATTCGGGTAAATTTATGATTTATATGCAGGCGGTAAGGTTTATAGCCGATTTCTTAAACGGCGATATTTACTATAAAACAAATTATCCTGAGCACAACCTGGTGAGGGGCTTAAATCAGATCGATTTATTAAATAAGTACGTCGCCAAAGAATCGAAATTTGAAGAGATTATCAAGAAAATTAATGAAAATAGAGTAAATGACGCTAAAATAATATTGAACTAATAAAGGTAAAGGCAAGGTGTTCAGTTTTTATGCTTCATCGTTTGGGCTGGACATTCCTCTTACCTTTTTTATAACCGTTTCTTATTCCGTTATCCCTTAGTGGGTTATACTCCTGTTATATAGCGCGCAAACGTTTGATAAAGGCAAACAATAGCATTATTTGCTTTTTGCTGTTGAGAAAAAGATTTACTTTATCAGATGGCTTGTTCCTTGCCCAGGGTTTCAAAGCAATCGCTTGTTTCTTCAGCGCAAACAGCCTCCACCGTATTGATTTTAAATACCCAATACTTCATTAGCGGATAGTTAAAGCCATAAGAAACAATACTATCGATTAAAAGCCTGCCAAGTTTATAATCCAGATTTAAACTTCGGTGCAATAAGTAGGTGCCAGCTGATTTTAGTGAAATACTCCCCAAAACCACGGTAAAAAACCGGATTAGCTGTCCGCTTGTAGAACTGCAATACCCATCGTTGCTTTTAAATGCCCAAAAACGGTTAATGCAAAAGTTAACAATCCCACCCATGGTGCCAGAAATCAATATCGAAATGGTAAAGTGGATATGCAGCCATTCGGTTAGTAGGATCATTAATCCATAATCGGTAACGCCACCAGAAAAAGCCGATACCTGTGCTTTGAGAAAAAGTTTAACAGATGCCCAGGTCATTATAGCTTCTCCTCACCATCTTTAGCGTCGCCAGCTTTTAAAAGTTTAAACGTATCGATAATATTGATCACCAACAACAGCGATACCATAGCAATTGCGAAATAAGTAATGGCGCCGGTAAATAAGGTTTCGGCAATTAAGATAAGCGAAATAATTACGCGTAACTCTGTGGGGCCTAAATAGCCAGAATCAATTTGGTAAAAGCCTGTAATTTTATAACGCAGTTGAGAAATAATCATCGACCAACCGTACAATACCACAAAAAGAAATGCGAAAATCTGTGTGTTACCATCAGCGTAATAATAATAACCCAAACCGATCAGGATAATGCTGAGCCAATCCATCACAATATCGAGCGCAAAGCCGTACCATTTCCGTGGGATTTTACGAAAGTACGCCAATCGGCCATCGAGCGAATCGCCAAGCCAGTTGATCATAAAACCAAAAATTCCGATCAGCAAATAACTTTTCGCATAAAAGCCAGCCAAAATAAAGCTTAAAAACACAATTAGCGATCCGAACATCCCAATTCCTGTCATCACATTGGGCGTAATCCACTTAGGAACCCTTTGAAGCAAAAATAAAATCAGTTGCTGTTCGCCTTTTCTTAAAATATTTGTCCTTTCGCGGTCTGCAAATACCCTTTTGCCATCTAAATGGTCTTTTTTTAGTTTAATAATAGCCTCCAATTTAAGTGCCGATCAAAATTACGCCAAAGAGAATGGCTGTTCCTGGTCGGTAAAATTTTAAACTGATCTTCTTCGGAATATCTTTAGAATAATCAGTTATTCGCTTTAGCTTCCCCGATCTGACCAGGTAAGTAAACAATAGGGCAAATAACATAAATTTATTTTACAATTCCGGTGAAGCGCTGATAAAATACTGTTGGACTATTCTCATTTTTTGGGGCATATTTACCTGCGATGATGGGTACGTAAATTACACGCCTCCTGCTTTCCTCGCCTCGAACGGCCGATTCTGCTACCCTGTGCCACAGTCTTCCATCATGGATGGTTAAATCTCCTGCTTCTGGCAATATCGATACCTCTTCAGCATCAGGTTTATTATCCAGGAAATATTTTTTGCGAAAGAGCATTTGGTAAATACTTTGTTTATGGGTGCCAGGGATAATTTTTAATCCACCATTTTCAGGCTTTAAGGTACTCAGGTGAATGCCTACATTTAGCATCGGGTTAAGTTTAGTGCCGTAAAAAATATCTCTTAAACCATCAGTATGCCAGCCCATTTTACTGAATTTGCTTTCTGGTCCGTTAATGTAGTGGTTAAACACCATACCGTCTTTTTCTTCAGTACCTAAACGTGCGCCATCGCCAGCCAATTGAAGCAATGCGTTAAAGCGTGGATCCAATAGGAGGCCACTTAGCGTTTGATGCTGTTGGTTAATAAAAGCAAACCGTTGCACAATTGCTGAGCCATCAAGATCTTTTCCGTATTTAATTGGCACGCCGTTTATTTTTTTAATATCTTCCTGTATCCATTTTTGTTCTACTTGTTTAGAAGCGTCGATAATGGAAGAAACTGTTTCGGGTTTGATGAAATTCTTGAAATGGATAAACCCATTTGTATTAAAAAAATCAAGCTGTTCCGGTGTTAATTTTTCAGATAAGGTAAAGGTTGGATACGATGTGGCCATGTGTAAAAATTTAAAAGATTTAGGAAAAAGATAAATTGGAGGTAGAGTTATGCGCAGCAACAGCACATTCGCATGGGCGAGTGCTTCGGTACTGGAGGAAAATAAAACATGTTAGTTTTATTCGACATAGTCTATAGAATTAGTAGTATTTAATACAAACGTAACATATTTTTAATATTCCAAAGAATTTTATTTAAAATATTTGAAATATTTTTTTTAGGATGGAGCTGCAGTAGGGTAGAAATGTGGAAATAAAGACTACTGAAGCCGTTTTTATTATAATTTTATTCGTTGTGTTGGATATTACCATGCAACTCTCATACGCCTACAAGAATAATTCATGAAGATGAGGCATGTGATCAGTCAGATGGTAACATCTGAAGCACAACCCAATGGCCTAAACAGTATTTCATTTTTAGGATGAATAGTGCACTCACCTTTGTTCCTAAACCCGAATGTAACGAAAAGCCCGTAAACGAGGAACGAGTGCGGACTTGGAATGGAATGCGGGGCTGAAGCTGTGAAGCACGCAGAACTGCTCATTTTCAAATCAATTTTACAAACTATGCCTATTTATCCGCGGCGTTGGATGTTACCATCCAACACGCATAAACCAATCATGATTCGTAAAAACAAACTATACGATCAGTCAGATGGTAACATCTGACTGCACAACCAAACTTCCTACCCCTGACTTTCAGACTCTTTAAGTCTTATAAATCCCCGCGGCCATTTTTTCGATTAATCCTTTTGGCAGGATCCTGTTGGCATAAACACTAATGATATTGGTAAAACCAGGAATAATTTCAGATTTTTTGGCAAACATTCCTTTTAACGCGATTTCAGCCACTTCATCAGGCATCATGTTAAACTTTTCAGCCATTTTGTTAAAGGCATCTAGTCCGGCGCGGTGTGCAAAACCAGTATCAACAGGGCCTGGGCTCAAACAGCTTACAGATACCGGGCCATCTTTAAGCTCGAACCTTAAAGCCCTCGTAAAAGATAAAATAAAAGCTTTAGTTGCCGAATAAATGGCCAAGGTTGGTACTGCCTGGTAGGCTGCAGTACTGCAAACGTTAAGTATATAAGCCTTTTTTTCTGTTGAAAGGATTGGAAGCATTAAGTGGCACAATGAAGTTACCGTAGTCATGTTTAATTGACACATTTCTAACTGGGCACTTAAATCCAGTTCTTCAAATTTTCCCCATAATCCATAACCTGCATTATTAATCAGGATATTAATGGCGTAATTCTTTTCTGTTATCCAATCGTATACTGCTTTTGGGGCTTGGGGCTGGCTAAGGTCGATTGACAAGATATCTACTTCAACACTATATTGGTTTTTGATCTCCGTTTGTAAAGCGCTTAATTCACCGCCTGAACGGGCAATAAGCAACAAGTTGATTTTTCTCTTGGCCAGCGCAATGGCCATAGATTTTCCAATCCCTTTACTGGCTCCGGTTATCAGTGCATACTTCATCTTTGTTTCCAACATTTTTTTACTTCAAACGGTTTAACGCAAATATCAAATAAATTAAATCTTATGCCTTATTTATTTTAAAATGATGAATGATTAAACACCATGTAGGTATCTTTTTTGAGTTATTATTTTTAACAAGTCTAAATAATGCTAGCTTTGCCGAAATTTAAAAATTGCATGAAACTCCAGTACATAAAATTTTTCGCCACTGCGCTTATTCTGTTATTCACAATTCCCCTCTTTGCGCAAACAGGAAAGGGCACACTTACCGGACAAGTTGTCGATTCGTTAGGGAACAGCATACCATTTGCCAACATACAGGTTAAAAAACAAAATCTTAAAACCACATCGGGTAAAAACGGTGTATTTAAGTTGACGGATGTTCCGGCAGGAAACCAACAGATCAGGATTTCGATTACTGGTTACGATCAATTGGAACAGGCCGTATCGGTTACTGCAAACGATACAATTCAGGTAATTTTTGTTTTAAAAGAGCAACGCTCAGAACTTAACGATGTAATTGTTTCGGCAAGTAGACGACCTGAATCTTTGTCGCAAACACCATCTTCGGTAACGGTGCTTACAGCAAAGGAATTAAATACACAATCTACAATTAGTCCGAATTTGGCTAACATACTATCTTACAGTGTACCTGGATTGGGTTTTTCTACCAACCAAACGGGTAACTCTGGTCAGACTTTGCGCGGGAGAAATGTTTTGGTATTAATTGACGGTATTCCGCAATCTACTCCATTAAGAGCAGGAGGAAGGGATATCCGCAGTATTGATCCTTCGGTTATAGAACGTGTTGAAGTTATTAAAGGTGCTACCGCCATTTATGGTAATGGTGCAGAAGGAGGTTTGATTAATTACATTACTAAAAAAGCAGATAAAGGAAAATCATTTGGAGGTTATTCTCAAGCCGGAATTACAGGGAATTTAAAAGGAGATAGCACCATTGGCTACCGCTTTTCGCAACAGCTTTACGGCAAAACAGGTAAGTTCGATTATCTGGTAAGTGGTATGTTCGAAAAAACCGGCGTTTTTCGCGATGCTGAAGGCCTGGTGATTTCGCCAGAGTATGGCTTAGGCGAGACTAAATCTTATAATGGCTTTGTAAAACTGGGATATAACTTTACTCCAAAACAGCGTTTGCAGGTGATGTATAATTATTTCAGTTCCAGACAGCATTCTAAATACCTAACCAAAGATGGGGTTTACGGTCAATCGCCGGCTATTGGTATTTATGGAAAAAGACTGGGTGAAGATGAAGGAACAAGATTTAACCATAATGCTAATTTACAATACGCCAATCAGCAGATTTTCGGTAAAACAGATTTAACGGCCAATGTATATTATCAGGACTTTTATACCATTTATTCCAACTCAGCATCATTTTTCGGCAGCGGCCAATCGGCTATTACCTCAACCAAAAAAGGCGCAAGGGTAAATCTGAACACACCTTTTAATATTACAGATCAGGTACCGTTGCAATTGAACTATGGTTTGGATTTAATGAACGATAAAACTGCTCAAAGCTTAACAGATGGCCGTTTGTGGGTGCCTAATATGAATATGGTGAACTTTGCACCTTACTTTCAGGCTTCTGCAACTTTCATTAATGATTTAACCATAAAGGGAGGCTTAAGGGTAGAAAATATAAACATTGATGTAGACGATTTTAATACCCTGGCTACCGGTGCGAACGGTGCAGGAAGTATAGCGGTGCAGGGCGGTAAATTAAATTACAATGCTTTAGTGTTTAATGCTGGCGCACGTTATTCGAAATTCAAGTTTTTTAACCCTTTTATCAGTTATGCGCAGTCGTTCTCTGTGTTCGAGCTAGGTAGGGTACTAAGGGCAGCAAAAAGCAATACTTTATCGCAGTTAGAAACTAAACCAATCATCGTAAACAATTACGAAGCTGGTTTTAGCAGTACCGTAGGTAAACTGAATTTTAGTGCCGCTTACTATTACAGCACGTCTAAACTGGGTGCCAATCTTTTAGAAGTTAATGGAACTTACATCTCTCAACGTATTCCAGAGCGTGTATATGGATTTGAAATCCAGGCAGATTATCAGGTTTTGAACGATTTAAGCATCGGTGGTAATTATGCACAGGTAGAAGGGAAAGGCGATGTAGACAATGATGGCAATTTTAACGGAGAGAAAGATGTTTATTTAAACACAACCCGTATCCCACCATCAAAAACCACTGTTTACCTTAAGTATTCAGGTATTAAAAACTTAAGTTTAGATGTAAACTGGATGCGTGTAGGAAATCGCGACCGCTTCAAAACCAATGCGGCAGGTAAATATTTAATTGGCGAAGGTCCGGTAAAAGCCTTCAACTTATTTAATGTTGCAGCAGTATATCAGGTTACACAGCCTTTAAAACTATCGGTAGGTGTAGAGAATGTATTGAATAAAGTTTATTATCCTGCCATTTCTCAGTTTTATGGCAGCAATGTAAATTATGTAAGGGGGAATGGACGCAGATTTAACCTATCGCTAGGTTACGCTTTTTAGGCAATGAAGAACAGGAATTTTAAAAATACCATCAGGAACATTCATCTCTGGCTCGGCCTGGCTACTGGCCTGGTGGTATTTATTATTAGTGTAACTGGTGCGCTGTATATTTTTGAAGAAGAAATCAGAGATTTTACACAAAAAGATTTCCGCTACGTAGAACTTCAACAGAAGCCTTTTGTAGGTTTAGATCATATCATTTCAAATTTCGAAAAGTTATCATCCAAAGACCAGTTAAGGCTAATCAGAATTGAAGATGGATTTTCAAATGCAACAGTAGAAATTACCACTAAAAAGGGAATTGTTTACTATTTTAATCCTTATAATGCCGCCTTGGTAAAAAAAGGTGGCGAAGATTGGCTTCAGGTTGTAGAGCACATCCATACCTCCCTGTTGCTAGGAAAAACAGGAAAGTTCATCATGCAATGGTCGGTGGTTATTTTCGTGCTGATGCTGATAACGGGGCTGGTACTCTGGTTTCCTGGTCAAATGCGGTTATTAAAACAATCTTTAACGATTAAAAGAAAAGCCTCGTTTAAACGGTTAAATTACGATCTACACAACGTATTAGGCTTTTATGCATCAGTTGTGCTATTGGTTACTGCTTTGAGTGGTTTGTACTTTGCTTTTAAAGAGGTGAAAAATGCGGCTAGCTTTTTTACCGGAAGCAAATTGGGGCAAGGTAAAACCATCGTTTTAGCCAAACCCACACGCATTGATTCGATACCTGTACGTTACAATAAAATTTATACTGAAGCTAAAATTAAATACCCTGGTGCTATTTCCACTAGTTTTTCGCTGCGTGGCAAAGGTGAACTGCGGTTAAGGATGATTTATCCCTATCGTTGGGCACGCAACCAGAATACCTTTTTTTATGAGGAAGCTACAGGCACAATGACCAGGGCTAAACTGTATAAAGATTTTAATGGGGCAGATTTAATAGAAGCCACCAATTACGATCTGCACACAGGCAGGCTTTTAGGATTGCCGAATAAAATTCTTTCTTTTTTAGCAGCTTTGGTTGCAGCGAGTTTGCCGATTACAGGTTTTATCATCTGGTGGAAGAAAAGGAAAAAGCCCAGGAAAGCTAAACCTATTCTTACCTCAAATTAAATCAAATCGCAGTGAAGCCAGCGCTGTATTAAAACCTGAAATCATTTATTAAGCTGCTCTGCATATGCTTTAAGCTGGTTCAGCCCCGATTGACAGAATTTCTGTTGCATGGTCATATCAAGGTTTGGAACGGGTTCAAAGATTTCGGTAAGCGTAACAGGCTTATTTCCTGTAAAGGTGATCAGGCTTTTCCGCTTGTCGTCTAGTGTATAAGCAATTCGCTCATGCTCAATAATTTCGGTGTAAGTTCCGCGAAAATCAAAATTTTCGGTTCCGTCTTTTTTGGCCATAACGTATAAAAAACCACCCCCTTCGATTAGGTTATTTTCAATTTTCTCATTAATCCATTCGTCAGATGGAGCATTCCATTTAATGATGTGCTCGGGTTCATTCCAGATTTTCCAGATCAGGCTAATTGGCTGGTTTATTTCAACGCTGGCAGTTAAAGCATTCTTGTTCATATCGGCTAAATTATGTCCTAAATTAACTGTTCCAGGCCTACTTTTAGGTGGCCATTGAAGACAAATTCAGAGGTGGTTTGGGCAATTTGTTGATGTGCAATATTTTTCGATTAAGCCTTAATATAAAATAACATTCCTCTGGGTTGTATGGTCAGTATTATTTTTATTGTTTTTCTTTCAATAAAGTCCTTAATCTATATTTTAGTTGCACGATGCGCTTGATGGTCCAATTTGCGGAAATTAAACCTAAATGAGGATTTAATTGGCCTTATAATTGTTAAGAATGAAATCTTTTGCTTTTCCTAAGCATTAGGTTTTTCCAAAAATAAATAGTCAGAAATGTCAGATAAACCAAATTATGATGCAGAATTCTGCGGAAATTTACCAATTCACCACATTAATTCCATTCAAGATTATGGATATTTAATCGTATTGGATAATAAAACCTTGGATATTATACAAATCAGCGAAAACTTAAGTACAATTACCAATGAGGCACCAGCGCAGATGATAAATAAACATTTATCATTATGGTTTAGCCAACAAGACATAGATAATATTATTAAACTGATTAAAGGAGATGCGAAAGACAGAATTCCAGTTAATCTGACATTTAAAAATGAAGACGAAAAATTGCATTTCAATGGTTTGGTCCACGTTAAGCATGACTATACCTTATTGGAAATAGAAACTGCTTTAACGGAGGGCCAGAAAAGTTTTTCAGACGTTTTTCAGGAAGTAAGACAGTTTATTTCGGCCATGGAGAGTGCCTCAACACTGGAGGAAGTGTGTAATGTTGCCATTAAGCAACTACGTCAGGTTTCAGGTTTCGATGGAGTAAGAATGTATCAGTTCGATGCTGCCTGGAACGGGACAGTAATTGCCGAGGAAATTTCAGGTGCATTGGAAAGTTATCTTGGGCAAACTTTTCCGGCTTCTGACGTACCTAAACAAGCAAGGGCACTTTACCTTAAAAATCCTTTCAGGCTTATTTCTAACCGTGCATATAAACCTGTTAGATTGTATCCGGTTATCAATCCTTTAACCAACGCCTTTATCGATCTATCTGATTGTAATTTACGGGGTGTTGCGGCTGTACACCTGGAATACATGCAGAATATGAACGTCAGTGCATCAATGTCTATCAGGGTATTGCATCACGATAAACTCTGGGGGCTAATATCATGCCATCATATCGAACCAAAATATCCAAATGTAGATATGCGCTATATTTTCGAGTGGCTTTCGGTAGAAATTTCCAATCGCATTACCGCTATATTAAGTCAGGAAGACTATCAGCGATCGGCTTTCAGACTTGAAAAACGAACCATTATCACTGATCTTATTTACTCGAAAGATGATATTATCGAAGGCTTGCTTGAAGATGAAAACTTAAATATTCTTTCTTTGTTTAATGCAGGCGGAGTGGTGGTAAAAATGGGTAACAGAATCGAATCGCGCGGAAATGTACCTGATAAAGTTGAAGTATATAACCTGATGTTATGGCTTGAGGGAAAAGAAACTGATAAGGTGTATGCCAGCGATCATTTAAGTGGGGTATATGAGGAGGCGAAAGCATATGAAAAATTTGGAAGCGGGATTTTGGTTATCCCGATTGATGGCCGGAACGGCGATTATATAATCTGTTTCAGGCCTGAAGTAATACAGCAGATCAAATGGGGTGGCGATCCTGAGCAGGTGATCAAATTTGATAAAGATGGTAAAAACTATCACCCACGAAATTCGTTTAAGCTTTGGCTACAAACCGTTTATGGGCAGTCGTTGCCTTGGAGCAATAATGAACTGGAAATAGCCGAATCCTTAAGGAATTTTATATTTGAATTTAGAACAAAGCAACTTTACAATTAGCTTAATGGAAAAAAAGCAGGAATCGGTATTGAATAAGCGTTACGATAAATACATTGTTGCCATTGGTGCATCTGCAGGTGGCTTGGAAGCCATTCATGAGTTCTTTGACCACATGCCGGCAAACTCGAGTTTTTCTTTTGTTGTGATCCAGCATCTTTCTTCCGATTATAAAAGTTTATTGGTAGAGCTTGTAGGAAAGCACACCCATATGAAGGTGTTCGAAGCAGCAAATGATATGGCCATCCAACAAGATTGTGTATATATCATTCCTAATAATAAACTTATGACCTTGGTTAAGGGGAGACTTAAGCTCGCTGATAAATCGCAGATTAAGGCACCTAATACCGCAATCGATCATTTTTTACATACCCTGGCGAAAGATAAAAAAGAGAAAGCAATTGCGATTATCCTTTCAGGAACTGGTACCGATGGTACCAAAGGCATACAAAGCATAAAAGAAAACGGTGGAATGGTTATCGTTCAGGATCCGGGGTCTGCTAAATTTGATGGTATGCCCAATTCGGCCATTGCATCTGGCAATGCCGATCATATAATGGTTCCTTCTAAGATGCAGGAAGAACTTTTTAGCTATGTAAATGAAGAACCTGTTAAAGTGCTCGAAAATGGTAAAGTTAATGAAGAACTGCTCGACGAGGTGTTTAAACTGGTGCACAACATTAGTGGAAATGATTTTAACCTGTATAAAACCCCCACTATTATCAGGCGTATTGGCAGGAGGATGAACGAGAGAGGTATAAAAAAACTCGACCGTTATGTTGATTTTTTGCGTAACAATACAGATGAAGTAAAGATTTTAGCGCAGGATTTCCTGATTGGGGTAACTAAATTTTTTAGAGATGAGCAGGCTTTCGTAGAACTTAATGAGTTTGCCATCAAAGATATCGTTAACCGTAAAGAAAACGGTGATGTGATTAAAATTTGGGTTTGTGCCTGTAGTACCGGGCAAGAGGCATACTCCATTGCGGCACTTGCAGATGATTGCGTAGAGCGATCGGGCAAAAAGATCGAGATAAAAATATTCGCTTCTGATATTGATGAAAAAAGTATTGAGATTGCCTCTCGTGGTGAATACCCGGTGTCGGTAAAAAAAGAAATACCCACTAAACTTTTTAAGAAGTATTTTGTACAGGAAGGAAAGCACATTAAAGTTGTTGCAAGCCTACGTAAACAGGTTGTTTTTGCCAAACATGATGTAATTAAATCGCCTCCTTTTATTAAAAACGACCTGGTTACCTGTAGAAACATGCTTATTTATGTCAATAGCATCCTTCAGGAAAAAATTCTTTCCATATTTCACTTCTCCCTGCTGCCAAATGGATATCTGTTTCTGGGATCGAGTGAAACTGCTTCTTCTATGAAGGCTGGTTTAACTGAAGTTTCAGGTAAATCGAAAATCTATAAAAAAACTGGAAAAATCAATTATTCCTCTTACAATACCTATAATACAGGTGCTAAGGCTGCAATTGGCCAGGAACGTAAAAAAGTCGGTAACACTGAGGTGCTACAAAGTCCGTTAGAAAAACGTTTGGCCGATTTTCTTTCATCAGATCTGGGCTATGTTGCGGTATTTATTGATAAAGCGTACATCATGCAGGATGCCGTTGGCGATTACCGCCAATATTTATCGCTTCCTGAGCAAAGTATCGAACTCAATATTTTAAAGATGGTACCGCGGGAGGTATCTATCGTGCTCAATACCGGGTTGCGGAAAGCCTGGAAAGAAAATAAAAAGATTGAATTAAAGAAAATCCGTTTTACACAGATTACTAAAGATACTTTTGTAGACATTTCCATTGTACCGGCATCCCCGCTTCATACCAATGGTTTTACCATGGTAGTTTTTGCAGAACATGTTTCAGAAGTTGTTGCCGATAAGGATGAATTTGTTCTTTCTGGCTTTCATGATGCTAACCAATCTGAATATGTATTTGAACTGGAGGCCGAACTGAACGAAACACGCTCTAACCTGCAGCTGGCTGTAGAAGAAATGGAAACTACCAATGAGGAACTCCAATCAAGCAACGAAGAACTACTTTCAGCCAATGAAGAGCTCCAATCCAGCAATGAGGAGCTTCAATCATTAAACGAAGAGTTGCACACCCTAAATACCGAACACCAGTTAAAAATCAAAGAACTGATCGAATTAAATGATGATTTGGATAATTATTTCAGGAGTACCGATATTGGTCAGATTTTTCTCGACGTGGGAATGTTTATCCGCAAATTTAATCCTGCGGCAGTAAGTATGGTGAATCTTATCGAATCAGATATTGGCAGGTCCATAGAACACATTTCGAACAATATTAAGGCAGAAAATCTAATCAGCGATATTAAGAAGGTGCTGCTGAATGGGCAGGTAATTGAAAAGGAAGTACAACTGAAAAATAATACCCGATGCCTGATGCGTGTAATGCCTTATTTAAGGAAAGATAAGCGGGCAGATGGTGTGGTGATCTCTTTTGTAGATATTTCCAAAATTACAGAATTGAACAATATCATAAGCGGTGTTTTTAATGCAAGCCTTAATGGGATTTTGGCATTTAAAGCAGTGAGAGATGCTAAACATTTTATTGTGGATTTTGAGTGCAGCACCTATAACGATTCGGCACTAAGTATTTTAAAGAAGAACAAATCGGAGCTCACTGGAGCCAGGTTGATGAAAATGATTCCTGAACTTACGGTAAGTAATCTTTTTAATAAATATGTTGGCGTGGTAGAAAACGGAAAGGTGCTCGAAACAGAGCTTCAGTTTTCTAAAGAACAGTGGTTGCAGCTAATTGCGGTAAAAATGTCTGATGGTTTTGTAGCTACATTAACCGATATCAGTCAGCAAAAATTGGCTGAACACAAGTTGAAAAAGAATTATAACGAACTTTTAGGCACGCGCGAAAACCTACGTCAACTAAATACCGATCTCGAACTAAAAGTGAAAGAGCGTACCATGAAACTTTCAGAAAGTGAAGAACGTTTCAACCTGGTGTCGCATGCCACAAACGATACCATTTGGGATTGGAACCTGGCCAATAACACCATGTGGCGGAGCGACAATTTTACTTCTATGTTCGGTTATCAGAAAGATGCACACACCGAAAATATTGCATTTTGGTTCGATAAAATCCATCCCGATGATCGTGAGCGGGTTAAAGCGAGTGTTTATGAGGCCATTAACCACAACGAAACCCAATGGACGGCTCAGTATCGTTTAGAAAAAGCAGACGGTAGTTATGCAACACTGCTAGACCGGGGAAGTATCCTTTTGGATAATCTGCACACCCCTTACCGTATGGTTGGTTCTATGGTCGATATATCAAAACTGGTAGATACTGAGGTGAGATTGAACTCTACAGAACGTAAATTCAGAAAGATTTTCGAATCAAATGTAATCGGAATTTTGTTCAGCGATATTGAAACCGGGCGGATAGAAGATGCTAACGATATCTTCTTAAAACTTTTAGGCTATTCACGATCTGATTTCGAAAACGGAAATATTAATTGGATGCAGATTACACCCGAAGCTTTTTTGCCGATCAGCAAAATATCGCATAAATTATTAAAAGAAAAAGGCTTCTGCCCACCGTTCGAAAAACAATACCTTACCAAAGCAGGCATTCCGGTTGATGTTTTAGTTGGTTCGGCATTGTTAGACGAAGATGTTCAGAACGGGGCAATTACCTATGTTATCGATATCAGCAAGCAGAAACATACCGAGAAAAAACGTAACGAACTTCAAAAGCTGATCAAGAAACAGCAAGACGAGTTTTATAGCATTTTTAAAAATGCACCAGCTTTAATCACCATCCGTAGGGGTAAAGCCCTCAAATACGAATTTGTTAACGAAGCTTTTAAAACTTTTGATGGCGGAACCGATTATATAGGCCGATCAAGGATTGGAAATGGTTCTAAGTTCGAATCACCTGAATTGCTCGAAATAGAGAAAAATGTGCTGAAAACAGGCGAAACTTATATAGCCAGCGCCTATAAGATCGAGCAGCTAAACCGTGCCACAGGAAATTCGGTTGAAAAGTGGTTCGATATTATTCTAAATCCAGTTTTTTCTGATCAGGGGCAAATTGATGGCATTGCTTTTTTTGGTTTCGAAGTAACCGATTTAATGAAAGCACAACAGGCTACTAAAGAGCTTATGCACCGAAAAGATGAGTTTATGAGTATTGCCAGTCACGAGTTAAAAACGCCGATAACCAGTATTAAAGGATTTTTACAGTTTGCATTGAGGATGGCCGAACAGCGAAAGTTTGAGAAAATTTATGAGTTTGTAGATAAGGCGAACCGTCAGATTGGTAAATTGACTGCACTTGTTGAAGATTTATTGGATGTAACCAAGATACAAGCTGGTAAAATGACTTTCAATTTTTCTGAATTCAATATTGCCGGCGTTATTGAAGATGCTATTGATGGTTTACAGGAAAGCATGAGTGAACACCGGATTGTACAGGATATTACTGATGTTCAGGTGTATGCCGATCGTAACCGGATTGAACAGGTTTTAAGCAACTTTATTTCCAACGCAATCAAATATTCTCCTCATGCAGATAAAATTATAGTACAGTCTAAAACAGAGGGCGATTACCTGTTGGTTTCTGTACAGGATTTCGGAATTGGAATACCTAACGATAAAGCACAATTTGTTTTCGACAGGTTTTTCCGTGTAGAAGCTTCTTCATACAGCTTTTCGGGGCTTGGGCTTGGCTTATATATTTCGGCCGAAATTGTTGAACGCCATGGAGGCGAAATCGGTGTAAACAGTAAAGAAGGCGAAGGTTCGGTATTCTGGTTTAAAATTCCGATAAAAGATAAACTGTAGAATCAGTACAGATTTTAAGACTGGTGTTGTATGATTATCTAGATAAAGCAAACAAAAATTGCTTCATTGATGTAATTATAGTTCCTCTAACACGGGAGTAATTTGAAACGGGTAGACATGGATGTGGCTACCCTTTTCTCTTTTTGACAACATTTTAAGCAACTAACTTGTTTAGTTCATTTTATTCATTGTTGTTTAGCTGAAATTAATAACAAAGTATTTTACAGCAAGAACAAAAGAGAAGGCACATTTGCAGATGCTTAATTAGTTTCAAAACCCATTTAAAATCTCCATTTTCCATCCCCCATATTTTTTGTACCCTTGTAAAAAAAATAAAAATGGAGAAACCACTTGTTAATATCACCTATTGCCCTAAATGTGGCTGGATGCTACGTTCGGCTTACATGGCGCAAGAAATTTTGACCACTTTTGTAGAAGAGGTAAAGGGGGTAACTTTAATTCCGAGTGAAACATCGGGCGTTTTTACTGTTCAGGTAGGCGAGAAACTAATTTTCGATAGGAAGCAGATGCAACGCTTTCCTGAAATCAAAGAATTAAAGCAGCTCATTCGTGATGAAGTGAATCCAACCATGAGCCTTGGGCACTCTGATGTTAAGTAAATTTCTTGAATGAGGATATCTTTAGCATAAACACCTGGCTGTTTATATTTTACAATTGTTTTATGCCCATAAAACAAAAAAACTTTCCAAATCGGAAAAGGGTCTCTGTTATAGGTGATTACCTTAAAGCCAGTA
>Ga0182006_1000603_pt1 | contig 26113 bp, 30 predicted proteins | sample Sormic07211104_1_FD_123022 | JGI IMG/M metagenome (GOLD analysis project Ga0182006, IMG submission 123022) | Rhizosphere microbial communities from Sorghum bicolor, Mead, Nebraska, USA - 072115-104_1 MetaG | ecosystem: Host-associated > Plants > Roots > Rhizosphere | place: USA: Nebraska...
GCATTGAGGTAGTGCTCGCGCGGGCTTTCTTCGTAGTCGACGAAGGTGCGCGGCAGCTGGTTTTCTTCTTCGCGCGAGGTGCAGGTGACCTTGATCGATTCGGGATTCTTGACCTTGTTCACGCGGTAGATGCCGGCCTCCACCGGCACCCATTGCAGCAGGTGCGTCAGCCAGCGCGGGCTGATGGTTTCGAGCTGGGGGACTGTCTTGGTGGCATTGGCCAGCTGGCGTGCGGCGTTGTCGCCAAGGGCGGTGATACCACCGACTGTTGCGCTCATGAATCAAGGCTCCGTGTTGAGAAGAAAGTGGCCGCCAGTGTCCGGTAGCCACGGGTTTTCCCTCAACAGGCTATAGCCGCCAAGTTGATCCTTCGCGCAAGACGCGATTGTTCCAACTGCTCGCAGCGCATGAGCAGGCCGACCATGTTGATGCCGAGCGCGGTGGCCAGCTTCTGCGCGGTAACGATCGACGGGATGACGCGGCCGCGTTCGATCTCGCCCACGTAGGAGCGGTTCAGATCGGAGCGCTCGGCCAGCTCCTCCTGCGACCAGCCCTCGCCTTCGCGCAGCTGGCGGATGGTCACGCCGAAGTCTTCGACGAATGCTTTCATGCGCCACCCTTCGGTGCGTTCTGCAGGCTGGCCTGCGTGACGCTCGCACCCGGTTTCACGTCGTCGGTGATCCAGACGTTGCCGCCGATGACCGCGCCCTTGCCAAGCGTGACGCGGCCGAGAATGGTCGCGCCCGCGTAGATGACCACGTCGTCTTCCACCACCGGATGCCGCGGCAGCCCCTTCTGCAGGTTGCCCTCGGTGTCGATCGGAAAACGCTTGGCACCGAGCGTCACGGCCTGGTACAGCCGCACGCGCTTGCCGATGACCGCCGTCTCGCCGATCACGACGCCAGTGCCGTGGTCGATGAAGAAGCCCGCGTCGATCTGCGCGCCCGGGTGGATGTCGATGCCCGTCTGCCCATGCGCCAACTCGGCCACGATGCGTGCCAGCAGCGGCAGGCCGAGCTTGTAGAGTTCGTGCGCAAGGCGATGGTGGATCATCGCGAGCACGCCGGGGTAGCACAGCAGCACCTCGTCGACGCTGCGCGCAGCCGGGTCGCCCTGGTAGGCCGCGAGCACGTCGCTGTCGAGCAGGCGGCGCAGTCCAGGCAGTGCGTTCGCGAACCGGCGCACGGCCTCGGTGGCGATGTCATCGACCTCGTGCGCGGGGCGCGGCTCGTGGCGCGCGTTGTAGTTGAGTTCAAGCCGTGCCTGCGCCAGCAGCGCCTGCAGCGCCGCATCGAGCGTGTGGCCGACGTAGAAGTCTTCACTCTCGTGGCGCAGGTCCGGCGGGCCCAGCCGCATCGGAAAGAGCGCGCCTTTCAGCGACTCGACGGTCTGCGCAAGCGCATCGCGCGACGGAAACTCGCGTGCGCCGGGCTCGCGCGAGCGGCGCTGCGAGTCGCGCCACTCGTCGCGCACGCTGTGCAGCGCACGCACGATGTCGCTCACTTCGAAATGGGCCATGTGTGTTTCTCCCTGGAAGATGTGCCTGGTGCGCTCAGTCCTGCACCCACGGCAGGCCGTGGAAGCGCCAACCGTCGGAGCCGCCGCGATGCTGCTGCGCATCGATCTCGCCCTCGAAGCCTTCGAGCACGTTGAACACCTGCGTGAAACCCGCCTTGGCAGCGGCCTCGGCCGCCAGCGCGGACCGCTTGCCGCTGCGGCACAACAGCAGCACCACGGCCTCCTTGCCGCCGTCCTTCGCAAGCCTGGCTTCGAGTTCGCGCACGAAGCGGGGGTTGCGCGTGAGCGCCGTACCGGTGGCCCACGCCACGTGCAGGCTCTCGGGCACATGGCCGACGAACTTGCGTTCTTCACCCGAGCGCACATCGACCAGCACGGCCAGGCCCTTCTGCACCAACTCCCAGGCCACCGGTGGCGTCACGCCGCCGGCGTAAGGTAAATTGCTTTCGGTGGCCTTGGCGCGCGCCTGTTCCAGTGCTTCGGGCAAGACGAGTTCTTCAACTTCCACTGACATGCTGTGCGGCTCCTGTTATGCGTTGGATTCGCCTTGATGGCGATGGCCACCACTGTAGGAGCCCGGGGCGCAAGCTCAAACAACCGAAAAGTCGGTTCCTAACAACCAGACGTTGTATAGCCGCATGTCAGGCAGCGGCTCCCGCGGTGGCGGCGCGCACGGCCGGCGCGGTCTGATCCACGCTCTGCTTTCAGGAACACCGCCAGGTTCGAGTTGGGCGTTCGCCTCGAAGATGTTGATCCTCCCTGTGCGCTCGACTCCGATGACGATGATCTTTCCATTTCTGAAAGTCACGAAAGCGTCACCTGAACACGACATCGGAGCAATCCAGGAGATCCTTGTTCTCCCACACAGACCCACTGGAGGGTTCGACGACTTCGATCTTCTTTACTGAATCAAGCGAATACCGCTTGTCAGCCGCGTGGACCAGGGCGCCTGTTGCAGCTGCAACCAACGCCGCCATGCCCCGCAGATCGCTGCAAGCACACACCCTCGAAAACGAAAAAACCCGGCGCCAAAGCGGCGCCGGGTCATCGCAGATGCCCGAGGGTCCGTCAGAGCTTCGCGATCGAAACCTCGGTCGACTTCACGAGCGCGACCACGTCGGAGCCCACCTTCAGCTGCAGCTCGTCGACCGAGCGCGTGGTGATGACCGAGGTGACGATGCCCCAGGCGGTCTCGACGTCGACTTCGGAGACGACGTCGCCGCGGATGATCTCGCGGACCTTGCCCTTGAACTGGTTGCGCACGTTGATGGCTTGGATGGACATGATGTTTCTTTCTCTTTCAGGTTGAAGGAATGATCGGGATGGGTAAAACAGGAGCGATGCGATCACCTGGCTGCGGCCAAGGCCTGTTCGAGGTCGGCGATCAGGTCGTCGATGTGCTCGATGCCGACCGACAGGCGAACTGTGTCCTCCGTGACGCCGGCCTTGGCAAGCTCTTCGGGCGACAACTGCCGGTGCGTGGTCGATGCGGGGTGCGTGGCCAGCGAGCGCACGTCGCCGATGTTCACGAGGCGCGTGAAGAGCTTCAGCGCATCGAGGAACTTCGCCCCGCCCTCGCGACCGGCGCCGATGCCGAAGGTCAGCACGCCGCTGGAACGGCCGCCGAAGTACTTCTTCGCCAGCGCATGATCGGCATGGTCTTCGAGCGCCGCGTAGTTCACCCAGTTGACGGCCTTGCTCTGCTTGAGGTGCTGCGCCACCGCCAGTGCATTGCTGCTGATGCGGTCCATGCGCAGCGCCAGCGTCTCGATGCCCTGCAGGATCAGGAAGGCGTTGAACGGCGAGATGGCCGCGCCCGTGTTGCGCAGCGGCACCACGCGTGCGCGGCCGATGTAGGCGGCCGCGCCCAGCGCCTCGGTGTAGACCACGCCGTGATAGCTCACGTCGGGTTCGTTCAAGCGCCTGAAGCGCTGCTTGTGCTCCGCCCACGGGAACTTGCCCGAATCGACGATGGCGCCGCCGATGCTGGTGCCGTGGCCCCCCAGGTACTTGGTGAGCGAATGCACCACGATGTCGGCGCCGTGCTCGATGGGCCGGCTCAGGTACGGCGACGGCACCGTGTTGTCGACGATCAGCGGCACGCCGTGGCGGTGCGCGATCTCGGCGATGGCCGCGATGTCGGTCACGTTGCCGGCCGGGTTGCCCAACGATTCGACGAACACCGCCTTGGTCTTCTCGTCGAACAGCTTATCGAAACTCGACGGATCGCGGTGGTCCGCGAAGCGCGTGGTAATGCCGAATTGCGGCAGCGTGTGGGCGAACAGGTTGTAGGTGCCGCCATACAGCGCGGTGCTGCTGATGATGTTGTCGCCCGCCTCCGCGATGGTCTGGATCGCATAGGTCACGGCCGCCTGGCCCGAGGCCAGCGCGAGCGCGGCGATGCCGCCTTCCAGCGCGGCCACGCGCTGCTCAAGCACATCCTGCGTCGGGTTGTTGATGCGGGTGTAGATGTTGCCCGGCACCTTCAGGTCGAACAGGTCGGCGCCGTGCTGCGCGCTGTCGAAGGCGTAGGCCACCGTCTGGTAGATCGGCGGCGCCACGGCGCGGGTGGTCGGCTCGGGCGAATAGCCGGCGTGCACCGACAGGGTTTCGAATTTCCAGTTCTGCGACATGCGGATCACCTTTCAGAGTTGAAGGAAAAAGCGAGCTGGCGGATTGAATTCATCCAGGAATACCGCGGAACCGGCTCTGCCGGGCCGCTGGTATTGCCCCCAGCGAGGGGGTTGGCGGCCACACGAAGTGGGCAAGCCTGGGGGGTGAACATCAAATTGCCCAGCGCAGGGCATGGGCCGGGGGCGTAAGCCAACTGGCATCGGTGCTTTGCGCGTCGGTCTCTTCGGACTTCTGCAGCACCCTGTCGAGGATTCGTTTTTCAATCGCCGCAAAGGCAGGGTCGCCCTGCGAGCGCGGACGGGCCAGCGCGATGTTCTCGTCGAGTGCGATGCGGCCGTCTTCGATCAGGATCACGCGATCGGCCAGCGCAACGGCTTCCTGCACGTCGTGCGTCACCAGCAGCGCGGTGAAGCGGTGGTGCTGCCACAGGTTCTCGATGAGGCGGTGCATCTCGATGCGCGTCAACGCATCCAGCGCGCCCAGCGGCTCGTCGAGCAGCAGCAGGCGCGGGTGGTGCACCAGCGCGCGCGCCAGTGCCACACGCTGGCGCTGCCCGCCCGACAGGCGTGCAGGCCATTCGTTCTCGCGGTCGGCCAACCCGACTTGCGCGAGCACTTCCTTGCCGCGCGCCTTCGCCTCGTTCGACAGGCCCAGCGTCACGTTGTCGAGCACGCGGCGCCAGGGAAGAAGGCGCGCCTCCTGGAACATGATGCGGGTGTCGTCGTGCAGGCCGTTCACGGCCTTGCCGTCGGTGTAGAGCCCGCCAGAGCTCGGCTCCTCCAGGCCGGCGACGAGCCGCAGCAGCGTGCTCTTGCCGCAGCCGCTGCGCCCGACGATGGCGATGAACTGGCCCGGCTCGATGGTCAACCGGGTGTTGCGCAGCACTTCGCGCGCGCCATAGCGCTTGTGCAGGCCGCGCGCTTCGAGGCGCACGCCACCGGCGATGGCCTGGGGTTGGATGTCTTTCAGAACGGCACTCATGGGTCAGGCTCCAGGCTTGAACAGCGCCACATTCAGCGCATCGATCTTTCGGGGCAGCAGCTTTTCGGCGAAAAAGGCGTCGGCGATACGCTGCTGTTCGACCAGACCCTCGGGCGCCACCGGGCGCACCGCGTAGCTGCGGCGGGCGTTGGCCTGTTCGATGATCGCGGCGTCGAGGCCCCACACCGGGGACAGCAATGCGGCCGCCTCCTTCGGGTTTTGCTTGACCCACCGGCCGGTCTTCTCCAGTTCGGCATAGACCACGCGCAGCACGTCGGGTCGCGCCTTCGCGAACCTGGTGCGCGCCAGGTAGTAGCGCTGGTACGACGCGATGCCCGTGCCGTCGGCCAACACGCGCACCTTCGACTGGCGCTGCGCGGCGGCGAGGAACGGATCCCACACCACCCAGGCGTCGATCGCGCCCTTCTCGAAGGCTGCACGGCCGTCGGCAGGCGTAAGGTAGGCGGGCTCGATGTCCTTGAACGACAGACCGGCATTGTCGAGCGCGGCGATCAGCAGGTAGTGCGCACCAGCCGCCTTGGCAAAACCGACCTTCTTGCCCTTCAGGTCGGCCACGATCTTGAGCGGCGAATCTTCACGCACGACGATGGCCTGCGCGGCGGGCGACGGCGCTTCCTGAGCGATGAAGGTCAGGTCGGCGCCTGCCGCCTGTGCGAACACGGGCACGGTGTCGGCCACGTCGGCGCTGATATCGAGGTTGTCGAGGTTCAGCGCTTCGAGCAGCGGCAGGCCGCTGGTGAACTCGTGCCAGCTCAGCGCGGCGTTGAGCGGCGCGAGCTGCTTCTCGAGCGCGCCCTGTGCCTTGAGCACGGCGATCAACGTCGACGACTTCTGGTAGCCGAGCCGCACGATGACCAGCCGCGCGGCCACGCCCTGTGCAAGCACCGTGCTGGCCCCCATTGCGCCCAGCGTGGCGATGGCCGCGCGTCGGGAGATGATGGACGAATGTGTCATGCCTCGGCCCTCATTTCGCCTTCTTCTGGTAGCCGGGGTGCCAGCGCAGCCACCATTGCTCCAGCCCGCGCGCGAACAGGTCGGCCAGCTTGCCGAGCAGCGCGTACAGCAGGATGCCCACCAGCACGATGTCGGTCTGCAGAAACTCGCGGGCGTTCATCGTGAGGTAGCCGATACCGGCCTGCGCCGAGATGGTCTCGGCCACGATCAGGATCACCCACATCAGGCCGAGCGAGAAGCGCAGGCCCACCAGGATCGACGACAGCGCCCCCGGCAGGATCACCTCGCGGTACAGCTGCCATCGCGACAGGCCATAGGTGCGGCCCATCTCGATCAGCTGCGGATCGACGTTGCGGATGCCGTGGAAGGTGTTGAGATAGATCGGGAAGAACACCGACACCGAGATCAGGAACAGCTTGGCCGATTCGTCGATGCCGAACCACAGGATCACCAGCGGGATCAGCGCGAGCGCCGGAATGTTGCGCACCATCTGGATGGTGGAGTCGAGCAGCGTCTCGGCGAACTTCACCGAGCCCGTCAGCAGGCCCAGCGCGAGCCCTGCCCCGCCGCCGATGGCGAGCCCCGCGAGCGCGCGGCCCGCGCTGACCTTCACGTGTGTCCACAGCTCGCCCGAGGCCGTGAGCGTCCATGCGGCCTTGACCACGTCGACCGGCGCCGGCAGCACGCGGGTGCTGAGCCAGCCCAGCGACGACGCGATCTGCCAGAACACGATGAGCCCGACGGGCACGAGCCACGGCACCAGCCGCTTCGCGACGTTGACGGCGAACCCTGCGAGCGTGCTGCCGGTGTTTTCCACCGGCGCCACGGCCGGCAGCTCCTGAACTTGTTCGGTCATGTGATTCCCTCTTTTCAAGAAACACCGTGGAGCCGGCTTTGCCGGGCCGCTGGTGTTGCCCCCTGCAAGGGGGTTGGCGAAGCGACACGAAGTGCGCGAAGACTGGGGATGTGCGTCATTTCTAGCTTTGGGAAGCGAGGCGCGAGGGCGCGTCGAGATTGGCAACGACTTCGCCGAACGGGCCGCTCAGCGAGCCGCCGGCCAGCTGCGTCTTCGCCTTGCGCGAGAGCAGCGGGAACACCAGCTCGGCGAAGCGGTAAGCCTCTTCGAGGTGCGGATAGCCCGAGAAAATGAACTTGTCGAGGCCGAGCGCTGCGTACTCCTCGATGCGCGCCGCGACGGTCTTCGGGTCGCCCACCAGCGCGGTGCCGGCGCCACCGCGCACGAGGCCCACGCCGGCCCAGAGGTTGGGCGAAATCTCCAGTTCTGCACGCGAGCGCCTGGCGCCGCCCGCATGCAGCGCGGCCATGCGGCGCTGGCCTTCGGAGTCCATGCGCGCAAAGGCGGCCTGGGCGCGAATGACCGTCTCGTCGTCGACGCGGCTGATCAGTTCCTCGGCAGCCTTCCATGCGGCGTCTTCGGTCTCGCGCACGATCACGTGCAGGCGAATGCCGAACTCCACCGTCCGCCCTTTGCGCGCGGCACGGTTGCGCACGTCGGCGATCTTCCTGGCCACCTCCGCGGGCGGTTCGCCCCATGTGAGATAGGCATCGACCTGCTCGGCCGCAAGCTCGTGCGCGGCGGCCGACGAGCCGCCGAACCACACCGGTGGATGAGGGTTCTGCACCGGCGGATAGAGCAGCTTCGCGCCCTTCACGCTCAGGTGCCGGCCCTCGTAGTCGAAGGCCTGCCCGCCGTGGCTGCGCGCAAGAATCTCGCGCCAGATGCGGATGAACTCGGCCGACTGCTCGTAGCGCGATGCATGGTCGAGGTAGACACCATCGCCTTCGAGCTCGGCCTGGTCGCCGCCGGTCACGAGGTTCACGAGCACACGCCCGCCCGAGAGCCGGTCGAAGGTCGCGGCCATGCGCGCGGCCAGGCTGGGCTGATGCAGGCCGGGGCGCACCGCGACCAGGAACTTGAGCTTCTTCGTCGAGCCGATCAGGCTGGAGGCGATGACCCAAGGGTCTTCGCACGAACGGCCCGTCGGGATCAGCACGCCTTCGTAGCCGAGGTTGTCGGCCGCGCCGGCAATCTGCTGCAGGTAGGCCAGGTCGACGGGGCGCGCGCCTTCGCTCGTGCCAAGGTAGCGGCTGTCGCCGTGCGTGGGGAGGAACCAGAAGATCTGCATCACGCGATCCCCGCGCCGGCGGCTTCGAGCACGTTGATCTTTTTGGGGATCAGCTTCAGCGCGAAGAAGGTGTCGGCAATTTTTTGCTGCTCGCCCAGAATGGCCTTGGTGATGGGCGAGGTGCCGAAGGCCGTGCGGCCCTGCGCGAGGTCGGCCACCGGCTTGGGCAGGCCCCAGAGCGCGGCCAGCTCGGTGGCCAGTTCGTCCTTGTGGGCGGCGCCCCAGGTGTCGACCTTGTTGACTTCCTCGATCGCGATCGCGAGCACGTCGGCGTTCTTCGCGACGTAGTCGAGCGACGAGAAGTAGTAGCCGCGGTTGCCGACCACGCCGGTGGCGTCGGCCAGGATGCGCGCGTCGAGCGACTTCTGGGCCGCGGCCAGGAACGGATCCCAGATGACCCATGCGTCGACCGAGCCCTTCTCGAACGCGGCGCGCGCATCGGCCGGCGGCAGGTAGACCAGGTTGAGGTCCGCGTATGCGAGGCCGTGCTTTTCGGCCAGCTTGACGATGAAGTAGTGAACGTTCGAGCCCTTGTTGAGCACGATCTTCTTGCCCTTCAGATCTGCCACGGTCTTGATGGCAGAGCCCTTGGGCACCAGCACCGCCTCGGCCTGCGGACGCGGCACCGTCGCACCCACGTAGGCCAGCGGCGCACCGGCGGCCTGCGCGAAGATGGGCGGCGCCTCGCCCACGTCGCCGAAATCGATCGAGCCGACGTTCAGTGCTTCGAGCTGCACGGGGCCGGCCGTGAACTCGGTCCACTTCACGCTCACGCCGAGCGGTGCCAGGCGCTTCTCGAGCGTGCCGCGGCCCTTGAGCAACGTGAGATAGCCCTTCTGGTGGCCGATGCGGAACTGGCGCGCGGGCGCCTGCGCCAATGCGGCGAACGAGGAAGGCAGCGCGATGGCGGCGGCAGCGCCCTGGATCAGGCGGCGGCGGGGAGCAGAAATCTGTTGTGTCATGGCAAGGCTTGTGTGGAATGCGCCGCGCTCAGGCGGCGGCAATGAAGCTCACGATCAGCGCGATGGCGCTGACGACGACGACGCTCACGGCGAGATCGCCCAGCGCGTGCCAGAGGGAGCGCGGCGTCGTGTCGAGCACGGAGTCTTCGGTTGCAACGGGGTTCATGCGGAGATTCCTTGGTGTTGCAAAACGTCGGGCAAAGGCTGTCCCGCACCGCGCGCAGGCGGTTCTCAAAACAGCGGGAATGAAGGGCGAGGTCGAGAAGCCGGACTCGCGACGAGTCCGCGCTTTCAGACGCTACATCGCACTCGGGAGAACGGCACCGGCTCGAAGCCGTGGGTCGCGGGCAGCTTCAGGCCTTCCGTGGCCAGCACCTCTGTGGCCTCGTTGAGCCGTTCGGCCAGGTCGGGGTGCACCTGGTAGGCGTTCTCGGGCGTCAGCGCAATCTGCGATTCGCTGGCGTAGACGCCCGGCAGGATGTGACGCGCCGCCAGCGACTGCAGCACGGGCCGCAATGCGTAGTCGAGCGCGAGCATGTGGTGCGGGCTGCCGCCAGTGGCCAGCGGCAGCACCGTCTTGCCCTTGAGCGCGTTCTGCGAGAGCAGGTCGAGGAAGACCTTGAGCACACCGCTGTAGGCCGCCTTGTAGACCGGCGTGGCCACCACGACAACGCGGGCCTCGGCCACCTTGGCAATCGCGTTCACGATGGCCGGATGGTTCCAGTCGGCCAGCAGCAGCGCCTGCGCCGGCAACTCGCGGATGGCGAGCCGCTCGATCCGCGCATGGCGCTGGGCCAGGCGCTCGCCCACCGCGTCGAGCAACGCGGTAGAGCGGGACGGGGTCGAGGGACTGCCGGCAATCAGGAGAACGGACACGGGAAGCTTTCGTTTTTGATCTTCGGAAATTCAGGGCGAGCCGGGCCACGGCACTCGTCGAACGGCGCCCTGCACTGCCGGCCTGGCAGCGGGTTGGCTTCTTACTTCTGCCTGGTCGTATAGATCTGGTCGAAGGAGCCGCCGTCAGCGAAATGCTCCTTGTCGGCTTTCGCCCAGCCACCGAAGGCCTGGTCGATGGTCACCAGCGTGAGCTTGGGGAACTGCTTGTCGTACTTGGCCTTCGCCTTGTCCGACGTCGGGCGGTAGAAGTTGCGGCCGGCGATGTCCTGGCCTTCGTCGGAGTAAAGGTATTTCAGGTATTCCTCGGCCACGGCACGCGTGCCCTTCTTGTCGACGACCTTGTCGACCACCGACACGCTGGGCTCGGCCAGGATGGAGATCGACGGCACGACGATCTCGAACTTCTCGGGGCCGAATTCCTTCAGCGCCAGGAAGGCTTCGTTTTCCCAGGCCAGCAGCACGTCGCCCACGCCGCGCTGCACGAAGGTAATGGTCGAGCCGCGCGCACCGGTGTCGAGCACAGGCACGTTCTTGAACAGGCTGCCGATGTATTCCTTGGCCTTGGCGTCGCTGCCGTACTTGCGCTTGGCGAACTCCCACGCGGCCAGGTAGTTCCAGCGGGCGCCGCCCGAGGTCTTGGGGTTGGGGGTGATCACCTGTACGCCGGGCTTGATCAGGTCGTCCCAGTCCTTCAGGCCCTTGGGGTTGCCCTTCTTCACCAGGAACACGATGGTCGAGGTATAGGGAGCCGAGTTGTGCGGCAGGCGCTTCTGCCAGTCCGCGTTGACGAGGCCGCCATGCTTGACGATGGCATCGATGTCGCCGCCCAGCGCCAGCGTGGCCACGTCGGCGTCGATGCCGTCGATGATCGAGCGCGCCTGCTTGCCCGAGCCGCCGTGCGACTGCTTGACCGACACATCCTGGCCGGTCTTGGCCTTCCAGTACTTGGCGAAGGCCTGGTTGTAGTCCACGTAGAGCTCGCGCGTCGGGTCGTACGACACGTTCAGCAGCGTCACCGGACCCTTGGCCGCGGCAGGAACCTGCTGAGTGAACGCCGGCAACGCCGACAGGGCCATGGCACCGGCCGCACCGGCACCCAGGGAAAGCTTGATAAAGTCGCGGCGAAGGCTCATGGTGTCTTGCTCTAAAAAGGCATATCAATGAAGCTGCGTATTCTCAATACGACATATAGAAACTGGAACAACCAAGTTTTCAGTTCTAAATAGCCAAATCAACTAAGCAACCGCTTTCCCCACTTTTCCCGTTCAAAGGCAATCGAAATGGCACGCATGGTTCAGTGCATCAAGCTCGGCAAAGAGGCCGAAGGGCTCGACTTCCCGCCCTACCCAGGCGATCTGGGCAAGCGCCTGTGGGAAAACGTCAGCAAGGAAGCCTGGGCCGCCTGGCTCAAGCAGCAGACCATGCTGGTCAATGAAAACCGGCTGAACCTGGCCGACCTGCGCGCCCGCCAGTACCTGGCGCGGCAGATGGAAAAGCATTTCTTCGGCGAAGGCGCCGACGTGGCCCAGGGTTACGTCCCCCCGTCGGGAAGCTGATCGCCGCTGCTGCGTCGTGAACGCAGAACCGGTGGCCTGGCGCGCCGACGGCGTGCCCCGAAGCGAACGCTTCGACGACATCTACCACACCGAAACCGGGGCCCTGGCGCAATCGCGCCATGTGTTCCTGGGCGGCTGCGGCCTGCCCGAAGCCTGGGCCGGACAGCCGCAATGGCTGATTCTCGAAACCGGCTTCGGGCTGGGCCTCAATTTCCTGACAACCTGGCAGGCGTGGCGCTCGGATTCGGCGCGGCCGCGCATGCTGCACTTCGTCTCGGTCGAGGCGCATCCGGTTTCACCCGACGATCTGCTGCGCGCGGCCGGCGCGTATCCCGAACTGGCGTCCCTCGCCGGCGAACTGGCTGCGCAGTGGCATGGGCTGCTGCCCGGCTTTCACCGGCTGGCGTTCGATAAGGGCCGCGTGCTGCTCACCCTCTGCATCGGCGACGTGCAGCCGATGCTGCGCGCTCAGCGCTTCGAGGCCGACAGCATCTTTCTGGACGGCTTCAGCCCGCAGCAGAACCCTGCAATGTGGTCGGAAGACACGCTCAAAGCGGTGTCTCGCTTCGCGCGGCAGGGCACGCGCATCGCCACCTGGACCATCGCACGGGCGGTGCGTGATGCGCTCGTGCAGTTCGGGTTCACGGTCGAGAAGCGCCAGGGCCTGCCGCCCAAGCGCGATTGCCTGCACGGCGTGTTCGCGCCCGCCTGGACGGTGCGCCGCCGCGGCCCCATGCCCGAGCGAATCGGCACGCCAGACCATTGCGCCGTCATTGGTGCCGGGCTTGCGGGCGCGGCCGTGGCGGCCAGCATGGCGCGGCGCGGCTGGCAGGTCACGGTGCTGGATGCCGCCGAGCGGCCCGCATCAGGCGCTTCGGGGCTGCCCGTGGGCATGCTGGCGCCGCACGTGTCGCCTGACGACTCCCTGCTCTCGCGCCTCACGCGTGCCGGCATCCGCGCCACGTGGATCGAGCTGACGCGGCTGCTCGAAGAAGGCCGCGACTGGCGCGCCAGCGGCGTGCTGGAGCGCCGGCCCGATGGCGACGTGCGCGTTCCGGCCGGCTGGAAAGACGACGGGCCCAACGAATCGTGGCCCGCGAATGGGGCGCAGTTGGCGGCGGTTGGCCTGCCGGTCGATGTGCCCGCCCTCTGGCACGCACGCGCCGCCTGGGTGCGGCCGCACCGGCTGATCGCCGCATGGCTGCGCCAGCCGGGCGTCGAGTTTCGCGGCGGATGCCAGGTGGCACGCCTGGAGCGCCGTGCGAACAGCTGGCAATTGTTCGACCCGGCCGGTGAGTTGCTGACAGACGCCGACCGCGTGGTCATTTGCGCAGGCTTCGAATCGGGCCGCTTCGCCCCCAAGCTGCCCCTGCAGCCGGTGCGCGGCCAGGTCGCCTGGGGCTACATGGCCGACGGCATCGAATTGCCCGCCACACCCCTGAACGGCGACGGCCATCTGGTCGCACGCGTGCCCGATGCCGAAGGCACCCCGATCTGGCTGGCCGGCGCGACCTTCGATCGCGACAGCACGGACCTCGCCCCGACCGCGGCCGACAGCGACTCCAACCGGGAGCGCCTTGCGCGGCTGCACCCGGCGTCGGCCGCTGCGCTGGCTCCTTCGTTCGCGCACGGCAAGGTCCGCAGCTGGGTTGGCATCCGCTGTGCTTCGGGCGACCGGCGCCCGCTGGTCGGCCCGATCGGCGCGGAAGCACCGGGCCTCTGGGCCTGCACCGCATTGGGTTCGCGCGGCCTGAGCTTCGCTGCGCTGTGCGCCGAACTGCTGGCTGCGCAGTGGCATGCCGAGCCGCTGCCCCTGCCGGCCACGCTGGCCAAGGCGCTTGGAACGCAGCGGCTCTAGCCAGCGCCCTGCCCCGAAACTGCCCGCTGTGGTCGATCCGGCAGTCCCCATAGGTGCGCCGATTTTGTGGCATACGCCAGCGCAATCACCGCTTTGCCACGCGAACGCGTGAGAATGCGGCGCATGGCCATCCAGTACGACATCAAGCACACCACCGTCTACCGCTACAAGAAGCCGGTCACCTTCGGCCAGCACCGTGTGATGTTCCGCCCGCGCGACAGCCATGACCTGCGCGTGCTGGCCACCGACCTGCAGGTGAGCCCGCAGGCCTTCACCCGGCTCATTCAAGATCCGCATTCCAACTCCGTGGCGCTGGTGCAGCCGATGGGCGAGGCGACCGAGTTGCGCATCGTCTGCTCGTTCACCATCGAGCAGGTGCCGGCGCAGCAGGACCAGCTGGCGCTCGACCCGGCCGCCGAATTCCTGCCCTTTGCCTACTCGGTGCAGGAGCGTCTCGACCTCGAGCACTACCTGCGCCCGCACCACGACGACGACGCCCAGGGCACGCTGATCCGCTGGGCCCACCAGTTCCTGCACACCGACAAGCCCAACAGCACGCGCGAGGTGCTCGCACGCATGAACGCGCACATCGGCCAGAGTCTCGAATACAAGGCACGCGACGAGGAAGGCACGCAAACGCCGCTCGTCACGCTGGCGCTCGGCAGCGGCAGTTGCCGCGACTACGCGCTGCTGATGATGGAAGCCGCGCGGCGCCTGGGCATCGCGACGCGTTTCGTCTCGGGCTACATCTATGACGCCGCGCTCGACAACGCCGCGCAGGCCCAGGGCGAATCGATGACCGGCGCCGGCACCACGCATGCCTGGCTGCAGGCCTACCTGCCGGGCATCGGCTGGCTGGCCTTCGACCCGACCAACAATCTGATGGGCAGCGGCCAACTGATCCGCGTGGGCGTCACGCGCGACCCGGCGCAGGCGGCGCCGATCTCGGGCAGCTGGTATGGGGATGCCGAGGCCTATGAGGGCCTCGAAGCGACGGTGGTCGTCACGCGCCGCAAGGACTGAACGGGCATCGCCGGGGGCCGCCGGCGCTTGGGCCTCAGCCCCCCGCCGCCCCGCCCAACTGGAACCGGAACACCGCGCCCTTGTCGGGCTGCTGCACCAGCCGGATGTCGCTGCCGTGCAGCTGCAGGATTCGCTTCACGATCACGAGGCCCAGCCCGCCGCTGCTGGCGCTGTCGGTGCGCGAACCGTTCATGAACACCGGGCGCATGAACAGGGCCTTCTGCAGTTCACCCGGAATGCCCGGGCCCGTGTCGCTCACCTGCACCGTCACGCCCGCGTTCTCCGCCCGCAGCTGCACCACGATCTCGCCGCCCTCGGGCGTGTGGCGGATGGCGTTGTCCAGCAGGTTGGTCAGCACGCGCTCGATCATCCCGAGGTCGGCCGACACCACCGGCAGGCCCGGTGCGATGTCGGGCTCGAGGCGTTGATGGCGCGCTTCGGCCGCCAGCTCGAACTTCTGGAACACGTCCTGCACGAGGTCGGCCAGCGCGAAGTTCTCTTTCTCGGGCTTGACCACGCCGTATTCGAGCCGCGCCAGCTCGAACACCTCTTGCGCGAGCCGGCCGACCTTGCGGCTCTGGCCTAGCGCGATCTCCAGGTAGCGCCGTCGCTCCGACTCGTCGAGCGTGCCCGCCTTGAGCAGCAGGGTCTCGAGGTAGCCATGCAACGAAGTGAGCGGCGTGCGAAGGTCGTGCGAGATGTTGGCGAACAGCTCGCGGCGCTGCTGGTCCTGCAGCGTGAGCTCGCGCCATTGCTCTGCGATGCGGCGCGTCATCTGCGTGAAGGCCTGGCCCAGCTGGGCGATTTCGTCAGTGCCGTGGGAGAGGCGCTCCAGCGTGGGCGCTTCGCTTTCGAGTGAAGCGATGCCCTCGGTCTCGAAGCGCTTCACCGCCGCCGTCAGCTCGCGCAACGGCCGCGTGATGAGGCGAAAGGCCGCGAGGCCCGCGAGCAGCCCGAGCAGCGCCACCAGCCCCATCGACCAGAGCGTGGTGCGCAGCACGTTGTCGGCACCCACGTTGGCGACCAGCGCGTCGTGGTCCTCGCCCTGCAGCACCACGTAGACGTAACCCGCATCGCGCCCGCCCATGCGCAGCGGCGCGGCGCTGAATACCTTGGAGGCTGTGAGGCTGCGCGGGTCGTCGCCCGCGATCGGCAGTGGCGCGCCCGACAGCAGCTTGCGGATCGGCCCCAGCGCGACCCTGTCGCGCTTCAGGTGCCCGGCCGGTGCGGCCTGCGCCTCGATGCGGCCGTCGAGCCCCAGCAGGTAGACCTCCACGCTCGGGTTGACGGCCATCAGCTTGTCGAACAGGTCCTTTACCGCTTCCTGGTCGAGGCCGCCCGGCTTCATCAGCTCGGAGTTTTCCGCGATGTGCGCCGCCAGCCCGGTCGACAGGCGCTGGACGACCTCCTGCTCGTGCATGCCGTTGGAGCGCACCTGCAGCCACACCGAGGCACCGCAGCACACCAGCAGCAGCACCGCGAACACGGCCGACAGCCGCCGCGACAGGGTGGCCCAGGCGATCACGCCACGTCCTCCCCGCTCCCGGTGGCTGACAACTTGTAGCCGCGCCCCCACACCGTGAGGATGCGCCGTGGCTCTGCCGGGTCGGCCTCCACCTTGGTGCGCAGCCGGTTGATGTGCGTGTTCACCGTGTGCTCGTAGCCATCGTGCTGGTAGCCCCAGACCTGGTTGAGCAGGTCGAGCCGCGAGAACACCTTGCCCGGGTTGCGCGCGAAGAAGTACAGCAGGTCGAACTCGCGCGGCGTGAGCTCGATGAGCCTGCCGTCCACGCGCACCTCGCGCGCCAGCGGCTCGATGCCGAGGTTGCCGAGCATGAGGCTGCCGGACTCCATGCGTGCGTTGCGCGCCAGCGCATCGGTGCGCCGCAGCAGCGCCTTTACGCGGGCCACCAGCTCCAGCACCGAGAAAGGTTTGGCCAGGTAGTCGTCGGCGCCCAGTTCCAGCCCGAGGATGCGGTGCACCTCGCTCGACCGCGCGCTGATGATGATGATCGGTGTGTAACGCGTCATGGCGCGGGCACGGCGGCAGATTTCGAGGCCGTCGATGCCGGGCAGCATCAGGTCGAGCACCAGCGCGTCCCAGCTGCCGCGCTCCAGCTCGCGCAGGCCGGCATGGCCGTCGGCGGCGTGCTCGACCGCATAGCCTTCGTCGCGCAGGTGCATGCGCAGGAGTTCGGCGATATGGGCGTCGTCCTCGACGATCAGCACGCGTTTGGGGGTGTCCATGGCCTCGATTGTCCCGCCATCCGGGTTCTGGAGTTATCACGATTAATTGAACTTTGCGTGATGAATCGGCCATGGGGTGCGCCCAACAATCCACCCCATGAACAGCTCAGCCATCGCCCCTCCTGCCGACCCGGCCGCGGCGTCCGATCGCCGCCCGATCCATCCGCTGTGGATGCGCATCACGCACTGGCTCAACGCGCTGGCCGTGATGATCCTGGCGACGAGCGGCTGGCGCATCTACGACGCGTCTCCGTTCTTCCCGTTCACCATTCCGGCCGCCATCACGCTCGGCGGCTGGCTCGGCGGTGCGCTGCAGTGGCACTTCGCGGCGATGTGGCTGCTGGTGTTCAACGGCTTCGTGTACCTCGCCATCAATATCGCCAGCGGACGGCTGGCGCGCAAGTTCTTTCCCGTGACGCCCCGCGGCGTCTGGCACGACGCGCTGGCCGCACTGAAAGGCCAGCTCTCGCATGCCGACCCGCGCCACTACAACAGCGTGCAGAAGCTGGCCTACCTGTTCGTGATGCTCGACCTGATCGTCATCGTGCTGTCGGGCCTGGTGCTGTGGAAGTCGGTGCAGTTCCCCGTGCTGCGCGAACTGATGGGTGGCTACGAGTTCGCGCGCCGCATCCATTTCTTCGCGATGGCGGCCATCGTCGCCTTCGTCGCCGTGCACCTCGTGATGGTCGCCCTGGTGCCCCGAACCCTGCTCACCATGATCCGCGGCCGCGCGCCGAAAACGGAGCTCTCCCCCAGCCTTCGCGCACTTCGTGTCGCTCCATCAACCCCCTTCCGGGGGCAACACCAGCGGCCCGGCAAAGCCGGTTCCGCGGTGTCCCACGAAGAGACCGCGCAACTTACGCAACACAGCGCAGGAAAGTGACGTGAAGATCTTCAAAGCCCCCACCCTGAGCGGCATCGACGGTGACGCCGTGCTGCGCGAAGCCCGCACACTGATCGCGAAGCAGCTCGACCAGCCCTCGCGCCGCGCCTTCCTGCAGCGCTCGCTGACGCTCGGCGGCCTCTCGCTGCTCACGGGTTGCAGCCTCAGCGACAACGCGCAGGTGGAAGCCGCGCTCACGAAGATCTCGCGCTTCAACGACAAGGTGCAGGGCCTGATCTTCAGCCCGACGCAGCTTGCGCCGACCTACTCGGAAGCAGAGATCACGCGCCCCTTCCCCTTCAACGCCTACTACGGCGAGGACGAGGTGCGCGAGGTGGACGAGGCCAGCTACAAGCTCGAAGTGACCGGCATGGTTGCCGACAAGCACGCCTGGACGCTCGCCGAACTGCGCGCCATGCCGCAGCAAGACCAGATCACCCGCCACATCTGCGTGGAAGGCTGGAGCGCCATCGGCAAATGGGGCGGCGTGCGCTTTGCCGACTTCCTGCGCCACATCGGCGCCGACACCACTGCCAAGTACGTCGGCTTCAAGTGCGCCGACGACTACTACACCAGCATCGACATGCCCACCGCGCTGCATCCGCAGACCTTGCTGACCCTGACCTACGACGGACAGCCCCTGCCGCCCAAGTACGGCTTTCCGATGAAGCTGCGCATGCCGACGAAGCTTGGCTACAAGAACCCGAAGCACATCAAGGCGATGTTCGTCACCAACACCTATTCCGGCGGCTACTGGGAAGACCAGGGCTACAACTGGTTCGGAGGAAGCTGAGGGGCTGCTGAAGCCGCTCGACTGCCGAAGAAAGCGCGAGGCCGTGTTCATTGAACCGAGCCGATCCTGAAAACGAAACTTCATCAACCACTAGGAAAATTCCAAATGAACAAGCTCACCGCAACCCTGCTCGCAACCTGCATGGCCTTCGCCGGCGCCTCGGCATTCGCCGCGGACGAAATGGTGAAAGACGGCATGGCCAAGGACGGCATGAAGAAAGACGCCATGTCGAAGGACGGCATGAAGAAGGACTCGATGGCCAAGGATTCGATGTCGAAGGACGGCATGAAGAAGGACGCCATGAAAAAGGACAGCATGGACAAGGACGAGATGAAGAAGTAAGCGCCTTCGCAACCGCCATTGACGCCCGGCAGATTCGGCGTCAATGTCGCGTCGGCCGGTTTCCCAGCCACTGAAAGCTCTCTCAAGGAACCCTCATGAAATCCCTTGCACTCACTGCCGGCACGCTGGCGGCTGCCGCCCTGGTCTGGTACGCGGTGCCCTCGTTCGCCGAAACCGCCCGCCGCGTGCCCGCGCCCACGGCCGACCTCGTGGCGCCGCCGGCCGCCAAGACCGAAACCGCCGTGTTCGCCGGTGGCTGCTTCTGGGGCGTGCAGGGCGTGTTCCAGCGCGTCAAGGGCGTGAGCAATGCGGTGTCGGGCTATGCCGGCGGCGATGCGAAGACGGCGCGCTACGACGAGGTCGGCTCCGGGCGCACCGGCCATGCCGAATCGGTGCGCATCACCTACGACCCGCAGCAGATCAGCTACGGCAAGCTGCTGCAGATCTACTTCTCGGTGGCGCACGACCCGACCGAGCTCAACCGGCAGGGGCCCGACACCGGCACGCAATACCGCTCCACCGTGTTCGCCGAGAACGCCGAGCAGGCCCGCATTGCCAGCGCCTACATCGCGCAGCTGAACCAGGCCAAGACCTTCGGCAAGCCGCTGGCCACCACCGTCGAGATGGCCAAGCCCTTCTACGCGGCCGAGGACTATCACCAGGACTACCTGACGCTGCATCCGAGCCAGCCCTACATCGCGATCAACGACATGCCGAAGATCGACGAGCTGAAGAAGCTGTTCCCCGAGAGCTACAAAGCTACGCCTGCACTGGTGAAGGCGGCCAAGGCCAGCTAAGGCCGATTAAGGCGTTGTGGCCAGTGCCCCGCGGCGCGCGGCCTGGTTGGATCGAGTGCGAAGCACCAGCGCCTGCTGCGCAGCGGACGCGTTGGCGGCATCGCCCTTCCATGCGTCGAGCGCGGGCTGCTGCACCGCACGGGAGAAAGAGAAGGCCAGCGCCCACGGCACGCGCGGCCTGAACCGGGCGTTCATTTCATTGAGGCGGGCGGAAGCCAGCTGCGCCGGCTGGCCACCCGAGAGAAACGCCACGCCGGGCACAGCGGCGGGCACGGTGCGCAGCAGGCAGGCGACCGTGGCCTCGGCCACCGCTTCGACCGAATCCTGCGTGGGCGCCTTCAGTCCAGGCAGCACCATGTTCGGCTTCAGCAGCATGCCTTCGAGCAGCACGCCCTGCGCGCGCAACTCGGCGAAGGTCCGGTGCAGCACCTCTTCGGTCACCTCGGCACATTGCGCCAAGGCATGGCCACCGTCCATCAGCACCTCCGGCTCGACGATGGGCACCAGCCCGGCCTCCTGGCACAGCGCCGCATAGCGTGCAAGGGCATGCGCGTTGACGTCGATGCATGCGCGCGTCGGCAAGCCGTCGCCGATGGCGATCACGCCGCGCCACTTGGCAAAGCGCGCACCCATGCCAGCGTATTCGGCGAGGCGCTCGCGCAGGCCGTCGAGCCCTTCCGTAACGGTTTCGCCGGGATGTCCGGCCAGCGGCTTCGCTCCGGTGTCGACCTTGATGCCGGGGACGATGCCAGCGTCGGACAGCGCCTTCGCGAAGGGCACACCCGCATGGGTCTGCTGGCGGATCGTCTCGTCGAACAGGATCGCGCCGCTGATGCTGTCGGCCAGGCCCGGCGCGGTGACGATCAGTTCGCGCCATTCGCGCCGCGCCGCCTCGGTTTGCGGGATGCCGAGCGCGGCAAAGCGCTTGTTGCAGGTGGCGTTGCTCTCGTCCATCGCGAGCAGGCCCTTGTCGCCGGCGACGAGCGCGCGGGCGGTATCGATCAGCGTCTGTGCGGTCATGGGGCACCTCTTTTGCGGAAGATCGTACGCCCTCCCCCGGGCTCCGCCTAGATCACGTTCTTCTCCAGCAGCGGCCGGTTCTCCAGGATGCGCGCGAAAGACACCGGCGATAGATCGAGGCTGCGGTACTCGCCGAAGCGGATCAGTTCCGCAATGCCGCGCCCCGCGGCCGGGCACTGCTGCAGCCCATGGCCCGAAAAGCCATTGGCGAAGTACAGGTTGTCGCACTCCGGGTGCAGGCCGAGGATGGCGTTGTGGTCGAACACGTTCATCTCGTAGTAGCCGGCCCACGCACCGGTCATGCGAATGGCCTCGAAGGCCGGCACGCGCTCGGCCAATGACGGCCAGATGAAGCTGTCGAAGGCTTCGTACTCGACGTCGAGCGGAACGCCGTCGTGGTCCTGGTCTTCGGGCGGCGCGAAGCCGCAGATGAACTGGCGGCCTTCGGGGCGCAGCCAGATGCCGGAGGTGTCGATCACCAGCGGGCAGCCCGGCAATGTCTCGGGGCACGAGAAGCTGAACACGCTGCGGCGGCGGCCGCGCACCGGAAGATCGATGCCGGCCCATCCGGCGACCTGGGCGGCCCATGCGCCCGCGGCGTTGACGACAACCTCGGCTTCCAGGGCCTCGCCACGGTCCAGCTGCACACCCGTCACGGCGCGGCCGTTGCGGCGCAAACCCGTTGCATGGGCCTGCACATAACGCGTGCCTTGAGAGGCGGCCTTCTTGCGAAAGGCCTGCAGCAGGCTGTAGCCGTCGTACCAGCCCTCGCCCGAGAGGCCCAGCGACGCGAGCGCAATGCCCTCGGTCGAAATCCATGGAAAACGCGCCTTCAGTTCGCCGGGCGTCATCAGCGCCACGTCCACCGCGTGCGCCTTCTGCATCGCATGGTTCTCGCGCAGCACGTCGACGCCAGCCGGCGAGGCCAGGTACAGGTAGCCGGGCTCGACCAGGCCGATGTCGGGCACGTCGTCGCCCACGCGCAGGGTCTCGCCGAGCGCGCGGAAAAAGTCGATGCCGAAGAGCGACATCTCGATGTTGATGGCGGTCGAGAACTGCTGCCGTATCGAGCTCGCGGACAAGGCCGAGGACGCCTGCTTGTAAGAGAAGTCGCGCTCGACCACCGTGACCTCGAAGGGCTCCTCCTTCGGGTCCCGGGTCAGGAAATAGGCGATGGCGGAGCCGATCGCCCCGCCTCCGATGATCACCACACGACGCATACGGGGCCTCATGCCGGCCTAGACCGGATTCGGATTGCGCTCAAGAAAGCCCTGCTGATGCCAGTACGGATAAGCCCGCGTCGTCGCGCTGGCCGCGTCGAGTTCCGCAACCTGCGCGGGTGTGAGGTTCCAGCCCACGGCGCCGAGGTTCTGGCGCAACTGCGCCTCGTCGCGCGCGCCCACCACCACGCTCGACACCGTCGGTCGCTGCAGCAGCCAGTTCAGCGCGACCTGCGGCACGGTCTTGCCCACTTCGGCGCCAACCTTTTCCAACGCCTCGACCACGCGGTAAAGCAGTTCGTCCGGCACCGGCGGGCCCATGTCCGCAGTGACATGCAGGCGGCTTTTGGCGGGCAGCGGCTGGCCGCGGCGGATCTTGCCCGTGAGCCGGCCCCATCCGAGCGGGCTCCACACCACGGCACCAACGCCCTGGTCTTGCGCGAGAGGCATCAGCTCCCATTCGTAGTCGCGGCCGACCAGCGAGTAGTAAGCCTGGTTCGCGACATAGCGCGCGAGGCCGTAGCGCTCTGAAGTGGCCAGCGATTTCATCAGGTGCCAGCCCGAGAAGTTCGATACGCCGATGTAGCGCAGCTTGCCCGCGCGCACGAGGTCGTCGAGCGTCGAAAGCGTTTCTTCCACCGGTGTGCTCGCGTCGAAGCCGTGCAGCTGGTAGAGGTCGATGTAGTCCGTGCCCAAGCGCTTGAGCGCGCCATCGACGGCCTGCACGAGATGGTGGCGCGACGAGCCCACGTCGTTCGGCCCTTCGCCGCTGCGGAAGGTGGCCTTGGTAGAGATCAGCAGCCGGTCGCGCGGCCGGCCCTTGATCGCCTCGCCGAGCACCGATTCGGCGGCGCCGCCCGAGTAGACGTCGGCGCTGTCGAACATGTTGACGCCGGCGTCGATGCAGATGTCGATCAACTTGCGCGCCTCGGCCACGTCGGTGCTTCCCCAGGCGCTGAATAGCTCGCCCTTGCCTCCGAAGGTGCCGGTGCCAAAGCTCAACACGGGGACCTTGAGGCCCGATTTACCCAGATGACGGTATTCCAAAGTACTGCTCCTTCGTGTTTGCGGATTCGGGGAGAAAACCGACAAGCCGACCGGCTTGTCGTCACGCCATTCTTGGACGAAGCAGTGAACCCTGCAGGCCGGCGGACTTTGTGGAAATCGATCGGAATAAGTTGACAACCGTCACTGAATTCCCTGCTGTAGCATGCGCCGCGAAGCCGTGATCTGGGCCGTGAATTGATGGAAAGACACGCCTTGGTGGAAATCGATAACTAAATAATTATTTTCAGGAGGACCCGCATGCTTGTCGAAATTGACGCGAACGGAATGATCAATCACGCGCGAGTCAAAAGTGCTCGCAGTCCCGAAATCGAAAGAGGCAGGCGGACCGGTGCGATCACCGGCATCGTCGTTCATCAAACCGATGCCGACACATCGGCATCCTCACTGAACAGCTACAAGCGGCCGAAGGCGAATGGCGCGCACTTTCTCATCGATACGGATGGGACCATCTATCAGACGGCGGCGATTTATCAGCGTACGAATCATGTGGGGCCGCTGAAGGCGAGATGCTTGGCCGTAGGGGCCGCAATGCCGTGCGCCCTGCGCGACTATGCGAAGGCGGGAGTGGAAGGAATGCATCGCATTGAAATGCGCAAGCCGCCCAGCGATCGTTATCCGAGCAACATGGAGGCCGTCGGAATTGAATTGGTCGGCAGGGCAAGGCTGCCGGTAGGGTTCAAGCCAATCGGTGAAGCAGCAAAGTGGCCGCTCGAAAAACAACGAGGTGAGTACGGCATATTCGATACCCCGACTGCGGCTCAAAATCTATCTCTCTCGTGGCTTGTCAAGGCGCTTGAAGATTCCATGCAGATTTCTTCGAGTGAAGTCTTTCCTCATCCCGCAGTCAGCAGAAAGAATCCAACGGAAGCCCGGGGCGCGAACTGGAATCTGCCCGTACCAACGCCATGAACAAGACCCACATTTTTGTGACCGTGGCGGCGCTGATCTTGGCCGCGGTCGCATGTCCGGCGCAGGCAGCCGACAGGCGCTATCGCCTCGCATATGTGCAGAAAGTGAAGGTCATAGAACCTTCAGGCCGAACTGCCTGGGAAAACAAGGATATCCTGGACTGCGACGACGTCGTGCTGACAGAAGAGGATGTCCGCTATGCCTTGCAGCACATGCGCAGGGTTTCATGGAAGGCCTATGACCCCGAAAACACCGACACCACGGGGTGTAAAGGGAGCGCACTCGTTACCTTCCAGAACGGGAAAATCCTCGCCATGGGCATTGAGCCCACGGGGCGGATCAGCACGCAAGAGTATGACGCCAAGATGAAGCTCACGGCGAGTCCACCGGGCTTCTACGATTGCGCTCCTTGCGGCAAACGCAAGATGGCACTCCTGAAGGACGCGCTGTATCGAGCGCACGAGCGAGCGCTGAGGAAACTGGCGGCTGAAGGGAAGTTTCCGCCTGACGAGGTGGAGCGCCGGCTGAAGTGGTTCCGGGACAGCCGCTAACGGCCCTGACGCGCCCGCCAGGGCAACGACTCTCCCACCCCGCTGCGGCGGGGTTCTCCTTTTGGCCTCAGGGACACCATAAGATCCGGCGACCCAACGAAATCCTCCGCATGAACATTGCCCTCGAGCGCCCCGACCAGCCCGACGTCATCCAGCTCATCGACGACCTCGATGCGTACCAGAAGCCGCTGTATCCGCCCGAGAGCCACCATGGCATCGACATTGCGGCACTGTCGGCGATGCACGTGCTGTTCGCGGTGGCGCGCGACGAAGCGGGCACGGCCATCAGCTGCGGCGCCCTCGTCATGAACCCCGGCTACGGCGAACTCAAGCGCATGCATGTGCGCCCGCAAAACCGCGGGCAAGGCGTTGCGGCGAAGATGCTGAGCTTTCTCGAAGGCGAAGCCGCGGCGCGCGGTTGCACCCTGTTCCGGCTGGAGACGGGCGTGAGCCAGTCAGAGGCGCTCGCGTTCTATGCGCGCGCGGGGTATGCGCGGCGCGAGCGCTTCGGTGACTATCCCGACGATCCGTTGAGCGTGTTCATGCAAAAGACGACGAATCGTGGCGCACGGTTCATCGATTGAGGCGTGAGGCGTTGACTCAGGGTTCTTCCTAGTTTTGGGGCATGTCGAATCGCAACGGGCTCATCCGACGTAACCACAGAGGGTCGTCCTCTGTTCTTCAGGAGTAAGCAACCATGGCTACCAACATTGTTCGTCTGCACCGCGTCCTGCGCACCTCCCCCGACCGGCTCTATCGTGCCTTCGTGGAGGCCGGCGCGTTCGAGCGCTGGCTGCCGCCCTTCGGCTTCACCGGCAAGGTCCACACCATGGAGCCCGTCGTGGGCGGCGCCTGGCGCATGTCCTTCACCAACTTCGGCACCGGCCACAGCCACTCGTTCGGCGGCAAGTATCTGGAACTCGTTCCCGGCCAGCGCATTGCCTACGACGCCAGCTTCGACGATCCCCATCTTCCAGGCACGATGAAGACCACCGTGACCCTGACCGCGGTGTCCTGCGGCACCGACATGTCCGTCGTGCAGGAAGGCATCCCCGACGTGATTCCCGCCGAGATGTGCTACCTGGGCTGGCAGGAATCGCTGATTGCGCTGGCCCAACTGGTCGAGCCGAACATTCCGGGTTGAGGCACTTGCGCTTCGGAAGCGTTTGAAGGGCGGCGCGGCGTGCCCGCGCCGGCGTCACCCATGCCGCGCCTCACAGCCGGCAAATCCCTCGAGCCCGGCCAGTTCTTCCAGGATGGGGCACTCGGGACGCTCGTCACCTTCGCAGCAGTGGGCCAGGCGCTCCAGCAGGCGCTTCATGTGTGCGAGTTCTTCGATCCGCTGGGCCAGCTCCTCGGCTCGTTCGAGCGCGACGCGCTTCACATCGAAACTCGCGCGGCGCCCGTCTTGCCACAGCGCATGCAGCTCGACGACTTCCGCTGTGTCGAAGCCCAGCGTGTGCGCCCGTCGTACGAAGCGCAGTGTCGACACGGTGTGCTCGTCGTAGAGACGGCCGTCCGCGTCGGTGCCGTCGAGCAGCCCGAGCGATTCGCAGTCGTGCAGCAGTTGCGCGGACGCACCGGAGCGGGCAACCACGTCGGCAAGGGTTAGGTGCGCCGCAGCAGTCGGCGCCGTGGGGTGTCCCATGGAGTTCTCCTTCGAACCAAAACGCAAAAGTCTCAGCCTTCACACCATGGCAGAGTCAAGCCGCCGCATGACCTTAGCGCGCAA
>Ga0182006_1000605_pt1 | contig 26095 bp, 24 predicted proteins | sample Sormic07211104_1_FD_123022 | JGI IMG/M metagenome (GOLD analysis project Ga0182006, IMG submission 123022) | Rhizosphere microbial communities from Sorghum bicolor, Mead, Nebraska, USA - 072115-104_1 MetaG | ecosystem: Host-associated > Plants > Roots > Rhizosphere | place: USA: Nebraska...
CGCCAAGCAGGATGAGGTGTTTAGCCGTGAGGGTCCGTTTCAACGTGGCTTCGCCGTCCAGGCTGCCTCCGATGGGTTCGCCAGCATCGACGTGCCCCACCGGCTCGAGTGGCTTGATTCTCAATAGGGCTTTCAACATGTGTATCTCCTGGAGATCGAATCAGGCGGTTTGTCGATCGTTGCCGACGGCCTGGAAGGCTAGGAAGGAGCTGTCAGAAGGACATGCCTAAAGCGATCTGCGGGCGAATGAAGTCAGCGGAGTTGCGGCCATCCAGCGTAAATTCGACGCCGGCGATCAGCCCCACTGACGCATTGAAGTGGTACTGCAGGGCCGGAGCCATGCTCAGGCTTCTGCTGGCAGGTCGCTGTTCGTAGATGGGTTGAATGCCATTTCCAGTTGCAGGAACATAACCGCGCAGGTTCTGACGGCCCTCACGAGTCCCTGCGATTTCCATCACCGCTACCCAGCGCGGATTGAAGCTGTACTCGGCGCCAATCGATGCCCTCAGTACGGAGCCGCGGGTCATGCTGCCCTGGAAGCCGGGTGGGGTGCCGTAGATGCTGGCACCAGAGATGGCGATGCGTTCGGGTGTGGGGCTTACGCTGAAGTGAGCTCGCCAGCGCAGTGGTCTTTCATTCTTCATCCAGATGATCTGTTGAATACCCAGGCCTAGTGTTGTGCGTTGAACGCCATCGCCTTGTGCATTCAGTGCGTTATCGGTGATGCGATCATGGTTGCCTGTGGCGAAGCGTTGCGTTAGTGACACGGATATCGCTGGCCGCGTGCCATCGGTACTGGGTTGTTGCAACAAGTAAAGCAGGCCGGCGCTGCTGCCGGTCATTCGGAATCCATCACTGCGATCGCTACCTGACTCCGCGCGAACTGCCGCGAGACTGATCTGGCCGGTAAGCCGTTCGCTCACTCCATAGGACATCGGCAGCAACAGCGACCAATCGCCGCTGTCCACTTCGAGACGCTGCCTCTTGCCAGCATCATCAAAGATCCTCTTGCTGTCGGTGCGAACTAGATAGGGTTGGATATACCAATTGCCTTTCCGTACTCCGGCAGGATTCGGAGTGATCAACGGTCCTGTGAAATTGACGGTCTTCAGATCGCGCTCCGAAGGAGCGGCCATCGCCTGAGGTGCATTGAACAATGCAACGATCAAGGTTGCGAGAGATGAAGATCTGCGCATACAGGCTTTTCCTTGTGGGTAAGGGCTCAGTGTCAAATCTGCTTTAAGCCCGACTACCTTCGGATGCGCGTGTGGTGAATACAATTCACAAACCTGCTGGAGAAATCTGGTGCGCTCTTGACTGATGTTGGTGACGCAACATGTGCAAGGTGGGCCCGTCAAGAACGCAACACGGGTCACGGCGACAAGCGATCACGCCGTCACTCAGTCACACCGATTCCTTCTATGTGCCGAGTACGGCCTTTGGGTGTGAGAGGCTGGCGGTGATCTCCGTGCCGGGGTGTCGTCACCTGTCACGATGTGGCCAGCAGGCGACCAATGTGCGCGGCTGCACGTCAGGTTCGTACACGCCAATAGCCTATTGGTACTAGCCCGCCTATTCAGCTGGTTGATGTTGCCTCAGGGACTCAATGGGTCATCAATATGATCACGTTCGTTGCATGGTGAAGCGACGGTGCCCATTCGGTCCGGAGCTCCGGGCTAAACCATTCGCGGCCACACCGTTCTTGTCGGGGTCTCTCTTTCGTCCGTGCTCAGCATAAGCGTGGCCGCATGCTGTAGTTCAGTCGATGCCCCTGGTAGTAAGCCAGCAGCCGACTCCCATGTTCCTGCTGCTCGGATGGAGTTGTGGTCAACATGTAGCCAGCATCGACGCCTGGTGCCATCACCGCATGCAGGTGATGGCAGTGCGCAAGTTCAATCCGGTCAGGCGGCGCACCTGTGCCTGCTTACCAGCAGGGGTCACTAGGGCCTTCCGCAACAGATCCAACTGATTCCGCTCTGCCTGAGGCTGTAGCGGCAGTGCGCGGGCATCACGATGGGCAGGCACAGGTGCTGCTGCAGGTCATCCAGTGTCTACGGCGTCGCAGGCAATCCGGCGCAGCCACTCCGGCAGCTGGCTCAGGCGGATGGCCAGGTCGAAGCCTTCGGCCACCAGGTTCACGTTGCGATTGGTGATATTCAGTTCCACCTGCTGCGGGTACTGCTGCGCAAAGTGCGCCAGTACTGGCGGCAGCCGGTAGTGGCCATAGGCGGTGCGCACGCTCAGGCGCACGCGGCCGGCCAGCGCGCCGTCTTGGCCCTGCACGTCGCGCTCGGCATCGTCCAGCGGGCCGAAGGCCGTGCGCACGAGTTCCAGATAGAGCCGCCCGGCGTCGGTCAGGCCCTTGTCGACCACACTAAGTTTCACCGACTCAACTTGGAGCCTGATGGACCACATGGCACCATGGCGCCCGGCTCTGATCATCAGGTAAGACGAGGCCTTGTTTCCACGAAAGCCATTCACGACGACATGCGAACGTCCGTCCTCTTCACCTTCTCCGCCCTGTGCCCGGCTCTGCTCTCTGGCTGTGCCAGTGGCCAGGAGGAGCACACCTCAAGCCGCGAGATCACGGGTGCGTTCGTGGCCGACGACGGCCAGCTGTACCTGTTGCCGCGCTTTGAGGAACCGATGCGTTTCAATGCCGCGCCGTTCCGCGAGTACCGCGCGCTGATGGACAGTCCGCTGCGCGAGGCGGTGGCCTGCGCGCAGATGTACTTCCATGAGGATTGGCGCGACCCGGCCAACAAGGCCAAGGTGCACGGCAGCTATGCGCTGCTGCTCCGGCCGGAGCAGGTGACTCCGGAACAGGCCGCGCAGTTCAAGCTAGAGCGGATTGAGGTGATCCCACGCGAGGCGAAGTATGTGGATGAGCGCGCGCGCTACTACCTACCGCAGGATCGGAGCCGTTATGCGCTGGCGTTTGATCGTGCCTGCAATCTTTCAAGAAGGGTGGCAGCTATTACAGCGCGCTGTTCGAGGGCGACGGCGAGCGGGTGAAGTTGCCGGATGCTGCTGCGCTGGCGGCGAAGGCGAAGCTGACGCAGTCAATCACTGCGCGGGCAGAGCGGATCCAGCCGGAGGATACAGACAAGCCGGGGGGTGGGACGGCGGCCGGGAAGGTGCTGGGCGCGGCGTTGGTGCCTGTGGCGGTTCCGGTGTTTGTGTTGAGCCTGCAGTTCCTGGGGCCGGATCATTGGAAGTGATGGGTTGAGGAGAAGCATCCACGCGTGGCGTGGATCTACTGAAGCAATCGGGCGCGGGGTAGGGCAAAGCATCCACGCAACGCTGTAAGTTCGGTCAGCCCATACTGGCGGCGCGGATCTGGATATCGTGCTGGACGCGCTGGTCTTCAAGCTGCTGCTCAAGCTGGTTGGCGATGGCACGTTGCTGCGCTTCGCGGCTAACCGCATCGAACTGCTGCATTGACTCCTCAACCGAGGTCTGCGCGGCCAGCTCGGTCGGCATTGCAGCGCGCTGGTGTGCGGGATCGCTGGGCTCGCCCTGGACCACGAACAGGGTGTGGCCGGCGGGTTTGTCTGCGGTGGCATTACTCAGCAGCACGTGGTCGACGCGGTCCAGGTCGTTGTCCTTGGCCAGCACCAGCAGGCTGGCGGTCATACGCTCGCTGGCTTCGTCGAAGGTGCGGCCGTGCTTTGCATCCAACGTCGCCACGCCTTCGCGTACCTGTTGGTAGAGGGCGTGATCGGGATGCTCCGGCTGGGTGGGTAGCAGGGGAGAGGGAGGTACTTCTGGTTCTTGCTGGGTCGTTGTGCTTGGTGGCGGTGCTACCGGTGCTTCCGCTGGAGGTGGCGTGTAAGGAGGCTCGTGCTCAGAGACCTTGGACGCGGCGTCTGTTGCCAGCGCGGGTGCAGCGGGCTCGGCTGCTGCGAGGTTGGCTGGAATGTCTGGCTCAAGCTGGATTGGCGCAGGCGTTGCTTCGGCCTCTTGGAGGCGAGCAGTAACCGGCGCGGCGTCAGCCACGTCGGTATGGATCGACGGGGCCGGGGAGTGGCTGTCAGTCGCAATGGGCTCCTGCGCAGGAGCGGGGTGCCCGACACCCGGCGTAGGTAGCGCGCTCGCTTTGGGCTCGGCCTGAAATTGCTCAGCCGAGGGAATGCCGGGTGACGGCACCGGGGCAGCCGGCATCGAATGCGCGGGAGGGTTTACCTCGGTATGCGCTTGCCGTTCGTTTGACTCTTTCGATGCCGGGGGCGTTGCGACTGTGGTCGGCTCCGGTCGTGGCGCTTCGCGGCGAGCCGTTTCCTGTACGGGTTCCGTACGATCCGATGGCATTGGCGCTGCAGGCGTAGAGGTACGATGTTCCTGCGCCAGAGGCGGCGCGCTGGGCGGCAGTGCAGCCTGCTCATCGGTGCGCGCATCGATCACCGCTTGCGGGGTCAGGCGTTCTTTGGCGTGCTCGCCGCGAACCTCAGCCACGGCAGCGGCGGCCACCTGCTGCGCCTGCGGTGCAGCGACACCCAGTCGATTGGCTTCCTGCATGGCTTGGTCGTGGGCATCGCGCTCGTTGACGGTCAGTGCCTCGATACGACGCTCGTGGGCACTGGGTACCGGCGCCTCCATCTGTTGAATGGCGCGGATCTGTCGGTAGGTGCTGTTCAACTCGTCGCGGACGTTGCCCTCGGCCAGCGAATCGTAGATCCAGCCGTCATGCAGCCACTCGCCATCGCCCTGGTGCTGATAGGTGCGTCCATCGGATGCCAGTACGTGATCGGGATGGTCCCGGGTCCAGATCACTTCATCAGGAATCGCTCCATACTGGGACCAGCCCTGTGCGGTGTAGGCCTGTTCGTACTGCTTGGCGAATGCAGCTGAACTACGGGCGGCGTTGAAGGCCATGATGCCCTGTGCGGCTTCATCAAGCCGGGCGGCCTTGGTGGCATCGGCCACTTCTACTGTGGTGTTCTTGATGCCGTGCTCGAGGACCTGATGGACGACCTCGCGCCGCCATTCGCCATTCTCCGGGTTGCGCTCCCAGGAACGTAGAAGAACGCTGGGTGTATCGCTGGCGTCGCCGGCAATGCTGAAGGGATTGATCGGTTGATCAGGCTCGGACAGCCGCAGCCCGACGGCCCGGCTTGAGGCCTGGTAGTTCAGTTGCTGGGTCAATTCGGCATCGGAAGTAAGCAACGTGGTTGCGCCGTAGATCGGGCGATCCGCAAGGGTGCCGACGGTGCCTATGATTTCCCGTTCGCTGTGCGTCCAGCCCTTTTCAGGGTTCGCCGGATCAAACGTCCAGATCCTGCCGGTGCTGTCGGCCTGGTTATTGATCTGGTATTTCTCGATCCAATCGACGATCTCACTGCCACCCCAAGCGCCTAACCCGCCACCAATGATGCCGGTGACAATGGCGCCAGGGCCGGACTCGATGCCCAGCAGCGTACCGACCTTGGCGCCCACTGCCGCGCCGGTCCAACCGCCGACGCTGCGTGCTCCGAAGTCCAGCAGCGCGGCTTCCGCGCCCGTCCGGTTGTCGCGCGCGTACAGGTCGGAAATCTTTGTTCCTTCCGTGGCGGCTTCAACGACCGTCGCTGCGGCACCACCGATGACGGCACCCCGCACCATGTTTGGACGCACGCGGATGGTGTGGTCGATGCCGCGTGCTTCCTGGATGTTGGGCGTTATGCCTTCAACAACCTTGAGCGTTGCGCGCTCATCGAAAACGGCTGCCGCTGTTGGCGGACTGACCTTGTCGTTGAGTGGCAGGGTGTCCGTAAGTTCGGCGTGCCAGCGGCCCTGCGCGCGCCAGCCATCGCGCAGTGCTTGGGTGATTCGAGGGTCTTTCAGCCGAGCTTCGCGTTCGGCTTCCAGCGCTGCGCCCGGTGGGCGGGTATCGCTATGGCTGTCGTAGACCTGAGCGCCTTCGCGTCCGTAGAGCCGAATCTGGATGCCGGTCTCGGCCTGGACCTTGTCCAGATTTCCGGGCAGGGCATCGTAAACGTGTTTGCGCACGTCTTCGGGGACGTAGCGGCCGAAGCCTCTGTTATCCAGAGAGTTGGAAAAGCGGGCATCCACGCCAAGTTCACTTTCCAGCCGATGTGCGACGACGCCTCGAATCTCTACGTCGTAGCCATTCGCCTGAAGGTCCTTGATCAATGAGACCGCGCTGTCACCATTGCCAAGCGTGGTGTCGAGGATAAGATTCCTATGCCCCTCTACTGCTGCCGAACGAAGCTCCTTGGCCCATTGGCTGGCGTCTTCATGTGTGTGGCCGGCCCACGTGTACGGGTGCTGCTGGCGCAGGAGTCGAGCATCAGGATGAGCGCCGCGAAGCTCGTCAGGATCGACCTTCACAGCATCATCGGAAAGCTCAAACTCAACAGCGGCGACCAGTCCACCTTTACCAGCGCCGGGTTGTCCCGCCAGAACGACGGCTCGAGGCATCGGCTGGCTTGTGACTTGGTCCAAACGAGATTCCGGAAGGATGACATCCCTGAGGCGGGCGGAATGTTCCTCCGGACTCAATCGCGGATGCGGGGTATCCACTTAGTGCTGCTCTCCCGATGCCTTGAAATACTCGTACAGTTCATGGAGACCTTTCATTCCGCCATTACCGGAGCGTGCTCGGAACATGAGTTTGAATTTCTCGTCAGCCATTGCAATGGATTGCGCATTGCCCGATGCCTGAGCTGCAGTCAGCTCACCTTGAGCATCATTGATGAATCCATCTAGACAATCCTCCAGCTTCCACACTGCATCCTCAAATGGCGGTAGAGACTTCATGCGCCTGTTGCTCACTGAGTTGAGAGCTTCCTGCAGGCTCTTGATGTGCTCTGGGTAGTCTCTGAGCATCTCTCGAAGCTTCGCCGGAACGGGAGGGTGGGATTGCGGCATGGTAGGTACCTATTCAGCGGCCTGACGCGCTTCCATGAGTATCTGCACTTGTAATGGCAAGTTCAATGCCCCCATGGCCATTCGACTATCAGAAGGTTCCGCTAGTCGCCTCTTGAATGAAGCTCGAAGTACTTCCTGAGATCGCTGAGTCTGACCATGCCAATGTTGCTGGATATCGCAAAGGACTGAGCTTTTCCTCTTATTGGGACTGTGCAATTGCCTTCGGGTCGCCTGAAGCTTCGGCAGTTGCTAGTTCACCTCGTGCTTCGGCGAAATAGCCTGTGAAACAGTCCTCCAATAACCATAGTGCGGCCATCAAAGGATGGGGCGTAACTCTGTCGCCCATGGCTCACTGAAATGAGAGCTTGCTGTAGCTGTTCGATGTGCTCTGGATAGTCCTTGAGCATTTCCCGGAGCTTCGCCGGAACAGGAGGGGAGGCGAAAGCCATGACTGCCACCTCTTTTGAATATCCATGCGGATTCGAGAATATCCGTGCATGCCTCGGCGAGTCCAATGTCATTTGCGACATCGATAGGGTGCGTTGGCACCGTGCACTTGGACACGGATCTGAATGATTCAGATGTGCGGACGTTAAGGGGGGGGAATGCACGCGTGGCGTGGGTCAACAGCTTGACTTGCCACCTGCCACACAGCTTGCCCGCCAATGCTCCCAGACCTTGGCATCGATGCCGGCCTTCATCGCAATGCCTTGCAGCTCCGCCCAGTTCCTCGGCGAAGGCGAGGCCAGCAGCCCACGCATGAAGGCCTGCATCTTCGCTTCGCCCACCTGCTTCTCCAACGAGAGCAACAGCAAGGGGGCATAGACGTAGCGATACATCTCACCCAGATCCGAGTTGCCGTCGATGGCATCGAACGCGGGCAACGGCTTGTCCTGCTTGTCGATGACCGATTGCAGTCGCGCGATGTAGCGATCCGCCGCGGCATCGCCACCGATCTCCCGCAGCGCCTTGATCGACAGGAATTCAGCGCTGGATTCCAGCAGGACCCAGAAGTAGGGGCCCTGCGGACGGTTCAGCGTGCCGAAGTAGTAGTGGCCCATTTCGTGGGCGATGTACTGCACGCGCCGCTCGGCCTTCTCGCCACCGGCCAGCAGTGAATCGGCCACGTTGCCGATGCTGCCGCTCATGGCGATGGTCGGCCAGGTGGCAAAGCCCCATTCGCTGCCCTCGCGGTCGCGCTCGATCTGGTTGAGCGTGACCATGCGCAGGAAGGTGGGGCGGTCGACCAGTGGTACGCCCAGGTAGCGGCTGTGCACGTCGGCGATCTTCTGCACCGTGCTGGACAGTGCATCGACCTTCGCCGTGGGCAGGGTCTCGTTGAGGATGGTGACCTGCGCGGTGCGGGTGATCGGGCCGCTGCCGCCGAACAGCAGGATCGGACGCGCGTTGTCGCTGCGGAATCGACTCTGCGCACCTTCGATGGCCGGGCTGCCGTTGAGATACAGGAAGCGGCAGCCGGCGCAATCCACCTGCAGGTCATAGCGGCTTTCGCTGCTGCGCACGCGGGCCTTGGGGTCGAACGCCTGCGGCAGCCATGCGGACTGTTCGGTGAAGCGCGCGCTGTCGCCGTTGAAGGCCATCAGGCCCTTGAAGTCGGTTGGGGCATCGTGCCGGGCGTAGACCGGGAAGGCCCCCACATACTGCACGCAGAGCGTGACGGGTGGCTTGGCCACGGTGTACACGCGTGCCTCGCCATCCACGCCGGGGGCGTACCAGCCTTCGAAGTCCAGCGGCGTGCCATCGGCATCGGTCACCCGCGCGACGTTCAGGCCGGCGTTGAGCACGAAGGTGCCGAGCGAATCGGCAGGTCGATTGGACACGCAGACATCGCCTTCCACGCGGCCGGTCGCTATATCCACCCGCACGCTGCCGGTGGTGAGTGGTGTGGCCGGTTGCGTGGGCGGCGCAGCCAGGCTGGTGGCAGGGGCGAGCAGTGCGGCAACAACGGCGGGCAGCAGGGCCTTCCAGGGGTTCATCGGACCATCCGTGGTGGAGTGCGTTGACTATAGCGCCAACGCAAACCCGCCCGAATGCCGGCTAGCCACCCGGACATGTGGCTCTGGCGGAATGCCGTGGCCTGGGGCAGGGGGCTCGAACGGCATGTGCTCCCTATGGAACACGTGCGATGCGGCTACGAATGGAACAGCAGTAGGCCGAACAGGCAGAACACGGAGATGTGCAGGAAGCCTTGGATGGGAGACGTGCGCTGGCCGTTGAGTGTCTGTGCAGTCAGGAACAAGGTGATCGCCAGCAGCGCAACTTCCATGTCCGATATGCCCATGATGACCCGCTTTCCGGTGAGCAGGCCAATGACCAGGATGGCGGGCACGGTAAGCCCCACGGTCGATACGAAGGCGCCCAGGCAGAGATTGATGGCCCTTTGCATTTCATTGTTCATCGCTGCCTTGATGGCGGTGATCGACTCCGGGGTGAAGACAATGATGGCGATAAGCACGCCACCCGCTGCGGCCGGTGCGTTAAGCGCGGCGATGCCGTAGTCGGTGACCACTGCCAGGTGGTGCGCCAGCAACACGATGGGCAGGATCAGACTGACCAGAAGGATGGAACGCGCCAGCAGGGTACGCCGGGTAGCCGCGCTCACCGGAGCCTTCGGCGTGGCCGGTCCGCGGAGCTCTCCACGCATTGCCGGCATGACCATCATCTGCCCAATGGGCGGTTGGATGAAGTAGTGCCTTCGGCTCCTCATCTGCATCCAGAGGAAGACGACGTAGACAAATACGGTAATGGCCGTGATGCCTATCGCCTGAGCATTGGTGAAGGTGTTCCCGGTGCCGGTGTACTTCGGCAGAATCAGCGTCATGCCGGTCAGTACCATGATCATCGACAGGTAGGTAATGGCACCCTGTGCGTTGTACTCCTGATCACCATTGCGGGCGCCACCGATGAGGCAGGCGCCCAGTACCAGGTTCATGATGATCATCATGACCGCGAAGATGGAGTCGCGGCCAATAGTCGGGTTGTCGCCGGGACCCAGCAGCACCGAGACGATGAGTACGACTTCAATGAGCACGATGGCAAGTGTGAGGATCAACGTTCCGTAGGGCTCACCAAGTGCCTCGGCAAGATGATCGGCCTCGCCGACCACGCCGAACGATGCGGCCAGGATCGTGGCGAACAGTGCGAGGAAGATTCCGCCCGCGATGGCCGGTGTGAGTCCTGCTCCCATCCAGCCCGGCCCCCAGAGCGTGAACACGACCACGACACTCCATGCGCCAAGCAGCAGGGCGATGCTGCGTGGTGGGAGAAGCGAAGATATGGGGTGATGTGCCTTGGCACTGTTCTTTCTTGTCATGTGATGGTCGTGATGCCCGGTGACAGAGGTGTGGCGCGCTTCATCGTCGGCACAGACGCCTGACGGAGTGGTTGTCCTGCTCGCAGGAGATCGGGCGTGGACAGCTGCCTAGCATCGTGTCTGCCTGATTTCCCGCCGGTGTTGATTGTTCTGACGGCGCAGGCAGGCTAGCGTGAATGTGCGCTGCATTCAAAAAAATCACATTTGTAATCTTTGGCACGATGTTGCTTGCAGAGACGGCCAGGAATCTCCCCGGCCGTCTGTTACACCTTCACGTCGGCCAGGAACACCACTAGCGCCCGTGGTTGCGTTGCCGCTGGCTGTGGCCCCGGCCATGGTGGCGGTTGCCGTAATGGCGATCGCGCTGCCAACGGCGATCATGGCCACGGTCATGCTGGCTACTGCGGTAATCGCGGCGATCGTAGCGGTCATGGCGACGATCATTGCCATGCGACGTGGACAGGTTGCCGATGGCACCGCCCGCTACGGCGCCGCCGACGGTGGCTGCAGGGTCGCCGTTGGAAAGCATGTGGCCCGCAATGCCGCCTACCACCGCACCGGCGATGGTGTGCTTGTCCTTCTTTGACAGTGCGCTGGCATTGCCGGCTGCCGCGATGCCAGCAAGCAGTGCCAACGTTATCGCCAGACCACGGAAGCGGGGCGCGGAAGTACTGGTCATGTTCGGATCTCCTGGGAGGTGTGTGCCACGTTGGATGGGGAGTACGCAGGCACCCGGTTCCTGCAGGTATGACGCTGGTGACTCAACATTGTCGGAACATTGCCCTGGCCCGAGGCCCGCTGCGGGTATTCATCTGGCAGCCGGAAGAATGGGCTCGCTAGCCCAACGCTTTTAGGAAGAACTCCGGTGAGCCGAAATTGCCGGATTTGAGCGCGATGCTGATCGACGTTCCCGCGATTGCCGAATGGCCGGTGCACCAGGGAACACCGGGGTCGATCTGCTCGCCGACCTGGAGCTGTTCAAGCCGAAGCGCCTGTACGACGGCGCCGGACGTCTCGCCGCCAGCCACCACCAGCCGACGCACGCCGCGCTTGACCAGGCCGCAGGCGATCCGGGCGATCTCGGCTTCGATCAGGGCGCCAAGCTGTCCTGTGCCGTCCTGGGCCTGTACGCGGCGTACATCCTCGGGAGATGCGGTTGAATAGATCAGAGCAGGCGTGTGGCCGGCATGCTGCATGGCCCAGCGCAGGGCTTCACTCGCGACGTCTTCGCCTGCGGCAATGCGCAGTGGATCCAGCGCGAGCGCAGGATGCCCGGCGGCGATGAACGTGGCGATCTGCCCACGTGTGGCTTTGGAGCAGCTTCCGGCTAGCAGGGCGCACGGTCCCGTTGCGCGCGCGGGCAGTGCGGTACCTTCGGGCTGCAGGTTCCAGTTCGCGGGCAGGTGAAGGGCAATCCCGGACGCCGCGGTGATGAGTGGAAGATCCTTCAGTGCCGGTGCCAGCCGTTCCATATCCTGGTTGTCCAGGGTATCGACGATGGCGATCTCCACGCCCTCTGCCTGCAGTCTGGACAGCGCCTCGCGTATGGCTGCGCCGCCACCGGCGACGACCGAATGCGGTAGCAGCCCAACCCGCCGCCGGGTCTGCGCACCGAGCACGCGCACGAGATTGGCATCGGTCATCGGCGTAAGCGGGTGATGCTGCATGCCGGACTCGCTCAGCAGCGCGTTACCCACGAATAGATGCCCTTTGAACACCGTGCGCTGGTTGTCCGGAAACGCGGGTGCAGCGATGGTGAACTCCGCACCCAGGTACTGCATCAATGCATCGATGACGGGCCCGATGTTGCCCTGCGGTGTACTGTCGAACGTGGAGCAGTACTTGAAGTAGAGCTGATCTGCACCCTGGGTGCGCAGCCACTGTGCAGCGTCAAGCGACTGCTGGACGGCGTCGCTGGCGGGTACACTGCGCGTCTTGAGCGCGATGATGACTGCGTCGGTAGCTTCCCGGAGGGGACTGTCGGGCACGCCGAGTGCAAGCACCACCCGCATGCCGGCACGTACGAGGTTGTTGGCCAGGTCGGTGGCACCGGTGAAATCGTCGGCGATTCCGCCGAGTTTGATGCGTGGCATGGCCGCACCGCCGGAGATTCCGTCGGTGCGATGGGAAGGGGCGTGGCGCATGTTGAATGGGACTCGGCAGAGGAGGGACCTTCTGGGCAGCAGACAGGCAGTCAGCGCATGAAGTCGTCATCCATGTAGGCGCGGATGATGGACTCGAAGTCTGGGTCGGCGCGCAATCCCAGTGCTTGGGCGCGCGTGGTGTCCCAGCGTCCGGGCCAGCTGCCGACGATCCGTTCGATGCGCTCGTCCGGTTGCCAACGGATACGGTCGGCGGTGGCGTCGCCCGCTACGATGCGGAGCGCCTGCGCCATTTCGCACGCGGTGACACTGACGCCCGGAAGATTGATGGGCGATCCGTTGTCGAGCCGCGCCGCATCCAGTTCGCTGCCTGCAATCAATGCGGCGATGGCACTGCGGGGGGACAGCAGCCAGAGGCGGGTTTGGGGATGGACCGGGCAGGCGGCGGGCTCTCCGTTGAGCGGTTCGCGGATCATGCCGCTGGCGAACGAGGACGCCGCTGCATTGGCCCTGCCGGGACGGACGCTGATGGTGGGTAGGCGCAGTACGCGGCCATCGACGAAGCCGCGCCGGGTGTAGTCGGCCAGTAGCAGTTCGGCGATGGCCTTCTGCGTGCCGTAGGACGACTGTGGGCGCAGTGCGGTGTCGTCACGCACGGTGTCGGGCAAGGCGCCACCATAGACGGCCACCGAGCTGGTGAAGATCACCCGGGGTCGATGGCCCGCGTCGCGGCAGGCGTCCAACAGGTGGCGCGATGCATCCAGATTGATGCGCATGCCCAGATCGAAGTCTGCTTCGGCCTGGCCGCTGACCACGGCGGCCAGGTGGAAGATGATCCGTGTATTGCCATCGATGGCGTCGCGCAGTGTTGATTGATCGGCGATGTCGCCGACGCGAGCCCGGACGCGGAGCTCGCCGAGAGTATCGGCCGGGACGACATCGAGCAGGTCGATGCGGGTAATGGGCACTTGCGTGCCGTCGATCCGGAGGTGCCCTTTCGCGAGCAACCTGCGAGCCAGGCGCTGGCCGAGGAAGCCGGCCCCGCCGGTGATGAGTACTTTCATGTGATGGAACCTCGATGGGATGGCAATGGGGTATCCACCGCCGGGCTTGTACCCGTGGGCCGCAGATACGGGCGCGCCCACCCCAGGCCTTGGCGCGTTCCGGCTCTGGGGTGGTACTCGCACCCGACCCAGCCCGGGTAACCGAGCGTGTCCAGCTGCTCGAACAGGTAGGCGTAGTTCACTTCACCCAGGTCGGGTTCGTGGCGATCCGGGACGCCGGCGATCTGGATGTGGCCGATGCCGGCAATATTCCGGCGCAGGGACATGGTCAGGTCGCCTTCGACGATCTGGCAGTGGTAGTTGTCGAATTGCACCTTCAGGTTGTCGACGTTGAGTTCGCGGCGGATGGCGTGGGCCTCGGCCTGCCGGGAGAGGAAGTAGCCGGGCATGTCGCGCGGGTTGATCGGCTCGATCAGTACGGTGATGCCGGCGCTTGCAGCTTCCGACGCGGCATGTGCGAGATTCTCCAGATAGATGGCCCGGTGCGCGTCCGGGTCTTGGTCGCTGCGCAGCAGGCCCGCCATGACGTGCAGATTGCGATTACCGAGCCTGACGGCATACTCGAGCGCTTGCTGCACGCCCCGGCGGAAATCGTCTCCGCGGCCTGGCAGGGACGCCAGTCCGCGCTCACCGGCGTGCCAGTCGCCGGGAGGTGTGTTGAACAGCACCAGGTGCAGTCCATGCTCCTGCAATCGTGATTGGATCTCGGCCACCGCGTGCTCGTAGGGAAACAGGAACTCCACGCCCTGGAACCCTTCGCTTGCCGCAGCGGAGAAGCGCTGCAGGAATGGGTGCTCGGTGAACAGGGTGCTGAGGTTCGCGGCCAGGCGTGGCATACGTGTTCCTTGTCCAGCGGGAGAGGTCAACGATTTACCAGACGTGCCGGTGTCAGCCAGACGGCGATCGCGCCGAGCACCAGCAGCCCGGCCAGCACGTGCATGCCGGTCTGCGTGGAGTGGGTCACGTCCTTCAGGTAGCCGATCATGTAAGGGCTGACGAAGCCCGCCAGATTGCCCACCGAATTGACCAGGGCAATGCCTGCGGCGGCTGCGGTCCCAGAGAGGAAGGCCGTGGGCAGCGACCAGAACAGTGGGGCGCAGCTGAGCACGCCGGCCGCTGCCAGCGACAGGAAGACCAGCGACAGGGCCGTGTTGTCGGCGAAGGAAGCGGCGGCGGTGAATCCAACCGCACCGGCCAGTGCAGGCACGATAAGGTGCCAGCGACGTTCACGATGACGGTCGGCGCTGTGGCCCAACAAGTTCATCACCACAATGGCGCAGAGGAAAGGAATGGCACTGAGCAGGCCGATGTGCAGCGCGCTGCTCACACCGGTGGACCTGATCAGGGTGGGCATCCAGAACGTCAGGCCATACTGCCCGGCAACAAAGGTGAAGTAGATGAGGCACATCCACCAGACACGCTTGTCGGTGAAGATCCCGCGCAATGAATGCTGCTGGGTACCCGAAAGCGATTGATCGACTTTGATTGCGTGGGCCAGTACGCGCTTCTCGTCTTCTTTCAGCCACTTTGCACTGCCAATGCCGTTGTCCAGATAGGCCACGGTCACGAAGCCGATGGCAATGGCGGGTATTGCTTCGATCACGAACATCCATTGCCAGCCCTGCAGGCCGTGGACGCCCTGGAAGGCTTCCATTATCCAACCGGACAGCGGATTGCCGAAGATGCCGGCCACCGGAATGGCTGACATGAAAAGTGCGATGATGCGCGCTCGACGCTGCGCCGGGTACCAGTACGTCAGGTACAGGATCACGCCGGGGTAGAAGCCCGCTTCTGCGACACCCAGCAGGAAACGCAGGATATAGAAGCCCGCTGGCGTTTCAACGAACATGAACATCGCCGACAGGATGCCCCAGGTCACCATGATGCGGGCGATCCACAGGCGTGCTCCGACACGTTGCAGCAGCAGGTTGCTGGGTACCTCGAACAGGAAGTAGCCGAGGAAGAAGACGCCTGCGCCGAGGCCGAACACCGCCTCACTGAATCCCAGGTCCTGCGACATCTGCAGCTTGGCAAAGCCCACGTTGACCCGGTCCAGATAGGCGATCACGTAGCAGAGCATCAGGAACGGAACCAACCGCCAGAAGACCTTCGCGTAGGCGCGTGTGGCGATGTGGCTGTCCGCATCCGAGGATGGAGTGGCGGTGACCGGATGGCTCATCGAGTGTCTCCGAAGGGCAGCATGGCTCTGGGCTGTATTGGATGGCGTGGGCCGAGCGAGGCGGAGATCACCATCGCACCCCGAACGTGGCGTGTAGATCGGCCAGCGCGATGGCATCCAGTGGCTCTGGCCTTGGACGCGTCATCAGCCACAGCCGCGCGGTTTCCTCGAACTCTTCCAGCGCATACGCGGCATGACTCACGCTGGGGCCCCACAGCACGGGTCCCAGGCGCTCGAGCAGTACGCCACGAACCAGTCTGGCCAGCGCAGCAACCTCCTGGGCAACGGCAGGGTGTCCGGGGCGTTGGTAGCGGATCAGCGGTATGCGGCCGACCTTCATGACCTGGTAGGGCGTGACGGGCGGCAGCACTTCGTGCTCGCGCCATACCCCGGCGAGTGTGAGGGCGACCAGATGTGTGGAGTGGGTGTGCACGACGCCGCCGGCGTTGGGATTGCCGTGATAGATGCCCTGGTGCAGGACCAGGGTCTTGGAAGGCCTTTCCCCGGAGAGCCAGTTGCCTGAGCGGTCAACCTTGGAAAGTGCCGCCGGATCAAGTTGGCCAAGGCAGGCGTCGGTGGGGGTGATCAACCAACCGTCGTCCAACCGCGCGCTGATGTTGCCGGCCACGCCTACGGTATAGCCTCGATCAAAAAGTTGAGTGCCGACCCGGCAGATCTCCTCCCGGATGCGTGCTTCGTTGCGATCGTGCGTGCTCATTCAGCACTGCCTCGGAGCAGACGGGAATCGCCGAGCGCCGGTGACGGCGTCCCTGCGCTGAACCGACAGCAACAACTCGCTTGCCCACTGCTTCACGTGCATGCATCCGATATCTGCGGAAGTGCCTGTGTATGTCAGTTCGAATCTGCCGCCAACCGAAAGATCGTGAAAAAGTGTGTCGTTGCACCGGTACGCAGCGCATTGGCCTGTGCCAAGCGTTCGAGGATGGTGGCGGCTCGCAGTGACGGCGCGCGATGCGGCATTGGGCTGTACGGGAGCGCACTGAAATGAATCGCAACATCTGCACAATTGCGCAGCGCCTGGGGCCCGGCTAGCGTTCTTCCACCACCGCGGGGTTGCCATGCGGTTCGTTGCGGAGGACAGCAGGATGATCCTTGAAGTGCACGTTGGCGCGCGTCCAACACACGTGATCTCCCGGTCGCTTGGGATTGCACTTCTGGTGGGAATTGCCTGCTGGAGTGATCGATCGGCGGCGTCGGACCTGGCAAGGGCGTGCGACGATCTGGGCGCATCAGCACGCGCGGGATCGATCCAGATTCATCGTCACCTCAACGATGATCCCAACAAGGTGGTGTTCAATGCCAAGGACATCCGGGGAGGGACCGGGGTGGCGGTAGGTGGTCAATCCGCATTTCTGACCGAGGCGATGATTGCCCGGATGGATACCTCTCCATCGCGGGAACTCAGGACCGGTGGTGCCTATGTCACCTCTGCCAGAAAGGCGGATGTGGGCTCGATTGCAGCGTGTGACATCGTCGGCGTCATTCTGCCGGAGAGTGTTCGGGATCCAGCGGTTGCCAGTCCCCGGCACGAAGTGCCCAGCATCAGCTTCAGGCTGCTTGTGCCCCTCGACTGGAATGGGCTGTTGAAAGGAAAGCTCATCCAGTTCGGTGGCGGACTGTTCAATGGTGAGGTTGGAGATCCGGGATCGGTTCTGCAGAACTTCAATTTCTGGTCTGGAGGTGTTGCGCCGCTCGGCAAAGGCTATGCGCTGGTGACCAGCGATTCGGGACATCGAGGCAAGAGCAGTTCCCTGGCCTTTGCGAAGCTCCCCGCACCTGGCTACACAGTGGCTCAGCAAGTAGCAGTGAAGAACTACGCCGGTGAGCACATCAAGCGCGTCCGCGATACCACCACGGCCATTCTCCAGCAGCTGTCGCTTGCCCGGCCGGCACGAACCTACTTTGTGGGCATCTCGACAGGCGGCAGGGAGGCGCTCAAAGCGGTTTCCCGGTTTGGCGCTGACTACAACGGTGCGATTTCCGTGGCGCCAGCCTGGGACGTGACCGCAGGTACCACAACGGGCGAGCGCTGCAATGGCCTGACTGTCCGGTCAAAGGGTTTCCGCGATCTGGTCAAGCCAACCGCACCCGGCGCGACGTTGGATGAGAAGCTGGACAACTTCTGCCAAATGGTGGATCTGGCCTGGCAGCCCGCGGACGATCTGATGGCGTTCGGCGCAGCCGGCGGCAAGCTGCTGATCGTGCAGGGTACGAGTGACAAGATCGTGCCTGCGAGCAAGACGGATCTGTACTGGAACCGTTTCGCGGCGCTGACGCCGGAATGGGATGAGTTTGCTCGCTATTACCAGATCCCGGGCTTCGATCACGGTTATGGCTACGTCCCTGATTTCGATCTGATTGGTGTGCTGGATCGCTGGGTGGATGACCACGCACAGGCGCCGGAGGTGCAGCAGCTTGGCTACCGGTACGCGCTTGCGACGGTTCCCGGGGTGCTCTGGGAGGGGCTCTTCCATGGCATCCGCCTGCCATGGAACGTGCATGCGCAGGAGAGGAAGACGGTCTGCCAGTACCCATCGACTTCCACGCTCGCGGTCAACGCCTTCAACTGGCGTGATGCCGGGGAGTGCACGAAGCGCTAGCCACGCCTTCGGTACGGACGACAGCGGCTTGCCGATACCGGCGGCCCTACCGCGACTCATCCACCAGAAACGATGGACCATCCGATGAAGATCAGATCCAGGGCGTCTGCAATCGTCATGGCCTCGCTCGGCTCGCTGGCAGCGCCTGCGATGGCTGCGGAGTTCGACGCACGCAGGTACCTCAGCGGCGACTGGAACGGGGCCCGGAAATCGCTGGCGGAGACTGGCGTACAGCTCCGGCTGCAGTACATCAATCAAACCGCGCATAACGTGAGCGGTGGTGATCGTCGCGCAACGGCCTATGCCGATCAGATATTCGCTGCCGGCATCTTCGACCTGGAAGCTTTGTGGGGCTGGAAGGGGGCGGAGTTCCAGATTGAAGTGGCCAACCGCAACGGCGCTTCGGTGAGCAGCGAGGCCGGCATTGGCGCGTTGATGGGACCGCAGTTCATCTACGGCCGCGGCACCGTGACACGCCTGCGCCAGTTTTCGATCACCCAGCGCTGGCTGGATGATCGGTTGAGCCTGAAGGTGGGCCGGATCCACCCGGGAGCGGATTTCTTCGGTGCCAGCTGCACCTTCCAGAATCTGACGTTCTGCAATGCCGGTGTGTCCAATCGCATCAGCGACCGTTGGTTTGGCGCGCCGCTGAGTGCGCTGGGTGCGCAGGTGACATTCAGTCCTGACGCCCGATGGTTCTTCAGGGTTGGAGGGTACGACGCCAATCCGCAGAACCTGTCGAAGGAGCAGGGCTTGAGGCTGGGCACCTCCGGCGATGACAACGGGACGCTGCTGGTGGCCGAAGTCGAGTTCAGGCCCGCATCCGGAAGCGGAAAAGAAGGCTCGTACCGCCTTGGCGTTGCCCGCAACAGCAGCGACCTGGCACTGCTCGTCAATCGAGCGGGGTATCCCGCCGGCACTACTGCAGATGCGGTCGGATCACACGATACCGATCGCGCGCTCTACGCCAGCTTCGAGCAGCAGCTCACGCGCAATGATGCGGGAGGAGGACTGCGCCTGTTTGGTAGCGTGATCCGCGGCGATCAGCGGGTAACCCGGATCGGTGAGGTGTTCAGTCTCGGTGCGACATATCGCGCACCGTTCGCATCACGGCCGAACGATCGTATCGGCGTGGCGATCGGGCGCGCGTCGATCAGTTCCGAGCTGACATCGGCCCAGCGGCGGCTCGCCCTTGATCTGCCGGAGCGGGTGGGCGCCGTTGGCGTGCAGCGGCATGAGATTCCCATTGAAGTGAACTACGGGATTGCCGTGGCCCGCGGTATCGAGCTCATGCCGAACATCCAGCACGTGAGGCACCCGGGCGGCCGCGACGTGAGCAGCGCCACGATCCTGGGCCTGCAGTTGAACGTTGAACTATGACGGGGGCCGGGCCAGCTGCCCGGCAACCGGATCCAATCGTGGGTAGCGGACAGTGGAGATGACATGAAGGATCCGTCGATCGCGTTGCAGCAGGGAGCTCATGCTGCGCCCCGAAAAGGGGCATGGTGGGTTCTGGGTATCCTGTGTTTCGTGTACATGCTGAACTTCCTGGATCGTCAGCTTCTTTCGATCCTGGCCAAGCCCATCCAGGACGAGCTGGGAGTCAGTGATGGCCAGCTCGGTCTGATCGGTGGCCTCTACTTTGCGCTGTTCTACTGCATCCTTGCCATTCCGGTCGGATGGTTGGCGGACCGGACCAATCGGGTCAAGGTGCTCGCGTTCTCCTGCGGCCTCTGGAGCGCTGCCACTGCGGCATGCGGCATGGCATCGAGCTATCCGCAACTGGTGATGGCACGGATGATGGTCGGTGTGGGCGAGGCCGGTGGCGTGCCGCCTTCTTACGCGATCATCACCGACTATTTCCCACCACACCTGCGCGGTCGGGCACTTGGGTTGTTCAACCTGGGGCCCGCGATCGGCCAGTCGCTGGGTGTAGCACTCGGTGCATGGATCGCTGCCGCATACGACTGGCGGCTGGCGTTCATCGTGCTGGGCGTGGTGGGGGTGGTCGCGGCTGTGTTCGTGTACGTGGTCGTCAAGGAACCCGAGCGGGGCGGGCTTGATGCCAGGCCTGCAGTGGCTGCGAATGCACCTGTGCAACGCGCCGAGCCCGCCCGCTTCTGGTCCACGTGCAGGATGTTCCTGACCACGCCCAACCTGATGATTGCCGCACTGGGCGCGGCCGCAAACCAGTTCGTAACCTACGCCATCATGGGGTTTGCGACCTTGTTCCTGATGCGCGAGAAGGGCATGACGCTTCAGCAGGTGGCGATCTTCTACGCACTGGTGGTGGGCGTGACGGTCTGTGGCGGCATGTATGCCTCCGGCCGCCTGCTGGATGCCTTCAAGAAGCGATCCAGGGCGGTCTATGGCGTGCTGCCGGGTGTGGCCATGATCCTGGCATTGCCCTTCTTCATCGGCTTCGTCTGGGCCCCTACCTGGCAGCTTTCACTGCTGATGCTGGCCCCGCCGATGTTTCTCGGCTTCTTCTATCTCACCCCATGTGTGGCTCTGGTCCAGGAGGAGGTGCAGCCCAACCAGCGCGTACTCTCCGGAGCGATCCTGCTGCTGATCATGAACCTGATCGGCCTGGGGCTGGGACCGACCTACCTGGGACATGCCAGCGATGCATTTTCGGGGACCAGCCCTGGGAACTCGTTGCAGATGGCGTTCTATACGCTGGCGCCCTTCTTTGTCCTGGCATCAGTGCTGTTCCTGGTGCTGGCCCACCGCCTGCGCCGTGAGCGTTCCCCGGAGGTTCCGTGACGACGCCCTGGACGTGTGACGGAGACATGCAGCCCTTTGCGCTGACCCTGGACAAGTTCCTGCTGCATGCAGCCAGGTGGCGCGGTACGGTCGAGGTATCAACGGCGCATGAGGATAGGACGGTCAGCCGTACCGGGTATGCGGACCTGTGCACTCGCAGCCGGCGGGTATCGAGGCTGCTGCAGCTGCATGGTGTAGATCGTGGTGAACGGGTGGCTACGCTTGCATGGAATACCCAGGGACACCTTGAAGCCTGGTTCGCGATCATGGGCATCGGCGCGGTGTGCCACACACTGAATCCCCGCCTGACGGCAGAGCAGCTGGCGGCGATGGTGATCCAGTCGGGGGCACGTATCCTGCTGGCGAGTGCGGATCTGCTCGCGCAGGCACAGCAGATTGCGGCGCTGGCTCCCGACATCCGTTGTATCTGGATGCTGGATCAGGCCAGTCATCCGGCTGCTGCGGCCGGACCGGTGGACCTGCAGGCGCTCGAGCGTCTGTTGGGTGATGTCACTGAGCCGGCGGAGTGGGGGGACTTTCCCGAGACTTCACCGAGCGGGCTGTGTTTCACCTCCGGGACGACGGGAGCGCCCAAGGGCGTGACGTACACCCATCGTTCCAGCTACCTGCACACGTTGCGCGTGCTGCAGGCCGAGATGATGGCGATCACGGGTGAGGACAGCGTGTTGCTGGCCGTGCCGATGTTCCATGCCAATGCCTGGGGGCTGCCGTTCGCCGCTGCGGCGGTTGGCGCACGCCTGGTCTTGCCTGGTCGTCATCTTGAGGGTGCGCGTCTTGCGCGCCTGATCCAGTCGGAGGCGGTAACAGTGGGGGTAGGGGTGCCGACTGTCTGGTTGGCGCTGCTTGAGCATGTGGAAGCAGAAGATCTTGCCCTTCACTCTCTGCAGCGCATCATCGTAGGTGGTGCGCCGCTGGCGCCCGCGCTGATGGAGCGGCTGGAGCGGCGCCTGGATGTGGTGGTACAGACCAGCTGGGGCATGACCGAACTTTCTCCCTGCGGCACGTTGGCGCCGCCGGAGGGGGCGCGTTCGGCGGCACAGTCCGGGCGACCGGCGCTCGGTCTGGATCTTCGGATGGTTGATGAGTTTGGACAGCCTTTGCCAACGCAGCCTGGCGTGGAGGGACACCTGCAGGTACGCGGTGCGGCTGTGCTCCAGCGCTACTTTGGTGAAAAGGAGGATGCGGTGGATGCGGAGGGCTGGTTTGCCACCGGTGACCTTGCACGCCTCGACGCCAAGGGCAATCTTTCCATTACCGGCCGCGCCAAGGACCTGATCAAATCGGGCGGCGAGTGGATCAATCCGGCCGAGATCGAAGCACTGGTGGGCGCAGTTCCGGGCGTGGCCCTGGCCGCCGTCATTGGACGTCCGGACCCCAGGTGGGGCGAGCGGCCGATACTGATTGTAGAGGTTTCCGGAGAAGCGTCGCTGGACGACAACGCATTGCTGGCCGCGCTGCGCGACCACGTCGCGTCATGGTGGATTCCCGACGCCGTGTACCGGCTTGAGCGCATGCCATTGGCTGTCACTGGAAAGATCGACAAGAACCGGCTGCGGGCAGAGTACGCATCGGCCCGGGAACGGAACAGGGCGGGAGGAGACCAGCACCATGAGATTGGATGAACGCGTTGCCATCGTGACGGGAGCAGGACAGGGCCTGGGCCGTAGTCACGCTCTTTACCTTGCCGGGAAAGGGGCGCGTCTGGTAATCAACGATCTGGACGTACACGCTGCCGAAGCGGTGCAGGAAGCGGTGGTAGCGGCCGGGGGTGAAGCCATTGCCTGCAGCGGCTCAGTCACGGATGAAGCATCCGTGCAGTCGATGGTGGCCGATGCGCTCGCGCGCTGGGGCAGGATCGACATCCTCGTCAACAATGCCGGAATCCTGCGCGACAGGAGCTTTGCGAAGATGAGCCTGGACGATTTCCGTCAGGTGATGGACGTGCATCTGATGGGTGCGGTGATCTGCAGCAAGGCGGTCTGGGACATCATGCGGGCGCAGAACTATGGGCGGATCGTGATGACGACATCATCGTCGGGATTGTTCGGGAACTTTGGCCAGGCGAACTATGGCGCGGCCAAGATGGCACTGGTGGGTCTGATGCAGACGCTTGCCATCGAAGGCGCGAGATATGGCATCCGGGTCAACGCGCTGGCGCCCACGGCGGCTACCTCGATGACGTCCGGCGTGCTTTCCGATGATCAGTTGATAGCACTGGATCCGGCGTTGGTGAGCCCTGCGCTGTTGGCGCTGGTAACGGAATCTGCTCCGACCCGTGCGATTCTCTGTGCGGGTGCCGGACACTTCGCGCGAGCAAACGTGACACTGACTCCCGGTATACGCATTGGCGGAGGAGCCTGGGCAGGAGAAGCAGTGGTGGCGCACTGGGTTGCGGTGTCCGACCGGGATGGCGAGATCGTGCCGGAGTGCGGGTGGGAGCAGGTTGAGCAGGAAACGGGTCGTTCGCCGGGGTGATTCGATGAAATGGCACGGGCCGTGAAGATCAGTCGTCGATCAGCAGGTGCGCCAGTGCGCGTCCCGCCTCCACGGCAGAGTCCAATGTCGGGAAGCGGCGTCCTGTTCCAGCGAAAGGTGGGTGGCCCTCGATCACCACTTCGAGTATCTCGAATATGCCGGGATAGGATTGGGTGATGGTGCATTCATATCTGCATCTGGCGTGGTAGCCGTGGATTCGTGCGCGCAGTAGTACAGACGGCATGGATGCTTCCATAGATTCAGCGGCGCGCATGCTAAACGCGTTGGCAGGTGGACAAAAGTCACATTCCGTTGCTGATTCAGCAAAGACCGTGTTAACCGCTACACTGGCGGCCTACGCCCGATGGAGTCACGCCCATGTTCAGTGGAAAGGTCGCGGTGGTTACCGGATCCACCAGCGGTATCGGTCTTGGCATTGCCACCGCGCTGGCGCGGCGAGGCGCCGATATCGTGTTGAACGGATTCGGCGATGCGTCGGAGATCGAACGCATCCGTTCCAACCTGGAAGCTGAGTTCGGCATACGGGTGGCGCATGATGGCGCCGATCTTTCCCGTGGCGAGGCGGTGCGCGGAATGATTGACCACGCCGTTGCGAAGATGGGGCGCATCGACATCCTGGTGAACAATGCAGGTATCCAGCACACCGCGTCGATCGAGGAATTTCCCATCGAGAAGTGGGATGCGATCCTCGCGCTGAATCTCTCGGCGGTGTTCCATGCAACGGCGGCCGCCTTGCCCCATATGAAGCAGCGGGGCGCCGGCCGCATCATCAACATTGCGTCGGTACATGGGCTGGTGGGCTCGGTGAACAAGTCGGCCTATGTGGCGGCCAAGCATGGCGTGGTGGGGTTCACCAAGGTGACCGCGCTGGAGAACGCGGGCACCGGCATCACCGCCAATGCGATCTGCCCGGGCTGGGTGCGGACGGCGCTGGTCGAGCGGCAGATCACCGCGTTGGCCGAGCGCGAAGGCACGGATCAGGAATCCGCCGCGCGCGCGCTGCTGGCTGAGAAGCAGCCTTCGTTGCAGTTCGTGACGCCCGAGCAGCTGGGCGAGATGGTGGTGTTCCTGGCCTCGGACGCTGCGGCGCAGATTACCGGCACGGCGCTGCCGGTGGACGGGGGCTGGACGGCGCGCTAGCTGGCGGGCTGTGCCCGTCGTTGCAGCATCGGCAGCGCCACCAGCGTGGCGAGAATGGTGAACAGCACCAACGACGCACCCACCGTGCCGAAGCCCAAGCCGCCCTTTTCCAGTGGCTTGGTGAGCAGGTCGCCGAAGGTGGCACCGAACGGGCGGGTGAGCACGAAGGCGATCCAGAACAGGATGACCCGGTTGATGCCCTTGATGCGGGTGGCCAGTGCGGTGAGCGCGATGAGGCTGCCGATCAATAGCGCGCCGCCGGTGAAGCCGAGCCCGGAATCGTCGGCGAGGAAATCGCCCAGGGCGGTGCCGAGCGTGTTGGAGAACAGCACGGCGGTCCAGTAGAAACCTTCGGCGCGGCGCGATGCGATATTGCTGACCGAGATCGACTTTTCCGACAGGCGCCACGCCAACAGCACCAGCGCCAGGCAGCCGGCCAGCAGGCTGGCGCCGGTGGCGTAGCCCAGGCCGAGCGTGCGGTCGAGCAGGTCGGACAGGGTGGTGCCGGCGGTGCTGGTGGCCAACACCACCGACCAGAACAGCACGGGGTGAAAGCGCCGTGCCGACAGCTGCACGGCCAGCAGGCCGGCGAAGACCGTGAGCAGGATGGCCGAGCTGGCCACGTAGCCCAGGTTGAGCGTCATCGACAGCAGATCGCCAGCGGTCTCGCCGAGGGTGGTGGCGGCGATCTTCATCACCCAGAAGCCGAGGGTGACCGCCGCCACTTTGCTGTGCAGGGACTCTGCGTCTGAAGCACTCATCGAAGGTCGCCAAGGATGCCTGCGGGCGATCGTGTCGGTGCGCGCGTCGGAACGCGGTCGAAGCGGCCTTCGTATTGCGTCAACCTATTGCCGCGATTCAGCTAGCCGGCAGTACTCGGCTTCGCAAACACATCCAACCCCTTGCCCGTCTCCAACAACGACTTCAGGCTCGACAACACGATCGGCCAGCCCTGGCGGATGCCGGTATCCATGCCGCTACCGGGCTCCAGTTCGTCGTGGGTAACGGTCAGCCGCACCATGTCCTGGTAGGGCACGATGTCGAAGGTGACGCGGCTGTAGGCATCGGGGTTTTCCGCCTGCGAAGCGGCGGCCCAGGTGATGACCAGCCGCGAGGGCGGGGTGCTTTCCACCACTTCGCCGACCAGCTCGACCGAGCGCGTTTCGTTGGCGCGCACATGCTGCCAGCGCGAGCCGGGTTTCCAGTCCGAAACGTTCTCGTGGCCCCAGTAGGTGCGGGCAATCTCCGGGCGGGTGATGGCCTCGAACACCTTCTGCGGTGTGGAGGCGATATAGATCACGTGGATGAAGCGGGTGGATTCAGCGCTCATCGTCATTGTCCTTCCAGTTCCTGTTTGAGGTCATGCAGCAGGCTCAGGCGCTGCTGCTCGAACTTGCTTACCCAGCGCGTATAGACATCGTGCAGCGGCACCGGGTTGATGAAGTGCAGCTTCTCGCGGCCACGCCTGACGGTGCTGATCAGGTTGGCGTCTTCCAGCAGGC
>Ga0182006_1000606_pt1 | contig 26073 bp, 5 predicted proteins | sample Sormic07211104_1_FD_123022 | JGI IMG/M metagenome (GOLD analysis project Ga0182006, IMG submission 123022) | Rhizosphere microbial communities from Sorghum bicolor, Mead, Nebraska, USA - 072115-104_1 MetaG | ecosystem: Host-associated > Plants > Roots > Rhizosphere | place: USA: Nebraska...
CTCTGGCCGTGACGCCATTGCTGCAAATCGACACCTTCGCTTGCTTGTACATGGCGCTGATCCTGGTCGCCACCCTCGCTTGTGTGACCCTCGCCCATGCCTACCTCGGCGATGGCGGTTCGGGTTACCCGGGCAACCGTGAAGAACTTTACCTGCTGATCCTGATGGCCGCCGCCGGTGGCCTGGTACTGGTCAGCGCGCAGCACCTGGCCGGGTTGTTCATCGGTCTGGAACTGCTCTCGGTACCGGTCTACGGTTTGGTGGCTTACGCCTTCTTCAACAAGCGTTCGCTGGAAGCCGGTATCAAGTACATGGTGCTGTCGGCCGCCGGTTCCGCGTTCCTGTTGTTCGGTATGGCCCTGCTCTACGCCGACTCCGGCAGCCTGAGCTTCGTCGGCATCGGCCAGGCCCTCGCGGCCACCGGCCTGCCAAGCTCGCTGGCGCAACTGGGTCTGGGCATGATGCTGATCGGTCTGGCGTTCAAGCTGTCGCTGGTACCGTTCCACCTCTGGACCCCGGACGTTTACGAAGGTGCTCCGGCACCGGTGGCTGCGTTCCTGGCCACCGCTTCGAAAGTGGCTGTGTTTGCGGTAATGGTGCGGCTGTTCCAGATCTCGCCGGCCGCAAGCAGCGGTGTCCTGAGCGACGTGCTGACCATCATCGCCATCGCGTCGATCCTGTTCGGTAACCTGCTGGCACTGACCCAGAGCAACCTCAAGCGTCTGCTGGGTTACTCGTCCATCGCTCACTTCGGTTACTTGCTGATCGCCCTGGTGGCGAGCAAGGGTCTGGCCGTGGAAGCCATCGGCGTGTACCTGGTCACCTACGTGATCACCAGCCTCGGCGCGTTCGGCGTGATCACCCTGATGTCCTCGCCGTACAACGGCCGTGACGCGGATGCCCTGTACGAATACCGCGGCCTGTTCTGGCGCCGTCCGTACCTGACCGCGGTGCTGACCGTGATGATGCTGTCCCTGGCCGGCATCCCGCTGACCGCTGGCTTCATCGGCAAGTTCTACATCATCGCCAGCGGCGTCGAAACGCGTCAGTGGTGGCTGGTCGGCGCACTGGTACTGGGCAGCGCCATCGGCGTCTTCTACTACCTGCGCGTGATGGTCACCCTGTACCTGATCGAGCCAAACCTGCGTCGCCACGACGCTCAGTTGCACTGGGAACAGAAGGCAGGCGGCGTGATGCTGCTGGCCATCGCCCTGGTCGCATTCTTCCTGGGCGTGTATCCGCAGCCATTGCTGGTGCTGGTACAGCAGGCGGGTCTGGCGGGCTGATTGCTTCGTCAGAACTGGCACCATAAGAAACGGCACCTTCGGGTGCCGTTTTTTTTGTGTGACAGGCCGTGCCACACCTGATGCGCGCTCGACGACGCTGATTCGTCTGGTTCAGCGTTGTCCGCAGACGATCGAACAGCCCGCAGCGTTGGGTTGATATCGGGATGGTTAACCCCACAAACGAAAACGCCTTTTCTTTTGCGAGAAAAGGCGTTGACTACCTCTGGTGCACCACTGTTGTCAGCCACTGCTTCCGTCATAGCGGTTGCGGATAGTCAGACTTGCAGATTCGCCATCGTAGTAATGGACGTATGCCCAACCCTCGTAATCAGTAAGGTAAACATTGATTGGCTTGTCAGTCACTGCGACAGTCACCGGCACCCTGGCCGCAGGTTGCCCCGTAAAGGTGGAAGTTGCGCAAATGCCATACCTCCAATAAGAGGCGGAACCTCCCCATTGCTGAGGGCCGAATCGTTTGGATATCTTGACTTTGTTGTGGCCCAGAGACATTGGCAATGCCGCAGATTCGGAGCTCCACGCCGGTACTTTCAACCGCACGATAAAGTCGCCGGTCCTGGTGCTGTTGACGCAGTTCAACGACCAGCTCAGGCCGTCCTCGCCCAGTGTCTGCGGAACACTCGGACTTACGATAACGCCAAGAGCAGCCGCGTCCTCCCCCAACTCCAGTACCACGTCCTGACCCGGCAGAAACCTGTCATCCTGGGCGCGCAGGGTCAATGTATGGGCGGCCCCAAGGCAAGGGAATGCACACGCGTCGCCAAACACTTGGGGGAATCCGTCGAGATCAATCTTGACATCATGAACGCGCCCCGGCAGTTCCCAGTCGCGCAGTATTGAGCTGGCCAGACTCAAACCGAAGAAACCACTATTCGCCTCTTCCGTAGAAATATACCAATGGACTGACGATCCTTTGTTTATCGTCTGCGGCATGCCCAGATCAGGGATAAAGGTCAGGCCACGCTCCTTCGCACCCCAGAAGTTCTGCAAAGTGACGGTAGCGCCAATCAAAACACTGTCGTCGCTAACCCTCAGCTCCAGCTTATAGGGCAGCTTCTTTTTCAACAGCACGAGTTCGCTTGCAGCCAGGTCAACTCGCGCCCCGTCCAGACACAGCTCAGCTGCCTGCGCCCAGTCGTCTTCCAACATGGCGTTCACTTCATAGAGTTCGGTCAAGGCAGTACCGGCGTTTTCCTCGGTGATGTCGGCAAGGATTTCATGCTTGCCCGGTGTTTCAGGGATATAGCGATAACTGGTCCATCCCGTTGCATCGGTGTGGGTTGTCTCCAGCAATTCATCTGTACCGTTACTGCGCCACTTCACCTCGACACCGGCGGCAGCCTGACCGGTGGCACCGGAGATCACCTGAACCCGCAATAGCACACTCTGCTCCGTACCCACCACTGGCACACCTATGGGCGGATTGGCGTCACCGATGGCGTACCGGGTCTCGCTCACTTTGAAAGAGCGAGCCTCAGTCCAGTCGGAACTGTCACCGTCGACCGTATGCCGAGCTTGCACGGTATAGTCTCCGAGCGACCACGCCTGCTTTGCGGTCCAACTCCATCGGGTTGAACCGTCGACAAGGGCAAATGGTTCCTGGGGATCCGTTGCATGGCGCAGAACAATTTCACCTCCCGCTGCACCTGTGCCTCGAACGCTCGGATAGCGTGAGGTTTCGGAGTCTGCCCGTGGTGCCGTGATAACCGGGGTTGCAGGCGGTGCTTTGACCGTGAACCGATGCGGCGCGCTCCAATCGGACTCGACCCCGCCACTGGCTTGTTTAACCTCGAGGGCAATGGTGCCAGGCACCAAAGGGTCCACAACCGTGAACGTAAGGATGCCATCGGCGTCCGCGGTGTCTTCGTGCAACGTATCGCCTTTTTCAAAACGAATGGTATGCCGCGCGCCTGGCAGGCCGGCGATCTCGAAGGTGGGAAATCTCGAAGTCCTGCCCCCCGCCTGCGGTTGCTGGATTCGCGGGGCGTCGGGCCGGTCCGTCTCCCCCACGGTAAAGGTGCAGAGATCACTGGCGTCGGAGTCCACATCGTTGACTGTTTGTATGACGTAAACAGTATTTGGCCCGGACGCCCAATCCGCTGCGGGAATGAATGCGCGAGTTGCACCGTCACCGACAAACTCACCGTCGACCCGGACATCCTCTTGTGTCATCAGACGTAATGCGACGACACCTGACCAAACGTCACTTATTTTCAGTTCACCTCTCACGGCGACCGGGGTGTCCGGTTGCTCGATGATGGGTTGCGGCGGTCTGATGTAAAAATTCAACATATCAGTTGGATCGGAAGTCAGATCGCCTGACGTTTGCACCGCTTTGATCAGCTGTTGGCCTGGCTCCCAAGGATGTTCGAAAGACCACTGTGTCTGGACGTAACTCATTTTACCCTCCAGCGGAATACCGTTGGCGTATTGCACCTCCACCGTTGCCCCCGCTTCGCGAATTCCTTTCACCGCGAGATTGGCTAAATGGCTGGAGGCCGGTAGTGGTTGAGTCAGGTGTGGTTTGGGTGGTTTGGCTAAAATCCTGATGATGACCAGGTCGCTTGGGATTGAAGGCACATCGTCGATGATCTGCACGACTTTGACTTGGGTGATGCCCGCCGGCCAGTCCGTTTCCGGGGTAAAAGTGCGGGTGGTGCCACTGCCGCTGAAACTGCCATCCACTATCGCGTCTAGCCGGGTAGTCATCTGAAAATGGGTGGCGTTGGCTAACACACCACTGATAGTTAAAGGCTCTTTGGCCGCAGCCGGGTCAGCAGGTTCCGTGATGCTCGGTTTGGGCGGCGTCACCGCAACGGTGACCAAATCACTCCACTCAGAGGCCACGTCGCCGACTATCTGAACGGCTTTGACCTGAGTTTTACCCGCTAACCAATCCGCTTCCGGTGTGAACGTTCGAAGCGCGCCGCTGCCGGTATATTCGCCATCAATCGCTGCACCTGCCTCCGTAGACATTTGCAAGGTGTCAACATTGGACAATACGCCGGTAATTTTCAGTTGCTGGTGCGACGTAGCAGGAATAGTTGGTTGTTCAATAACCAATATGGGCGGTCGAGCAATAACGGAAACCAGACCGCTGGGGATGGATTCCACATTATTGTAAAGCTGCACGGCTTTGACCTTGGTGACACCGGGAGCCCAAGCATTGGCTGGTGTAAAAGTCAGGATCCCACCGCTGTGGGTATGGCTGCCCTGCACGGAGGCATTTGCGTCGGTCCTCACTAGCAGGGAGCTGCCACTGGAGTAGTTCGCAATGATCAGCGCCTGTTTTTCCGACACCGGATTGGATGGACGGATGATCGCCGGGGTAGAGGGACGCACCACGATCATTGCCAAATTACTTGGATCGAACGGTACTCCGTCGAGAGTCTGCACGGCCTTGACATAGTTGAAGGCAATCGGCCAGAAATCCCTCGGCGTAAAAGTGCGGGTATTACCCTCCCCCGTGAACTCGCCTTTTACAGGGACATTTTTGTTGGTGAGGATCTGCAAGCTGACTGTACCGCTCAAGACACCGGTAATGGTCAGCGCTTGTTTGGGATCAGCAGGATCGGGTGGCGGATTAATCCCCGGGATGCCGGTTTCAGCCACAATAGTCACCAGATCGCTTGGATCAGAGTCTACATAGTCCACGGTCTGCACGACCTTCACCCGATTGGTGCCCACTTGCCAGCTCACTGTTGGTATGAAAGTGCGTGTTGCGTTACTGCCGGTGAAATTGCCATGAACCGGCGCGCCTGCTTCAGTGAACATTTGCAGGTCGGCTCTCTCGGTCACGACATTCGTAATGGTCAGCGCCTGTTTTACAGAGATCGGGTTGGGGGGCGGTGTGATGACGGGTCTGGATGGTTTCACTGCAATAAAAACCACCGCGCTCGGATCTGAGGCTGCACCGCCCACGGTCTGCACGACCTTGACCCGGGTGATACCCGCGGCCCAGTTCGCTGTTGGCGTGAAAGTACGGGTGGTGCCACTGCCGGTGAAACTGCCAGCCACCGGTGCGCCTGCTTCATTGAACATTTGCAGGGTAGCGGCATCAGAAAAAATGCCGGTGATATTCAGCGGTGCTTTCGCTGCAGCCGGGTTGGGGGGCGGTGTGATGACGGGTCTGGATGGTTTCACTGCAATAAAAACCACCGCGCTCGGATCTGAGGCTGCACCGCCCACGGTTTGCACGACCTTGACCTTGGTGATGCCCGTTGCCCAGTTCGCTGTTGGCGTGAAAGTGCGAGTGGCGCCACTGCCGGTAAAGTTGCCAATCACCGGCGCGTTTTTATCGGTGGACACTTGCAAGGTAACGTCACCGGTCATCACGCCAGTGATGGTCAGCGCCTGTTTCGCTGCTGCCGGAGCGGGAGGCGGTGTGATCGTCGGCGTAGATGGTTTCACTGTAACTGAAACCGGTCTACTTGGATCAGAAGCCACACCGCCCACAGTCTGCACGACCTTGACCACGGTGATGCCCAAGGCCCAGTTCGCTGTTGGCGTGAAAGTGCGAGTGGCGCCACTGCCGATGAAACTGCCAACCACCGGTACACCTCCGTCGGTTGACATTTGCAGGGGGACATTCCCTGCCACGACGCCGTTAATATTCAGTATCTGTGTTGCTGAAGCCGGATTGGGCGGCGGTGTGATGGCTGGTGCGGATGGCCTCACTGCGATGGAAACGACATTGCTGGGGTCCGAAGCCACGCCACCTACGGTTTGAACGGCCTTGACCCGGGTAACGCCTACAGCCCACTCCGCTATTGGCATAAACCCGCCTGTGTTGGAAATGTAATAGCCAGGCACCGGTTCGCCTCTCTCGGTGGACACCTGCACCGAGGCATGAGCCGTGACGCTATAAATGGCCAGCTCCTGTCTTACTGATGCCGGGTAAGGCGGCGAGTAAATGTGCGGGCTTTTCGGTTTACCCGGTTCAGGCGGTTTAGGTTCCGGCACGTACAAATTGTGACACTCCGCCCAATCACTCCAGATCCAGGCCTGCTTGTACCTGACTTTGAAATTGAAGTGCGCACCCAATCGATCAAAAGAAGTATCGGGCACCCAATGCTCCAGCTTAATCCACTCACCTTCTGACCCATGATGGTCAGTTGCTTCTCCCCAGCACTCAATTTTCCAACTGGTAGTACCTCCTCCAAAAGTTAAAGCAACGATATTGAACCCGCCGGGCGACACTGTAGAGTTACTTAACGGTGACAAGATTACCGGCGCCGGCCACAAGCCATTTGGCTGCAGCTCGTTTTCTTCATCCATTTCCATCGCTCCCACTCTCCTGACGCAATTGCCAGTGCCGAAGAAGCGATTTTCGACCTCCTTTACTGCTTGCGCCTACCTGTCAACTCTGACAGTTCCGACAAACGGTTCATCAACAAATAGTAGATACATTGCGATTACATACATGCATAAAACCAAGTTAAAAAATAACAAAAAGATCTAAAAAATAGTCATCGACCTGTCAGGTTTGACAGGTTACTCAAGCGTGTTTTGTCGTTACTTTGATCGTGCCAGGCATCTCGGATGCCTCCCCTTTTGGCAGGAGATCCAAAGTCATGGCCGACGACACCCCCTCGTTGATAAACGCCCTCATCAAGTCCGACGCCCCATTGAAAAAAGGCCGCAGCGACTTACCCGCGGCCATGCAGCAAATGGGCTTTACGTCAGTCTTCGATATCGTGCGTCTGCCCAAAGCGGCGTTCGCTCGCCAGCTCGCCCGATACTCCGACGCCAACGCCGATGTGGTTTACGACAATGCGATGAAATATGCGGCGTTGATTTCGCGCTTGTTCCGGGAATACCAGACCTCGTCCGGTACGTATCAGCAACTTGCTCAGCGCAGTGGCATTCGCGCGCTGGTGCCGCTGGGCGCTACCTATCAGCGCATGTTCAACGAGAACTGGGACGAGTTCACCAAGGTCGGGGCCATTGCCGCCAACGACAGTCCCGTGGCTTACCTGGATGCACTCCGCAGATTTTCCCGGCAACTGGAAGCCACCAGTGAAGACCCCAAGCGACTGCAGATGGACCAGCGCCGTACGGATCTGAAAGACCTGTTGATCACCCACGAAAGCACCTTTACCCCCAGGCCGATGCTGGAAATTGTCATGCAGGTGCTGGAAAGCCATTTGCGCACCTACCTGGATGGCAATTCCGCCGACAAAAGCAAGTCTACCCATCAAGTGCTGGCCGGACGGCGCTATCCGTTCGAACTGCCGTACAACTTCTATCATCACCAGTGCGAACTAGGGCTGGCCGATAAAAAGCCGCGTCTGGGGGAATTGAATTACCGGGCCAGTCTATTGCTACCGATCAAACAGGTGGCAATCAACGACTATGGGCAGTTGCAGCAACCCGCATTACAGGCCCAACGGTTGCTGTGCGGGTTAAGTCCCCAACAACAGCAATTGCTGATCGAACCCTCGGTATTCAGCCATTTTTATCTGACCCGCAGTGATCTGCTCGAAGGCTGGCAAAGCCCACTTACCACGTATCTGCGCCCGTATACCACACCGAGCAAGTGTTACTTGCTGCCGTCGGGGCAACCTGATGGCGTGGCCGCGAATCCGTTGGCGGATGAGCCAACGGGTGCAAGCGGGGCCGAAACCGTTGTCTCGCTGGCGTTTCGTAAAGAAGACAAGACCGAACCGGCCCGTATCGGTCTGAACTCCAGCACCACGTCCGGGACTGGATGGCTGGTGAATCGTCTGCACGCTGCAGGCCATTCCATCAAAGTGAACTTCAAGGCTGATGACCTACCGACCCCGACCGGACAGGGCTACACCGCCAGATTCGATCTGATTACCGCCACCGGAACCATTGAAAAACCAGTCCATCTGGCCAGACAACGCTTCGCCTTTACCCTGGATGACCATTACACCCTCACCCCCACCGAACAGGATTTCTTCAGAAAAGCCTACGGCATCGAAGTCACCGGCGGTTCGCCTGTGTCGCAACTGATCCTGCTGACCGACTTCATGCAACACACCGGCCTGAACGCCGGACAGGTCGAGCAGCTTGTGGCCCGCCGCAGCTACGCAGTGCGCATGTCGCCCAACTGTCCATACCTGCACCCAACGCCCAACACCATTGCACTTCGCCGCTCCACCATTGAGGGCCTGGCGTTTCCTTATCCAAATCTCTACGGCGCCTGTTACATCAACGGCACAGGCCCCGGCGTCGATCTGGACGAGGGCGAACCGGATCCACCCCCGGGGACAGTCCTGCGCGATGACTCAGACACCGCCATAGGCCTGGACCAGATCGAATCAGGCGACAGCAAGCAATGGCGCCTGAGCAAAACCTCACTTGATCGTCTTGATCGCCTGCAACGGATGATTCGCCTGCAACGCTGGACCGGCACTCCTTTCGCCAGACTCGACACTTTGATCATGAGTGCCATCCGTGCGGAAGGAGAAGCGAACCTTGGCATGGAACTCAACGAAAACACCCTGCGTGCCTTGGGCGTCTATCGTTACCTGAGCCAGCGCTACAGCATCGAACCTGAAGAGTTCGCAGCGCTGATGCACGACCTCAGTCCCTATGCCAGCGGCAAGGACGCGGTGCCGATGTTCGATCAGGTGTTCAACCGCGTGCAGCTGTTCGACACACCGCTGATTCTCGATCAGACGCTCATCAATTTGGCCACCCCCGATGCCGCGACGCAAAAAACCCTGCTGCAAATCTGTGCCGGGCTTGGTGTCCAACCGACCGAAGACTCTCTGCTGCTGATTGCCCGTCAGACCGAAAAGCACGTGGGCGCGCTCAAGCGTGACTTGCGTACTGTTTCCTCGCTGTACCGCCAGGCTCGGATTGCCCGGTTGTTCGGGCACTCGGTCGAAGAATTGCTGGCATTGGCAGGACTTCTCGGCGGCTCATCGTACAAAACCGCACTGGCCAGTGGCTGCTTGAATACACAGCCCCTGGAAGCAAAACCGGACATCCTCGATGTGCTGATGCAACTGGATTGGGCCTTCGCCTGGCTCAAGGATAGCCAACAGACCGTGCCCCAGTTACAGCAACGCCTGGGCATCGAACTGGCTGGGGAAGCGCCGCTGCCCGATGAGCTGCTCGCGCGCCTGAAGAAGTTACAGGACGATACGCGCCAAAGCCTCGTAACCGAGGCGCAAGTCAACGCGCTGGGTCTGCCGCTGCAGACCGATGGCAAACGCAAGCAAGCAAAAATCGACTGGTTCCATCTGCTGATTGAACACGAACTGATCGATGTTGACGGCCTGCTGCCTGGCCTTGATCGCCCGCTAGAGCTGGGGAATGAGCCCGCTGCCTGGTTACGGACCGATGTGGTTGAAGCGCTCAAACTCCTGGAGTTGGAGCAGCCTGTGAAAGACGCATGTGCAGACAGGCTCATCAAGTTTCTGCTCGATGTCCATGACCGCCAGGCGCAGTTGCCCGAAGGGCTGTTCCAGGAAACCGTCAAGCTGGCGCCGGATTGCTGCCGGGCCGTCATTGAGTGGGCGTGGTCCACGCCTTACAACATTTTGCTGCAAGCGCTCGATGGCGTACTGCCCGGCCCAGCGCTGATCGAGGTTTATCAACGGGTCGCTCGCCACGCCGAGATCGTCAGAGAACTGCGTTTGAGCAATAGCGCGCTGCGCCTGTTTCTGGTCAATCCCACGTGGCTGGGGGCGGCGGAGTACGGAGAAGGCAGTAACAGCCAGCCCTGGCTTTCCGATCTCTACCTGCTCGAACGCTTCAGCCACTGGTTCCACAGCCAGAGCCAGTCCGAAGATAGCGTATTGAGTTATTTCAGCTGCGCCAATCCAGCCAAGGCCCAATTGAAAAACAAGGCCCTGCGCCAGCTCGCCAGCGAAACAGCCAATGCTGCCCTCGCGCGTTTACTGAACTGGCCGGAGGCGGAAATTGCCGAGCTGACCAGCACCCTCCCCGATAAACGCGCCCGCTCGATGGCCCATGTCGACTGGATCCGTCGATGCCAAGCCACTTGTCAGGCCAGCGGTTTATCCGCCAAGGCGCTGCTGCAAGCCACAGGGCTGAATCACACAAGCACGCTGAACGAGTGGAAAGCCGTCGGTGAAGCGGTCATGGCCACCCACTCTGCCTCTGACGCTTCACGAGCCAATGGTTAAGGAACGATCATGACGACTGCCTTCGACGCCCCGCTCAACGAGGCATTGCGTGACGCGATGCTCGCCCTGTACCTGCACGAAGCGGTACCCAACGATCCCTACCTGATCGAGCAGGGGCTGGCCCATAGCATCAAGACTGCCAACGACCTCTATGAATTCTGGTTACTGGATGTACTGGTCAGCCAGAATGTGCCGACCAGCCCGGTCGCCTGTGCCATTGCCAGTTACCAACAGCAAATCAATAGCATGATGCTGAATCTGGAACCGGGTTACAGCGATGACAGCTTCACTCCTCTACAGACCAGAACCTGGCGCGAGGGGCTCAATCGCTACCCGATCTGGGCCGCCCTCCAGCAGTTGCGCACCTTCCCGGATATCTACCTGGACCCGACCCTGCGCCTGACCAAGACCGCCAGTTTCGAGCAACTGGAAAATGACCTCAACCAGGCGCAGATTCAGCCCGAAACCGTACAGACCGCCGTGCTGGCTTACCTCGCCAGGTTCGAAGAAATCGCCAACCTGAAAATCTGCAATGGCTACATTGATGGCGAAGACTTTGCCAACAGCACCTATTACTTCATCGGCAAATCCCCCGCCGAAAACGCCTGGTACTGGCGCTCACTCGACATGTCTCAGCGCGCGGTAAAAGTGCCTGCGAGTGCACCAGGCGAAACTCCGGCCAAATATGACAAGCCGCTGCCCAATGCCTGGTCGGACTGGCAAAAAGCCAACGTGCCCATTTCGGAAAAGGCGCTGGAACACACCATTCGCCCGTGCTGGTTCAACAATCGTCTGTTCGTGATCTGGGCAGAGCTGGAACTTCAGGATGCGGACGCCATGCAGGCCCCTGTTGAGGGCAAGGCCGACCAGAGCGTCAAGGTCAATCCCAGGTTCCGCCTATATGCCAGCTACAAGAAATACGACGACACCTGGAGCACGCCGCGGGTATACATCGAGAGTTACTGCAAGACAGAGACACTGGTCGCGAAACCTCTGGAAGAAATTGCTGAGCAAACCCAGACCATTGCGGTGTATGACCACTCGACGTCGCCCGACTCCATGAAAGTCCTGATGTATTCGGGGTACACGGGCGGCGATGATTACAACAACGACAAATACGATTTTCTGCGTACGATACAAATCGACAAGAACTTCAATGTGACCCCGCTTTTTCCTTCATCCGGCGTCGTAGCAGCCGGCAATATGATCCCAGCGTCGTCCGCCGGGACCTTCGAAAAAAGCGAACAGCACGTACGACTCATAGGCCACATCTTCGCTAAACCGGAAGCTGCTGAACGTTTTCAATATTGGCTGCCCGCCACTACACCCGTGTTCGGCGCTGTAGAACACGAAATACCGTACGCAGACGAACAAACCTGGAACTTCAAGGGCTGGCAATCGCGCATCGCGACCATGCGGGAAGATATCGACCTTAACTATCGACCAGGTCGGTCCAGTCTCGAGTTGGTTCTCAGACTTCAGGAGCGATTTCCAGATGTCACAACGCTGAAATTTTCTATCGGCAGCGCTGACGACAAAGAACTCTTTCACTTGACGCTGGTGTTCAATCACACAGCTGAAAGTCGGTGGCGGACCTTGCTTGAGGGCTCTGAGATCACGTCTGTGGGTGAATTCATGAACATGCAGGACACAGCGTATTGCTTCAGAGGTTTTCCAGACAGCATCAGAAGCCTGATCTCGGATTCCGACAGCAACAACCGAACGGAATTTACTGTCCCGCGCATACAGCCGGGTGGCACCGCGTCACTCGCAGGCAAGGTCGCTGGCTCGGACATACTTGATTTGCTGCGGGCTCACCCGAAAAGCATCCAGATCGCCGACGTTTGGCGAAGCCCCAAAGGCGGTGAAACCTCTACAACCAGCCTGCTACCAACCATTCGTAACCACATTTTTGAGGCTTACGGATATCAGCTGTTCATAGGGCACCCTCTGGACGTACAGGCGGCTGAATTTCCTGTATCACTTGAGCAGATACGTCCTATATATACCTCGGGCGTCGTTGAAAGCTTGAACCAATACGACGGCGGCGGCGGATATGTGATGAGTCTGGACAAAGTCAGACATCTGCCCGACGGCTGGCCGGTCGAGTGGCCTGCGTCCGATGCAGAGCTGAAAATCCCTTTCGTATATGGCGTCTTGATCCATAGAGACAGTCCCATCGGCTATACACCCGTCGGCGGAGCTCTGAAAGCGCTATCGATTACCTGGGGGGAGGCGCTCGAAGCCGAACACCAGATCGCGCCGCGCATCAGCAACGATGAAAACCCCTCGCTGGGCACAGCCCAATTCATTGACTTCAGAGGCTCCAGCATTGATTTCAGCGATAGGGGCCGACCTGAAAAGTCAGTCCGTGTGCCTGTGCGCATGAACAGCACTTTTGCGCGACAACTGATCAACCTTGCCGAAGGCGGCATGGAACCTCTGCTGAGCTGGGAAACCCAGACCCAGCACACAGAACCCCCTATCCCTGATGGTCAGGGTTCGCAAGCCATGGATTTCTCGGGCGCTTACTACCTGTATTTCCTGGAACTGTTCCTGTACCTGCCCTGGCTGGTGGCCTACCGCTTGAACGAAGAGCAGCAGTACGACGAAGCGAAACAGTGGCTCGCGTATCTGTTTGACCCGACACGACAAAGCGCGGACCCGGGACACCCCGGTTACTGGCAGGCCGTGCCGTTGGAAGAGCCGGTATGGCCCGGCCCGGTCGACCCCAGCCTGGCCATTCTGTACCCGGACGACCCGCATCAGATTGCCTTGAGTTTTCCGGTGCACTTTCGCAAGGCGCTGTGGAAGCTCTTTATCGAGATCGAAAGCCGCCAGGCTGATCTGGCGTATGCAGAGCTGACGCCGGACGGCCTGGCTGAAGCCAAGATGCGCTACGTCCACATCATGGATCTGCTGGGCCCGCGCCCGGATGTACGCCAGATCGATGAATGGTTGCCGCTCACGCTCGACGAATTGAGTTCGTCGAAGAATATGCAACTGCGTCAATTCGAAGAGCGCCTGACCAGTGCACATCAGCAGCTGCAACAACAGCCACCTTTGCGTATCGGCAAGGCCCCGGCTTCGCAGCCCGCACCACTCTTGTGTCTGCGGCCTGACGGCCATGACCCGCTACTGACGAGCGCGGACACCGAGTATTTCCGTCAGCCCTTCAACCCCGAACTGATCATGCACTGGGATCGAGCCGAAAGCCGCTTGTACAACTTGCGACATAACCTCGATATGGCCGGCGCTCCGCTGAACCTGCCGTTATTCGCCACGCCGCTGGATCCGCGCGCGCTGCTCGCCGCGTGGGGCCAAGGCTTGTCCGGGGCAGCACTCAGCCGCTTGTTGAACCCGCAGATTCCCCATTGTCGCTTCAGTTTCATGTTCGCACTCGCGCAGAACGCGGTGGACAGCGTGAGCGCGTTCGGCGCCACGCTACTGTCGCTGATCGAACGCAAGGAGCAGGCGCAGTACCTGGAATTGCAACAGCAGCAGGCGTGGAACCTGGCGGAGATGGTGGTGCAAATGCAGGTTCAGGCCGAGAAGATTGATGAAAAAAACAAGCAGGCGTTGCTGGCGAGTCAGGACACCATTCTGGGCCGAGTGAGCTACTACGAGAAATTGCTGAAAGACGGTGTCAGCACCTTGGAAATCGGCGCGGGAGCTTCTTACCTGCTAGGGAGTCTCGGCCAGACCGCATCGACGATTGCCCACGGAATCGGCCAGGCAATGACGGTAGCACCGAACATATTCGGCATGGCGGCCGGTGGCGCACGCCTGGAAGGTGCTGCCAATGGCTTCGCGGCCCATATGCAAGCGTTTTCACAAGTTGCGTACGGCGCAAGCCAAACCATGGACCGCATCGAACAATACCGGCGCCGCGCTCAGGAATGGACCCAAGCCCTCGACCAATCAAAACTCGAAGCCGAACAAATCAACGCCCAACTCGCCGTCTACGAAGAGCAACACAAAGCCACCCAGCTACAACTGCGCCAAGCGCAAACCGCGCTCAATCAAGCCAAGGCCACCCACGATTTCCTGCTGAGCAGCAACCGCTTCAGCCGCTCGCAGACCTACGACTGGCTCAACAGCAAATTCGCCGGTTTCTACCACACGGCCTTCACCACCGCACAATCGCTGTGCCAGGCCGCCGAGGCCTGCTGGCAATACGAAATGGGCGACTTCATGCAAACCTTCATCCGTCCCGGCGCGTGGAATGCCACCTACCGCGGCCTCGGTGCCGGGGAGGAATTGAAGATGAGCCTGCAACAAATGCAGAGCCAGTATGTGCAACACAACCGCCGCGATCTGGAAATCAGGAAAACCGTGTCGCTGAAGGAATTGCAGCGCCAAGACACGAGTTCAACCATCAATAAAACCTGGGCAGAGATCAAGCAATCGCTGCTGGACAACGGCACGTGCGAGTTCGAACTGACTCAGAAAATGTTCGACAATGATTACGCCGGACAGAACCATTACCTGCGTCGAATCAAGACGATCAGCGTAACGTTGCCGACCATCCTCGGGCCTTATCAAGATATTCGCGCGGTGCTGAAACAGACCTACAGCAAAGTCGAGATGGCCGCCACGCCAGGCACCGCCAAAGACAATCTGCGGGTGAACCAGCAGATTGCTCTGTCTACATCGCAGCAAGATAACGGCCTGTTCCAGCTCAACTTCCAGGATGACCGCTATCTGCCATACGAGTACACAGGGGCTATTTCACGCTGGATCCTGACCGTCATCGAGGGCCAGGAGGACCTCCTTCAGCGCCTCCAGGACGTCATCGTGCATGTGTGTTACACCGCTCGAAGCGAAGGCAGCTCGCTATGAACGAACAACAGACGCCACAACAGCAGTCGACACTACAAATCAACACCCCGAGCCTGCCCAAGGGCGGCGGCGCCATTCAGAGCATCGGCAAGGGCTCGGCCGGCGTAGGCACCCGCGGGACCGCGTCGCTGGAAGTGCCGTTGCCGATTTCCCCGGGGCGCGGTTTTGCCCCGGCGCTGGGTCTCGGTTACAGCAGCGGCACGGGCAACAGCCCCTGCGGGATCGGCTGGCAGTTGACGGTGAACGCCATCACGTTGCGTACCGTCAAAGGGGTGCCGATGTATGACGGTACCGACCAGGTGGTCGGGCCAGACGGTGATGTATGGATGCCCGAGCGCAAGGAAAGCGACGGCACGCTGATTGCCCGCCGGGCATTGAGCTACAACGGCCTGGCCCTGTCGAAAGCCTACGACGTGGTACGCCACTGGCCACGGGTCGAGGGAGCATTTTCTCTGATCGAGCATTGGTCGAGCGCAACAGATAAAGCCGGTTTCTGGCTGATTCATGGCGCAGACGGCAGCCTGCATATCTACGGCACCACCGCCAATTCACGCCGAGCCGACCCGAACGACCCGCAGCGTGTCGGCGTCTGGCTGATCGAGGAAAGCCTCAATACCCGGGGTGAACACATCGTCTACGAATACAAAGCGGAAACCGAGCTACCGGTGCCTCCGCAATATCGGGACTACCGCGCCCAGCGCTATCTCGGCTGCGTGCGCTATGGCAACGAAAAGGCTTATCCGCACCTTTACGCCTGGGACTCCGGCAGCTGGCAGAAGCAACATTGGCACTTTCATCTGCTGTTCGACTATGGCGAGCGCAGCACCGATCTGGAACAGGTGCCGACTTATACCGAACAACAGCCGTGGCCCGAACGCAGCGACCCCTTCTGGATCTACGCCTACGGTTTCGAATCAGGCACCCGGCGTCTGTGCCGCCAAGTGCTGATGTTTCATCATTTCCCCAAGGAACTGGGATCTGATCCCGTGCTGGTTCAGCGCGTGCTGCTGCAATACCGCACCTGTCCGTTGGGCTACAACCACCTGATTGCGGCTCATCAGCAAGCTTTCGACGGACTCGACCAGATTGAAAACCGACCACCGACGGAGTTCAGCTACAACGCATTCGACCTCGCCTCGAAGCCGCAAGGCTGGACGGAATTCCCCGACACGCCCGGCCTCAACGACGGTCAGCAATACCAAATGGTCGATCTGTACGGTGAAGGTCTGGCAGGCATCCTGTGTCGCTATGACCAGGCCTGGTATTACCGCGAGCCGTTGCGCGGCGAAGCCGGCAGCGACGACGTCAGCTACAGCGACTGGCAACGCCTTGATCATGTGCCGACTGCCGACCGGGGCAAACCCGTGCGCCAGTCCCTGACTGACCTGACCGGCGACGGCAAGCTCGACTGGGTCGTCGCCACGCCGGGCATGTGCGGATTCTTCACTCTCGACCCGGATCGTAACTGGTCCGGTTTCGTGAGCTTCGATGCGTTTCCCAGTGAATTCTTCCATCCGATGGCGCAGATGAGCGATCTGGTAGGCGACGGTCTCAGCGACCTGACGCTGATCGGCCCGCGCAGTGTTCGTTTGTATGCCAACCGGCGCACGACAGGTTTTGCCGAAGCCGTTGATGTACTCCGCGATGAGAAAAACGCCGCTGGCGATGTCGATGAGCTGCCCGTGCTCAGCAACTCTGCGACCGAAGTCGTCGCGTTCGCCGATGTGCTCGGCAGCGGCCAGCAACATCTGGTGCGCATTCGTCATGATGAGGTCAAGTGCTGGCCGAATCTTGGCCGTGGCCGTTTTGGCAAGGGCTTCGTACTATGCGCCCTGCCCTTCGCCTATAGCGAATTCAACGCGTCCCGGCTCTTGCTCGCTGACCTTGACGGTTCCGGTGCAGCCGACCTGATCTATCTGGAAAGCGAGCGCCTGCGTGTGTTCATGAACCATGCCGGCAACGGCTTCCAGCAGACCTCCGTCGATCTGTCCTGGCCGGAGGGCCTGGCATACGACTCGCTGTGGCAGGTCAGCAGCGCCGACCTGCAAGGCCTGGGTTGCTCCAGCCTGATCGTGACGCTACCCCACATGTCGCCACGGCACTGGCGCTACGACTTTGTCAAAGCCAAGCCGTATCTGCTCAACCGCAGTTGCAACAACATGGGCGCCAGCACGGGAGTGAACTACCGCAGCTCCGCCCAGGAATGGCTGGATGAAAAACGCGAGTTGCAGGCTGCCGGTATCACCAGACCGGCATCTGCCCTGCCCATGGCGATGCACCTGGTAAGCGAGCAGACCCAGTGCGACGAGATCACTGGCACGACCTTGACCCAGACCTTTAAATACCGGGGCGGTTACTACGACCGTTGCGAGCGCGAGTTCCGTGGTTTTCGCCTGCTCCTGCAAAGCGACACAGAAGCGTCGGCGGCCGAGCGTGCGACGGCAGGGTTCACCGCACCGATCCTCAGCAAGACCTGGTTCCACACCGGCGAAAGCATTGATCCGCCAAGAGCCGGTTATTACAAACGTGACGCTGACGCAGTCGATCTCAGACCTGCACTTGTGCACAACTACCACTTCAATGATCGCCTCGCGCAACCCTTGACCGAAGTCGATGACGACAGCGCCCGAGAGATCGCCCGCACGCTGAGCGGCCGGGTCATGCGCTCGGAGATCTACGCGGCCGATGACGATCCGGCGACTGCCGTGCCCTACGTGGTTCAGGAGCATCGCTACGGCGCGCGGGTGCTGCGCCCGAAAGGCAAACACCAGCCTTACGCGGTAATACTGCCGCTGGACGTAGAATCCATCAGTTACCAATACGAGCCCACCATCGCCGATGATCCGTTGTGCCAGCACCAGTTGAACCTGAAATGGGACCAATACGGGACCGTGGAGCATGCCTTCAACGTGAACTACGCCCGACGCAAGACCAGCGGCGATACACCGCCGTTTTCCGACGAGCATCAGCAGAAGTGGTGGCAAGATGCTCATGACGATGCGCAGCAAAAATGGTATTTGACGCAGATCTGCTCCGAGCCGATTCATCTGCCGAATGAAGAGTCGTGGCGCCTTGGATTGGCCTGTCGCCAGCGCAGCAATGCACTGGTGCTGGGTAAAACCGCATTGAGTCGCGAAACCATCACCCATGAGCACTTCCTGTCGCTGAGCGAGGACGGTGGCGAATGGGCGCAGCAAGCGCTGTTGTCGGCATTGTCGTTGCAGCGCTACATCGATCCTCGCAGCGGCACAACCCTGGAGCCGGGCGAGGCGACTTTCGAGGGATTGCCTGCCTGTCTGGAGACGGCCGAACTGGACGCCGTCGCCCTTGGCGCTTACGACAAACTCGCGGTGGATGGCAGCATGCCCTTCAACGTGAAAGAAAAACTCGAATCGCCGGAGGTGGGTTACCACATCATGCCGCTGTTTTTGCCGGCAGTGAAAGAAGACCCGCCAGCCGACCCCGACGACGCAAAAAACTACCTGTGGTCGGTGCACCGAGGCTTCCCCATCTACCACTCGCTCGACGGTTTTTTTAACGTACAGAAATATCGCGAAACTCGCAGTCACGGCGAGACGCTGATCACCTATGACGCGTATTGGTGTCTGACCACCGCCGTGACCTTGCCCGACGGTTGCACGACCCGCAGCCTCGATGTGGACTATCGCACCTTCCTTCCTGCGACCATCGAAGACGCCAACCGCAACCGGCAAGAAGCGCGTTATAACGCCTTCGGTGAACCGTTGGTAAGCAGTTTCCATGGCACCGAACTGGGAGAACCGGTGGGGTTTTACAAACTGGAGACTTACATCCCGCCCGAGGACCGCGACCCGGCAATCGCCATCGACCAGCCCAGGCAGGCCATCGGCAATTTCGCCAGTGTCAGTTTCTGGGACACTTTCAGCTGGATGGGTCGCGTCTCCCGCACCTCCCCACCCTCCCCGGACTGGTGGGCGTGGGCACTGAACCAGGGCTTCATTCTGCCCGACGGGCACCTGTGCGACCGCGCCCGTCAACATCTTGAACACCTGGAAAAGCCCGACGCCAACGAAATACTGCTCCAGCAACAAATCGACGCGGCCCAGCAAGAGCCGGTGTACGCCGTCACACTGCTGGCTGACCGCTATCCTGGCAAGCCGCAGATGCAAGTGCGGACGAGCATCGTTTGCCTGGACGGCTTCGGCCGCACCCTGCAGACCAAACATGAGGTGCCGCCGGGCCTGGCATGGCAAGTCAATGACAATGGCGAACTGGTCCTCGCCGACGATGGCAAGCCGATAGACGTGGAGGCCAAGCGACGCTGGCGGGTCAGCGAGCCAGTGGAATACAACAACAAAGGCCAAACGGTACGGATTTACCGGCCCTACTTCGCCGATCAACCGCGTTACATCAACGACCGCTCGATGCGTGAGCATGCCTTCCACGACCAACAGTTCTACGATGCGGCGGGCCGTCCGACCGAAACTGTGCTGGCCAGGCAAATGCTGCAAGGCAACCCGCCGACGCTGAAACCGTTGCGTCGGGCAATCTGGTACTGGATCTGGTGTAACGTCGCCTTCGACGAAAACGACCTGTTCGAGCCCCCACCGGAGCAGCGGCGCCGTAACTGGTGGACATGAACATGCACATCCATGCGCGCACCCCCGACCTGATAGCCATCGACAGCCGGGGCCTGCCGGTGCGGCAGATTGCCTATTGGCGCGATAACGACAGCGAACCCGAGGCGCGCATCACCGCCCGTCAGCATGATGCTTCAGGGCGACTGGTGGCACAGCGCGATCCCCGGTTGTTCGCCGATGCGTCAGCCCCTGCCAACCTCACTACTGTTTATTCACTGACCGGTCAGGTGCTGAGCACCGTCAGCGTTGACGCCGGATGGCGCGCGAGCCTGTGGGGCGAGGCGCGTCAAGCGCTGCACGGTTGGGATGGCCGCGGCAGCCAGCGCAGAATCGAGTACGACGAACAATTGCGGCCGCTGGCTGTGTTCGAACACGCCGCCGACGGCGAACCCTTATGCGCGGAGCGTTATGGTTATGCCGGCAGCGATCCGGCGTTCGCCACGCGTAACCAGTGCGGGCAATTGATTCGCCACGATGATCCGGCCGGCACGCAGTTGTTCGAACAAGTGGGATTGAGCGGTGGCGTCATGCAGCAGACGCGGCATTTTCTGCGCACGCTGGAGGAGCCGGACTGGCCTGCCGAAGTGGGCGAGCGGGATGAGGTGCTGGAAACAGGAATTGGCGTAACGACCCTATGCAACTTCAGTGCGCGGGGTGAAAAAAACCAACAAACGGACGGAAAGGGAAATCTGCAGTTTTTCCGATACACGCTCAGCGGTCAGTTGCATGAGGCCGGCTTGCAACTGAAAACGGACATCACTGCAAAAACCCTGATCAGCGCTATCCAGTACAACGCCTGTGCTCAGGTCGAAAAGGAAGTCTTGGGCAACGGCGTGATCAATGTTTATCACTACGATGTCGAAAACGGCTGCCTGAATCGCAAGCTGTCACGGCTGGGCGAGAACGAGCCATTGCAGGATCTGCGTTACGCCCTGGACCCCACAGGTAAGGTGACGAGCATTGAAGACGCGGCCCTGCCCAACCGTTTTTTCGCCAATCAGCGAATCGAGCCGATCAGCCATTACCGTTACGACAGCCTTGGCCAGCTCATCGCAGCCACCGGCTGGGAAGCGTATCCGACGAGCCATGGTCCATCCTCACTTCCCGATAATCCCGCCGCCATCAGTCACTACCGTCAGAATTATCGCTACGACGCCGGCAACAACTTGCTGGAGCTGATTCACGTCGGCGCGCAGAACCCAGGGCATCGTCTTGTCGCCCATGCTCACCGTAACCGCTGCCTGCCGGTACGCGAAGGCGTGGAGCCAGACGAGGTAGACTTTCGCCGAAGCTTCGATGCCAACGGCAATCTGCTGAACCTGCAACCCGGACAAGAACTGATCTGGAATGTGCGCAATCAATTAAGCGGCGTACGATCGGTAAAGCGCAGCGACGCTGCTCACGACTGCGAGCGATATGTTTATCGCGCCGACGGCATGCGCGTACGCAAGGTGCGCTCCCTACAGACCCGTAGCCAGACCAATATCATCGAAACCCGTTATCTGCCTGGTCTGGAAGTCCACAGTCACAGTGGAACCGGTGAAGAGCTGCACGTGATCGTCGTCCCGACTGGAGGCGGTAGCACGCGGGTATTGCATTGGTCGAGCGCTCCACCGGCGCCGCTCCCCAACAATCAACAGCGCTACACCCTGACGGATCACTTGGGTTCCAGCACGATTGAACTGGATCAAAACGCCAACGTCATCTCACACGAATGCTATTACCCGTTTGGCGCCACGGCGTGGTCCAACGGTGACGCCGTTTCCGTCAGCTATAAAACCGTGCGTTATTCGGGCAAAGAGCTGGATGCGACAGGGCTTTATTACTATGGACATCGGTATTACATACCCTGGCGTCAGCGTTGGTTAAATCCCGATCCGTCCGCAGACGCGGCGGGACTGAATTACTTTCGGTTCGTTGACAGTAATCCAGTCACCAACATTGACCCTGACGGGCTGGACTCAGAAAGGGCGCGAGGACTATGGAGATTTGCCATCGACAGCGTCTTACAGCTGCGTGACAACCGAGACATCATCACGGTAGCTCCCGGCATTATCGCTGTCGCCCTCCAGGGCAACGCTGAAGTTTTCGAGCAAGCGGGTATTGACCTGCCACGCAATTTCAAACGTGACCGAACACTCTTCTATCTCTCGATTGATTCGAGTTACGAAGGCCGAATAGTCGGCGGTGATAAACCTGTACATCTGAAAACAGCTTCTGCTGCCGGTTTGAATGCCGCGATCAGCGCACCGGACTCAAAACGGACGGCCTACCTGAACGGCGGTTTTTACAATCTCGGACAACGCGCTTCCTCAGATGCACCTTCATGGGCTTCTATTGGGGCCAGCTTTATCGATGGACAACACAAACCCTCCGTGCCCGCTCCCGCTGCATACGCTGACACCTATGTCGATCTGAAAATGAGCGATGGCTCGTTCATTCAGACAGGTCCGTTGCTTGCCCGCGACGGTCAGGCTGTATTTACCGAGCAACATCTTGAAGAGCCCAGATTCCAGTTCGATCCCGGGAGCAATATCCCCGGAGAACTTGGACATGCCAACCGACCCAACAATCGTTCGGCCATCAGCCTTGCGTCGGCGCAGAGTGAGGGTTCAGCCCGCACACGACTGGTGATTGGAATCGGAGACAGTAGCCGCAGTGACGCCTCCTCTGGATTTACGTTGCCGGAATGGGCACAGGTCATGGCCAGAATTGACCGCTTGAATACGGTGCCCGGCTGGTCGGTGAATCTGGACGGCGGCGACTCAAGTGCACTGGGTGTAATTGATCAATCCAATGTGATTTTGATGGATGCAGGTGCGCCCGGCAACAGAGGGCGATCGACAGGCAACTTCCATAGCCTTTGCGAAAAAACCTCAGTGAGGCACTCAATCATGCCTGTCCGGATACTCAGCGTGAACCACAGCACTCCGACGTTGACGGTTATCGACCCGCGTAATCTGACGGTACGTTCGATTGGCTATTGCCGCAGCGCCATCGCTGAACCCGCTGAAGCGCGAATCGATCAAACAACACATGACCCCGCAGGTCGGGTCGTTGCAATGAGGGATGCGCGCCTGATCACCGACGCATCAGCTCCCGCCAACCTCAGCACCGCTTACTCCCTGTCAGGCCTGGTGCTAAGTACCGCTAGCGTCGATGCCGGATGGCGCGCCAGTTTGTGGGGCGAGGCGCGTCAACCGTTGCACGGTTGGGATGGCCGCGGCAGCCAGCGCAGAATCGAGTACGACGAACAATTGCGGCCGCTGGCTGTGTTCGAACACCCCGCCGACGGCGAACCCTTATGCGCGGAGCGTTATGATTATGCCGGCAGCGATCCGGCGTTCGCCACGCGCAACCAGTGCGGGCAACTCATCCGCCATGATGATCCGGCCGGCACGCAGTTGTTCGAACAAGTGGGACTGAGCGGTGGCGTCATGCAGCAGACGCGGCATTTTCTGCGCACGCTGGAGGAGCCGGACTGGCCTGCCGAAGTGAGCGAGCGGGATGAGTGGCTTGAAGACGGTGTCGGCGCCACGAGTCGAACGGTTTTCAACTCCCTGGCCGAGGCCGTCGAACACATCGACGCCAGGGCACATCGGCAGCTTTTCCGCCAGACCCTGGACGGCGAGTTGCGCGAGGTACGCCTGCAACTGGCGAAAGACACTGCCGCGAAGACCTTGGTCCGCGCCATCCAGTACAACGCCCGGAACCAGACCCTCGAGGAAACGGCTGGCAACGGTGTAATCACCGAACTGGGCTACGCCGCTGACGATGGCAGGCTGATCCGCCTGCAAAGCCGGCGCGGGAGCGACATCCTTCAAGATCTGCGTTATGCCTATGATCCCGTAGGCAATGTACTGAGCATCGAAGACGCCGCCCTGCCAATTCGCTACTTCGCCAACCAGCGTATCGAACCTGTGGATCGCTACCGTTACGACAGCCTCTATCAGTTGGTCGAGACTACGGGTTGGGAGTCGGGCCAAACCTCCAGGTTTTCGCTGATTGACGATCCTGCAGCGATTGCCAATTACACACAGACCTATCGCTATGATCGCGGCGGCAATTTGCTCGAACTGAGTCACGACGGCCCGCAAAGTCACAGCCATCGCCTGATTGCCGCCGCGCACAGCAACCGCTGTTTGCCGGTGCGCAATGGCCAGGAACCGAGTGAGGAAGATTTGCGCAACGGCTTCGACGCCAACGGCAATCTGCTTGATCTGCAACCAGGACAGGCTCTCAACTGGGACTTGCGCAATCAATTGCGTGAAGTCCAGCTGGTTTTTCGGGATGACCGCTCGGATGATATCGAACGATACCGATACGCCGCAGACGGCATGCGCGTGCACAAACTGCGGCTAATGCAGACGAACGCTCGAACGTTGATGGCTCAAACGCGTTATCTGCCGAATCTGCAAATCCGTACCCACAGTGGTACGGGGGAAATACTCCAGGTGATCAATGTTCAGGCCGGGCGCAGCAGTGTGCAGGTGTTGCACTGGGAATCCGAACCGCCTGACGGCATCGACAACGATCAACTGCGTTTCAGCCTCAACGACCATTTGGGTAGCTGCACGCTGGAGCTCGACAGCTTGGGCCAGGTAATCAGTCATGAGCGTTACCATCCTTTCGGCACCACCGCGTGGTTTGCCGGGCGCGGCGAAATCGAGGCAAGTTATAAAACGCTGCGCTATTCGGGCAAAGAGCGGGATGCGAGCGGGCTTTATTATTACGGGTTCAGGTATTACGTGGCGGGTTGGCAGCGATGGTTGAATCCGGATCCGTCCGGGGTGATTGATGGTCTGAATCTGTTCAGCATGGTGAAAAGCAATCCGTTGACCTACTTCGATATTGATGGGCGAATTCGTGAGGGAATCAATAAGGAGAGTCCAGCTGAAGAGGCCTTCGGATCTTCGCCTTCGCCGTTGTCATCCACGCCATTTTCAGCAGACTCGGTAATTAATGACGGTACGAGATTCAGTTTTGCTGATACACCACCATTGTCTCCAGAAGTCATGAGCGCAATCCACCCCATCGAAGTGTTGATGGAGAAAGCGCAATTGGCAGATTCTTCGCCGAAGAATAAGTCAACCTCGATTGCAGATGACATTGGTGGTCGCCCTCCTATAGCCGGCGGGGGCGAAGGAGAGATATACGAAAGCGCCGACGGAAAACATGTCTATAAGAAGTTTACGGGATTCAGCAACCTAAGCAGCATCCCTGGCTCCATAAAATCCGAAGCCCAGAGCTTCAATGCTCACTATGGAGCAGGCTCGGCGACGGCACTTATTGAAGACAATCAGATTTACCTCAAGATGATAAAACTCGATGGCATCCCCCTCGGTGACATCAAGAAAGGTTCCATACCGGCAAGCGGCGCCAACGCACTTTTGAACATGTTTGAGGAAATGGAAGCAAAGGATTTGTTCCACCAGGATGTACAGGACCACAACTTCCTCTGGTCCGAGAAAGACAACAAAGTTTACCCCGTCGATATGGAGGCGCACCCTTTTGAGTTTGCCCAGTATTCGATAGACGTATACGACAGAAAGAAAATAGAGTTGCTGACGCAATTTGCTAACAACGTAGAACGCTGATTTCCTTCCCGCTCAACTCCGTGATGGGAATTCGCAGTGTATGCGGAATGCGCGCGCCTCAAAACATATGGGAGCCAGGCGGCTATTGCTTCAGATCGATGGGAAGAAAGGTAAACGGCACCTTCCGGTGCCGTTCGCTTTTTACATCTCCAACATCACTTACGCGCATCCGCCCACGATTTCAGCAGTTCGCTGTAGCTCACGGTTTCGCCCTTCGGCTTCTCGTTGGCCAGTTTCGGTTTCGGTGCGCCCGGTTGATCGAACCAGTATTGCGCGTCGCGCTCCGGGTTCATTTTCGGTGCGCAAGTGGCCTGGGCCTTGGAGCGTTCGAGGCGTTCCATGATGCGGTCCTGATCCTTGGCCAAACCATCAAGCGCCTGTTGTGGGGTCTTCTCGCCGCTGGCGGCTTCGGCGATATGGCTCCACCACAGTTGCGCCAGACGCGGGTAGTCCGGCACGTTGGTACCGGTCGGCGACCATTGCACGCGGGCCGGGCTGCGATAGAACTCGACCAGACCACCGAGTTTCGGTGCCAGATCGGTCATCGCCTGCGAGTTGATGTCCGACTCGCGAATCGGCGTCAGAC
>Ga0182006_1000608_pt1 | contig 25937 bp, 22 predicted proteins | sample Sormic07211104_1_FD_123022 | JGI IMG/M metagenome (GOLD analysis project Ga0182006, IMG submission 123022) | Rhizosphere microbial communities from Sorghum bicolor, Mead, Nebraska, USA - 072115-104_1 MetaG | ecosystem: Host-associated > Plants > Roots > Rhizosphere | place: USA: Nebraska...
ACGAAAACGGTAAAGCTATGAACAAGATCGAAGCGGATGCAGTGGTAGTTGGTGCCGGCATCGCCGGGCTGGTCACCGCGCTGCGGCTGGCCGAGCAAGGTGTGAAAGCCGTCGTGCTGGAGCAGGGCTCGCAGGACAAGTACCCTTGCAACACGCGCATCGCGGGCGGTGCCTTCCATGTGGCGCACCAGGACGTGGCGGACGACCCGAAGGTCATCCGAGATGCGATCGTTAAGCGCATGGGCGACGCCGCGCGCGACGACGTGGTGAACGCGCTGTCTGGTGACATCGGCGAGGCCACGCAGTGGTTGAAGAAAAAGGGCGTGCGCTTCATCAAGGTCGGCCACGAGTCGTACCGCAAGCACACGCTTGCCCCGCCGATCTCGACCAAGGGCCGCAACTATTGGGAGGGGCGCGGCGGTGACGTGATGCTGCGCACGTTCGCCGGTGAGTTGGAGAAGGCGGGCGGCAAGATCCTTCGCGGCACACGCGCGAAGCACCTCGTCATGCGGGACGGCGCGTGCGTTGGTCTCCAAGCCGAGCAGGCGTCGAGCTTGGTCGAGTTCGCGGCGCGCGCGGTGGTGATCTGCGACGGGGGCTTTCACTCCAACCTGGACCTCCTGCGCGAATTCATCAGCTCCGCCCCTGAGAAGCTCATGCAGCGCAACGCGCGCACTGGCAACGGCGACGGCCTGCGCATGGCGCGCGAAGCCGGCGCGCAGCTCACGGGTCTTGACCGCTTCTACGGCCACGTGCTTGCGAAGGAGGCGATGACGAATGATGACCTGTGGCCGTTCCCGATGATGGACTTGGTGTGCGCGGCGGGCGTGGTGGTCGATGCCACTGCCCAACGCTTCATGGATGAAGGCCTGGGCGGCGTGACGATGGCGAACGCCATCGCCCGCCAGGTCGACCCGCTGGGCACAACAGTGATCTTCGACTCCGCGATCTGGAATGGCCCGGGTCGCGAATATTTGATTTCGGCCAATCCCACTTTGGTTACGTGCGGCGGCACGCTGCACACGGCGCCGGACCTGCGCGGCTTGGCCGCCCAGGTAGGCCTGCCGGCAGAGATGCTGGAGCGAACCGTGTCGAACTACAACACGGCTGTGGGTGCTGCCGCCACGGAATCGCTCGTGCCCCGGCGCAGCGCCGGCGGGCACCAACCGTGGCCGATCCGCCAAGCACCTTTCCATGCAGTAAAGCTGTGTGCCGGCATTACGTACACCATGGGCGGCATCGCCGTCGATGCGGAGGGCCGCGTGTTGAATCCGTCGAACGAGCCTATGACGGGCCTGTATGCCGCTGGCTGTGCGGCCGGCGGCGTCGAGGGCGGCGCGCTGGAGCAGGTGGCCTACGTGGGCGGCCTCACTCGTTCGACCGTATTCGCGTTGCGGGCAGCTGACGATATCCTGCGCAACCTCGTGACAGGGTCGCCAAAAATGGCAGGTGCAAAGCACCACCACGCTGCGGTCGGCTTGTACTGAAGTTTCACTGTGTGGAACTGGTGCTTTTGATCGAAACTTGACGTAGAATCTTTGCATCGACAAACGGCGCTTTGCCGCATGGAGCATCAGATGGCTTTTCTGCGCACCTGCCTCCTAGAGGTCAGAACACGACATGGGCAGGATCTCCCGCCTCCGCTAGTTCTAGGCTTGGCTGGCAGGCGCGCAGCCGATGACCTCGAACGCGCATGCGGCGCCCTTGATGCGAGCGCTGCAGCCAAGCGCATCCATCAGCCACGAGCGTTCCCGATGGGCATGGGCAGGCCGGGCGCCCTCGAATCCGACGTGCCGCGGCATGCAATTCAATCTCGCGAGAATTGACCTGGTTTCACTGAGGCTGGCCGTGCTGTGCTCGGAGACCGGCTCGCTCTCCGCCGCCTCGCGGCGGGCGCACTGCTCCGTGTCAGCTGCGAGTGAAAGGCTCAGTGCGCTCGAGGATGCGTTGGGCCGGCGCTTGTTTGTCCGAGACCATCGAGGACTGCAAATCACGGCTGCGGGTGAACTGCTGGTGCGCCACGGAGAGTTGATCCTGGAAAGGCTGCAGCTGTTGCATGGGCAACTCGCGGCCTCTGAACTCGCCACAGCTGCACAGGGAGCAAGGGAGGAGGCGGAATGAACGGTGTTGGCGCGGTGCCGCGCGGCTGCATGATCGCGCGAACGGGTCGTCTGGATTGATCGTGGAAGCGCGAGCCCCATGCAACTCAGCGAGGAAAGCTCCTGCCCCAGAATGGCCAAGTGCTGCTACACCAGGGCCCGCAGCCGTAGAACTCGCACGCACTACGCCAGAACAGGTCTGCTTTCTCGGACGGACTCGCATTCATCACCAACCGCTTGAACGCATTCCATCCCGAAACATAGTCATGGCCGGTCCTGTCGGCGGGAAAGTTGCTCTCGAACATGCACCGCGAGGTTGTTCCAAAGGCCTCGATACACTCTTCTATCCAAGGACGCCACGAGCTCGCCAACTCCACCGATAGGGGGACGCCATCGCGCCTGCAACGGCCCAGACCTGTTTGACGCATCCCCAATCCACCGAGCGTCACCGACACATTGGGACAGAACGCGAGATCGCGATTCCTGCCGCCGCCTTTGCCTCGTTGCTGCGGGGCAGGTCACAGGCATGGCCAATTCGGTTCGTCAGCCCTTCTGCTGCATCACCTCGCCGGTGTCCTGCAGCGCCCACGGCTTGACATCTACCCCCTAGACTGTCGCACCTTGCCGCGCCATCAGCACGGCGGTGGCCTTTCCATTGCTGCGCGGGGAAGATTCACTGTCTCCGCTTGGGGGCAGCCAACTGACGGCAGAGCAGTTCGGGCCGCGTGGGAAGGGCCGCGACGGGCGACACCTTCTACGGCTGCCTTCGCTCGATCCATACAGCATCGAGAAGGTCAACGAACAGCGAAAGCACTAGACTGATGCGCAGCCGACCACCGAGACGTCGGCTTCCATCCCCTAGTCAAGGTTTGGTCGTGCTGAATTGGCGCCGACAGCCTGCGCTCATCCGATGAGTTCGTGAACGGTCGTCACGGCAATTTGATGTCTAGGACTTCACGGCGCCCCGCCGCACATGAAGCCTGCACGACCCTCGGTCATACAGCATCCGGCAGGACGGCCTCTGCTGTACGGCAATTCGGTTGCGCAGGCGTATTGGACGAGGCCGACGCTCATCCTGATGAGCCCTCAGAGCCCGCGTCGCCGATTGGCCTGCATCACGATGAAGATGGCGATCGAGGTCACCGCAATGATCACGGTCGAGGCCGCCGCCAATGTCGGATCCGAGTCCACGTAGACGCTGGTGAACATCTGTACAGGCAGCGTTTTCAGTTCAGGGCCCCCGAGGAACTGCGCGATCACGACTTCGTCGAAGGAAGCGATAAAGGCGAACAGCGCACCGCTGGCCAGCGCGGGTCGGATGCATGGCAGCGTCACGTGTACGAACGTTGCCATCGGAGTTGCTCCGCAGCTTGCCGCTGCGTACTCGAGTGTCCTGTCAAAGGTCTTCAGGGCGGCGGCCACCGTCGTTAGGACGAATGGAACGGCAAGTGCGGTATGTGCAAGGACGAAGCCGAGGTAGTTTGCCGTCAAGTGCCACTTGAGAAACACAGCGTAGATCCCGACGCCGCTCACAACCGTGGGAAGGATCATCGGCGACAGGATCAGTGCCGATATGGTTGCCTGCGTAAAGCCTTTCAAGCGCGAGACACCGAGCGCGGCCATGGTTCCAAGAACGAGAGAAAGGATGGTCACAAGTGTTGCAATTCCAACCGACTGAAGCGCTCCGCGGTACCATGCTTCCTCGGTGAAGAGGTTCTCGTACCATCGAAGCGAGAGTCCCCTCGGCGGAAATGCGAAGGACTGCGCATCGCTGAAGCTCATCGGGATGATGATGAGCAAAGGAGCGATGAGAGTGATCGCGACGATGCCGGCAAATCCGAACAGCGCCCAGTCGCCGATCCGGCTCTTTCGACGTCGCTTTGGAGCAGTGATGTGGTTACTCATGGGCGGGCTCATTCTGGTTGCGAGGCGGACCGATTGCGCATGCCGCGTGTCAACAGTGATCCTACCGTCAGGATGACGATGGTTGTGAGAAGGAGGATCGTCGCCATGGCGCTGCTGCGTCCCCATGCCAACAGCTCGGAGATCTGGCGGAAGATGATCTGCGCAAACATCGCATCCTGAGCAGATCCCAGCATTGCAGGCGTGAGATAGAAACCCAGTGAGAGAACGAACACCAGTAGTGCGCCCGCGATCAGGCCGGGCGCCGAGAGAGGAAGGAAAACCTTGAGAAACGCCACGGTCGGCCTCGCACCCAGCATCAGCGCCGCTCGTATCAGGTTGGGGTCGATGCGCTGCATGGCGTTGTAGATGGGCAGAACGGCAAATGGCAAGAGAACCTGCGCCATGCCGATGGTCACCGCGGTTTTGGTTCCAAGAATGCTGATCGCCGGTACACCGCCGAGCCCGAGCAGGTAGTTGAGCACGCCGCGGTCCTGAAGGATGACGACCCAGGCGAAGTTCCGCACGACGGTACTGATCCAGAAGGGCAGCAGCACCACGCCGAGGATCGCCAGCTTCCACGCTCCTCGAGCGCGCATCATGGCATAGGCCATTGGGTACGCGACCAGTACACAGAAGACCGTCACGCGCGCAGCGGTGGTGAGAGTTCGGCCGAAGATGCGCAAGTTCGATTCTTCGGTGAAGAACCATTGAAAGTTGGATAGGGCACCGGCGCCCTCGGGAACATCTGTGACGCTCCTCGCCATCATGGTGAGGAGCGGATAGAAGAAGAACGCCGCGAAGAAGAGCAACACGGGAATGAGCAAAGCCGTCCGTGTGATCCGCAATTTGGGTGCGGCACGCCGATGTGTCGCGTCCGATTCCAGAGGCATTCTCGCTATCACCTCAGCCACAGTTCGCTCCCTGGTGCACGGGCAGCAGCGTAGATGCCGACGCGGGCCAGCAGATCGCGACCTCCGCACCTTCTTGCACCTCGACTTGGTCACGAGGTTGCTCCCTGACCTGGATCACCGTCCCGTCAGGGAGCGATGCCTCCACTTTGCGCGAAGAGCCGATGTAGATGATCTGGGACACGCGACCGACGACCCTGTTCGCATCTTCGCAACGCGTCGCTACGGGCAGCACGCGCATGCGCTCCGGCCGAACACTGATAGCCGCGGAGCCCGAGGCGCTCATTTCGCCAGACCGCGGCGCGAAGAAGCGTCCACAATCGTTGACAAGGATGTGCGATTCCGATTCGGTGTGCACGTGGCCGCGAAAGATGTTCGAATCGCCGAGGAAGTTGGCAACGAACAGCGATTGAGGTCGCTCGTACAGGTCCGAAGGGCTTCCAACCTGGGCAAGCTTGCCCTCGTTGAACACGGCGATGCGGTCGGACATGACCAGAGCTTCCTCCTGGTCGTGCGTGACGAAGATGAACGTGATCTTGAGCTCTTTGTGCAGCCTGCGAATTTCCAGCTGCATCTGCTCCCGGAGTTTCTTGTCCAGCGCGCTCAGGGGCTCGTCCATCAAGAGCAACTGCGGTTCGAAGACGATCGCGCGCGCCAGCGCCACACGCTGCTGCTGACCGCCCGACATTGCGGATGGGTAGCGAGCGGCCTTGTCCGTGAGCTGGATCAGATCTAGGACGCGTCCGACCTTCTGCCTGATCTCGGCTTTCCCCAGGCCACGCCGTCGCAGGGGAAATGCGACGTTGTCAAACACGGTCATGTGCGGAAACAGGGAGTAGCTTTGGAACACCATGCCGATGTTCCTGCGATGGGGCGGCAGCTCATCGATGGGCTGCTGGCCCAGGAAGATGTTGCCTGAAGTGACCTCGGTGAAACCGGCGACCATGCTCAGCGTTGTGGTCTTGCCGGAACCGCTGGGTCCGAGGAAGGTGACGAACTCACCGGCCTGAATTTCCAGGCTGACGTTTTCTACGGCAGGCGCGTTCGCACCGTAGCGCTTCGTCAGATTGCGTATGGACAGTGCTTCGCCAAGACCCTGCGATGCAAGGTTGGCAGGGGACGACTTCAACATCATTCTTGCTCCGTTTTCTGCTTGACTGACTTTAGGGAAATGGCCTCGCTGCGACTATCGGCGCATCGAGAACCAAGGTTCGCGAGGTGCAGACGATGCACCGTGTAAGCCCTAGGTAGTTCGCGGGGCGCACCACATGGGTGCCGATGTCACGCCACTTCTGTGGGCAGCCACGAAGCAGGATCGCAAGATGGCCACGAGCTTGCCCTCACCGCTGGATTCGCGGCTAATAACATGGACCGGCGCGCTTCTGCGGGTGATGTCGGGTCGTACGCATCGCAGCCGGCCTGAGGCCACGAAAGGTGCGGCAAGGTGCTGCGGCAGGTATCCAAGATCCCGACCTGAGAGCACCAGTGTCAATTGCGCCTGGCTTCCGTGGCCGACATCACCTCGACAGAACTCACGGGTGACGATCGACAAGGTCTTCGCCTCCAGATGACCGCGGCTGGAGTACGGGAACGTGGCCAGCATGGCCTCGGAGATCTGGTGGTCGGGCGTGTCGAACAGCGAGTGACCCATGCCGCAGAACAGGTCCAGTGTCTCGTCGAAGAGGTGATAGGACGCCAGGTCGCGTGCGCGGGTGTCGGAGAGGCTGATCGCCAGGTGTGCTGATCCGTCAGCCACGTGGCTGATGGCCTGGTAGCCGACCATGCTCTCAACCCGGAGCTGGACGCGATCGCCCGTGCGCTGGCTGAACAGCTGCAGCGCTTCAGGCAGCCGGCATTCAGGATTGGTAATCACCTCATCCTCGACCGCGACGCTCACTTCTCCCGACAGCTCGTCACCGATCTCGCCGATGTCGAGCTTGAACGAGTCGATGGAGGCGAACAGCTGTTTTGCCGCCGCATAAACGCGCTCCCCTTCGGGCAGAAGCTTGAAGCCGCCGGGTCCCCGCTTGCACAGAACGAACCCGAGGCGCACTTCCAGCGTCTTCAGGTGCTCGCTCATTACCGACTGCGAGATGTTGAGGGCGGCCTGTGCGGCCGCGAAGCCACCCCGATCCACGATCTCCGAGAAGCTGCGCAGTAGTCGCAAGTCAAGGTCTGTGACCTGACGAAGTTTGGAAGTCGCCATCGCCGTCTCAAAATGTCGGAGGGGTGTTCACCCACACCACGACCGCCTCGACGGAGCCGGGATTTCGATAGCCGTGCGAAAGGTTCGACTGAAAGAAGAAGGAGTCGCCTTCCGAGACGATGTGCGAGACGCCGTCAACAGTCAGCTCGAGCCGTCCACTGACGACATAGCCAAGTTCTTCGCCACGGTGCTCGATCCACCCTTCGGTCGAACCCTTTGGGGCCACCCGATGGATGTTCGCTTGAAGGAGGGATGCTTCAGGGTAGGCCACAAGGCGCTCCAACTCGATGCCAGGTCCTCGGCGCACAGGATCCATGTTGATCAAGGGCCGTTCTCCGGCACGCATGACCGTCACGGGGCCAGCCTTCACCCCGCCCTGCGCGAACAGGGCTGCCATATTGACGTCCAAGACCGCAACAATGCGATGAAGCATGGTCAGCGAAGGATTCACCTTTTCGTTCTCGAGCTTGGACAGGAAGCTCTCCGTGCAACCAGCAAGCTCGGCGACCTTCTTGAGGCTCATCCCCTTCATCAAGCGGGCGTGTCGCAAGCGGCCGCCGAACTGGCTGGACGCGGTGGCTGGTTTCTCCTGCTCGGTTCCACGGCGGCTCCGCGCTGGTGCCGTTCTTGCCTTGGGTAGATTGCTCTTCATCACCGTAGTCCTTTCGGGTGACGAGTAGTCTGCAAGTTGCATGCCAACCAGTCAAGGTACTTGACTGACAATCATGATCGGAGTTTCCCGTAGCTGAGCCTGTGGAGCGGGCATCACGTGATCCGCGGCAGCAGCGCGGGGCGGGTAGGCCATGCCTGGGAGGGAGACGTTCGCAGATCCGTCGCCAATGGCTCACTGCGGGCCGATGCGCATATCGGCCAGGTAGCAGCGAGCCGCTCCGGATGCGGCCTGTCCTGCGCCAAGATGAGGAGAGTAGATTCTCAAGCAGGGAGGTGGACGCGAGCGGAGCCGCGGCGCGCAAGACGCGCGGCTGTCGCATGAGGGGAAAGAGCACTCCGACGCTCAGGCGCGCGTCAGCTGGCCGAGCGGACGAACCGCAAATGGGCAGTGAACCGCAGGGCGGCGGGGGCGTACGCGTCAGCGCCGTCGGTGTCCGTCGGCGCGCGACAGGTCCATGATCCGCTGCCGCGCGCGATGCGTAGATTGGACGAGCATGCGCTTACGATGGCGCACCCCGGTCTACAAGGACCGGAGGAGGTCTCGCTCTTCGCGGAGAACTGCTGGCTTGGGGGCCCCGGTCCAGCTCCGCGCCTGCGGCTACTGTGACTGCCAGGTGACGAAGCGCTGGTTGATTTGGTCGTAGTTCTTGGCCCACCACGCCATGTCTTGGAACACAGCGTTCTCTCGCGAGGGCAGGAACCGGGCGGACAGGGCATCGAGCTGCGGCGGGCTCGTGCTGTTGGCCATCGCGTACGACGTGAGCTCGGACAGGTGGCGCTGCGGTTCCGGCTGGGCAATGGAGCGCAGCAGCGCCTCGGCGGCAGCCTTGTTCTTGGTGCCCTTCACCACGGCATACTGGTCCCAGCTGAGAATCTGCTGGTCCTTCACCAAGGCGACCTTTGCGCCCGCCTTTGCTGCGGCGTAGACCCGTCCGGAGTAGGACAGTGCGTAATCTACCTGGTTGTTCACCAAGGCGTCGGTGAGCCCGCCAGAGGACTGGGTCCACAGGATGCTGCTCTTGATAGTGTCGAGCTTGCGAAAGGCACGGTCGAGGTCGAGTGGGTAGAGCTTCTCCGCAGGAACGCCATCGGCCAGCAATGCCATTTCCAGCGCACCGTTCACTACGTTGTTGTGGATGGCCCGCTTCCCCGGAAACTTCTTCAGATCGAAGAAATCCGCCCAACTCTTCGGGGGCGACGCTCTGACCTTTCCCTCGTTGTACGCGAACACAAATCCCACCACCACGCCAGGCACGCCGCATTCGTTGTTCACAAAGCGCTTGTCGATCCCTGCGGCGATGAAGGCGGACGTGTCCACCTTCTCGAACAGGGTGCCGCAGTGCTGCGTGATGTAAGCCGCGTCCTCGGTGTAGACATCCCACACGACGTTCTTGGCCTCCACCATGGCCTTGAGCTTCGCCTTGGGATTGGGCGAATCCCGGTTGACTTTCGCCCCAGTCGCCTTTTCGAAAGGATCGAGCAACGCCTGCTTGACTGTCGGGCCAAGCGAACCGCCAAACTCTGCGAGCGTGATGCGCTGCCCTTTGAGATCAGGTGCTTGCTGAGCGCTCGCGCTGCCAATCGTGGCGATGGCGGCAAGGCCGAGCGTACAGCAGGCTTTTTTGAGGTGCATGAGATTCCCGTCGTTGTGGTCGAAGCGGCTCGAGAGCCGGGGCAACCAGTGTAGAAATTGGCGTTGCCGGCAGCTATCGGTGTGTCCAAAACCAAAGTTCGGACGTACCGCAGTCTGTACGCTGCGAGAGGGGCGTCAACCGTTGTGCGGCGCGCTACCCGGCTTCGGTGAAAGGTCGGGGGCATGCGCCATGACGAGGCAGGATCTCAGAAGCGCGACCAGCTTGGCATGAGGACCGGCATCGCGACTGACCAGTTGGACGGCGACCTGCCGACGGGTAAGGTCGGACCGCACTGCACGTAGGCGCCCGTCGCGCACGAACGGCGCGGCGGTATGGATGGGGAGGTAGCCAACATCCCGCCCGGACAAGATGAGCGCAAGCTGTGCATGGGCGCCCAGGCCGATGTCCCCACTCGGGAGGCTTCTGGTGAAGAGCGACACCTCCTTGAGTTCAAGGTGGCCCCGATGGGAATATGGGGAGGCGTTGAGAAGGACTTCGGTTATGTCGTTATCCTCCAGCGCAAACAATGGATGCCTGACGCTGCAGTACATTTCGACGGATTCGTCGAATATCCGCTGGGTGGAGATGTCGCGAGCGCGGACGTCAGAAACGCACAGGCCCAAGTGCGCGGAGCCGTCAGCGACGCGGCTGATGGCCTGGTATCCAACCATGGTTTCCACACGCAGGCGGACTTTGCGTCCAGCGCGCTCGCCGAACAGCTGCAATGCATGTGGCAACTGGCAAGCCGGATTCGTGACGACCTCGTCCTCAACGACGAGGACGACCTCGCCGGCCATTTCGTCACCGATTTCTTCGATATCGGTCCGAAAATCCTCCACCGCCGTGAACAGCTGCTTTGCAGCCTTGTAAACCCGCTCGCCCTCAGGCATCAGTTTGAAGCCGCCTGGGCCCCGCTTACACAAGACAAAGCCGAGCCGAATCTCCAGCGTCTTCAAATGCTCGCTGAGCACGGACTGCGAAATATTAAGCGTCGCCTGAGCCGCTGCAAATCCACCGCGGTCCACGATTTCAGCGAAACTTCGCAGCAGCCTCAGATCGAGATCGGTAACTTGGCTCAGCTTGTTCATCGGGCGTTCCGGGCAGGCGTGAAGTGCCTTGTCCCGCGCCCATCTTAACTGGACGACGCTGGCGCCAGATCTACCGGAGGGCAGGTGTGCTTCGGCGCTCCGATTTCTCATCTGAGCATCCCTTCATTGGAACCTCAGGCGCGACGTGCAGCGCGCATCGGCCCTTTGCCGCCTGCGTGAAGCGGTTCAGCGCACTCATTTGCGATTGCGAAGAATCTCGGTGATGAACGCGGTGGTCAGTCGAACCACGGTAGAGGCTGCAATGCCGGACGGGTCACGATCCTGCACGTACTCCACCATGGCGACGCTGACGATGTTGGCCTTCTTGGCCAGGCCACGAATCAGTTTCATGGCCGGCCAGAAGCCCAGGCCGCCAGGTGCTGGCACCCACACCGACGGCATGACGGAGGGATCGAGCCCGTCAAGGTCGAAGTTCACGTGAATGTTCGCGCCGGCGGGAATCGCGTCGATGACGGGTTGCACACCTCGGTCGTGCAGATCCTCGCCGGTGAAGAACTTCGCTCCCCAGGCCAGGGCATCGCGCACCTCCTCGTCCCCTCCGGAACTGGGTCCGCGGGTGCCAACCTGGACAATGTTCTTGACGAAGGGCATCTCGGAAGCACGCCGCATCCCGCTCGACAAACCCCAGCGCTCGCCGAGCTGCACATCGCGCCAGTCCATGTGCGCGTCGATTTGCAGCACGGTCACGTCCTTGTACGAACTCAGACCTTGGAGCATCGGGGTCGGAACCGAGTCCTCGCCGCCGAGCGCGATCACCGCGGTCTTGCGCTCCGCCAGCTTCTCGACGGCTGCCTTGATGATGGCTCGGTTCGACTCGGCATGATAGAAGCTGACGGGCAGATCGCCGATGTCGACGACGCGGTCGCTGGTGAGAACCGGTGCACCCAGATCCCAGTCGTGTCGATCGTGCATGCGCCCGAGGGTGACGGACGCTCGGCGGATCGCAGTCGGGCCGGCGAGGTTAGCGAGCCCGTAGGCCTCAGCCTGCAGATACGGCGTCGCACAGGGAATGCCCACTAACGCGATGTCCGCGTCGATCTCAGCGAGGTTGTTGCACCGCGGCAGGCCCAGGAAGGTCAGAGGAGCGCTGGTGTCGGGGGTTTGAATGGAAGTAGTTGCTTTCATGGTGGTCAGCTCAGAATGAATTGAAGCGAGTCGTCGAGGACGGCGTGGATGCGATCGATGTCGCTATCGGAAGTCGCGAGGGAGAAATAGAACTTGCCGTGCGTCAGAACGCCGCGTTGCACCATGGCGGTCATGAGGCGACGCTGCAGCTTGAGGTCGCCAGAGACGCTGCTCCGGTAGTCAGTCACTGGTACGTCGGTCAGGCAGATCTGCGAAAGAGGGCCGGTCCCGATGGCCTGCCCCGCAATACCTCTTCGAGCAAAGATCTCAGCGGCACCTCGGCGGAATCTGTCGCCGATGGCATGCAACCGCTCGTAGGTACCAGCGCGCTGCAAGACATTCAGGGTCGCGATGCCTGCGGTGGTTGCAACCGAGTTGCCGCAAGTGGTATTCCCGGTGAAGCACTTGCGCGGATCGGGAGCGCCGCGGGGATTGGCCAGTTGCATGATCTCGCGTCGACCTGCGACAGCCGAGACGGGTAGACCGCCACCGATCACCTTGCCATAAGTCGCAAGGTCGGGCATCACGCTGTAAAGGGCCTGTGCGCCGCCCCACGCCAAACGGAAACCGGTCACGACTTCGTCGAATATCAACAGGATTCCGTGCGCGTCACACAGGGCCCTCAAGCCCTGCAGAAATCCTGGATTGGGTTCGATGCAGCGCTGCTGCGCCTCCACGATGACCGCCGCGATATCGCCAGCTACTGCCTCCACGATTCGCTTCACCGCCGTGAGGTCGTTGTAGGGCGCAATCAGAACTTCTCGTTCGATGGACCGCGGGATGCCCGCGCTGTCCGGGCGCGCTCGTGGAAAGTCCGGTTGAGGTGCTGGCGGACTCATGCTCATCAATGCATAGTCGTTGCCGCCAAGAAAGCCGCCTTCGAACTTCAGAATCTTGTCTCGGCCCGTGAATGCGCGCGCTAGGCGCATGGCGTAGAGCGTCGCGTCGGAGCCAGTAACGCCATACTTGATCTGGTCCGCGCAGGGAATGGCTTCGACCAACATCTGCGCGAGTTCGATCCCGCGCTCGTTCAACAGGTAGAAGTTAGACGGACACTCGACCGCCTTGTGCAGCGCCTCCACGACCTCAGGATGAGCATGGCCAAGCAGCATGGGCCCAGAGCCATTGACGCAATCGATGTACTCCTTGCCATCGACATCGTAGACCTTGGATCCTTTGCCGCTCTTGATGACGAGGTCGACCTCGTCGTCGAGTACGTAGGTGGTGAATGCCCCGCCGGGCATGGCCGCGTGAGCGGCAGCGATGAGTGGCTTCATGGAGCGTCATCTGATCACGCAGCGGCAGACCAAACAACAGACAAGAACGAACCTTTGCTTCGGACTTTCCGGATTTAATCAGTCACGCGTTCCCCCGGTTTTTGGCAATGCTTGGTTCGACAAACGCTGATGGCGCCCACTGTGCTCCTGCCCTCAGAATCTGAGCCTTCCTTGTGCAACCTCTCAGCATCGCACCGCTCCGACAGCCGATCTCGTTCGCGCCAGGAACGATTGGGCACAACCTTCCTCCCCCGGGGTCCAAGCGTCTTGCGCCGAACCTGGCGTCGCTCGCGCGCTGCGCCGGGTACCGTGCATCTGGGGCGGACGATCAATCTCTACAAGACGCGAACGGATCTCGAATGAACTATTCCGACTTTCAACACCTCGAGTTCGACACCCGAGACAACGGCGTCTTGCTCATCACCATCAATCGGCCTGAGCATAACAACGCCGCCAACGTCCGCCTGCACGACGAACTGGCCGAGGTCTGGCTGACGATCAAGAAAGACCCATCGGTCAGGGTGGCGGTCATCACTGGTGCGGGCCGCTCGTTCTCGGTCGGTGGCGATCTGTCTGAGGGGATTGCCACTCTTGGTCAGATCGCACCGGCGATCCATTCTGGCGAAGTGGCCCTGCAGATCGTCTACAACATGATTCACCTGGACAAGCCGATCATCTCAGCCATCAACGGATCCGCTGCCGGCGCTGGCCTGGCGGTAGCGCTGACGGCCGACATCTCAATCATCAACGAGAGCGCCAAACTCACCGATGCCCACGTGAACATCGGCGTCGCATCGGGTGACCACGCTGCACTGCTGTGGCCGCTCTACTGCGGCCTTCCGAAGGCGAAGCTGTACCTTCTGACCGCAGACCTTCTAAGCGGAAAGGAGGCCGAGCGGATCGGGCTCGTTTCCATGTGCAAACCCGCTGATGAGGTGCTTAGTACCGCGTTGGAACTCGCAAACTCGCTCGGACAGAAGCCCCAGCGCGCGGTGCGTTGGACGAAGCGTTGCCTCAACCACTGGGTGCGCCAGGCTGCACCGATCTTTGACCTGTCTGTCGCCTACGAAAGTCTCAATTTCATGGAGCCCGACGCCAAGGAGGGCCTCGGTGCCTTCCTGGAAAAGCGCAAGCCCGACTTCCCCTCCAACCGCGCCGCCTGATCAATCATGCATCTTTCCCACTTCCTTCAACGCTCGGCCCAACATCATCCGAAGCGCCCGCTCTGGATAGCCCCCGGGCTGACAATCAGCTACGAGGACGGTGTTCGGCGCGTCAACAGCGTTGCGCACGCCTTCTTGCAGGCGGCGAAGCAACGCGACCGCGTGGGGATCGTGTCGTCGAACCGGTTTGAGGCGATGGAGGCCTATCTGGCGGCGCTGGCGGCCGGTATGACGGCGACGCCTTTGAATCCGAAGCTGCACGTCGACGAGATGTCGTTCATGCTCAGCGATTCGGGTGCATCCTTGTTCGTCTTCTCGCCGGACTTCGCCGAAGAAGCGAGCCAGCTCCGTGCCAGGCATCCCGAGGTTGCGCGATGGATCTGTATGGATGACACCGAGGGCTTCGACCGCTACAGCGACCTGCTCGCAGTGGGCAAGGACTCTCCTCCCGATGTGCTCATCGAGCCCGACGACGTGGCGTGGCTCTTCTACACCTCCGGAACCACGGGCCAGCCCAAGGGCGTCATGGAGACGCATCGCAACCTCGTCGAGGTGGTCCAGCAGTTACGCCTGAGTTCGCTGCGAGACGTCGACGAGACGGACCGAGTGATCCACTTCGCGCCAATCGCACATGCAACGACAACGGTGGGCCTAGTGTATCTCTCGGCCGGCGGCGCGCAGATCTTTCCTGGTTTGCCTCGCTTTAATCCGCCGGAGGTTCTGGCAGCCATCCAGCAGTTCGGGGCTACTGGTGGATTCATGGCGCCGACCATGGTCCAGATGCTTTTGCAATGCCCCGACATTGGCCGCTTCGACCTGAGCAGCCTGCGCAACATCCTGTGCGCAGGTGCACCGATGTACGCCGAGGTTCTGCGCCGGGCGATCGAAGTGTTTGGTCCGATTTTCTCTCAGGGATACGGACAAAGCGAGTCGCCGTCGGTTTGCGGCATGCACAAGTCGGAGTATGACCTCTCGACGCCTGAAGGGCTGGTGCGAACGGCCTCCGCCGGCCGCGAACTTCCTGGAATTCTCCTGCGCATCGTGAATGAGGACGGGGACGAGGTCGGTCCGAATGTGGCGGGAGAGCTCACGGTCCGGGGCAACACCGTGATGCCTGGCTACTGGAATCGCCCGGAAGCGACGCAGGAAGCGCTGCGCAACGGATGGCTGCACACGGGTGACGTTGGATACCGCGATGACTTGGGCTACATCTTTATCACCGACCGGGTGAAGGACATGATCATTTCGGGCGGATCCAACATCTATCCCCGCGAAGTGGAAGAAGTTCTGCTTGCTCATCCGGCCGTCGCTGAGGCGTGCGTTGTGGGCGTACCGGACGAAGTGTGGGGCGAATCGGTCAAGGCCGTCGTCGTGCTCCGAGCGCAGGAGACTGCGAGCGAGGAAGATGTCATCGAGTTCTGTCGCTTGCGCCTGGCGTCGTACAAGAAGCCGAAGTCGGTCGACTTCGCCGACGTCCTGCCGAAGAACGCCTACGGCAAGGTCCTGAAGAAAGAAGTGCGGGCACGGTACTGGAAGTCCGCCAACCGCTCAATCTGAATCCGAAAGAACAACATGCAGATGGCGCAGAGCACACTTGGGTCGGTAGTACGCATCAATGAGTCCCGCCTTTGGCACACGTTGATGGAGATGGCCAAGGTCGGACCCGGAGTTGCCGGAGGTAACAACCGCCAGGCGCTGACCGATGAGGACGGGCAAGGCCGCGCGCTGTTTCGACGCTGGTGCGAAGAAGCTGGCATGAGCATTTCCGTGGACCAGGTCGGAAACATCTTCGCGACCCGTACCGGCACCAATCCAAATGCACGGGCTGTCTGCATGGGCAGCCACCTGGATACCCAGCCGGTCGGTGGTCGCTTTGATGGCGTTCTTGGCGTCCTTGCGGGGCTCGAAGTGGTGCGGACCCTCAATGACCTGGCTGTCGAGTCGGAGCATCCCATCGTCGTGACAAACTGGACCAACGAGGAAGGCTCACGCTTCGCTCCGGTGATGATGGCCTCGGGTGTGTACGCTGGCGTACATTCCGTCGATTGGGCGTACGCCCGTCAGGACAAGCAAGGGCGCACCTTCGGTGCAGAACTGGAGCGCATTGGGTGGAAGGGAGACGAACCGGTAGGCACCCGAAAGTTCGACGCGTATGTCGAGCTTCATATCGAGCAAGGTCCCATCCTGGAGGCCGAGGGCATCGACATCGGCGTGGTGACCGGTGGTCAAGGGTTGACGTGGTTGCAGGTCACGTTCACCGGACGTTCGGCGCATGCCGGTTCCACACCGATGGGCAAGAGAAGAAACGCGGGGCTTGCCGCGGCGCGCGCGGTGGAGCTTGTTCAGACCGTCGCCATGCACCATCAACCGGACGCCGTAGGAACAGTGGGCCGGCTCGAGCTGCGTCCGAACTCCACCAACAGCGTGCCGGGCTCGGCCGAGCTAACAGTCGACATTCGTTCGCCTGACGCGGCGGTGCTTCAGGACATGGAAACCCGAATCCGGGAAGGGGTCGCTCTCATCGCGTTGGAACTTGGCGTTTCCGGAGACGTGCAACGGCTGCAGCACGCCGCGCCGGTGGCGTTCGATGCCGGCTGTGTCGAGTTGGTGCGCGACCAAGCAAGGTCGCTTGGCTACTCGTTTCGAGACATCGTCTCGGGCGCTGGCCATGATGCGTACTGGCTGGCCCGCGTCGCGCCCACCGCAATGATCATGTGCCCCTGCGTCGACGGGATCTCACACAACGAAGCGGAGAACATCTCTCCGCAATGGGCGGCAGCGGGGACGAACGTCCTGCTTCACACCGTCGCGAGACTGGCCAAGGCTAGCTTCTGAGACCGGTGTCCACCCCACCGCACGCCTCGAGTGGGGCCGCCGCGACATACAGCGGGACGTTGCTCATCGTGATGATGATCTGGGGTTTGAACCTGCCGGTATTGAAATGGCTGACCGGCCACTTCGATCCCGTCTTCCTTTCCGCCCTGCGCATGGGCGCGGGCGCTGCCTTGTTGGCAGTTCTAGTTTCTTGCGCGAGCAGCTCAGAGTCGCCAAAGCCCGGCCAGCTTGCTCAGCTGGCGTTGGCGTCTCTGCTGTCGGTCTATCTCTACCAACTTGCGGTAACGGCGGGCATCTACCGAACCACCGCGACCAATGGTGCACTGGTGTCGGCACTGCATCCCGTGGTCGCAACAATGGCGGCGCTCCTTCTCCTGCGAGAAAAACCTCAAGGAAGAACGCTCGCCGGCGCATTGATAGCCCTGGGCGGCGTGGCACTCGTCACGGTGAATCCGGAAGATCGTGTTGGGCAGGTCTCCTCTGGTGATCTTCTCATCTTGGCAAGCTTATTGCTCAACTGCGCGGGTATGGCAGTCGCTCAGCGCGTGCTCACGAAAGTCGACGCGATGTCGGTAGCGCTCTGGACGCAGACGTTTGGCGCAGTCATGTTGTTCGCGCATGCCGCCGCGCTTTCGCACCAGAGCGGGACACGCCCGCGAATGCCTTCAACGGCTGGTCCCTGGATCGTGCTGGTCTTGTCGGGTGCTCTTTCGTCTGGGCTCTCCGCGCTGCTCTGGCACCGTGCGGTTGCGGCAGTGGGAATGTCAAAGGCGTCGATGTGGATGTACTGGGTGCCCATCTTTGCATTGGCGGCTGCACTGCTCGTCCTGAGCGAGCCATTGCACGCGCGCCACATCGCCGGCCTGTGCCTCGTGCTGTTGGGAACCCGCTTCGCTACGCGCGCCTGATCCCTGGCCCGTCGCCGTACCTCGGCGGTCTGCTTACCTCAAGCCCCGCCGTGCGCAGACAGTGTTTGGAGCAGGCGTCGGCGCGATGGCTGATCTCTAGGTCTCTATTTCGATTGCCAAGCGACGAAGCGTTGGTTGACCGCCTCGAAATTCTTCGACCACCAATCTTGATCCTGAAAGATCGCCCGCTCTTTCGAGGGCAGGAAGCGTGCAACCAGTTCGTCAACCTGCGGCTTGCTTCGGGAATTTGCGAACGCATACGAAGTGAGCTCAGTCATGCGCGCTTGCTGCTCGGGCTGCGCAATGAACTGCAAATACGCTTCGGCCGCCGCCTTGTTTCGCGAACCTTTCACGACGGCGTTCTGATCCCAGGTCAGGATCTGCTGATCCTTCACGACGCCAACATTTACGCCCGCTTTGGCGGCGGCATAGACGCGCCCCGACAGGCTCAACGACAGATCCACTTGGTTGTTGACCAGTGCATCGGTCAAACCGCCGGTCGATTGGGTCCACACGATGGTGCTCTTGATCGGCTCGAGCTTGCGGAAGGCTCTATCCAAGTCCAGCGGGTACAGCTTGGCGGCAGGCACGCCGTCCGCCAGCAATGCGACCTCAAAGATGCCGGTCGTCGGACTGTTGAAGATGGCTCGTTTGCCCGGATACTTCTTCAGATCGAAGAAGTCAGCCCAAGTCGTTGGCGGCGCAGAGCTGAACTTGTCCTGGCGATAGGCGAATACATACCCGACGATGGCAGTGGGCACGCCGCATTCGTTTGTGACGAAGCGCTTGTCGATGCCGGCTGCAACAAAGCGCGAGACGTCGACCTTCTCAAAAAGAATACCGCAGTTGAGCTGGATGAAGGAAGCGTCGGAGGTGTAGACGTCCCAGATGGTGTTGCCCGCATCGACCTGACCCTTCAGCTTTGCCTTAGGGTTAGGTGAATCCATCTGCACGCGCACGCCGGTCGCTGTCTCGAAGGGCTTGACCCAACCGTCGCGGATGGCGATCTGGAAAGACCCACCGAATTCAGCAGTCGTCATCTTCTGACCCTTGAGGTCAGGCATCGGCTGCGCTATTGCGCCTGAGCCCGACATTGAAAGTGCAATGGCGATTGCGGTCCAATAGCGAGAAGAATTCATCATGTGCCCTCCTGGAGCGAATATCCGGTGCAGAAAAAGATGCATCAGGCACAACGTGCCCTGCGCCTCAGTTTAGGACCGACCACTTCTTCAAACCATCCGGGCTTCGCGAAGCAACTATCGGCCGCTCCCAAGGCTTTCCTTCGCTATGCCAAGGGGCTCCGGCACGACCCCCTCCAGCTTCTTCGCATCCGGCGATCAAAGGTTCGCGAACGCCGTGTGGACAATGCACTGGGGTTCAGGAGAATCGGAACCAATCTCCAAAGGACGACCCCCATGCAGCTATCTGGCATTCCGGTATTGACCATTCAAGAGGCTCAGGCGCTGAACGCGCCGCCTGAGACCGCCCTGGGGCTTCCCGGCCGCGCCTACTTCGCCAAGGACTTCTATGAGGCCGAGCGACGCAATGTGTTCGCTGCCGGATGGATGGGAGTCGGATTCGCCAGTGATCTTAAGGAGTCTGGCGCTACCAAGGCTATCTCGATCGCAGGCTGGGAGCTGGTCCTGGTTCGAGGCCAAGATGGCCTTGTCCGCTGCTTCCACAACATCTGCCGCCATCGTGGAATGAAAGTGATCGAAGGCAGTTGCACCGTCAAGAACCTGCGCTGTCCCTATCACTCATGGACCTATAGCCTCGAAGGCAAGCTCATCGCTACCCCCGCCATTTCAGGGGTGCGGCAGAACGAATCGCCAGGAATCGACAAAGATGGCCTTGGTCTCGTGCCGGTGCGATGCGAACAGTGGTTCGACGTTCTGTTCGTGAACATCGATGGAGACGCCATTCCGCTGAAAGAGCACCTCAGGCCGGCGATCAACCGGATCGACAGGAGTTTCGACCTGTCAGAGGTTCAGCAAGGCAGCGGCGGGCGATCGGGCAAGTTCGCATACGCGGCAAACTGGAAAGTCATCCTGGAAGGGTCAATCGAGGACTACCACCTGCCGTTTGTCCATCGCGCATTCGATCACAGTACTGACTATCTCACCGAGGATGGCGGTAGCGTTTACGCAGGGTTTTCGTCCAGGCGCACCGTTGAAGAGGCGATCCGCCGGTACGAAACCGAGAACAAAGGGCTGCAGCTCCCAATGATGCCCAAAATGCTCAAGTCGGGCGTTACCGAATCCCTCGCCTTGTTCGTCTTTCCAAACACCGTGCTGTCGTGCGGCCCCTATGCGATCTCAACGTCGATCATTGTGCCGACAGGCCCCGAGAGTTCCGAGTACATCAGCACGACCAACTTTGTCAAAGAAGGCACGGGCGACGACTACGCCCAGCTGCGCCAGAAGAATGCTGACTACTGGGTAGAGGTCTTTGGCGAGGACGAGCCAATATGGGAAACCGTACAGGCACTTTCTCACCAGCGGGAGGAACTAGGCTTGGCAACGCGCTTCTCGCCGCACTGGGAGAAGGGGCTTCACCTGTTCCAGCGCTACTTAGCCGACAAGCTCGAGAGTAGGCGAGTGCGTGATATTGAGGCCATTGAGCCATCTGATGCATGACCGCTCTTTCTATTGACGTTGCCAAAGCGCGCCTGCTGTTCGCCTTGCCAGTTGGGATGAGGTCGCGCTGACCCTGCGTTCAGCCGGGTACGCAATCCGGCGATGCCATGCAGGCGGTAGTAACTCAACCAGGCGCGAGTTTCTCGTCGGGCACTGGCCACTGTTGCGTCAGCAGGTTCCACCGTCGTCTCCAGTCGAAAATCTTTTGACGACCTCGAATTTGAACTGAGCCCATTTCTCTTCATGGAACCTTTAAAGTTGGTCCAACTTCCGGGGGCAGTTCAAGCCCTGGACGATCCACCGACGGTTGGCACGCCGTCGGAAAGCGGCTCCATCTCAAGCGCAACGTCGCGCCCCGCATTCCAACATCCGATGCTTGTTTCGCAGTTCTTCGATAGATTCGCGGCCTGTCGATCAGTAAGCTCGAAACTCCCTTAACTTGGCCGATGCGGCCCCTGCTGAAGGCGTTGACGCCTTCATACGAGGGTCAATCGGTCCCCTTGAAGTTAGATCAATGTTGAAGATGCTAAAAGCCAGCTTGCTGGTCGCCACAAGTCTCATGCTTGCTATCAGCTCGGCCGCAACTCGAGCAGAGACGATTGAGGTTGGCGTGTACCCGACAAACCCTCCCTTCGAGGCAAAGCTTCCCGATGGGTCGTTTGAGGGGTTCGAAGTGGACCTGATCAAGGCTGTCGCTGCAAAACTCGGGGCCGATGTCAAATTCACGGATCTGGGATTCCAAGGCTTGTTCGCAGGATTGGCCTCGGGGCGCATTGATGTCGCCATCACGGCTGTCGCCATCACTCCGGCGCGCTTGAAGAACCAGGACTTCACACAGCCCTATGTCGATACGGCACTCGTCCTTGCTGGAGGGCCTGCCACATCGCTCAGGAAGTTGGGTGATATCCGTGGCAAGACCATTGGTGGCATCGCGTCGACCACTGGGGAGGCCTGGCTTAGGGAGAATCGGGATCGGTTTGGTGTAGCCGAGATCAAGAGCTACGACACCAAGGAGAACCTGTTTCTCGATACTTTCAACGGCCGAATCGACGGTGCTGTTCATGATCTGAACGCGGTTCGCTATGCGATGACCAAGATGAAAGGGCTCCAGGTGGTCGAGCGATTTCCTTCGACCGCGCAACTGGGAATGATGCTGAAAAAGGACTCGCCGCTGACGCCCCGACTCAATGCGGCGATCGGCGAACTCAAGAAGGACGGTACCTTAGCTGCGCTGTGGCGCAAGTGGTTGGGATCAGAACCTGATGCAGGATCGAGCACAGTGACTGTGCTGCCGCTACCACGGGCTCAATGACGCCCCGCTCCGGCTAAGAACGCTATGACACTCGCCGAGACCTTTTTCAACCTGGAAGTTCTGAAGCATTCCATGCCGCTTCTTTTAAGTGGCCTATGGATGACTGTTCAGTTGGCCGTGACGTCCATTTTGATTGGATTGCCTCTTGGGCTTGCTGTCTGCATGACCCGTCTGTACGCTCCGAAGCCTTTCCGCCTAATCGCCGTTGCTTACATCGACGTGCTTCGTGCCCTCCCGATACTGGTTGTGCTGATTGTCATCTACTACGCGCTTCCATTCGTTGGGGTCCGGCTCTCCTCCTTCGTTGCTGCCACGCTGGGTCTTTCGATTGCCCTGTCCGCGTTCTCGGCAGAGGTCCTCAGATCCGGGATATCGGCGGTTTCTCGTGGGCAGATCGAGGCCGCCACGGCACTAGGCCTCAATTTTCGGGCCATCATGGGGTTTGTCGTACTCCCGCAAGCCATACGTCTTGTCGTGCCTGCTCTCACGTCAAACTGCATCGGTTTGGTGAAGGAAACGTCATTGGCGTCTGTCGTAGCACTTTCGGAACTGTTGAAGCAGGGCAACGACGCGCAAGCGCTGAACGCCAATCCAACGCCTCTGATTGCAGTTGCCTTTATCTATCTCACTTTCTTGTGGCCGCTTGTTCGTCTGGTCGACCGCTCTGATGCGAAGGCCAACAGATCTCGCGCCAATGCATGACAGCGTGATCTTGGTTTCACGGATAGATTCTCGAAAGAAAATGTCTCATGCAAGTCGCCGTTGATGACCCCATCATAAGAATCACCGCCCTCCGAAAGAGCTTTGGCGCTCATGAGGTCCTTAAGGGCATTGATCTAAGCGTTGGTCGAGGAGAGGTAGTGACCATTATTGGCAAGAGTGGCTCGGGCAAGAGTACGCTCCTGCGATGCGTCAATGGACTCGAGCCGTTCGATGAAGGCTCGCTGATGGTCCAGGGAAAGCAATTGCTGTTCGACAACGCTGTCGCAATGCGTGCGTTGCGACAGCGCGTGGGCATGATCTTTCAGAGCTTCAACCTATTTCCCCACCTCACAGTGGGGCGCAATATCATGCTTGCGCCCACACTGTTAACCGCCAAGACCAAAGCGCAGGCTGCAGAGCAGGCCCGCATGTTGTTGGCTCGCGTAGGTCTCTCGGAAAAGTTCGACGCGATGCCCGATCAGTTGTCGGGGGGGCAGCAACAGCGTGTGGCGATCGCCCGTGCTCTGGCCATGGAGCCGGCCGTTCTCTTGTGTGACGAGATTACCAGTGCGCTAGACCCTGAACTGGTGGGCGAAGTGCTCAAGGTTGTGGAATTGCTGGCTGAAGAGGGCATGACATTGGTGATGGTGACACATGAGATGAATTTCGCTCGGAAAGTTGCGGACCGGGTGATCTTCATGCATCAGGGCAGGGTGCACGAGATTGGGCGCCCGGAGCAACTTTTCGGTGCGCCTCAAACTCCTGAATTGCGACAATTTCTTTCCTCTCTTCAGTAAGTGGGAGAATCTTTGGTCGCGAATCTTTCTGTACGTCTGGGTGGCTTTTTGCGATGGAAACTTGCGAGTCAAACTGCAGTTTGAGCGTCAACAACGGGCGGAACGACCGAGCAAATGAAAAGCGCCTGCTGACCGATGAACTGAACGCGCTTTCGAACAACGCGTGGTTCCTCGGGCTTTCGGCAGCCATGCGCCACGACATGCTGCGAGCCCTTCGCGTGACAACGTATGGCGCCAACGAGCAGATCTTCTACGCAGCTGCACCCGTGCATGGATGGATGGTCTGTGTGTCAGGTGCGGTACGTCTTTCGATCCCGCCATCTACCGGTAGACATCTGACTCTCCGCTTTCTTCGCCCCGGACAGTGGTTTGGAGCCGTGCCGACTGAGAGCGGTTCGGTCCACGTCCACGATGCTTCCGCGAAAGGAGAGACCCGTGTAGGGGAGCTATGCGCCGATGACATCCTGTATTTGTCTAAGACGCACAGTGACTTCCACGTCGCCTTGCTGAAGTGGGAGTCGTTCCGGCTTCGATCGGTGTTCCGCCTGCTCGAGGCTCATGCCACGGAGGATTTGCGAATGCGCATGGCTTGGCAGCTTCACCGGCTGGCCAAAGATCATGGCGTGCCTAATGGTGGAACGGAGATGAGGATTGCTCTCCATCTTCGCCAGTCCGACTTGGCGGACTTGGCTGGGTGCTCTCGACAGAGGGCCAACGAGCAGATTGGCAAGTTAATGCAGAACGGACTTATCCGGCACGAGAACGGCGGCTATATCATCAAGGACCCTCTGGCCTTGGAGCGGATGTTCACGACGTCCTAGTGTCCTGAGTTAGAAGTTCGTTGAATTAATAGAGAAGAGCCGAGCCAATCGTGCCCCGTATGCGCACGACGAGGCGGCCATGCGGGGAAGGCCCAAGGCGGAACTGGTGCTGGGCGAAACCGAACGCGAGCAGCTCGCTGCGCTGACGCTGGGGCGCAAGACCGCGCAGGTGTTTGGCGTTGCGCGCTCGCGACCCGCACCGAAGGCGTGGACAACAAGGTGGTTGCGAGTCGCCAGCGCATGACGCAGCAGACGGTTTCGAAGTGGCGCGCCCGATTCGTCGAGCATCGGCTGGACGGACTGCTAGACGCCTCTCGGCTTGGTTCCCCGCGAACGATCGACGACGCGCGGGCTAAGCGCGTGCCGCCTTGGTTGTTGCCATAGGCCTGCCCCAGTCATCGCGATCGATCGTCGCCAGTGGCTCCGGAAACGCGCCAAGTGCCCGCGCCTGCACGCCGCATCGTATTGCCGGGATGGCAGTGGCAGTACCGAAGGTATGGGCAAGGCGGCCCAGCGCAACCGCCACGATCAGCCCGCGGCAAGGTGTTCCAGCCGTGGGTCCGCTACGGCGCCGGCTTGCCCGTTGGCAACCGCCTGATCGCGCTGGAAGCAGTAGCAAGGCGGCGAGCACGAACAAGGCGATGAGCCTCGGCGCGAGTGACCAGGCCGTGAAGCCCGCTTCCCAGAGGCTCCAGGCCACGGTCTAGATCGGCATCGCACTGTAGATCCAGGTGCCTCGCGCATCGCCCCGCCAGAGCAGGGCGCCGTTGAGGATGTATGCCAGACCCGTAATCAGATAGTAGAGCGAACCGCCGCTCGCAACCGGAATCACGCCACCACCCCCAAGCGCGTCGTGGTGGGTGAATTCATAGGAGTTTTTCTGGCGTGATCGGCAGGTCGCGGATGCGCTTGCCGGTGGCGTGATACACCGCATTGGCGATGGCCGCCGGGATACCGACCATGCCCAGCTCGCCCATGCCCTTGACCCCCAACGGATTGACGATGGTGTCGTCCTCCTCGACGAAGATGGTCTCGATGGAGTGGATGTCGGCGTTTACCGGCACGTGGTAGTGCTGCAGGCTTGCGGTCATGATGCGTCCAGTGCGGTGATCGACTTCCGTCGCTTCCTCCAGCGCCATGCCGATGCCCCAGACCACGCCGCCGATCTCCTGGCTGTGCGAAGCCAGTGGATTGAGGATCTTGCCGCAGGCGGTGATCTCGACCACCCGGGTCACCCGGATCGTGCCCAGGTCGGGATCGACCTTCACCTCGACGAACTGGGCGCCGTGGGCCAGCGACGCGTAATTCGCGCGTTCGGGCGACGGCGTGGAGTTGTGAACCTCGTTGATCTCGCTGGTGCCGGTGCGCCGCATGACCTCGGCGATATCGATGGAGTGCGACGGATCGCCCTTGGCGCGCAACCGGCCGTCGAACATCTCCACGTCGGTGGCTGCGATGCCGCGTAGGGGCGAAGCGGCCTCCCGGTTCGCCAGGTCCAGCAGCTTTGCGGTGATGGTGAGCGCTGCGCCGCGTACCGCCGAGCCGACACTGGAGGTCGTCCACGAGCCGCCCTGGGCGGGTGCTTGGGGCTGTCGTGTGTCACCCAGCTCGAACTTCACCTGGTCCAGCCGAAGCCCCAGGAACTCGGCGGCGATCATGGTCATCACCGTGTACGTGCCCGGGCCGATGTCGCTGGTGGCGCTGGTCACGCTGGCGGTGCCGTCGGCGCGGTAGATGACGCTCGCGCTCGCGGGCATCTGCATGGCGCCCCACACACTCGAGGCCATGCCCCAGCCGACCAGCAGCTTGCCGTCGCGCATCGAGCGCG